>Ga0164290_1001130_pt1 | contig 51223 bp, 49 predicted proteins | sample Micstemetagenome_FD_108782 | JGI IMG/M metagenome (GOLD analysis project Ga0164290, IMG submission 108782) | Contaminated culture microbial community from soil near Moab, Utah, USA - Microcoleus steenstrupii SON62 (Illumina Assembly) | ecosystem: Environmental > Terrestrial > Soil > Soil crust...
TCAAGGGCTCCGGCATCGAGGTCGTCTTCGAGGCGGACACCAAGTGGCTCGAGCCGAACGCGCGCAAGGAGATGGAGTCGGCGCTCGCCCGCATCCCGAAGATCGACGCGGTGTACGGCCACAACGACCCGGCCGCCCACGGCGCCTACCTCGCCGCTCAAGCCGCGGGACGCGAGAAGGAGATGATCTTCTTCGGCATCGACGCGCTCCAGCAGGAGGGCCAAGCGTACGTGCAGCAGGGCATCGAAGCCGCGTCGTTCGAGTACCCGACGGGCGGTAAGGAAGCGGTCGAGGCCGCGCTCAATATCCTCAAGAAGGAGACCGTCGAGAAGAAGATCACCCTTCCGTCGAAGTACTTCACCAAGGAGAACCTCGCGTCCGGCGGCGCGCCGGTTCAGTAGAGCCGCAGCGAGTCACGAAGGCTGAGTGACGAGGTCCCCGTCCGCGAATCTGTTCGCGGACGGGGCCTTCGCGTTTCTGGCCTCGTCATCCCGAACGAAGCCGAGGATCTGATGGGAGGCCTCGCCCCGAAGTAGTCAGGCATCACTCGGGATGACCGGGGAGGGCCGGGAGCTTGACTTGCAGTAACGCCCCATCGCGTGACTCATCCCTCGTTACTCGCTCCTGTGTTGTACAGTTCACTCATTCCTATGAAGCTCTCGATTCGCACCGCCGCACTTGCGGCGCTCTTACCGGCTACGCTGCTTGCTTCCTCCGGGGGCTCGATTCCGATGGGCGATCCCGCTACGGTCGATCGGATCGTGGACGAGGGCAAGAACCGCTCTCAGGTCATGCGGTACCTCTCGCACCTGTCGCACCGAATCGGTCCGCGGCTGACGGGATCGCCTCAGCTTCAGGCGGCCGAGCAGTGGGCGATGGGCGAGTTCCGTAAGCTCGGGTGCACCAACGTGCACCTGGAGAAGTGGGGCGAGGTGCCGGTGGGCTTCAGTCGTGGCCCGGCGAACGTGGCGCGCATGGTCGAGCCGTTCGCCAGCGACATGGTGTTCACCACCCCGGCTTGGACGAACGGCACCAAGGGCATCGTGCGCGGCAAGGTCGTTCGAATGCCGGCGACGGTGGCCGAGGTGGAGACGAACAGGGCGAACTTGAAGGGTGCCTGGGTGCTGATGCCGGCCCCGCCGGCGCGGCCAACCCGCCCCGCGGCGGCGCCCGCGGCACCCGGAGCCGCGCCGGCTCCGGTGACTCGCCCTCAGTTCACGCCTCCGAGCACCGAAGTGATCGCCGCGCTCGAGAAGGCGGGCGTTGCCGGACTGATTTCCGGCAGCCGCAGCGAGCTTGTGCTCACTGGCGGTTCGTGGCGCGACAAGACGTTCGAGAATCACCCCGGCGTTCCCCGCGTGACCGTCCGCAAGTCGGACTACGATCGGCTCGCCCGCAACATCGACTTCAAGCGCGACGTCGTCGTGGAGATCGGCGCGGACAACCGCTGGCACCGCGGCCCGTTCGTCCAGTCGAACGTCGTCGCCGAGATCCGCGGCTCGGAGCGGCCGGACGAGGTCGTGATCGTGAGCGGCCACCTGGACACCTGGAACGGGCCGGGCTCGCAGGGCGCGCTCGACAACGGGACCGGCATCTCGACCGCCTTGGAAGCAGCGCGTATCCTGACCCGTGTGGGCGCGAAGCCGAAGCGGACCATCCGGTTCGTGCTCTGGACCGGCGAGGAGCAGGGCCTGTACGGCTCCACCGAGTACGTGAAGCAGCACGCGGCGGAACTCCCGAAGATCTCGGCGGTGCTGGTGGACGACGGCGGCACGAACTACCATGGCGGCTACGACATCATCGAGTCGCAGAAGGAGTGGTTCGAGACCGCGATCGCTCCCACTCAGCGCGCCTTCCCCAATCTGCCGATGAAGCTGAACGTGCTTCCGCGCATGCCGCGAGGCGGCGGAAGCGACCACGTGCCGTTCAACCGGGCGGGCGTGCCGGGCTTCTTCACCGAGGAGACGGGCCGGTCCGATTACGACTACGTGCACCACACGCAGCACGACCGGTACGAGATGGCGATTCCGGAGTATCTCGTGCAGTCGGCGACGAACCATGCGGTGGTCGCCTACAATCTCGCCTGCGCGCCGGGACTCCTCCCGCGCGAGGTTCGCACCGCGAACTAGCGAGCGAGTCCAACGGTCGACGCGGCGGCGGTTCCTCTTCGGGATCCGCCGCCGCTCGCTTTTGGGTGGCCCATAATCGCGAGAGATGTTCGTTACGTTCGAGGGGCCCGAAGGGGCGGGGAAGAGCACGGCGCTGCGTGCCGTAGCCGCGCGGCTGCGCGAAGCGGGCCACGACGTGCTCGAGACTCGCGAGCCTGGCGCGGGCGACTTCGGACGACGGATCCGCGAGATTCTGCTGCACGGAGAGGAGATGCCGCCGGCGAGCGAGCTCTTCCTCTTCCTCGCCGATCGCGCCAACCACGTCGAGACGATCATCCGACCCGCGCTTGCCGCCGGGCGATGGGTGCTCTGCGACCGGCATGCGGACTCGACCTACGTTTATCAAGCTATCGTGCGGGGACTCGACCGGGATTTCGTCCGCCGCGCGAACGCGTTCGCAACCGGTGGACTGGTGCCGTGCCGCACGGTTCTTTTCGACCTCGATCCAGAGATCGGGCTTGGGCGCCTGACGAGCCGGGACCGGCTGGACGCGCAGCCGCTCGAGTTTCATCGCGCGGTGCGGAATGGGTTCCTCGAGCTCGCCTCGGAGCAGTCCGAGAGAATTCGAGTGATCGATGCGTCGCTTTCGGCCGATGAGGTCGCCAGTCTCGCCTTCGAGGCCACGACCGCGCCGTGAACGTCGGCGCCCTCTTTGTAGGCATCGCATTCGTCTTCATCGCGCTGCTGGAGTCGTTCGAAACGGTCATCCTGCCGAGAACCGTGAAGCGCGGCGTTCGCATCACGCATCTCTTCCTTGCGCTTAGCCGCGTGGTGTTCCGCCGACTCGCGCGCCTTCGCCCCGGCGACTTCCGCAACGCGATGCTGGGAGCGTTCGGGCCGCTGACGCTGATCCTGCTGATCGCGACCTGGGCGACGCTCCTGATCGCCGGTTTCGGGCTGATCTTCTGGGGCGCGAACGTGCCGTTCACCGACCCGGCGGCGAACGGGAGCCTCTTCCTCCACCTCTACTTCAGTGGCGTCACGTTCTTCACGCTCGGCTACGGCGATTTCACGCCGACCGACGGCTTCGGCCGTACCCTCTCCGCGATCGAAGGCGGAGTAGGATTCGCGTTCCTCGCGCTCATCATCGCCTACGTTCCGGTCGTGTACGGCGCGTTCTCGCGGCGCGAAGTCGGCATCGTGATGCTCGACACCAAGGCGGGTTCCGAGCCGAGCGCGACCAAGTTGCTGCGACGTCATGCCGACGCGAGCTGCATGCACCTGCTGCCGGGCCTGCTGGCGGACTACGAACGCTACGCGGCGGAGCTTCTCGAGGCGTACCTCTCGTATCCGCTCCTCGCATACTATCGGTCGCAGCACGAGGACCAGTCGTGGCTCAAGGCGCTGGTCGCGGTGATGGACGCCTGCGCGCTCATCGAGGCCGGCATCGAGAACGACGAGCCGTGGGCGGAGGAGCTCCGGTTCCGCGCCCGCAACACCTTCGCGATGGCACGCCACGTGCTGGTCGACCTCGCCTACATCTTGGACGTCCCGCCCAGTCCGGTGCCCTCGACGCGTCTCGATCGCGATCGGCTACGTGCAATTCGAGATCGGCTCGCGACCCGGGACGTCCGGCTCCTGAACTCGTACGAGGCGGACCACCACCTGGGAGAGCTGCGCCAGATGTACGAGCCGTACGCCCTCGCCCTTGCGGACACCCTCGCCCTTGACCTTCCCGACTGGATTCCTGAGAAGGACGTCGCCGATCACTGGATGACGAGCGCTTGGGAAGGGACGAAGCACTTCTGATCGGGGATGAGGGGGCGTCGACTCGGATGACCATACTCGCCGTATGCCTCTCCCGCCCCTAACCCAGTGCCTGGACCCGCGGACCGCCGAGGAGGCCGAGGCCATGCCGATTACGGGCGCGGTGAACATCCCATTGGCCGAGCTCCGTACGCGGACACACGAGCTGCCACCCCCGGGTGCTCCGCTGTTCGTGGTCGGTCCTGCCGACTTAGCCGAGGAGACCATCGGCTGGTTGGCAAAGGGAGGCCGCTTCGCTGAGACGCTGGCGGACTGGGGCTACGGAGTGGCCGCTCCGGGCCGTCTGTGGTCTCCCAATGAGTTCCTTCAAGCGTGCCTGCCCGGTCTTCGACCCGGGAACGCCGTCGACCTCGGCTGCGGAACTGGACGCGACGCCGTTGCCTTGGCCGCGGGCGGGTTCCGAGTGTTGGCGATCGACCATCTGCCCGACGCTCTGGAGCGCGGTGCCGATCTCGCCCGCCGCTATGCGCCGGAGAGCGACATCGAGTGGCGGAGACTCGACTTGGAGCGCGAGACGGTACCGTGGCCGGAGCCACTTGACCTCGTAGTGATGTTCTTCCACCTCAATCGCATGCTTCTGACCCAGGCCGAGCAGCGGCTTGCTCCGGGTGGATCGATCCTTGTCGAAACGTTCACCACCCTCCACCGCGAACGGCACGGTAAGCCCTCCGCCGACTTGGCCTTGCAGCCCGGGGAATTGGCCATGCTTCTCTCGGGATTGGAGGTTCGTCAGCTGGACGAGGGGTGGCGAGAAGGCCGGCACACCGCGAGGATCTGGGCGGTCAGAGCGTAGCGTGAGGGAGATGCGAACCGTGACTGCTGAGCAGGCCGTCGGACTGATCCGGTCCGAGAGCCGGGTGTTCATCCACAGCGTGGCCGCCGCGCCCCAGGCGCTCATCCGGGCGATGACAGACCGGGCGCACGAGTTGCGCGAAGTGGAGATCGTCCACATGCACACCGAGGGCCCCGCACCCTACGCCGAACCCGGGATGGAGCGCTCCTTCCGCGTGCATGCTCTCTTCGTTGGCGCGAACGTCCGCAAGGCGGTGAACGAGGGGCGCGCGGACTACATTCCCGTCTTCCTCAGCGACGTCCCTTGGCTCTTCCGAAACGGAACGTTGCCCCTCGACCTCGCGATGGTGAGCGTCTCGCCACCTGACCGGCATGGCTTCTGCTCTCTCGGCACCTCGGTGGACGCCTCGCTCGCGGCGGTGCAGAGCGCCAAGACCGTGATCGCGCAGGTGAATCGGTACATGCCTCGCACCCATGGAGATGGTCAGATCCACATCAGCCGCTTCGACGCCGTGGTCGAGCACCACGAGCCGCTGCCGGAGGCGCACACCGCGCCACCGGGCGAGCGTGAGCTGCGCATCGGCCGCTTCGTGGCGGAACTGGTGGAGGACGGCGCGACGATGCAGATGGGGATCGGCGCGATCCCGAACGCCGTGCTCGCGTCGCTGAGGGATCACCGGGACCTGGGCGTGCACACCGAGATGTTCTCCGACGGCTTGGTCGATCTGATCGAGATGGGTGTGATCACGGGCAGGCACAAGGTCGTTCACCCCGGCAAGGTGCTCACCGGCTTCTCGTACGGGTCTCAGCGGCTGTACGATTTCCTGGACGACAACCCGATGGTCCAGGTCATGGACATCGGCTACGTCAACGACACCTCGGTGATTCGGCGCAACCCGAAGGTCACGGCGGTGAACAGCGCGATCGAGGTGGATCTCACCGGACAGGTGTGCGCCGACACGATCGGCACTCGCCAGTACTCCGGCGTAGGCGGTCAGATGGACTTTATCCGCGGCGCGGCGCTCTCCCATGGGGGAAAGCCGATCATCGCGCTCCCCTCGATCACCAAGAACGGTGAGTCTCGGATCGTCGCGACTCTTCGGCCGGGGGCGGATGTGGTGACGACTCGGGCTCATGTGAGATTTGTGGTCACCGAGTTCGGCGTGGCCGACCTTCGCGCCCTGACTCTTCAGCAGCGGGCGAAGACCCTAATCGCGATCGCCCACCCAGACCACCGGGAGGCGCTGGAGCGCGCCGCCGCCGAGAGGTTTGGGCGGGCGATATGAGCAGGGATGGATCGAACTCGCCGGACTAATGAGTCCGGCAGGTCGGGTTCGCGAGGTTAGGCCGTCGTCGGTTGCGAGATCCGGCGCACGACGTTCGCGACGTCGTTGTTGGCCGCGCTGAGGGCGATGTCCGCCTGCGAGATCATGCCGATGCAACTGCCGTCGGCTCCGACTACCGGGATTCGGCGGACCTGATGCGCCTGCATCATGCGCTCGCACTCTTCCATCGACATGTCTACCTGCGCGCACGCGGGGTCGGTGGACATGCACTGACCGACCATGCCGCTCGCCGGGTCCATCCCGGTGGCTACGCCACGGCAGCAGATGTCGCGGTCGGTGATCACGCCGATCAGCCGTCCCGTGCCGTCCGAGTTCTCGGTTACGGGAAGGCAGCCGCAGTCGTGGGTCACCATCATTCGGGCCGCGTCTCTCAGCGTCGTGTCCACGCCACAAGTCGCCACTTCTCGAGTCATCACGTCTTGAACTCTCATCGTCATTCCTCCGTGTGCAGGTTTGCGTACCAAAGTTGACGACTTGGGTGATGCGTCGTTCGCGGCTCAGGGGTCCGATGGCCCGGAGCGGCGGAAGTGGGACAAGGAGGCAGGTGCAGGGCTTGCGCGGCTACGCCTTCGGGCTCGCCGCCGAAGGCCGGGTTTCCGAGGCCAGGTCAGAGATATCGGGGGCGTCCTTTTTAAAGAACAACTGGAGTGCGAGGACCATGAGCAACGCGGCGAACAGCTTCCTTACCAACCCTTGGTCGAGTCCGAGCGAGAGCCTCGATCCGAGGTAACCGCCCACAAGGAAGCCGACCGCGATGAACCCCGCCGCTCTGAGGTCGATGTTGCCAGCCTTCCAGTAGTTGAGCACTCCCAGCGCCGCGACCGGCACGCAAAGCACCGCGAGTGACGTCCCCTGGGCGCGATGCTGCTCGAACCGGAGCAGATAGAGCAGAAGGGGCACCATCACCACGCCGCCTCCGATGCCGAACATGCCGCTCATGGCGCCGGCGATCAGGCCGATGACGATCGAAAGGAGGGCGAGTGTCACGAGAGATAGGACGAGGACGGTCTAAAGTAGGGGGCATGCAACAGCGTGAACTGGGGCGGACCGGGGTCCGCGTCTCGGAGATCTCCCTCGGCTGCTGGACGATGGGCGGCCTGAACTGGGTGAACGGTCAGCCGAACGGCTGGGCGAACGTGGACGAGGACGAGGTCACGGCAGCCATCAAGGTCGCCGTCGACGCCGGAGTCAATCACTTCGACAACGCGGACGTCTACGGGAACGGCAAGGCAGAGCAGATGTTGCGCCGCGTCTTCGATCGTCTTGGCTTGCGAACGAACGATTACGTTATCGCCACTAAAGTTGGTCATTTCCCTGGCACGGCCGCCCATGCCTACGAGCCGGCCCACATTCGCCACCAGTGCGAGCAGTCGCTGATCAACCTCGGGCGCGACCACATCGATCTGTACTACTTCCACCACGGAAACTTCGGCGAGAGCGACCTTTATCTGGACGACGCCGCAGACGTGATGGACCGCCTGGTGGAGGAAGGCAAGGTCCGGATCAAGGGACAGTCCGCGTACTCGGCGGACGACTTCGAGCGGGTCACGCCGCGTGTCCGCCCCGCCGTGTTCCAAAGCTGGGCGCACGCCCTAGACGACCAGTTCATCCGCCCCGGCTCCCGAGTGAGCCGCTTGATGGAGGAACAGGGGATCACCTTCGTCGCCTTCTCCCCACTCGCTCAGGCTCGGCTTCTGGACAAGTACGATCCCTCGAACCCTCCCCAATTCGAGCCCGGTGACCACCGGCAGAACTCCCAGGCGTTCTCCGCGGAGTCGATCGCCGCTCTGAAGCCGAAACTGCGGCGGCTGAAGGAGAGGTTCGGCGACAGCACCGAGGCGCTCGTCGGCGTGGCGTTGAACTACGTGCTCGCGATGCCGAACGTCGCCTGCGTGATCCCCGGCTTCCGAAACGAGCGCCAGGCGCGAATCAACGTCGGAGCCGCCGGCCTTCCGCTCTCGGCCGACGACGTCGAGTTCGTGCGTCAGGCCCTGGCCTAAGCTCACGTGGCTCCGTGCCTCTTGCGGGGCACGGAGCCTTAGGTCATCGCTTGGGGAACGAGGGATTGGCGCGGAGTGCTGCGATCTGCCCCCAGTGGTACCGAGCGTGAACGACGATGCCCTCGAGGTACGCCGCGTACCCAAACTTCATCCGTTCGTTCACGGGAGACGACACTCGGAGGCCCTTGAGCTGGTGCCGGTCCGCTTTCTCGATGACCTTGCCGACGCCGTCGAGCGCGCTGAAGAACCTTCCCACGACCTGGCGGTTCGGGTTGGTGGGATTGCCGGGCTCGAACACCGGAGGGACCGGGATCTTGCCAGGTGCGCTCGGGCCCATCATCTTGAGGAACATGCGATCGAAGAAGCCGTGCCGGATCGTCTCGACGTCGGCGGTGGCCGGCGGGGCACCCTGCAGAGCGGCCTCGAACTTCGGGATGACCAACTCGTGGACCTTGTTCAGGTGCTCCAAGACCTGAGCGATCGACCAAGTGCCGTCCTCAGGGCTCCAAAGCAGCTGGGCGTCCGTTAAGCCGCGGAGGTTGTCCTCAGCCTCCTTGCGAAGGGTGCGGAGTTCGTCGGCGAGGGGCTGGAGTTGCGGTCGAAGCGGCATCGCGTCCTCCATCATGCCGGATTTCGCGAATGGTCCTAGCGACCGCGTCACAGTACTAAGATCCGGCGTCAAGAGAAATGTCAGAGCTCCGGGGCTAGCGGTCGATAAGGCTGGTAGCCCCAGCTTTCTTTTAGTGCGGAGTGGGTGGCAGGATTGCCCCATTCGCACACATACACCGAGTGCGTCCATGTGCCATCCGGTACACCCCGTCCATGCGCATCCTGCGCCTTCTCGGACGGCCGGAACTCGCGGTTGAACCGTGCGTTCCCCTGCGCTTTCCGTCGGCGAAGGCGCTTGAACTCTTGGCCTTCCTTGCGTACGCGGGTGGCGAGGTCCGTCGAGAGGTGGTGGCGCGGGCGCTTTGGCCCGATGCCGAGGATCGGCGTGGACTCCATAACCTTCGCCAGACCTTGGTCTACCTTCGGAAAGGCCTGGACGACGCCGGGGCGGGTGACGTGATCGCCCAGACACGAACCACGATGGCGCTGCGGCCGGAGGTCGAGACGGACGTGGCTCGCTTCCGGGAGTGCGCCGTGGGAGACGGAGAGCGCCTGCGACGCGCCCTCTCCCTCTACCGCGCTCCCCTTCTGCCTGGCGTCTGGACTGAGTGGGCCGAGGCCGCACGCGACGATCTCTCCCAACTTCACGTTCGGGCGCTCGTCCGGCTCGCCTCCGAGTTGGTCGGCTCCGCGCCGGAAGAAGCCGCCGAGCTTGCCGCTCGCGCCATCCAAGTCGATCCTCTGCTCGAAGCGGCGCGGGAGGCTCGCATCCGAGCTCTCGTCGCGATGAGGGAAACCGCCAAGGCTCGCGAGGAACTCGACCGGTACTCCCGCGTGCTGCAATCGGAGCTCGGTCTCGCGCCGAGCGCGAAGCTCCGCGAGCTTGTCGTGGGCGACGAGCCCGCGCCCGAGGTGCTGGCCGAGATGGGCTACCTCACGGCCGCCCTGAGTCCGACGGAGCGGCTTCGTCTAGAGGTGTCGTTGTCGCCGGGCTACGAGGCGCTTGGGCAGGCGGCGAAGGGACGGCGCCGTATTCTCGCCGCGCTCACTCAGGCGCGCGCCGCCAGCGCCGCCGACCGGGCCCGAGGCCTCGTCTGGGCGAGCCGCTTCTGCTTCGCCCTCGACGATCTCGCGGGCGCTCAGGAACACGCCTCTCGAGCCCTCGAGATCGCGGGAGGGTCCCCGGCGCGGGTCTTGGCGCTGCTCGCGTGGAGCCGGGCGCGCCTGTGGCAATCGGATCTGGATGGAGCCGCGGAAGCGGCGGGTTCGGCCAGGCGGCTCGCGCGGCGATTCGAGGACGAGGAGGGGGTGGCGGAGGCCCTGCACCTGCTTGGAAGCGTTTCATTCTTCCGGCAGCAATTGCCCCAGGCGGCGCGCCGTTTCGCCGCCGCGCGACGCCACGCGGAGCGGGCCGACCACCCCGGGCTGATGGTGCGGACCCTCGCCTCGCTGGCTGCGATCCGCTTCCGCAGCGGCGACCTTTCGCGGGCGGCGGCCGACTCCTTGCGCGCCGTTCGGGAGGCGGAGCGACGCGGCTTGCGGTTGCTCGCCGCGATGGCGACGGCGGACCATGGCCGCACGCTGGAGGCTCAGGGCCGACTCATCGAGGCGCACAATCGGTACGAGCGCTCGCGATCCATCTTGGAAACGAGCGAGATGCCCCGCATGCTGGGGCAAGTGCTGACTTATCTGGGCGACCTCGCGATCGTGCAGCAGGACGCCGCGTCGGCGATGGCGCACCACGGACGCGCCGAGCGGCTGCGCCGCGTGTCCGGCGACACCCTGGGGCTCGCCACTAACCTGCGTGGTCTGGGCAAGGCCCACGCGCTCCGAAACGACCTGTCCTCCGCTCGCTCGTGCCTCATCGCCTCGGTCGCGGCGTTCGAACGCTCGGCCGGGCCGGTGGCGTCGGCGAGCGCTCGCGTCCCCCTGGCGAGGGTGTTGCTCGAGCTCGGCCGACCTCGTGAGGCGCGCGACCACCTCGAACGCGCCCGCGAGGCGATGGCACCGTACGACGACGTCGCTCGACGCGGGCACGTGAACGACGGCAGCGTGGACGGCGCCGTCATTCGGGACCTCTGCCGGGCGATTCAGGCGGCGGAGGGGAAAAACGATTCCGCCGACGCCGCAGATTGCGGGGCTTTATGACGATCCGCTGACGTTCGCGGGGGAATCTAATCCCAGCTCCGCGACCGGCGGGGCAGAAAGGAGACGCCCCGATCTTCCGTCGGGGGGCCGACGCCGCAGCGATGCCCGCGTTCGGTTTGGTGGCCCGGCGGCATTGGCCGCCGGGGTCCATCCGCGCCAGATCACCGGGCCCCTCCGCTCTTCGTTAAATTTTTCACACCAACGCTTGCGTCCGCGAAGATGTGGTGTTAATATTTTCGCGGAGGTCCTCCATTGAAGCAGCCGGCCGGCTATCTCAGCAAGCGAGAACAACAGATCATGGAGCTCGTGTACCAGCGCGAGCGGCTCACCGCCACCGAGGCGATGGAGCTTCTGCCCGGGGCACCGTCGAATTCGACGGTGCGTACCCTCCTCCGGATTCTGGAGCAGAAGGGGCACCTGCGACACGAGGAGGAGGAAGGCAAGTACGTCTACTTCCCGGTGGCGCCGCGGCAGTCCGCGGCGCGGCAGGCGCTCGACGGGGTGGTGCGCACCTTCTTCCGCGGTTCCGTCGGCGACGTCGTGGCGACGCTGCTCTCCGAGGAGGGGAACAAGCTCAGCCACGACGAGATCGATCGGCTCCAGCGGATGATTGATCAGGCCCGCGAGGAAGGCCGATGAGCGGGTTCCTGCTCTCGGTGCTCTTCCGCTCGGCCGTGCTCGGCCTATTGGGGCTCGTCGCCCTTTGGCTGCTACGTGGGAGGTCCGCTTCGGTGCGCCACGCCCTCGCGGCAGGCACGCTGGTGGCCATGCTCGCCGTGCCGGTGCTCAGCATGACGCTGAAGCCGCGTGAGGTGGGGATGCTGCCGGTCGTGGTCACGGCCCCGCTCGCGCCAATCGTTCAGCCGCCCTCGGTCGCCGTGAGAATGGCGACGGGGGCGAGACCCTGGAGCCCGGTGCCGGCCGTAGCGGAGCCCGATCGGCGATACGTCGCCGGCGTGCTGCTGGCGGGCGTGTGGGCGATGGGTGCGAGCCTGCTCTTCACGCGGATCCTCGTCGGGATCGGCCTGCTCGCAGGCCGGGTCCGACGGGGCCGGCGGGAATTGCTGGCGGGGAGCGGAGTGGCGGTGTTCACCGACGCTCACACCCCAGTGCCGATGACGGCCTGGCTCGGCCGCCACGTGGTGCTGCTGCCGTCCGCTTGGACGGCGTGGCCCACGGAGCGGCTCGACACCGTTCTGCGGCACGAGCGGGCGCACGTGAGGCGCGGCGACTGGTTCACCCAGCTCGCCGGGCAGCTCGCGTGCGCGCTCCTCTGGCCCAACCCGCTCGTGTGGGTCCTCAGCCGAAGGGCGCGGGACCTATCCGAGCAGGCTACCGATGATCTGGTGCTCTCCTCCGGCGTCGCGCCCTCGCGCTACGCCCAAGACTTGCTGGAGATCGCGCGGGAGACGAAGACGACCTTCCCCGCGCTGGCGCTCCCCATGGCCGAAAAGGCCGAAGTCGTTCGGAGGATCGAGATGGTATTGAACAACAAGAAGCGCCGGGGCGCGATCACCCTTCCCGGCATCGTCGCCGCGAGCCTCGTGCTCGCCGGGGTCTCCGTGCCCCTCGCCAGTTGGGTGATTGGACCCCGTATCGAGCGGTTCAGCGGCAACTCCATCGTCACCACGGGTTCGGCACGGCAGAGCGACCCCTTCGCCTTGCCGCCCGGCGGGGAAGCGGGCGATGCGTCCAACGGCTTCGTCGGAAAGATTCCAGACGGTCGGACCGTCGAACTCGTCCAAGTCGCGCGGAGGCTCGCCGATGGCACGGTGCAGGTGTGGGGACCGGACGGCACTCCCCTCCCGCGCGAACGCCAGATTCCGGTCGACCTCAAGGGGGCGAACCCGAATGTGCTCCAGTTCGCCGTTCGTCTCCAGAGCCCGGCCAAGGGCGAGATTCACGGAGGGATCGGGTCGGGACCGCACGACCCGGGCGATCCACTCAGGCAGACCTTCAGCTATTCCTGTGAGCTCAAGCCGGACGCGGAGGGACGCCGCGTCGTGCTGTCGCACGTCGAGATCGAGAAGCTCGGCTCTCACGGACTCGCCTCCTACTCGTTCGGCTTCGCGGACGGGCCGTATCGCAACCTTTGGACCCTGACGCCGGATGGGTCGCAGTCGAGCCACGCCGGCTCGGACAATCCGGTCTCCGACGCCGAGGTGCGGCCGAACGCGACCGCTCCGGACGAGAAGAAGAGCGCCGCCCATCAGGTGCGCTACCGAGTCGACTCCTCGGCTTGGGGAACGCACATCGAGGCGGTGGGACACACCCGCGACGGCCGGGAGCTTCGCTCGCTCTGGAACGACGGCATGGGCGACCACCCTCGGAGCTTCATTCCGAAGGACCCGGCGCTGAAGACCATCGAGGTACGCAGCAAACCGACTCACCGCACCCTGTTCCTCGGGGTACATCTGCGCCCGAGCGGCGTGCCGATTCGCTGAGGTCGGCGTAGAAAAGACGGCGCGGCTCTGCCCAAGTGGGTAGAGCCGCGTCTACGTCTTCGTCTACAATCCACCTAGCCGCCATGCCCCAAGCCCCTAAGCTCAACGACCGGATCGTCGTCGTCGGTGCCCGCGAGAACAACCTCAAGAACGTCACGGTGGAAATCCCCCGGGACAAGCTCGTGGTGATCACCGGCCTCTCCGGCTCCGGAAAGTCGTCCCTCGCGTTCGACACCATCTACGCCGAGGGGCAGCGGCGATACGTGGAGTCGCTCAGCGCCTACGCCCGCCAGTTCCTGGGGCAGATGGACAAGCCGGACGTCGATCACATCGACGGCCTCTCCCCCGCCGTCTCCATCGACCAGAAGAGCGCGAGCAAGAACCCCCGCTCGACCGTCGGCACGGTCACGGAAATCTACGACTACCTCCGCATTCTCTTCGCCCGCGTCGGCACCCCGTACTGCGTGAACGGGCACGGTCCGATCGAGCGCCAGAGCACGGACCAGATCGTGGACGTGGCGAAGTCGCTACCCGAAGGGACGCGCATGCAGATTCTCGCGCCGGTCGTCCGCGGACGAAAGGGCGAGTACAAATCTGTGCTGCAGGACGTGAGCAAAGCGGGCTACGTCCGTGTCCGCGTCGACGGCACGATGTACGAGGTGACCGACGACATTCCGATGGACCGCTACAAGCAGCACACCATCGAAGTGGTCGTCGATCGCATCGTCGTGAAGGAGGGCATCGAGCGCCGGCTGTCGGACTCGATCGAGGCGGCCCTCAAGATGGGCAACGGCCTCGTCACGCTCTCGCTCGGTTTCAAGGAAGGCGCCGAGGTCCCCGACCGGGTGCGGCAGCTCGTCGAACAGCAGCAGGAGGCCGCGGCCGTTCCGGCCGATGGCGGCGACGTCGACGTCCTGTTCTCCGAGGCGTACGCGTGCGCCGTCTGCGGCTTCTCGCTCCCCGAGCTCGAGCCCCGGCTCTTCTCCTTCAACTCGCCTTTCGGGGCCTGTCCCGAGTGCACCGGTCTCGGCACGAAGACTGAGTTCGACCCCGACCTCATCGCCCCCGACCACCGCAAGCCGCTTCGCGACGGCGCGATCCTGCCGTTCGTGTACAAGTCGGGCGAGGTGAAGGACTGGTGGCCCGAGATGCTCGACGCCGTGGGTAAGTCCGTCGGCTTCGATGCCCGCAAGCCACTCTCGGAGATTCCGCCCGAGGGCCTCAACGCGGTCTGGAATGGCATCCCGAACCAGATCACCGTCGTGATGAAGTACTCCCGAGGCGAGCGGAGCTTCAAGACGAGCTGGGACGGCGTTCTCGCCGCGCTTCGCAAGCGGTACGACCAGACCGAGAGCGAGTGGGTTAAGAACGACCTCGAGCAGTACATGTCCACCAAGCCATGCCCGGTGTGCCGCGGCCGGCGTCTCAAGCCGGAGGCGCTCTCGGTTCGCGTGGCCGGCAAGGACATGAGCGACGTGACCTCGATGGCCATCGAGGAGGCGCTCCACTACTTCGAGACGATGGCGGGCAAGCTCAACGCGCGCCAGCTCGCGATCGGCGAGCGCGCCGTCAAGGAGGTCCTCGAGCGCCTCCGCTTCCTCCAAGACGTCGGCTTGGGCTACCTGACCCTCGACCGAAACGCCCGCACCCTCGCCGGCGGCGAGGCGCAACGGATCCGGCTCGCTACCCAGATCGGGTCGGGTCTGATGGGATGTCTCTACATCCTCGACGAGCCGAGCATTGGGCTCCACCAACGCGACAACCGACGCCTCATCGAGACCCTCATCCGGCTGCGCGACCTCGGCAACACGGTGATTGTGGTGGAGCACGACGAGGAGACGATGATGGAGGCTGACCACCTCATGGAGCTCGGCCCAGGCGCCGGCGAGCACGGCGGCCAAGTCGTGGCCCACGGCACCGTCAAGGAGTTCATGAAGTCGGACTGCCTCACCGCTCAGTACCTGAGCGGTCGCCGCGAGATCGAGATCCCGCAGCAACGTCGAGCACCGCGAACGCCGCGTCCGGTCTAGGGATTGCTCAATCTTGGGACGCTGTCATCCCGAGCACAGCCGCGGGATCTAACGGGAGGCACTGACTACTCACGGTCAAGGCGACTCGGAAGAAAGCACCCGTGGCTGCGGCATTCCTGCCGCGGATCGAGCGGAGCTCGATAGGTTTGACCGCAGGAGGCGCAGAGGGACCCAGCTCGCTGCGGACGTTGCACCGTGGCGTGAGACTCTCCCGGCCCGGGGAGAGATTCACCACAGCGGACACAGAGTTTCACCGAGCCGCTGTCGTCACGAGCGAAGCCGAGGGATCTAACCGGAAGCACTGACTGCTCTTGGTCATGCCACGACCCAGGCCCAGGTACGCGCGAAGGCGCGTGTAGCCGGCGCTCCTCGCGCCGTTGCGGAAGGAGACTCACGCAAAGACGAAAAGGGGAGGCGGCTTGACCAGCAGCAGTCAGTGCCTACGGTTAGATCCCTCGGCTTCGCTCGGGACGACAAGGGCCTAGAGAGGGCGACAAGTTCATCCCGACATGTCCGGGGCGGCCTGAAGTAGCCGCCCCGGACCTGTCGGCTACTTTAGACCTTTCGAGGAGAAGAACTCGAAGCTCTGTCGTACGGCGTCGATGGGGTCGCCGGGCGACTCGTCGAGTTCAATTGAGCCGAACTCGACGCCGGCTTCCTGGCAGGCGGCGAGGACGGAGTCGAAGTCCAGGGTGCCTTGGCCGGCGGGGGTCCACTGCGGCTTCTTGGTGGCGTCGTAGTCCTTGAGGTGGACGAGCGGGGTTCGGTCGGCGTGCTTGCGAAGGTAGGCCGCCGGGTCTTGGCCGCCAATCTTCACCCAGGCGAGGTCGAGCTGCGCCTTGAGGGCCGACTTGTCCGTCGCGGCGTACAGGGCATCGAGGCCGTCGCCCTCGAACTCGAAGGCGTGGTTGTGGTAGGCGAGCGTCAGGCCCTGCTCGGCGAGGCGTCGCCCGTACGGCTCGAGCTCCTTACCCAGCTTCGTCCAGTCTCCCTTGTAATCGTCCGCGTTGACCCACGGCACGACCACGTAGTTGAAGCCGAGCGTCTTGGCGTCGCGCACAACCGCGTCGAAGTCGTTCCGAAGCGCGTCGATTCCGGTGTGCGAGGCGCTGACCTTCAGCCCTTCGGCGTCCAGGAGGGTCTTCCACTCCTCGGCCGAGCGGCCGTAGGTGCCCGCGAGCTCGACGTACTCGAGTCCGATTTGGCGAACCTTGGAGAGCGTGCCGGCGAGGTCCTGCTCGAGCGGATCGCGCAGGGTGTAAAGCTGGACGGATAGGCGCATGACGCCGCGATTATGGCCCTTTCGCGCCGCTTCCCGGGGGATTGTCGCGTGGATCCGGAGTTCTCGACGGCCACTCGTTCGTCACGGCGTAGGCGATCCAGGCGTTCGGCTCCGGGTTGCCCTGGGTGAAGGTGTCCGCCAGTGTGTCCGCGTACCGGGTGCGGGGTACGTCGGCAACGTAGGCGATACGGTCGTCGCGCACACCGCGGAGCGTGATCATGAGCACGTCGGTGTACTGCTCGAGCGCGGTGCGCGCCAACTCCGCGCCGATGGCGCGGGCGTCCTCTTCGGCACCCAGCCGGTAGGTGAGCTGGATCATCTTCGTGCGAGGATCCTGGGTCGCGCCGATCAGGTGAGACCCGGCGGGGCTGCGTTGCTGGACGACCTGGAGAATCGTTCGGTCCTCCAAAGGGCTGTCGGAAGGAGAGGCGGTCGCGGCGGCGGGAGCTGGCTTCTCGGGCGTGGACGGCTCGGGCTTGGCCGTAGAGGGCGAAGTCGGCGGCGTCGGCAGCGTGTCCGGGGTGGCGCTCACGCGTTCCGTGGCGACGGAAGCGACGCTCGACTTCGGTCGGGTCCCCTGGCTCATTCCGAGCACCAGTGCGGTGAACACGATGGCGGCGACGGCACCGATCAGCGCGGGAGTGCGCCAGCGACTCTCACGGCCGACTGGGAGGCCCAGCTGCTCGACCGTCGTCGCGGACTCGGTCTTTGAGAGCCGGTGCTGGATCACCTCGAGCCGCGTCCGCTCGTGAGTTCCGCTCGGCTCGATCTCGAGCGAGAGGTCGTAGAAGTGCGAAGCCTCCTCAAGGCTGCCCCGATCGAAGGCGATGTCGCCGAGCAACGTGTACGCGGGCGCGCACCTTGGTTCGCGCTGGATGACGTCCTGGCAAAGCTGCTTGGCCGCGTCGAACTCGCCTCTCATGCGCAGCAGGTTCGCCCGAGCGAGGTCCGCGTGCAGAGGCTCGGGCACGGCGTCCTGGCTCAAGCCGTCACTTGCCCGTGCTGCCGAATCCGCCTTTCCCCCGCTCGGTGTCATCCAAATCCTCCACGATGCACATCGTCGCGCGAGCCACGGGGCAGATCACCACCTGGCCCACTCTCTCGCCGCGCGAGAATTCGACGGCTTGAGACCCCAGGTTGATCAGAATAAGGCCGATCTCTCCCCGGTAGTCTGAGTCGATGGTCCCAGGCGAGTTCACCATGGAGATGCCGTGGCGGAGCGCCAAGCCGGATCTTGGCCGCACCTGCGCCTCGTACCCGGGGGGTACCGCCAGACGGAGGCCGGTCCGCACGAGCTGCCGCTCCATGGGTTGGAGCGTGAACGCCTCGAGGCACCGGAGGTCCATGCCGGCCGCGCCGGCGGTCTCGTACGTGGGCAGCTCGGCGCCTTCTGCGAGCACGACGGGAATCTCCACCTCGATCATCGGGGTGCAGTATGGCGGTTCGAACGGTCGTATGTTCATAAGGTCGATGAAGTTGGTGCCTCTGGGCGACTCTGCCTACATCCTGCGAGACCTCGCGCGCCCCGCGCACGAGGTCGCCGCCGCGCTGAACGTCGCGCGGCCATCCGGGCTGCTCGAGGCCGTGGCGAGCTACGACACCGTAGGCTTGTACGTGGATGCGGGCTCTCTGTCGATCGAAGACGTTGAGCAAGCCTTAGCGAGTAAGGCGCCAGGCGGCCGAGGGAAGCGGCACGAGATCCCCGTTTGCTACGAGTTGGGCGAAGATCTCGAGGAGGCGGCGAGCGCGTTGCGGCTCTCCCCTGAGGAGCTGATCCGGCATCACACCGGCGGCGCATACCGCTGCTTCGCCGTCGGGTTCTGTCCTGGGTTCGCGTACCTGGGCTACTTGCCGACCGAGATCGCCGGTTTGCCGCGCCGAGCGGCGCCAAGGGTGCGGGTCGAACCGGGCTCGGTCGCGATCACAGGACGTCAGACCGGTGTCTATCCGATGCCGCGGCCCGGAGGATGGCACCTCATCGGGCGCACCCCGTTGGTCTTAGTGGACGTGGACGCGGAGTACTTTCCGGTCGAGGCCGGAGACGAGGTTCGGTTCGTCGCGATCGATCGCGAGGAGTTTATGGCACGTCAGGGGGAGCGGCTTTGAAGATCTCGCAGATCGTCGGGCACCGGATGATCGACCTGAACGTCGACATCGGCGAAGGATTCCCGTTCGACGCGGAGCTCCTCCGGTTCGCGTCTTCGGCGAACGTGTGCTGCGGGATCCACGCGGGATCTCCCGAACTCACCGAGGAGACGATCGCGCTCTGCCAACGACAACGCGTGCGCATCGGGGCTCACCCGGGCTACCCGGATCGCGAGGCGCTCGGGCGCCGGCCGATGGTCGACGGTCAGGAGCGGCGGTACCTCAAGAGCCTCTTCGAGCAGGTGAGCCGCTTTACGGACATCGTGCGCCCGGCCTACCTGAAGCCGCACGGCGGGTTCTACAACGACACCGCCTTGGTCTTGCCTCCGGACTGGGAGAAGACGCACCGGCGGTCGGCCACGACCTCCGAGTACGAGGCGGGCGGCGTGTATCTCGCTCAGTTCCCGGGCGTCCAGTCGCTGGTCATGCTGCTGCGCATCCACAAGCTTCCGCTGATGGGGCTCGAGGCGACGGCGCATCGCGTTATCGCGGGTCGGGCTCGCCAGCAACTTCTCCGGGAGGGATTCGGCGACCGGGCCTACACGGATCGGGGCACGCTCGTTCCGAGATCGGAGCCGAACGCCGTCTTTCACAACGCGGATGCCGTTCGCGAGCAGGTTTTGCGGCTCGCGCCGGTCGTCGATTCGATCTGCCTGCACGGCGACACCCCGGATTGTCTGGAGTTCGCGGAGCTTGTTTATCGAACGCTCGTCGACAGCGGCTACGGAGTCGGTGTGTGAGCCTCCGGCTCGTCCGATCCTTCGGCCACGTCACTCGCCAAAGCGGCCGCGCTCTCGACCGCCGACGATTCGGGGTTCCGCCGGGCGGTGCGTTCGACCGGGAGGCGCTCGCCCTCGCCAACGCCCTGGTCGGGCAAGACCCTGCCTCGGAGGGGTGGGAGCTGGCGCTCGCCTCGGCCGATTTCGAGGCCCAATCGGACGGCTGGCTTGCGGTGGTGGGTGGCGACGGAGGCTCGGCAATCCGCCTCGACGCGGGGCAGGTCTTCGCGGTCCCCGTGCCCGCGCTCGGTGCGCGCACCTACGTGGCGTGGGGGCATGTGCGGGCGGCGGGTTCCGTTCGACACTTAGCCGAGCCGCCTTCGTCCAGCCGCGTCACACCTATCGCCGTGGTGTCCGGCCCGCAGGCGGAGGCGTTTGACGTGTCGCGGCTTCTCGGAGCCGAGTGGCGAGTGAGCCACGCCAGCGACCGAGTGGGCATTCGCCTCGATGGTGCGGGCCCGGCGCACGCGCTCGAGCTTCCAAGCGAGCCTGCGTGCCCGGGGGCGATCCAGGTCACCCCTTCCGGTCAGCCGATCGTTCTCGGCCCGGACGGCCCCACGATCGGCGGATATCCGAAGCCGCTGGTGGTCGCCAGCGTCGACCTCAACCGCTTGGGCCAACTCCGCCCGGGTGTCGCGGTCACCTTCGAGCTCATCTCCTTGGAAGAGGCTCGCGAGCGCGCCCGGATGGCGGCGGAAGATCTCGCAAGGCGCGTTTGGGAGATCCGGCTGGCGACCCAGGGATGAGGGATGTCACCTCTCTGGGAATACCCCCGGCGCTCGCCCCGGTCCCAGATCTAGTTCCTCGTCCCTCCTAACGCGAAGAGGGCGCGGGGCCGAAGCCCCGCGCCCTCTTCTCTCCCTTGGACCTCGTGCGATTACGAGACGTAGCCGCCGGGGTTGGTGCCGGTGTTCGGCTGAGCCGCTTGGGTCGGCTGGCCGGGCTGCATCTGGCCGGCCGTCTTGACCTCACGCTGCACCCGCGGGACCTCCTGGTCCAGACGGTTCAGCGCGGACTCCCAGCGGGAGCGCATCGGCTGGATGCCCGCTCCGCCGATCGCCACGATCGACACGCCCACGATGATCGCGAGAAGGGCGTAGAACAGTCCGTTCACGATCTCCGGCGCGATGCCGAGCTGGTTGAGGGCGGCGAACACGCCGACCACGAGGATCGCGCCGCTGGCGATCGTGCCGAGAATCTTGCCGTAGCTCAGGCCGCCGAGGGCGCCCGTCACGATCTCCTTAACCGCCGCCGCGATCGAAGCCGCGATCACCGTGATCACGACCGCCACGAAGATATTCGGCAGGAAGGCGATGACTCGCGTCAGCAGGTCGCTGATGGGGTTCGCCCCGAACACGCCGAACGCGAGCTGGAGCACGAACAGAAACACCGTGTAGAACGCGAGCTTGCCCAGGATCTGAGCCGGGTGATAGCCCGAGTTCGAGAGCGCCTGGCGTATGCCCGAGCGCTCCACGGCGCGGTCGAAACCGACTTTGGTGAGGAGGTTGTCCACCACCTTGCCGAGGAAGCGAGCCACGAAGTAGCCCGCGATCAGGATGAGAAGGAAGGCGCCGAGCTTCGGTAGGAACGCCAGCGTGTTGTGCCACGCCGTGTCCAGACCACTGCCCACTTGCACCGTCGTGTTGCGGATAGGCTCCATTGTTTCCCCTTGTCGAAAACCTAGCAGCCCCGCACCTGTCGGGCGCGGCGGCTCTAACGCAACCGACCCCGATATGTGGAAGCATGTTCACGCCAATGGGTCAATAGGGCAGGTAAAAATACGTGCCACCAGCGATAAGAGGCGCGAGTGGCACGTATGGATGGAGTTGGCGTCAGCCCTGCTTCGAGGGCAGCGGCCGGGGGTTTCGGCCGAGCGGATCGGTTGAGGAGAGGCGGATGGTGGTCACGCTGGTCGCGGGCAGCGTCACCGTCACCGTGTCTCCGGAGATGGCCGGGGGCGTGGCGGACACCGGCGCGGCCAGCCCGCTCTGCAGCCGTGCCATCAGCGTCGGCTTGAGCTTGGACGTGCCCGCGACCTTCACCGACACACTTTGACTTCCGGATTGCTTGTTGATGAGCACCAGGGTGACCGAGCCCTTCAGATCGGTGTGGGTGCTAGCGTAGGCGGTCACCTTGGCGACGTCGCTCGTGGTGGCCATCACCGAGGTGTCGCCGAACTTGGCGCCGTTGCCGTCGAAGTCGCGGAACATCTTGAACGCCGCGTAGACGTAGCGCTCGTCGTTGCGCATGTTCCAGTGCGAGGCGGCGAAGAGGCCCTCGCGACCGAAGATTCCCAGCACGTCGGCTGCGGCGACGCCGCCCGTGATGTTCGCGCCGCCTCCGTAGTTCCACTCCGTGATCGCGAGCTTGGTGCCCGGGTAGTGCGTGTCGATCTTGGTCTTGAGGAAGCGGAGGAGCTTGATCGGTCCGCCCGTTCCCCACTGCGAGACCCAGGAACCCTCGTCGTAAGTCGGATCCCATAGCGATCGGGGAGCCTGCATTCGAGCGGCGTACATCGAGGTGTCGAGGTCGTCCTGCACGATTCGGCGCCCGTTCACGTACACCTCGGGGTACCAGTGGACGTCCATAACGTCCAGCAGACGGGTACCGCTGGCGTCGTGCGCCTTCTTCATCTCCTGGAGGTAGTAATCCAGGAAGAAGCCCTTGCTCTTGTCCGGGGCGTTCTGAAACTCCTGGAATCCAGACCACCCGTAGTTCACCGCGCCGAACACGAGGGAGTTCGGCTCGACCCGCTTGATGGCGGAGGCGTAGTCCTTGCTCAGCGCCAGGAAGTCCACATACGAAGGGATGTTCGGCCGAATTCGGGGATGGGTGTGCCACCAGAGGTCCGGCTCGTTGTCCAGGCTGTACCAAACCGGCTTGTTGTTCGCAAGGCGCTGGCGGAGCGACCAAACGAACTCGTCCTGGTAGACGTTGCCGTCCGTGAGGTTGGGGTTCAGCGAGAAGGCCGTCGGCTTGGTCGAATACGATCGTCGGAAGCGGACGTTGAGGTAGTCCGGCGTGTTGGCCACGTCGCCTCCGCCGTTGATGTCCGCGGCCACGTAGCCGGTGATCGGCACCGTCACCAACGGGATCATGTTGTTGGCGTGCGCCTGGGCGGCGAAGAAGCGTGGCACCTCGGCGGGTGTGGTGCCTCCGCCTAGGTAGTTGTCGTTCTGGTGGCTCCAGTCGGATCCGGCGTTGCTGGCGTTGTTCTCCCAGTTGTAGGCGGAGAGACGGTTGCCGCCCTGACGAACGAGGGTGAAGGATCGCGCGGCACCCCAGTCAGGCTGGTTGTGGCCGTAGATGTAAGGCGAGATCGGGCGGACGTCTTTCGTGACGTCCACGTTGATCTGGATGGTCTGAGCGGAAGCGCTCCCGAAGGCGCACGCGAGGGCCGCGCACGACGTTAAACGACGCATACCTGCGATATTGGCGGGCGTTCCCCCTCGCATTAGGGCCATTGGCCACCCCTTTTAGGAGGTTTCGCGGGCCATAGTGACGATATGCCCAAGAGCATTGCGCTGATCGCGCACGACGGAAAAAAGGACGAAATGGTGCGCTTCGTGGCCGCGCACCGAGAGCGGCTGGCGAAGTTCGAGCTCATCGCCACGGGCTCCACGGGCCGCCTCGTGGCTGAGGCCGGACACATCAACGTGCGCTCGGTGCGACACGGACCGAGCGGGGGCGACGTTCAGATCGCCGCCGAAGTCCTCGAGGGGCGCGTCGCGGCGGTCTTCTTCTTCGTCGAGCCGATGGACGTCCATCCGCACGATCCGGACATCCAGACGCTCCTGCGCATCTGCAACATCGAGAACGTGCCGCTCGCGACAAACCGAGCGACGGCGGAAGCGATCATGGGATCGTTCGAGAGCTCGATGGGAGGGTAGGGACGGCGGTCATCCCGCGCGAAGCCTCGGCATCCTCTTGAAGTCGTGCCTGCCCACGTTCAGGGTTACGCCCGAAGGGCGTGTAGCCGGCGCTCGTCGCGCCGTTCGGAAGGGAGACTCGCGCGAAGACACAAAGGGATAGCGGCTTGACCGTGGGTAGTCAGTGCCTACGGTCAGATCCCTCGGCTCCGCTCGGGATGACAGGGGCTTCTGGGCAGCCCCCTGCGATAAACGCTATTTCGCGCCGGCGGCGGCTTTCTTCGGCCGACCGGCGCGCTTCTTCTCGGGCGCGGGCTCGTCGGCTTTCTTGAGTCTCGTGACTCGGCGCTCGGCGACCTTCGGCAAGGCGAAGGTCACCTCGCCATCGGCGAAGGAGTGCCCCTTGCGCTCAAAGATCTCCGACAGGAAGCGGCCAGTGTGCGAGCGCGGGTTTCGCGCGAGTTCCTCGGGCGTGCCCATTCCGACGACGGTGCCGCCGCCGGAGCCGCCTTCGGGCCCCATGTCGATCAGGAAGTCGGCGGTCTTGATGACGTCCAGGTTGTGCTCGATGGTGAGCACGGTGTTGCCCTGCTCCACCAGCCGGTGCAGCACGGCGAGGAGCCTACGGACGTCTTCGAAGTGAAGACCGGTGGTCGGCTCGTCGAGAATGTAGAACGTGTTGCCGGTGGCGCGCTTGCTGAGCTCCGCGGCCAGCTTGATCCGCTGCGCCTCACCGCCTGAGAGCGTAGTCGCCGGCTGTCCCATTCGGATGTAGCCGAGCCCAACCTCTTGGAGCGTCTCCAACTTTCGGAAGATCTTGGGAATCGGGCGGAAGAAGTCGCAAGCCTCGTCGATCGTCATGCCGAGGATCTCGGAGATGTTCTTCCCCTTGTACTTCACCTCGAGCGTCTCGCGGTTGTAGCGCTTGCCCTTGCAGATCTCGCATGGCACGTAGACGTCCGGCAGGAAGACCATCTCGATCTTGATCACGCCGTCGCCCTTGCACGCTTCGCAGCGTCCGCCCTTCACGTTGAAGCTGAACCGGCCCTGCTTGTAGCCGCGCATCTTCGCGTCCTGCGTCATCGCGAACAGGTCGCGAATCATGTCGAAGGTTCCGGTGTAGGTGGCGGGGTTAGATCGCGGGGTTCGGCCAATGGGCGACTGGTCGATGTCGATGACCTTATCGATCGCGTCGATGCCCTCGACGGAGTCGTGCGGCTCCCACACGGTGCGCGTGCCGTGGAGCTCGAACATCAGGCGCGGGAAGAGCGTGTCCTGGATGAGCGTCGACTTGCCCGATCCCGAGACGCCGGTCACGCACACGAAAAGGCCGAGCGGGATCGCGACATCGACCCCTTTCAAGTTGTGCCCACGGGCGTTTCGGACGACGATCCAACCATCCGCCATAGCTGCACGCTAGTCTACGTCATTGGTCCTGCGGGTGTCGCCGTTGAAGGGGTGCCGACGGCTGAAAGCGCAACGTCTTAACCCCCGATCCTGCCGTTTCCAGGATCGCGGTAGGGCCTTAGACGGCGATCCGTGGGGGAACGTCCGAAAAGTCGTAGAGTGGTTCTAGCTATGCTCAGGCCCGAGTATCCGATCGTTACCGAGCGCCTCGAGCTCCGGCCGTTCACCGAAGCGGACTTCGAGCCGCTGTTCGCGATGTACTCGCGTCAGGACGTGACGCGGTACCTGTACTGGTCGCCCCGATCCCACGACGAAGTGCGCGACGCGCTGGCCGTCCGACTACGAAGCACGATCCTTCAGGCCGAGGGCGACTGGCTCATCCTCGCCATGCAGCTTCGGTCTACCGGTGCCGTCGCCGGCGAGATCCTGCTCAAGTGGACGAGCGCGACGCACCGCTCGGGCGAAGTCGGTTTCGTGCTGCACCCCGACCACCACGGGCGAGGCTACGCCGGCGAGGCAGCCCGTCAGATGCTTCGCCTCGGATTCGACGAGATGGAGCTTCATCGGATCGTCGGCCGATGCGACGGCCGAAACACCGCATCGTACCGAGTGATGGAGAAGCTCGAGATGCGGCTTGAGGCGCACTTCGTCGAGAACGAGTTCGTGAAAGGAGAGTGGTGCGACGAGCGGATCTATTCGATGCTCGCGCGGGAATGGCGGTCTTTGACGGCCTAACCGGAACGTCGCACTCCGCAACGAGGTGGGCTCCTCTGCTCCTCGCTGCGTCCCCCGATGATGCTCCTATCGAGCTTGCGCTCGATCCGCGGCAGGAATGCCGCAGCCACGGGTGCTTGCTTGTGAGTCGACTTGACCGGCAGCCGTCGGCGCCGGAGGTGTGTAACTGGCCGTCGCGCAGTTACTAGCAAATGTAACTGACTCCACCGCAACACCCTCCCGGCGTGTCGTACGGGCTTGGTATCGTTGCGGACGATGGTCACTGCCTTCATTGCCGCGATGCTGCTCGGACCGGAGACGCTCCGCCCGGCTCCGATCAATACGTTCAACGGAGACTCCTGGTCGGGCATCAAGCTCGGGACGCCGGAGGCGGATCTCAAGCGGACGTACGCGACGTCCAAGACCGCGCTTGCGGACCCAGCGAGTGTGCAGCTCAAGGTCAGTGAGTCGACCTGGATGGTCCACGCGCTCGTCTCGAAGCAGGGCGGGAAGGGGAACGTCGTCGGTATGGTCGCATGGCGGCCGAACGGCTCTTTGATGAGCCTCAACGACCTGACGAACGACCTCGGCGACTCCGACACGACGGCGTACCCGCGGGTCCGATACTCCAGTTGGTGGATCGAGAGCTGGGCGAGCAAGGGGATCGTCGCCGTCGTTGGCGGACGCGACAACCCGGTCGTCTACCAGGTCGTCATGGGCGACCCGGAGCAGGTGCGACGCGAGGTGGATCAGTGGCCGACCCGGTCGACCTCCATTCTTCCGGAGCCAAAGCTCGAGGTGGACCGCGTCGACGCGCGGGCTTCGCTGGACGTGAACACCGACGACCTCGGTGAGGTGCTCCTCGCCCAGACGCTCCGCCGCGAGGCCGAGCGAGAGCTTCGTCGCTACAATGGCCCCGGCATGGTCGACAGCGACCGCGGCAACGGCCGAATCAACGTCACCATCTCGGTGAAGCAGCGAGACGAGGACAAGTACGAACTCAGCGTGAGCGCGACGGCCACGGGCAACGGTCCGGTCGGCCAGGTGTCGGCCACGGCCACCGCCAGCGACACCGCTAAGCGAGCCTACGATGTGATGCAGCGCGTGAGCCCGTTGGTCGAGCGCGTGTACCGCACGATCGGATCCTCGCTGCGCGACAACATGAAGACGCAGGCGTGGCAGGCCGAGTACCGCCCGCTCTACAACCTCACGCGCTCGTAAGCGCGGATCAGAACGGAGAAGGCCCCGCGGCATTGCCTCGGGGCCTCTTTGTGTCTGAAGGAAGGGCTAGACCCGCACTCGGAAGCGGTAGACGTCGCAGGGAAGCGGATCGTCGACGTGCGCGAGAAAGTCCAAGCGGTCGCTGAGGTTCAGGCGGTCCACCATCTGCTGGAACGTGTCGCGGGCGGAGTCGCGCGCGTGCTTTTCGGCGATCGTGTAGATCTCCTCGTCGTCCACTTCGTCCGCGAGCATGTCGGCGAGATCGTCGGACGAGAGGCGGTCGTGGACGAGGACGATGTGGTCCCGCATCTCGTCCCACTCGAGCGCGGACATGCCGCTCTGTTTGAGGAACGTCTGGCGAAGCCGGTGCTCAAGCTCATCCGGGTAGTCGAGCGGATTCTGCTGCTTCAGCAGTCGATACGTCTCGGGATCAGGATCCTCGCCGATGAGGTCCGAGATCTGTTCGACGTTCATCCCCTTGAGCGGCCCGTGCTCGTACGCCCAAGTCATGTCCCGATGGTAGGCCGCCTCGAACGCCGCCGGGAACCCCGCGGCGGTGTGCGGCGCGATCGGTGGGGGAAGGCGGTGAGCCTCGTACTCACTCAGCAGCTCGGTAACCGATGCTCCGGTCCGACGGATCACGGTCTTGTGGGGAGGAGGCGGGCTCTGGTCGGTCACCTTCGCCTGACTGATGGTGAGCATGTGCCCATCCGCGCTCGACTGGACCACTTCGGCGAACACTCCGGCCATTGGGTGCTCGGTGATGAGGCCGTACGCCATGCCGTCGGCGGCGACGAACGGTGCCATCACGACTTCTGACACTTCGCGGAGCCGGTACGTGCCCGCTCGGCTGAAGCCGGCTGCGGCGAACTCCTCCGCCATCCGCTCTACTTGCCGCGGATCCCGCCACACGGCCTCGGAGACCGGCTCGAGATGGATACGAACCGGCGCCACCGGGCCGCCCATCATCTTGGCGAGCTTCTTCATGCGCCCGATCTGCCATCGCAGCCAGAGCCAAGCGGCCACGCCGAGTGCGACGATCAGCAGGACGATGCCGCCGAGGATCTGCAGAACGATGCCCATGACGCTTCATCGTACAATTGCCAGGCGGAGGAAGGGTAGGTTTTCCGCCTCGCAACCCCGTTTTGGGATTTACTGTGGCCTTGGGGATTCGCCAGATCCGAACGCATGGGGGCGGACGCACCGTAGAACCCGTTGAAACATGTTGACCGCCAAGACTCTCGTTGCCGTCGCGTTGATCGCGCTCGTCGTACTCGCGTTCGCTTTCTCGCCGAACGGCGATCAGAAGCCCGACGCGGCGGTTAAGAAAGAAGTGCCGCCCGGAGCGAAGTCTCTGGTGGTGGGTGCCGGGTGCTTCTGGTGCATCGAGACGCTGTTCGAGGACCTGAAAGGCGTCTACGACGTCGAGAGCGGCTACGCGGGCGGCGCGAAGGAGAAGGTTACGTACGAAGAGGTGTGCAGCGGCACCACCGGTCATGCCGAAGTGGTCAAGGTGACGTACGACCCGAAGGTGATCTCGCCGGAGGACATGCTGAAGCTGTTCTTCGTCGCGCACAACCCGACCACCCTCAATCGCCAAGGTCCGGACGAGGGAACCCAGTACCGCTCGTCGATCTTTTACGCCACCCCCGAGGAGAAGGTGCTGGCCGAGCGCGTTCTGGACGAAGTGACGAAGGCGAAGATCTGGAAGGACCCAATCGTGACCACGATCGAGCCGCTGAAGAACTACTCGCGCGCCGAGGAGTACCACCAGGACTATTTCGCGAAGTACGAGAAGGCGAGCCCAGCCAAGCGACTCACGATGAACTCCGGCTACTGCGCCGCGATCATCCAGCCGAAGGTGATCGAGTTCCGCAAGAAGTACGCGGATCGGCTGAAGAAGAAGAGCTGAGGGCGATTGCTCGATTGCTGGATTGGTTGATTGGGGAGGTGCCGCTGTCATCCCGAGCGGAGCCGAGGGATCTAACTGGAGACCTTGGCTACTTCCGGTCAAGCCGAATCAGAAGTAGCCGCTTGTGGCTGCGGCATTCCTGCCGCGGATCGAGCGAAGCTCGTAGGAGCACCAGAGCAGAGAGGACACGCCTCTCTGCTCTGGTGCGTTCTTGCGGACGGCGCGAGGAGCGCCGGCTACACCCCCTGGCGGGCGGAACTTGAGCCTGGGTGGTGGCACGACCGGAAGTAGTCGGTGCCTCCCGTCAGGTCCCTCAGCTTCGCTCGGGATGACAGGGGCTTGTGGGATTCCCCCTTTTCCCCTCATCCCTCCTCCGCTACCCATTCACCACGATGCCGGTGCGGCGAAGGTCGTTCAGCAGCTTGCTCAGGAGCGGGTCCTCCATCGTGCGTGCGTAGTACTTCCGCTGGCTTCCGTCTTGGTAGTGGGCGGTGACTTGCCTCCCCATGACGTCCACCTGGAAGATCCGGCGCTGGCGGGCGGCGTCGGTGAGCTCGGCCACGCGCTGGGGGAATCGCGCGATCTCCGGATTGACCTCCGCCTCCACCTTCGCCATCATCTCGCGCTCGGATGCCCAGCCATCCGCGGTGGTGAACTGCTTGATGCCGGTGAACCGGTTGACCCGGTAGATCTCACCGTTCGTGTCCCCGTACAGATACGGCGTGGGCCAGCCCAGCCAGGCAAAGCCAAGAGCTCCAACGACGAGCAAACCAACTCCGAGTTTTCGCATCGCAACTGATTTGACGCCCCTGCGTGGTGCTCGGGACGCGCCGAACGGCCCGTTTGCTGAACTCCGAGGTGGGGGTTGGGTCAAAAACCGTATGAGCGGAGGTTCGAGTTGAAGGTCCGGATGATCTTGGCCGCGATCGTGGCGCTGTTTTCGATGTTCTCGTACTTTCGGTTGAGCCAGCCGAATCCAGTGACGGGCGAGAAGCAGCGGATCGACATCTCGCCGCGCCAGGAGATCGCGCTCGGTCTCCAAGCCGCGCCGCAGATGGCTCGCCAGTTTGGAGGTCTGGACCCTGATCCACGGGCCCAAGCCTTGGTGGACGAGGTCGGGCAGGAGGTCGTGGCGCAGTCCGACGCGGCGCGTTCCGGCTACCAGTTCGAGTTCCACGCCCTGGCCGATCCCCGAACCGTCAACGCCTTCGCTCTACCGGGTGGACAGATCTTCATCACGAGGGCGCTGCTCAGCCGAATCCAGAGCCGCGGGCAGCTTGCCGGAGTCCTCGGCCACGAGGTGGCCCACGTGGTTGCCCGACACGGCGCGGAGCACATGGCGAAGCAGCGCCTGAGTGCCGGCCTCACCGGCGCGGCGGTCATCGCGTCCACAGACCCCAGCGATCCACGCACGTACAAGAACGCGGCGGTCGCGGCGATGATCGGTCAGCTGGTGAACATGCGGTTCGGCCGCGAGGACGAGCTCGAGTCGGACTCGTTGGGCGTGCGCTTCATGGCGCAAGCTGGCTACGACCCGAGATCGATGGTCGGCGTGATGCAGATCCTCGCGCAGTCGGGTGGCCGCCGAGGCGGCCCTGAGTTCTTCCAGACGCATCCGAACCCCGAGAACCGCGTCGCCCGCATCCGCGAGGCGATCCAGTACAACTTCCCGAACGGCCTTCCGAGCGGCTTGCGGCAGTAGCGCTTGGGCACGGAGCGAGTATGATCAGCCGGTTGCCTTTGGATACCGGGTATCCAAAGGCAGTAAGCGAAGATGGCGGCACACCACCCAAAGGAAGGCGACACGGCGAACGCGTGCGTGGTGTCCGAACTGTTCGAGGCGCTCTCGGGGAAGTGGACCCTTCCCGTTCTGTACCAGCTTCACATCCGCACCGAGCCGATCCGGTTCGGCGAGCTGCAGCGGGCAGTCGGCCGAATCACCCAGAAGGAACTGAGCAAGACGCTCCGAATGCTCGAGTCGCTGGAGCTCGTCCAGCGCGAGCAGTTTCCCGAGATCCCTCCGCGCGTGGAGTACCGCGTGACGGAACTCGGAGCTTCTCTCCGGGCTCCGATCTGCGGCTTGGCCGACTGGCTGACCGAGCACCGACAGCACTTTCACCGTAAGCGCGCGGCTTGAACATCGCCACACCGCCAAGCCCCTGTCATCCCGAGCGAAGCCGAGGGACCTGACCGTAGGCTCTGACTCCTGATGGTCAGGACAACACCCAGGCAATGGTACGCCCGCGAGGGCGTGTAGCCGGCGCTCCTCGCGCCGTCCGGGAGACTCACCTCTTTAGGGGAAGGCGGCTCGACTGAGAGTAGTCAAGACTTCCGGTTAGGTCCCTCGGCTCCGCTCGGGACGACAAGGGTCCCGTGAAACTCTGTGCCCTCTGTGGTGAGTCTCTCCCCGGACCCGAGGGGTCTCACGCCACGGCGCAACGTCCGCGACGGATCGGCTCTCCTCTGCGCCTCCCTGCGTACCCTGCGGTGATGTCCCTACCGACCCTGCGCTCGGCCCAGAGCAGGAACGCCTACTCCTGAGTCGCCTTGACCGAGAGGAGTTAAGTTCCTTGGCTTCGATAGGCTTGACAGGGGCATTCGAACGTGCCTTCTTTGCTCGGTGATGTATCCCCCTCGGCGTCGAGGGTTGCTAAAGCGGCGATGAATCGCCGCAGTCTAAAGCGCTTCGCGCTCTGCTGCGATGCTGCCCGAGCGGGCGGCGTCATAATTCCCTTGATGCCCCCCGTTCCTTCCGACACCCTGACGGCGCCCGTGCCGAGCGCGACGACCGACGCCAAGGTCCGCATCGTGACCCTCGGTTGCGCCAAGAACGAGGTGGACAGCGAGGAGATCGCCGGCGTCCTGCAGGGGGCGGGATACGCGATCGATGGCAACGCCAAGAAGACCGCGCTGACGATCATCAACACCTGCGGCTTCCTCGAATCCGCGAAGGACGAGTCGGTGAAGGTGATCAAGGAGGCCGTTCGCGAGAAGCGAGCCGGCCGCACCGGCAAGGTCATCGTGGCGGGCTGCCTCGCGCAGCGAATGGGACCCGAGCTCCAGCGACTCGCGCCGGGCGCGGATCTATACATTGGCGTCGGCCAGATGGCCCGATTCGCCGAGATCGCGCTGCAGGTTCAGCAGCAGCGCGACGCAGAGGTCGAGGTCTCGGCGCCGCACCACCGGTGGGCCGACGTGCCGACTCGCGCGCGTGCCGGCCGACCGTGGAGCGCCTATCTCAAGATTTCGGAAGGGTGCGATCACCGCTGCACCTTCTGCACCATCCCCAGCTTCCGCGGCGGGCACCAGAGCAAGCCGATCGAGCGCGTCATCGCGGAGGCGAACCACCTCGCGCGGACGGGCGCGCAGGAGATCAACCTGATCGCGCAGGACGTCACGCAGTACGGCTACGACCTGTACCGCGAGTTCACCCTGCCCAAGCTCCTGCGGGAGTTGAACCAGGTGGATGGCATCAAGTGGGTGCGCCTCCTCTACTTCTATCCGAACCGGCTTACGGATGAGGTCATCGAGACCATGGCCACCTGCGAGAAGGTGTTGCCGTACATCGACATCCCGCTGCAGCACACGCACCCGGACACGCTCCGACGCATGAAGCGGCCGTGGGACGGCGACCGGTACCTCCGCCTGTTCGAGAAGGTTCGCGCGGCAATGCCGGACTGCGCGATCCGCACGACTTTCATCGTCGGCTTCCCGGGTGAAACGGACGCGGAGTTCCAGCACGTGCTCGATTTCACCAAGGCGGCGCGGCTCGACCGCGTGGGCGCCTTCACCTTCAGCAAGGAGCCGGGCACGCCGGCGCACGACCTCGAAGGGCAGGTCGCTCCGCGCATCAAGCAAGAGCGGTACGACAAGCTCATGCGCCTCCAGCAGAAGATCTCGCTGGAGATGAACGAGGCGTGGATCGGCCGCGACCTGGACGTGCTGATCGAGGACGCCCGCGACGGCTGGCTCGTCGGCCGGTCGCACCGTGACGCACCGGAAATCGACGGCCTCGTTTTCGTTCAGGGCGAGGCGCAGCCGGGACAGATCGTGCGCGCCCGAGTGAACGGCGCCGAGCACTACGACCTGTACGCACAACTCGAGCGTCTGCCGGTCACGCCGGGCAAGCGGCTGAGCATGCTCCGCCAAGCTGGCCCGGCGCGTCCCCTCTAACCATCCCTGGGACAGCCAGCTTCAGCCGTCACGGCAGCCGTGAGATTGCTGGATTGCTCGATTGGGGAAGGGCCTTTGCGGCTGACCCGCGGTTCGATCGGCACCGCAGCGGCCGCCCTGCTCCCCCCAACCCCCTCCTCATCAGCCTAGGTTGGCTTCTGGCTTGGAGGGGATTGTTGCCGTGGGGCTGACTAGGAGGGGGCTTAGGCCTGGTAGAGGGCGCAGACGGCGCCGGCGGGGTCGCGGATGACAGCGAAGGTGCCCGGGCCGGGTTCGCTTGGGGCGCGAAGGATCGTGCCGCCGAGCTCCTCGACCTTCCGCATGGCCTCCGCGACGTCGGCGACCGTGATGTACACGAGCCAGACCGGGGGAAGGTCGGCGTTCACGCCTCGGGCGTGGCAGATTCCGGCAACGCCGTCCTCCGAGCCGTTCGGCATCATCACGAAGTCTTCATATCCGCCCATGTCGAGCCCCTGGCTAGTCCAGCCGACCACCGAGCTATAGAAATCCCGGACGCTGGTCGCGTCGGGAACGGTCAGGTCGGTCCAGCCGACTTTGCCCAGCGAACTTTCGTTTTCTGCCACGGCCGCAATCTTACGGCTTAAGTAGCCCCGCGATGGCGGAACCTAGCGCAATTACTTGGTTTGCGTCGACACGGCTCACCCGGCGTGCTAGATTCACCCTGATGGGTTCTGGGACGGCGGACGCGCGAGACACCTGGTTCGCCTCCGTGCTCGACGCAGCGCCCGAGGCGTGTCTCGTGCTGGATCGCGAGTTCAGGGTCGTCCTGGCGAATCAGCGTTGCCTCGAGCTCAATGCGATGCGCCTCGAGAACATGGTCGGGCGCACTCACTGGGAGCTTTGGCCCGCCTCGGTCGGCAGCATCGCCGAGACGTCGTACCGTCAGGTCGTCGAGCAGCAGGTCACGGTCGAGTTCGAGCAGTTCTATCCGCCGTACGACGCTTGGTTCTCGATCAAGGCAGCCCCTCTTCCCGACGGCGTCTGCATCTTCTTCCACGAGATCACCGAGCGAAAGCGTACGCAACAGGCGCTCGAGGAGAGCGAGGCGCGCTTCCGCGATCTGATGGAGCAGGCTCCGTTCAGTGTCCAGATCCTCCACCCGTCGGGCGAGACGCTCTGGATCAACCCGGCATTCGAACGGCTATGGGGCCTGAAGTACGAAGACCTGCGGGATTACAACATTCTCCAGGATCCGCAGCTCGAGGCGCTGGGACTCGCCGCGTTTCTGCGCCGCGCCTTTGATGGCGAGACGGTCAGCCTGCCCGAGAGTAAGTATGACGCTACGGACGTCGCGACGCGGGGGCGTCCGAGGACGGTGAGCTCCGTCGCCTTCCCGGTCAAGGACGCCACGGGCCGCGTTGTCGAGGTCGTGCTGACTCACACCGACGTGTCGGAAGCGGCAGAGGCGATGCATGAGCTCAGGGAGAATCGCCAGCGCCTCGACCTCGCTCTCACCAGCGCTCGGGCGGGCGTTTGGGAATGGGATCTGGAGGCGAACGTTGCCACGTGGTCACCGGAGCTGTTTCGGTTGGTCGGAGTGGAGCCGAAGCCCATCGTCGAGGCGAGCGAGTTCACCGGGCTGATCCATCCCGACGATCGCGCGCGGGTCTTGGCGAGGTCGGCGGAGGTCATCGCAGACGGCTCGACCTTGGACGAGGAGTTCCGCGCGGTGCTGCCGGACGGCTCGGTTCGTTGGTTCAGCTCGATCGGGCGGCTCATCCGAGACGAGTCGGGCCGCCCGGTGCGGCTGATCGGGATCAACCAAGACATTCACGCACGCCGAACGGCGGAGGAGAAGCTCCACCGAACCCAGGAGTCTCTGGCGCTGGCTATGAAGGGCTCTCGCCTCGGCTGGTGGACGCGCGATCTCGTGACGGGGATCGTCGAGTGGTCGCCGGAGCTCGAGCTTCTGTTCGGCCTTGCGGTTGGCAGCTTCGCCGGACTCGAGCAGGACTTCCTCGACTTTGTCCTGCCCGAAGATCGAGCCGCGGTGCGTGGTGCCGTCGAGCAGGCGATCCAGAAGGGCAACGACTACTCGATCGAGTTCCGCTTCCGGCACACCGACGGCTCCGTCCGCTGGATGGAGGGACGCGGCAAGGCGACTTACGACGCGACCGGACGGCCGGTCCGGCTAGACGGCATCGGCGTCGACGTCACGGAGCGGCGTGAGGCGGCGGAGGCGCTGCGCGAGAGCGAGGCGCGATACCGTCGCTTGGCGGACTCCGTTCCGTCCTTCGTGTGGACGGCCCGGCCGGATGGCGTCGTCGACTTCCTCAACCGTAGGTGGCGCGAGTTCACCGGCCTGCCGGCAGACGCGGATCTGGCGGCGGTTCAGTCGTACGCCGTGCACCCCGACGACGTCGGGCGCATCGTGCCCGAGTGGGAGCGCGCAGTGGCGGAGCGCAAGACGTACCGCACGGAGCTCCGCTACCGACGCCACGACGGGGAGTACCGTTGGTTCCTCTCGCAGGCCGAGCCGGTACACGCCGAGGACGGGACGTTCCAGGGCTGGTTCGGCACGAGCGTCGACATCCACGATCGGCGACGCGCGGAAGAGGAGTTGCGGCTGATCATCGACACGATGCCGCAGATCGCTTGGTCGCTTCGCGGAGACGGCGAAGTGGACTACGTCAATCGGCGATACCTTGAGTACACCGGCAGGGCCGAGACGGCCGATGTGGAGATCAACTGGGCCGAGATCGTCCACCCGGACGATCTCGCCTTGGCGCGCACCACCTACGCGGCGTCCGTGCGCTCGGGCTGGCTTTGGGAGCACGAGCTGAGGCTCCGCCGGCGCGATGGCGTGTATCGCTGGCACCTCTCCCGACTCGGTCCGCTCCGCGACATCGACGGGCACGTCCTGCGATGGTTCGGCACCAGCACCGACATCCACGACCAGAAGACGAAGGAAGCGACACTCGACTTCCTCGTTCGCCTGACCGAGGCGACCCGCCGTATGGAGGATCCCACGGAGATCATGGCGGTGACGGTGGATCGGCTTGGGCGGCATCTTGGGGTGAGCCGATGCGCGTACGCAGAGATGGAGGACGACAACGATCACTTCGTGATCGAGCAGGACTACTGCGACGGGTGCGAGTCGATCGCCGGCCGCTACCCGCTCCGGGCGTTCGGCGCCCGCGCCTACGACGACCTCAGGAACGGCCGCCCCTACGTCGCCCGCGACGTGGATGCCGAGCTGCGGCGACCTCAAGATCTCGAGACCTACCGTGCCACCAACATCAAGGCGGTGGTGTGCGTCTCGCTGGTGAAGGAGGGGCAGATGCGCGCCCTCATGGCGATCCATCAGACCGAGCCACGCGACTGGACTCCCGACGAGATCGAGCTGCTCCAGATGGTTGCCGACCGGTGTTGGGAGATCATCGAGCGTGCCCGCTCCGACCGCCGCCTGCGAGAGCTGAACACCGACTTGGAGCGTCGCGTCGACGAGCGGACCGCCGAGCTGCTGGCGGCGAACGAGGAGATGGAGGGATTCACCTACACCGTCTCCCACGACTTGCGTGCGCCGCTCCGAGCCGTCGTTGCCACGAGCTCGATACTTCTGGAAGACGCGGGCGATCGCCTTGAGCCGGAGCACCAAGAACTTCTCCGGCGCCAAGCGCACAACGCCCGCCGGTTGGGTGTTCTCATCGATGAGCTTCTGCAGCTGTCGCGTCTGGGGCGGCAGGAGGTCGTCCGCAAACCGTTCGATCTCTCGTTCCTTGCCCAAGAGGTGGCGAACGAGATCGTCGCTCGGGGCGACGCCGGCATGGTGCAGATCGAGATCGAGCCCCGGCTCTTGGCCGAAGGGGACTCCCGGCTCGTGAAGTTCGTGCTCCTCAACCTACTGGAGAACGCGGTGAAGTTCTCGCCCAACGGCGGGACGATTCGCGTGGGCAAGCGGGATGGCGCCTTCTTCGTCTCGGACGAGGGGATCGGCTTCGACATGCAGTACGCGCACAAGCTGTTCCGCCCTTTCGAGCGGCTCGTGACCGACGAAGCGTTCCCAGGAACGGGCATCGGACTCGCGAACGTGTGGCGCATCGTCCAGCGTCACGGCGGAAGCGCCTGGGCGTACAGCGAGCCGGGCAAGGGCGCGACCTTCTTCTTCAGCTTGCCCACGGCGTAGAGGCTTCTTGGGCCTTAAAGGATCACGGCCGGGTCCCGCCGGCGGCCGCTTTGTGTCCCGGATGCTACCGGAACCATCCTCTACTTGCGACGATCTAACGGAACGCGGCGCGGCAGCCTTCGGGCTCCCGCGCCGTGAATCCCTTTCAAGGAGAGCAATTCCAAATGGCTGAGAACGTGAAGGAGCGGATCGTACGCTACCTCCAGGACGCGCATGCCGCCGAGACGGGCATCGACGACGTGCTGGACGGATTCATCAATGACACGGACGATCCCAACATCAAGGCGATCTTCCAGCAGCACAAGGTCGAGACGCGAAGTCAGGCCGAGCGCCTCGAGGCGCGGCTGCGGGCTCTCGGCGAGACGCCGAGCGGAGGCAAGGGCTTCCTGAACATGATCATGGCGAAGATGAGCGAGCTCATGCACGGCGCCCATGACGAGTACGACAAGAACACTCAGAACCTGATCAAGGCGTACGCGACCGAGCACCTCGAGCGCGGAATGTACGAGTCGCTGTACGCGTATGCGAGCGCGGTCGGCGATCAGGAGACGGCCCAGCTCGCCCGCCAGATCCAGGCGGAAGAGGAGGCCACGGCCCAGAAGCTGTTCCCGCTGATCCAGCAGTACGCCAAGACGGCGCTCGCTGGCACCGAGGGGACCGGCGGCGCGTACACCGCGTAACCGGCACGAAGAGGCCGCTTCATCGCGAAAGGGGCGCCGACTCACTGGAGTCGGGGCCCCTTCGTCGTGTAGGGTGAACGGGTGAACGAAGTCGCCGTCTCCTCATGGGCCCTGCACCGCACGCTGGGCATCTCTTACCCGGACTCGCCGAGTGAGGGACGGAGCCCGGAGAAGCGCCACTCGACCGGCGCGACGACGCCCCTGCTTCAGCTCCCGGCCGAGCTCGCCCGGCGTGGCTTCGGCTCGATGCAGCTCTGCCACTTCCACCTTCCTTCTCGAGACGCGAGCTACCTGCAGGAGCTTCGGGCGTCGCTGTCCGAGGCGAACGTGCGCCTCCTCGCTCTGCTCGTCGACGACGGCGACGTCTCGCACCCGGAGCACGCCCAACGCGACGCCGCCTGGATCGCGGGCTGGCTGGAAACCGGAGAGGCCCTGGGTGCGGAACGGGCGCGGGTGATCGCGGGGAAGCAGTCGGCTTCGGAAGAGACCTTGGACCGTGCGGCCGGCCACCTCGCGCGGCTCGCGGAGGGTGCGACGGGGCTACGGCTTGAGACCGAGAATTGGTACGACCTACTCGCGACGCCAGACGCCGTTCATGGATTGCTGGATCGTCTCGACGGCAAGCTCGGGCTTTGCGCCGACTGGGGCAACTGGCCCCGGCCGCGCAAGTACGCCGACCTGCCGCTGATCCTGCCCCGGGCGGAGACGTGCCACGCCAAGCTCGACTTCGCGTCGCCGGAGGTGCTAGATCAGGAAGACGCCGCGGCCTGCATTGAGGCCGCTCGCGCGGCGAACTTCACCGGCCCGCTCGTGATCGTGAACGGCGGCATGGGCGACTCTGAGTGGGACGCGCTGGAGATGCAGCGCGAGGCGTACGCGTCCCTGTAACGGCAATTCGTACCGTGATCAATCGAAGAAGCCCCTTGCTCACTGAGCAAGGGGCTTCTTCGGTGCGGGCGGGACGCCCGCGGTCCTGATGAGGCTCCGGGTTAGAGCGTGCCTTCGGAGAACCAGAGGCCGAGTTCGCGCTGGGCGGCTTCGGGATCGCTGCTGGAGTGGGTGAGGTTGTCCTCGATGGTGAGCGCGAAGTCGCCGCGGACGGTGCCGGGGCCGGCTTCGAGCGGGTTGGTGGCGCCCATCATGGCGCGAATCGCCTTGACGGCGTTCTCGCCCTGAACCGCCATCGCGACCACGGGGCCGGACACGAGGTAGTCCACGACGCTGCCGAAGAACGGCCGCTCGCGGTGCTCGGCGTAGTGCGCCTCAACCGTCTCGCGCGGGGCGTTCATGAGCTTCAGGCCGACGACCTTCAGGTTGCGCTGCTCGATGCGCTTGGTGATCTCGCCGATCAGGTTGCGCTGCACGCCGCCCGGCTTAATGAGAACGAGGGTGGTCTCCACTGGCATGCCCTAGAGGGTACCTGCGGGCGCTTTGGTGATGGAGCCTGCCCGCGGGGAGCGTTAAATCCGCGACCTTGGTAAGCCCTCCCGGTCACGCTTAACCCAATCACCTCCCTCACCCACGTCACGGACCTCCGTTCCTCGATCAAACTCTCGGTATGACCGCGCAACAGCTGGCCGAGCGACTGCTTCGAAAGTCGACCAAGGATCTCCTCGCGGCGCTCGACGCCACGCCCGAGGAGCGAGCCCGCTGGCGCGCCGAGGGCCGAGGGCGGACCATCTGGCAACTGGCGGTCGAGGTGGGCGCGGTTCACGGGATGTGGTCGCGCATCTTCGAGGCCCGCGAGTGGATTCCTCCTACGCAGACGCTTTGGGACGATGCCGAGGCGCGCTACGACACGCTCGATCTGGCCAAGGTGGAGCTCGTGCGCCAGACGGAGGAGCTGATCGCCGTGATCCGGGCGCTCACCGCTCAGGATCTCGAACTCACCATTCCAGTTCCGAGTGACCCCAAGGTGAAAATCTCCCTTGCGGAGTGCCTCTTCCATCCCTATTGGAATGCCGTGTACCACGAGGGGCAGATCGCGCTGCTTCAAACGCAGTACGGCGACGCTGAGGAGCACGGTGATCCCGGGCCGTTCGGAGCGTGACTGCGCCGGCCCCGCGCCGGTGACGGAGCGCTCAGCTCGGTCGGGAGAAGAGGGTGGCGCGCTCGCCGTCGCGGGGCATCCATCGCTGGGCGGTGTGCCGAGTCGGGCAGAAGCCTCGGGTAAGGCAAGCCGCCTCCGGCGACTGGGCGTAGTGCGCGCGGAAGACCGGGTCCGACTTCATCATGTCGGCGACTAGGCTCGACTGCCAGCTCTCGAGTTCCTGAAGCGCCTCGGCGGAGCCAGGCAGCTCCTGGCAGCGCTCGAAGGCACGTGCGGACTCGCCGTAGCGGCCGAGGCACTGAAGGGAAGCGCCCATGAGCGCGTGGTAACCGGGCTCGTATGGGTTCACGGCGAGCAGGCGGCGCAGGGTGGCGATGACTTCCTGGTGCTGGTTGAGACGCCACTGCACACGGGCAAGAAGCTCCAGAGCTCCGAGGTGCGAAGGATCGAGCTGGAGGGCGTTGCCTAGCTCCGCGAGCGCACGCTCGTCCGCCTGCGCCCGGACGGCAAGATCCGCGCGTCGGACCGCTTCCGACACGGCCTTGCGTCGCTCCCCTGACTGCTCCCACGCTCCTTTCACCAGTTGCTTGACACCCTCCGAATCTTCCGTGTTCGCTCAAATGGCCGCCTGTTTACCGAAGGCTCACAAACCGGTTGAACTACCAGTTGGAGGCACGAAACCTTGACGCATTTGCGGCATTTGCCCAAAGAATCCGCGGTTACCCCGCGATCAGGCGAGTGGCCGGGTAGGAAATGCTGACGAATTCGTCGACGCTTCGTTTTCTCCGACAGCTAGAGCGTTCGCCGCGGTGCGGGGATACCTTCGAACGGAGGGATCTCGAGGATTCCGGCAGTTTTACTTGAGGTACGTCTCGCGCTCCATCTCCCGGAGCTCGATCGACACCGCGACCTCATCGACCGAGAGCGACTCGGTGAGGTACTCCCGCATCACTCGCAGCAGCCCGGCGGCCATCCGCTTCCTGAGCTCGAGCGGGCGGCCGGTGACGACCGCGAGGGTGCAGTGTGCGAACCCGGGAGGCGAACCTTCGCCCATGGACCAAACCGATCGAAGGGTGTGATACGCCTTGATCGTCTCCGGCGCGACCGTCTCGTACGTGGCGAGCTCCCGCACCAAGGCCTCGAGGATGTCCGGAACGTGGGCGTTCTCGGGCAGATCGGCCGTTGTCTCCAGATGGATGTGGGGCATGCCGGAATTATAGGTACTTGATTCCTCTCTCCAGTTATGGGTCGAGCCGGAATCTCTGCCAAGCGCTTCGGGTCGATCGCCGACCCCTACGGTGCCTCGTCGTAGAACTTCACGTCCAGCACCGGGTGCAGCTCGATTCCATTCGGGGCGAGGCCGATCTGCCCGTGGCGGAAGTCGAAGAAGCCGACGCCCGTGATGAGGGCGCGCGCGCGGTTCTTCTTCCACTTCGTGGTGACCTTGAACCGCTCGTTGAACTTGGCGCGCACCGCCGCCATGGAGTCGCGGAACGGTGAACGGCGGCTCACCACCGTCGGGTCGGCGAGCTCCACCACCATCGTTCGGCGAGGGTTGCCGTTGTAGTCGCGGATGACGACGTGGTAGTCCTGGTCGTCCGTCTCGATCTTGTAGCGCATGATCTCCGCGTCTACCGTGTAGACCGTCGTTTCCACCGGCGGGAACCGATCGTTGGCGCGCGGACCGCGCTTCGGCATCCCTTCGGGGCGCTCAAGCCGCGTCAGCTCGTCTACGGTCGTCTGCACGGGGCTGTTCACTCGAACGTCGCCGGCTTCGGGGTCCGCGCCGGTCTTCACGCCCCAGCGCTCCTTCGTCTCGAGGAAGTGGGCGACTTCGGGAGTGTCCTGAACGTCCGTGCGCGGAGGGGGAGGGACCTGCCGCGTGTCGGACTTCACCTCGTCTCGCGGGGCGCAGCCAGCGGCGGCGAAGAGCACGAGGATAGGGAGGCACGGCTTCATGCTGAATGTGACGGCGGTCCGGCCTGAATGGGTGCGGCGCGGCGGTATGGTTCGGTCGTCTCCTATGCTGTTTCTTCCTGCACTGCTGACCGGCTTGGTCTCCGATCCGGCCCCATCACAGCTCAACGATCTCCCGATCCCTGCCGCTTGCACGCAGGCGATCTTGGTGACCACGCCTTCGTGGACGTCGTCGGACGGCACGATGCGGCTGTATGAGCGCGACGCGGCCGGGTGGAAGCGGGTGCAGTTCGTCTCCCGAGTTCGGGTCGGGCGGAACGGCATGGCCTGGGGCGAGCCGAGAGCGGGGGCGCCGGCGAAGCGGGAGGGCGACGGCAAGGCCCCGGCGGGCGTATTCGACCTTCCGATCGCCTTCGGAAAGGGACCGCTGTCCGTTCCGACCGTTCGGTACCCGTACCGGCCGGCCGACGAGCGCGACTACTGGGTGGACGGCGTGGCCGACCGCGAGTACAACACCTGGCAGCGGATCGACGCCGGACCGAACGACCCGAAGCTGCGATGGACGAGCGTGGAACGGATGCTCCTAGAGCCGTACTACGACCTCGGACTCGTGGTGGCGTACAACACGGATCCCGTGGTGAAGGGAAGGGGCAGCGCGATCTTCATGCACCTCTGGAAGAACCCCAACGAGGCGACCGCCGGCTGCACGTCGATGTCGCGGGAAACGATGGTCGCCCTGCTCCAGTGGCTTGATCCGACGCGCCGACCGATGCTGGTTCAGATGCCGCTCGCCCAACTCCCGGCCTCGGTTAAGCGACCTAGGTAGGTAAAAATAGGGGCATGGCCCTCTCATCCCTAGTTCTGGCCGCGCTCGCCGTTGGCGCGCAGGGCACCGCCGCCCAGGAGCCGGTGGTGCCGGTGACCGAGAACCTCGTCGTTGAAGGGGTTCCCACGATCCCCCGCTCGCTGGCCGAGCGCGTCGGCCGCTACACGGAGTTCCGCGCCGCCGCCCTCGCCGACTGGCACCCGACCCGTCGCGAACTCCTCATCTCGACCCGCTTCGGCAACGTGGCGCAGGTGCATCGGGTGGCGACGCCGCTCGGAATGCGCAAGCAGCTCACGTTCTTCCCGGAGGCGGTGAGCGGGGCGCAGTACAACCCGCGCGACCCGGGCACGTTCGTCTTCAGCAAGGACGTCGGCGGCAATGAGAACTTTCAGCTCTACCGCTACGACGTGAACACGGGCGAGAGCACCCTCCTCACCGACGGCAAGAGCCGGAACGAGGACCCAGTCTGGTCGCCCGATGGGCGGTTCGTGCTGTACGCGAGCAGCCGCCGCAACGGCCGCGACTCCGACTTCTACGTCGTCGACCCGCGCAACCCGGCCAGCGACCGGCGCATCCGCGAGAACGCCGGTGGGGGCTGGTACCCGCTGGACGTCTCCGAGGACGGCCGGAGCGCGGTCGTGCTGCAGTACGTCAGCGCTAACGAGAGCTACCTGCACCTTCTCGATCTGACCAACGGGCAGATGCGCGAGATCGCGGGGAAGGACGGCGGTCAGCCCGTCGCGTATGGGGGCGCGCTCTTCCCGTCAGGACGAGGCAATCAGGGGCGGGTGTTCGTCGTCTCCGACCGCGGCTCCGAATTCCAGCAACTCGCCCAGATCGACGTCAATACGAAGCAATACGTCCCGATGGCCACGTTCAAGTGGGACGTGGAGGCGTTCGACGTCTCGGACGACAACCGGATCGCGGCGGTCACCAACGAGGCGGGGGCGAGTGTGCTCCACGTGATCGACGGCCCAAACGGCAAGCCGAGGCGGATCGCGAACGTTCCGACGGGCGTCATCTCCGGCGTCAAGTGGAGCCACGACAACCGCGAGATCGGCTTCGGCCTCAGCTCCGCTCAGAGCAGCAGCGACGTCTACAGCGTCGACGCACGCTCCGGCCGCTTGACGCGCTGGACCGAGAGCGAGACCGGCGGCCTGAACACGGCCAACTTCGTGACGCCCGAGCTGGTGCGTTGGCAGAGCGACGGTCAGGAGATCACCGGCTTTCTGTACCGGCCCAAGCGCACGGGCAAGGTGCCTGTGATCATCAACATCCACGGCGGTCCGGAGAGCCAGTATCGACCGGGGTTCCTCGGCCGGAGCAACTACTACGTGAACGAGCTCGGGGTGGCGATCCTCTTCCCGAACGTTCGCGGTTCGTCGGGCTACGGCAAGAGCTACCTCGCCGCGGACAACGGGTTCGAACGCGAGCGGAGCTACCGCGACATCGGATCGCTGCTGGACTGGATCCGCACCCAGCCCGGCCTCGATGCCGATCGCGTGATGGTGACCGGCGGCTCCTACGGCGGCCACATGACGTTCGTGGCGAGCTACCTGTTCGCCGATCGGATGGCGGCGGCGCTTCCCGTGGTCGGCATGAGCAGTCTCGTGAGCTTCCTGGAGAACACGGCCGAGTATCGCCGCGACCTCCGGCGCGTGGAGTACGGCGATGAGCGCGATCCCAAGATGCGCGAGTTCCTTCTGCGCATCGCTCCGCTGAACAACGCGGCGAAGATCACGAAGCCGATCTTCGTGGTGCAGGGCGCGAACGACCCGCGCGTCCCGTACTCCGAGGCGACGCAGTTCGTCGAGAGGATCAAGGGCGTAAACCCGAACGTCTGGTTCCTCGCCGCGAAGGACGAGGGGCACGGCTTCGCGAAGAAGAACAACGCGGATTTCCAGTTCTACGCGACCGTGATGTTCATCCAGCGGTATCTCCTGCGCCAGTGATCCCGTAGCGGGGCTTTCGTACCGAAGGGCCTCGAAGGGAACGCTTCGAGGCCCGTCGGGGTTAAGAATAGTAAGGAATGTTGCGAAGCGCGGCGGAAGTCTTGGTGAGGCTCATCTGCTCGCTCGCTCTGGTGCTGGCCTCAGCCCCGGTGCGAGCGGGAGCGATGGCCTGCGCCATGCCCGCCGCGCCTCAGCCCGTCGCGATCGCCGTCGCCAAGGCGGAAGCCTGCGCGATGCCGTGCTGCGACAAGAAGGCGCCGAAGGCTTGCCACGTCCCCGAGGCGGCTAGCGGTCACCGGGCGTGTGCGATCACTTCCGACGCCGGCGCGACCACGTCCGCGCCGACGATCTCCGAGAAGAGCGACTGCTCTTGCGAGATCAAGTCGCTTCCAAAGGCTCCGACGGCGGTCGCCAAGGCGCTTCCCGCCTCCGTGGCGGATCCCATCGACGTAGTTGCCTGCGTGGCGATTCCCGATCTGTCGGTGCCGTCGCCGCTTCGCGTCATCGAGCCCGGCATCTTCGCTGCCGACAGCGGTCCCCCTAACGCGGGTGCTCGCTCTCTCCATTCCGGCCGCGCCCCTCCGACTGCCCGTGCGTAATCCGCGGAGCCATTGAGCTCCGCCCTCGTCCACGCACGACCCAGGCATTCGGAGTTTTTCATTGTTCAAGCACCTCATCACGGGCGTTCTCGCCCTCTCCCTCGTGGCTGCCGCCTTCGGCGCGCCCCAAGCCGGCCATCAAAGCGGCAAGTCCAGCCCCAAGAAGAACGGGGCGGCCAAGAAGACGCCGTTCAAGGCGCACGCCTTCACTTGCGTGCACTGCGGGCTGAGGATGAAGGCCGCCAAGGTGACTGACCTCAAGAAGGCGTGCGACGTGTGCGGTTGCGAGAAGACCAACGCGCAGTGCCACCCCGCCCCCAAGACCTCGGCCAAGAAGGCCTAACCGGAGACGAAGACCATGAACATCACCCGCAAGAATTTCCTCGCCCTCGGCCTCACGGCCCTGTTCTCCGTCGGCTTCCTGGGCGGCACGGCGACCCCGGCGTACGCCCACGAGACGAAGTGTCCGTACTGCAAGCTCGACGTCGTTCAGGACACCAAGGAGCAGGACAACGAGGTCGTGCTCCGCTACGGCAACAAGCGCATCGAGTACCGCTGCGTTCTTTGCGCCGTCGCCCAAGCCAAGACCAAGTTCAAGAACGACGTCACCATCCTCGCCCCCAGCAACGTAAAGGGCAAGCCGGTGACCATCACCCGCGTGAACGGCGAGTGGAAGACCGACCCCGAGGGTGCGGTGTTCGTGATGGTCAAGGGTAGCCATGCCGAGTGCGAGATCCGGTACCGCGCGCTCGCCAGCAAGGAGGAGTTCGACAAGTATGTGAAGGCGAACGCCGAGCTCCTCAAGGACGCCCAGCCCCTGACCCTCAAGGAGATGGTCGAGCTCAGTAAGTGAGCGGAACGGGAGGGATCATGCTGAAACGAACGCTCACCATCACTCTGGCGACCTGGGCCGCTCTCGCGGCGGCCCAGGACCACAGCCAGCACGAAGGGCATCGCCCGGCCCCGAGCAAGGGCAGCTCCGAGATCGCGCAACCCACCGAGCGCCTGCCCCTGGCAGCGGCGCCCAAGTCGTTCCCGCGCTGGATGTCGAACCCTTCCTATCAGGAGGTGTTCTACAAGCGCGGACCGTACAACTTCGCCGTTTACGGCGAGTTGGAGCCGCTCGCTCGCGACCTCAATGGCGTGGCGGTCGGTCACTCGATGGCGTACGAGGACCTCGTCACCGGGAACGCGCCGAAGCTGGAGACGGACACCTTCGCCCGTATCGACCGCGTGCTGAAGAACCCGCCGAAGTTAATGCCGGCGGAGCGCTTCCTGTCGCCGAAGTTCGCCCGCACGTACGCCTACCTGGAGAAGCTGTTCGACTGGACGCACGTGCTCCACGCGCAAACCATCGACGCCCTGATCAGCCCCAAGCTCACCCAAGCCCAGAAGGATCGTGAGATCCAGGCCCTCTGGGACTACTACAAGCGTGAGGTGCCTTACACGATCACGGGCCTCCCGCTGAACATGGCGTATCTGGACAGCCAGGCGTATTCGTGGAACTTCCGCCGGAAGTATCCCAAGGTCAACGGCCTCTTCTGGGGTTACCACTGGCTGCAGACCAGCGTGTACGACATGCTCTGGAAGAGCCGCTCGGTGGCCGACGCCAAGCGACAGTACGCGCTCGTGGGCAAGCAGTACCGCGAGGTTGAGCTGTACCGAGTGGACCGCGACTTCATGCCGATGATGGCCGAGACCTCTCCCGAGTTCTCGCGCCGATTCCCGGAGATGGCGAACGCGTTCGACAACCTCCACATGCTCCACGACATGGTCAACGACATCCTCGCCACCGAGTGGCTGAGCCCGGACCAGAAGGAAGAGCAGATCAAGCGCGCGATCTGGCTGGTGGTGGAGGACCCGCACAAAGGGGAGAAGCCGGGCGACTTCAAGGCGGGCGATCCGCTTCACGACCACCGGTTCATGTCGGGCCAACCCGGCATGGGGATGATGCGAATGGCCTCGCCCAAGCTCATGTTCATGTCCGGCATGGGCTGGATGGAGATGGGGGTTTGCGGCCACTGCTCCATGCCGATGGACTCAGGCCCCACCAAGGGTTACGGCGCGACCGTCTCGGCCGAGGGGTGGACCATGGAGGTCCGCTGCGTGCTCTGCGCCCGCGACATGGCCGCGCAGGTCGAAGGACGAGCGATCATCCGAGCCAACACCGAGGACCCGAACCGTCCGCTGATCCTCATCTCGGACGAGGAAGGCAATTGGGAGAGCAACCTGAAGGACGTGGTGTTCCTTGAGGTGGAGGGGCCGCACGCGGGCTGCTCGGACTGGAGTCGCGCCTTCACCAATCGTGCCGCCTTCGACGCCTACGTGAAGGCGCAGGAGGACGACGAGGATCTCAAGAACGCCAAGCCGCTGAGCCTTGCCGAGTGGAGCAAGCGCAGCGGCAGCGAGCCTGACACCTACGAGAAGAAGAAGGGACCGGTCGAGAATCCGTACAAGCCGGGACTCTCTCCCGCCGACCGCCCGAAGCAGGAGGCGAAATCGTGAAGTACCGATCACTCTCGGTCCTCTCTCTCGTGGCACTGGCGGCCGTTTCGGCGGCCCAGACTGATCACGACAACATCGACGCCGGTCGACCGCTTCGGTTCGACGACGCCGAGCCGGTCTCCTACCGCACCATGGCGCTGGAGTACGGGCTCGGGCTGAACTTCCCGCGCCGTCGAGCCCTGGGGCTCGACGGGACGTTCGAGTTCATCTACGGCCTCAACCTAAACGGTCAGCTGGAGTTCGGCATCGAGCCGGTCATCGGCGGCCGCGCCGGCTCGAGGGACACCTTCGGTGCGATCGAGAGGTACGAGCTCGCCTACCTGTACAGCTTCCGCCAGGAGATCAAGAACACTCCCGCGCTGGCGGTGAAGGTCGAGGCCGCGTTCCCTGGGGTCGCGGGCGAGAACCCGACTTATCGCCTACGCGGAATCGCCAGCAAGACGGTCGGTCGCTACGACCGGATCCACGTAAATCTGGACGCCGACTTCGAGCCGGCGGCCCGGGGATCGGACCGCCGCATCCGCCTCGGCGGGGTTCTCGGTTACACCCACCCGCTGGGATACCCCCGCGAGTTCAACACCACCGGCCTCGCCGAGCTCGCGATCGTTCCTGGCACCCAGCGAGGGCAAGGGTACGGACTGTCGCTTGGGCTTGGAGTCCGGCGGCAGATCTCACCCCGATCGGTGATCGACATCGGTATCCAGTCCGACATTGCCCCAGGCCGCGGCACGGCCTCCACTCCTCTCCGGCTCGTCGCCGGCTACTCCACCAGCTTCTGAGACCATGCGAAAACTCACCAAGAATCTCGTTGTTGCCAGCCTGAGTCTTGTTGGACTCGGCGGTATGTCCGTCGTGGTCGACGCCCAGCAGCGGGCCGACCGCAAGCCGGTGGTCAAGCCGAAGCAGCTTCCGGAGCACCGGAACGCGAAGGGGCAACTCGTTTGCCCCGTGATGGGCTCGGCGATCGCCTCGGCCTCTAAGGCTTCTGGGTACTCGGACCACGACGGACGACGCTACTTCTTCTGCTGCGGCGGCTGCAAGCCGGCGTTCGACAAGGACCCGGGCAAGTACTCGCGGCCGCTGGCCATGGTGCAGGAGTCGCCCAAGGCGGCGAACACCGACGACGGAACGAAGACCGTGCAGGCCGGCAAGTACGTGATCGAGCTGTGGGTGCCCGATGAAGGGGTGCACGCGGGCGAGGAGATCGACATCGAGTTCGGCGTCTTCGACTCGACCAAAAAGGAACGGGACGGCGGGCTCGCCGGAGTTCCAGACGTGACGGCCAAGGCGGTCGTCACTATGCCGAGCATGGAAGGGATGCCCAAGCAGCGCCCTCACATCCACCGCGAGGGTCGCGCCGGCGTGCAGGGGCTCGAGCTGTTCTTCCCGCACGGCGGCGAGTACAAGATCGCCCTGACCTTGACACCGAAGGGAGAGCGGCCGGTCCAGGCAAACTTCATGGTCGAGGTGAAGGACGAGCGGCCCGCGGACGCCGTTCGAAAGGCGCCGTACGCGTTGCAGGTCGTCGACTTTCCGGCGCACGCCATGCCGGGCAAGCCGGTCGACCTCAAGCTCCGGGTCGTCGACACGAAGACTGGACAGGTCGTTCGCAACTTCGATGTCGCGCATGAGCAGCGGTTCCACCTCTTGCTCGCCAGCCGCGATCTCACGCACTTCAGGCACGAGCACCCGCACATGGCAGCCGACGGCACCTGGACCTACCGAGCGACGTTCCCGACCGGAGGCGACTGGTGGGTGTACGGCGACGTGGCGCCCACTGGAAAGGGAAGCCGCATCCTCGTCCAGAAGGTGAGCCTGCACGGCCCGGCGCGTCCTGGCCGGATGGCGGCCAAGAACGCCGGCCCCTTCACCGATCGAGGGCTCACCGGGCGAATCGAGCCGGTCGGCGGCAAGATCCCGATCGGCAAGATGGCGACCGTTCGCGTCCGGCTGACCGACGCGCGGACGGGTAAGCCGGCCGGCGACACGCAGCCGTGGCTCGGAGCCGCCGGACACCTGATGATCATCCACGAGGACGGCCGGACGGTGGTGCACAGCCACCCGCAAGACGATCCCTCGACCAAGGCGCTCGTGAAGAAGGGGCAGGTCCTGTTCACCGGGCGTTTTCCCAAGCCGGGGCGATATTTCGCCTACGCGCAGTTCAAGCGTGCGGGCGAGGTCAAGACACTCGGGTTCACGCTTCCTGTAAAGTAGGAGGCGCGTGGGCACGCCAGGCGGCGTGCCCACCGTTACTACACGGCAATGAAGGTACAGGGGCTCGGAAAAGCGGCGGCGACTCTCGCGTTGATCTGGATGGCGAGTGCCGCGAGCGCGATCCCGGCGTACCTGGAGGAGTTCCAAAAGGCGTACGCCGTGAAGGACGGCTCGCCTTTGGCGGGTGCCCAGTGCGGCGTGTGTCACGTGAAGCCTCCTCGGCGCAATCCGTACGGCGATGCCGTTCACGACGTACTCGAGGCCCAGAAGACGGAGACCCTCACCGTCGCGCTGATCAAGCAGCTCGACCCGAAGGACGCGGACGGCGACGGTTGGTCGAACGGCGACGAGGCGCAGGCGGGCACGCTGCCCGGCGACCCCAACTCCAAGCCCGAGGGAACTCCTCCCGGCAGCGAGAAGCCCCCTGCGACCACGGCGGTGCCGACAGGGACCGCCCCCGCCGCGGCGGGAGGAGAGCTGGTCCCCCGCCACAGCTTCCATCCCGTGGTGATCCACTTCCCGATCGCGCTGTTCATGTTCGGCGCCTTGCTGGAGATCCTCGGTTGGCGCTCGCGAAGGGACAGCCTGCGCGAGGCAGGGTACTGGAACCTCCTCGCGGGTGCGGTTTCGACCGTGCTGGTCGTGCCCACCGGCTTCATCGCCGCACTTCGACTGGGGTACGAGCTCGGGCCGGGGAAGCCGGTGTTCATCCACTTGGCGCTCGCCGTGCTGTCGACCGTCGCCATGATCGCGGTGGTTCTGTATCGGCGGAAGAGCGTTCCAACGAGCGCGCCGTACTTCATCGGACTGCTGCTGGCGACGGCGCTGGTCGCAGCGGCGGGGCACTTCGGCGGCGGACTGGTTTACGGCTAGTACACTCTTCACTATGTCCGCCACCACCGAGCAGAGCCTCGTCGAGGCTCTGGCGAGGCTGCTCGGCCCCGAGAAGGTTTTGAGCGGCGCGGCCGCCGAGCGCGCGTACGACTGCGACGCCTACACCGTCGACCGGAGCAAGCCCACCTGCGTGGTGCTTCCCGAGAGCACGGAGGAGGTGGCCCAGGTTGTTCGCTGGTGCAACCAGAACGCCGTCCCCTTCACCGCCCGCGGGGCGGGGACCGGACTGAGCGGGGGCGTGCTGCCCGCACTCGGCGGCGTCGTGATCTCCACCAAACGGATGATCCGAATCCTTGAGATCGATCTCGAGAACCGACTGCTGCACGCGCAGGCGGGCATTCCGAACAAGCGGATCACCGACGCGGTGAAGGCGCATAACCTTCACTTCGCGCCGGATCCCTCGTCCCAGACGGTGGCGACCCTTGGCGGCAACATCGCCGAGAACGCGGGCGGGCCGCACACCCTGAAGTACGGCGTGACTACCCAGCACGTGGTCGGGCTGACGATGGTCGACCCTACGGGTGAGATTCTCCATCTAGGTGGCAAAGTGCCGGGCGGGCCGGGGCTCGACTTCGTCGGTTTGGTGGTCGGCGGCGAGGGCACACTGGGCGTGGTGACCGAGGCATGGGTGAA
>Ga0164290_1001131_pt1 | contig 51215 bp, 51 predicted proteins | sample Micstemetagenome_FD_108782 | JGI IMG/M metagenome (GOLD analysis project Ga0164290, IMG submission 108782) | Contaminated culture microbial community from soil near Moab, Utah, USA - Microcoleus steenstrupii SON62 (Illumina Assembly) | ecosystem: Environmental > Terrestrial > Soil > Soil crust...
AGGAGCCGTCTGCGCGCTCGAGGCGGCGCGAGACGATGATGAAGTGACGGCCCAGCGTTGCGCCGTAGGTGCCGACGTTCGTCGCGTAGATCGCGCTGGACCCGGGAGCGTCGGCGCGGCGGGCCTCGAGCACGGCGGGCGGCACGATGAGCCGTTGCTCGGGCGTCGCCGTCTCGGAGGAATGGCGCACCACGCCAGTCTCGTCGATCAGCAGAAACTGCGTCACGCCCTTGGTGAAGGTGCGCGTGCTTTTCAAGATCTCGTGCAGGCGCAAGGCCCGGGCCGGGTCGGTCATGTCCTCGGCGCGGAGGCTGCCGGCGATGCCCGAGAGCGACAACTCGACAATATTGAAGCGTTCCTCGGCGTACTTGCTGAACAACTCGGCCAGATTATCGAGGTCCGTGACCTTCTCCGCGATGCGGCTGTCGCGGTCCTCGTACAGTTCCATGGCCGCCGCGCCCCAAAAGAGCGCGAGCAAGGCGAGGGTGTTGAGAAAAAGCCATCGGCCCGAGCGCACGGGCACGGACGTCGAGGAAGGAACCGTGACGTCGGTCATTGAACCGGCCCTGCTCTGATAAACAGCCATACAGTGCGCGAGCGAGTCTGGCCCCGATTGCGGCGCAACCGCCATGCGCAAAAGTATTGACTGGCGGGCCTAACTGTCTTCTGAGAAAGGGGTATTAATGTTTGCGGCGGCGTTTCAACCTGAAGTGGAGTAAGGCCGTTTGGTTTGACGAGGTACGATCCGCCCATTAGAGAACCGGCCCATGGACAAATTCATCGACGGCTACCGGCAGTTTCGCGCGAGTTATTTCACGCAAAACAAGGACACCCTGGCCGCCCTGATGGCCCGCCCGCAGCGGCCCACGGCGATGATGATCTCGTGCTCCGACAGCCGCATCGACCCTGGCCTGAAGTTCGGTGTGGAGCCGGGCGACATCTTCATGGTGCGTAACGTCGCCAACCTGGTGCCGCCCTACGCGCCCGACGGCGACTACCACGGCACTTCGGCGGCGCTGGAGTTCGCCGTACAGGTGCTGGAGGTGGAGAATATTATTGTGATGGGCCACGCAAAGTGTGGCGGCATCGGCGCGCTGGTGCGCCACCAGGAAACCGCCGCGCTGGATTTCGTGGCCTCGTGGATGAGAATCGCCCAGCCGGCTTATGAAAAAGCCGCCGCCGCGACCCAAGACGAAGCCGCACTGCAAAGACTGTGCGAACAGGAGGCGGTCAACGTCTCGCTGAAGAACCTGATGACGTTTCCGTGGATCAAATCACGTGTCAGCGCGGGCAAGCTGGCGTTGCACGGCTGGTACTTCGACCTGGAAAGCGGCACGCTGTTCCGGGCCGACAGCGCGGGCGTGTTCTCCGCCGTCTAGCCGGGCTACTCCGCCGCCAGTTTGGCCTCCGCCAACCCCCACCCATGTCCGCCCTGGATGTAGCCCTTGGGCAGGCCGGCGTCGGGCGTGAAGCCGTACATGGGATCGGGCACCGCGGCCGTGACGATCTCGCGCACCTTCAACAGCTTCGCCAGGTCGATGCCGGTCTTGAGGCCCATGCTGTCGAGCATGAACACCAAATCCTCGGTGACGATGTTGCCCGAGGCGCCGGGCGCGAAGGGGCAGCCGCCCAAACCACCGAGCGAACTGTCGAACGTGGTCAGGCCCACATCGAGCGCGGCGAGCGCATTCGCCAAGCCAAGCCCGCGCGTGTTGTGAATGTGAATGCCCGTCAGCGCGTGTTTGCCGAGCGCGGCCCAGATGGCCTTGATCATGCTTTTGACTTGGGCGGGGTTGGCGTAGCCGGTGGTGTCGGCCAGGCCCACTTCGTCGCAGCCCAACTTCATCAGCCGCTCGCCCAGCTTGACCACCTTGGCCTCGGGCACCAGGCCTTCCAGCGTGCAGCCGAAAGCCGTCGACAACGAACCCTCGAAGTGCGGGCGCTTGTCGGCAGGCAGCGCCTTGATCAGCGCAACGATGGCCGCGACTTCCTCGAACACCTGTTCGTGCGTCTTGCGCAGGTTCTTCAAACTGTGGGTTTCGCTGGCCGACAAGGGCAGCGTGATCTTGTGTGCGCCCGCCGCAATGGCGTTCTCGGCACCCTTGGCATTGGGAACAAGCGCGGCCACTTGCAAACCGGGAATCGTGCGTGCGTACTGCACGATCTCGGCGGTGTCGGCCAGTTGCGGCAGCAGCTTCGGCGGCACGAAGGAGCCGACTTCGATTTCACGCAGGCCCGCATCCGCCAGCGCCTTGATCCAGGTTTTTTTTGCGGGCGTCGGCATGATGGACGAGATGCTCTGCAGGCCGTCGCGCGGGCCCACTTCGCTGACCAAAACGTCGATGCCCTTCATAATGTCCATGGCCGATCCTTCCACGTTGTGCCGCCTTTTAGCGTTGTTCCGCTGGGCTGAATATATATGATTTGCGCGCGCGTGGGGCCACCTGGGGCCCGCGCGCCAACCGCTAACCTGTTCTAAAGATTGGGGAATTTTATGCCGTTACCGCTTGCTGGCCTCAAGGTCGTCGAGTTCACCCACATGGTCATGGGCCCGGCCGTGGGCGTGCTGCTGGCCGACTTGGGCGCCGAGGTCATCAAGATCGAGCCGCTGGGCGGCGACAACACGCGCCGCCTGAAGGGCTCAGGGGCGGGCTACTTCCCCATGTACAACCGCAACAAGCGTTCCATATGCCTCGACCTGAAATCGACCGAGGGCAAAAAGATAGCGTTGCAGCTGTTGGAACGCGCCGACGTGATGATCGAGAATTTCCGCCCCGGCGCGGTGGACAAGCTGGGCTTCGGCTACGCGGCACTCGCGAAATTGAATCCACGGCTGATCTATTGCTCCGAGAAAGGCTTCCTCAAGGGACCTTATGAAAATAGAACAGCGCTGGACGAAGTGGCGCAGATGATGGGCGGCCTGGCCTACATGACAGGCCCTCCTGGTAAACCGTTGCGCGCAGGTGCCAGCGTGATCGACGTGACGGGCGGCATGTTCGGCGTCATCGCCATCCTGGCCGCCCTTCAACAGCGCAATGCGACGGGCAAAGGCCAGATGGTGCAGGCCTCGCTGTTTGAAACCACGATCTATCTGGTGGGCCAGCACATGGCGCAGTTCGCCGTGACCGGCGCGCCCGCCGCCCCCATGCCCGCACGCATCTCGGCCTGGGCGGTCTACGACGTGTTCGACACCAAGGACGATGATAAAGTTTTTGTCGGCGTCGTCTCCGACACCCAATGGAAAACCTTCTGCGAAGCCTTCGACCTGAAGGACTTCGCCGCCGACGAAAGCTTGGCCGCCAACAACGGCCGCGTGGCCCAGCGCGACCGCGTGAAACCGCGCCTGGAGGCGTTGTTCAAGACCATGACCAAGGCCGAGCTGATGGCCAAGCTGGAACAAACCGGCATGCCGTTTGCACCCATCGCCAAACCCCACGAAATGTTCGACGACCCGCACCTGAACGCGGCGGGCGGGCTGGTGCCGTTGACCGTGGCGGACGGCGAGAAGAAAGGCGCGAAGATGAAGCTGCCCGCGATCCCGGTGGAGATGGACGGCGTGCGGCCCGGCGTGCGCCTGGATGTGCCGCGCCAGGGCCAGCACACCCGCGAGGTCTTGAGCGAACTGGGCTACGACGCCGCCGCCGTCGCCGCGCTGGTCACGGCCGGCAAGGCGGAGGGGGAGTAAACCCACGAGTGTCATTCCCCGCGAAGGCGGGGAATCCATGGACATGCGCGCAAACGTGAACAAATAACTCTGGATCACCCGGACCGTGCGCCAGTTATTCTAGGCTCGTTAAGCTCGCCAAGAATAACTAGGCGTCAAGTCGGGTGATGACGGGTGGGGATTGTTGTGGGACAGGAGCATCAGATCATGAAGCTGGCGAAATTGTTGTGCGTTTTGGCGTGCATGTTGGCCCTGCCCGCCTTCGCAAAAGACGGTGCGGTCATCGTCTTCGGCGGCACGGGCCGCCTGGGCGCGCCCATCGTGAAATTGCTGGTGCAAGCCGGCGAGGACGTGACTGTGTTCGCGCGCAAGGACTCGGACAAATCGCGGCTGGCGGGGCTTAAAGTCGATTACGTCGTCGGCGACCTGACGGACGAGAAAAGCGTCGCGGCCGCGTTCGATTCCAAGAAGTTCCGCATCGCCATCGACGGCTCGGCCCAGCGCGGCGAGAGCAGCCAGATCCCCAAGTTCTATGAGACCACGACGCGCTATATTTTGACGCATGCCAAGCGGACGGGGGTGAAGCAGTTCATCCATCACGGCTCGGTGGGTGCCGGCGAGAACATCAAACAGGTACCCGCGCTGGCGAACTTCAAGCAGACCCCGGCGCTGATCGACAAGGGCCTGACGGAACAGGCGATCATCGACAGCGGCGTACCCTACACCATCATCCGCAACGGCCTGCTGCCGCAAGACCCGCAGCCGCCGGCCACCAACAAAGGCCGCCTGACGGTGGATTATTCGACGTTCACCGAGATCACGCGCGACGACCTGGCCATCTTCACGCTCGACGCCATGGACAACCCGGCGCGCATCAACATGATCTATCACGCCGCCGACGAGAGCCTGAAGACGCGGGCCGAGTTCCGCCCGACGTCGCCGGAGAATCGGCGGAATTAAGGTGCCAGCACGACCGCCAGGATTCCCGTAACGGTCAGCAGGATGCCGCCCATCTCGGCGGCCTTGGCGCGTTCTTTGAATAAAAAACGCGAGGACAGGTAGGCGAACACCAGCTCCACGTGGCCGACGGCGAGCACATAGGCCGCCTTTTCCAGCGCGAAGGCGCCGTACCAGCACGCGGAGGCCAGCACGCCTGTGACGCCCAGCCATATAGCGCTTCGCCACCCGCGCAGAATGGCGCTGAGCACGCCGGGGTGGCGCAACCCGACCCACAGGCCCATCAGCGCGCATTGAAAGAACGACACCCACGCGAGGGAGTAGATCGCCTGCACCGCGAAACCCTCGCCACCCAGCGACAAGGTGGCCGCACGGTAGCAGGTCGACGCCACGGCATACGTCGCGCCCACGGCCAGCCCATAGAGCGCGCCGCGGTCGCCCACGGCCATGACCAGCGAACGCAAGGTGAGTTTCTCGCGCGCGGCGGCGATGATCAAAACGCCGATGAAGGTCAGCGCCACGCCGCCCAGACCCAGCCCGCTGAGCACGTCGCCCAGCACGATGAACGAGAACAGCGCGGCGAGTACGGTCTCGGTCTTGGCGTAGGTGGTGCTGATGGTGAAGTTGGCAAAGCCGATAAGGCGGATAAACACCAGGTTGCCCAGGATTTGTCCCACGCCGCCGATGACGGCGTAGGCGAAAAACGACGCGGAGGGCGCGGGCAACGGATGGCCGGTGGCTTGCAGTGCTGCGGCCAGCATGACCAACGTCAGCGGAAAGGCGAAGAGAAAGCGCGCGTAGGTGACACCGAAGACGCCCAGCGTCGCGGTCATGTTCTTCTGCAGGACCGAGCGGACGTTCTGGATCAGCGAGGCTGCGAGCGTGAGGGCAATCCAAGTGTCGAGCATTCAACACACAAACCGATTTTCCCTCTCCCCGTTTGGGGAGAGGGTAGGGTGAGGGGTTGTCGTCGGTCGGAAGGCAAAACGCAAGGTGGGGGTTTGGGCAGCCCCCTCACCCAGCTTCGCGTAAGCTCGACAAGACGTCTCGCTAACGCTGCGCATCCCTCTCCCCCGCTCGCTTCGCTCCGGGGGCGAGGAAGAAATGGGGTTGCGGCTGTGGTGCCCTACTTGAACTTCGGGAACTTGGCCAGCTTGGCCGTGAAGTCGGCCTTGGCGGAGGGCACGATCGCCCCGCCGTCGGGCAGCGCGAAGTACAGCTTACCGTCGCGGCCCAGCAGCGGGATTTTCCGGTTTTTCTTTGTAAAGACGCCGCGCATGGTGGCCGAATAGCCAACGTAGGTATCGTACTCGTCCTGGTCTTTCTTGAAGATGTCCTCGCAGGCGGCGATCATTTCATCGATGAAGGGCTTCTCGACGATGGTGAGGTTGGAGATCACCCAGCACATGCCCTCGAAGCCCCAGTAGTAACCGAGCCCGAACAGTTCTTTCTCCTTGGTGAAGTAGGGAAAGAACGGGAACGCGCGACAGGCGATGGTGCGGTTCTCGCGCTCGCAGAATTTCGCGCCCTTGCAGATGATCGACTGGCAGCCGTCGGCCAAACCGCCGAACTCCTTCTCCTCGGTCTTGTTCTTGGGCGTGTAGATGCTCCACAGATCCGTTCGCTTTCTCAATAAATCCCACTCGCCCTTGTCGGCCACGGGCACCGCGCGGTCGTGGTCGCAGCACACCGGAATGCCCTCGTTGTAGGGCGCGCACTTCGCGCCGCAATCGACCTTGCGCGAGATGGGGGCCTGGAATTTTTTATAGACGCGCGCGAAATCAGCAGAGGAGTTGGACATGAAAAATAAGCGCTCAACTGTGAGAGGTGATGTAGACCCACGGGCGGGCCAGGCGGTCTTTCGCCTCGAAGGCCCGGATGGCCGGGTCTTTCTTGAGTGTTACGCCGATGGGGTCAAGCCCCTCCAGCAGCATCAGCTTGTCCGACTCGCCGATTGTGAACGGGTGGAGATCACCGTCCGCATGAACTTTCTGCGACGGCAGGTCGATCTCGACGAGGTTCGTCCCTGGCGCCTGTCCGACCCAGAGGGCGATGGCGCGGATGATTTCGTCTGGGAGTACAACAGGTAGAATGCCGTTGCGCACACAGTTGCCGTAGTAAATCGCCCCGAAACTGGGCGCGATGACGGCGCGGAAACCCCATTCCTTCATGGCCCAGACGGCATGCTCGCGCGAGGAGCCGCAGCCGAAGTTGTCCCCCGCCAGCAAAATTTGCGCCTTATCGTAGGGCGGCTGGTTGAGCACGAACGCCGGGTCGGGACTGCGCGCAGCCACGTCGGTGTAGCGCCAGTTGGCGAACATGCCCACCGAGAGCCCGGTTTTGCTCACCCCCTTCATCTCGCGGCTGGGGATAATGACGTCGGTGTCGATGTTGACGCGCAACAAAGGTGCCGCGACGGCCTTGAGGCGGATGAATTTTTCCATCAGCCGAGCTTCCTCACGTCGGCGATGGCGCCCATCAAGGCGGAAGCGGCCACGGTGGTGGGGCTGGCAAGATGCGTGCGCGTCTTGGGGCCCTGGCGGTTCTCGAAATTGCGGTTGGTGGAGCTGACCACGCGCCACTGTTCGCCCATGGATTCGCCGCCGGCGTTGAAGCACATCGAGCAGCCGGACTCGCGCCATTCAAATCCGGCCGCCTTGAAGATCTCGTGCAGGCCTTCGCGCTCGGCGGCCTTTTTGACCTGTGTCGAGCCCGGCACGATCACGGCTTTCTTCAACGACGCGGCGATTGTCTTGCCCTTCACGACGGCGGCCGCCGCGCGCAGGTCCGACAGGCGTGAGTTGGTGCACGAGCCGATGAACACCGCATCGATAGGCAGGCCTTCGAGCTTCTGGCCCGGCGTCACGGCCATGTAGTCCAGCGCCTTCTGCATGGAGGTGCGCGCCGTCTCGTCGGCAGCGGTCGCCGGGTCAGGCACCGTGCCGTCGATGCGCGCCGTCTGGCCGGGGCTGGTGCCCCAGGTGACGGTGGGCACGATGTCGGCGCAGTCCACCGCGATCTCGCGGTCGTACTTTGCATCGGCGTCGTCCTTCAACTCACGCCACGCCGCCACCGCCTTGTCGAAGTCCGCACCCTTGGGGGCGTAAGGCCGACCCTTCACATATTCGAAAGTGATGTCGTCGGGCGGGATGACACCCGAGAACGCACCAAATTCCACCGCCATGTTGCAGATGGTGAAGCGGTTTTCCTGCGGCAAGGATGCAATCGCCGGGCCGGTGAAGGTGATGGCGTAGCCCGACCCGCCGGCAGCGCCGTACTTGCCGATGAGATGTAGGATCATGTCTTTCGACGTAACCCCATAACCAAGCGTGCCGTTGAACGTGACGCGCATGGTCTTGGGTTTGGTGACGACCAAGGTCTTCGTGGCCAGCGCATGCTCGCCTTCCGACGAGCCGATGCCCCAAGCCAGCGCGCCCAACGCGCCCAGCGTGCAGGTGTGACTGTCGGGGCAGACCTGAGTCAAACCCGGCAACGTAATGCCCTGCTCGGCCGAGACCACATGCACGATGCCCTGGCGCTCGTCCGTCACATCGAACAGGTTCAAGCCCGCTTCGAGCGCGGCGGCGCGCGTGGCGGTGATGAACGCCGTGCCGGTGGGCATCAGGGTTTTGTCGCCGCGCCCGGGGAAGGTGTCGACGATGTGGTCCATGGTCACGAAGACGTGTTCTTTGTGACGCACGGGGCGGCCGGCGGCTTTGAGTTCCTGCAGCGACACCGAGCCTGTGCGCTCGTGCAGGAAGATGCGGTCGATATACAGCAGCGCGGCACCATCGCCCAAATCGGCGACCACATGCGCGTCCCACAGTTTGTCGATCAGCGTGCGTCCCACGGGCTTGTCCGTTGTGTTCTTCAGCGTGCATATAGCTTGGGTCCTAAGCCTTGGAAAGGGCCGTGGATGCGTGCCAAAGTGAGCGTTCAACAGGGGGAACACCATGGCAGTCGGAACGATGGTCCGCACGGCGTTGATCGTGGCGGATGTTGAGCGCTCGACGCGGTTCTACCGCGACATCCTGGGCATCGCGGGCACTTATGCGGAGGGCGAACTGACCCACGACGCCGGCGCGAAACTGCTGGGCATGCCGCCGGGCACCCGCATCAAGTACCGCATCTTGAAGCAGGAGGGCGGGCCCAACCGGGGCATGGTGGGCCTGTTCGAGGCGAGCAACCCCGCCCCGCCCGGCTTCACCAAGCGCAAGGACGGCGTCAATGTCGGCGAAGCGGTGCTGGTGTTCTATTGCGACGACGTCGAGGGCGTGCACAAAAAACTGGTCGCGGGCAGACATACGGTGGTCTGCCCGCCCACCCATTTGCAAGTTACGGCCAACAAAGGCCAGCCGGAGATGGTGTTCATGGACCCCGACGGGATTCTCGTGAACCTGATCCAACGCGACCCCAATGATCCAAAATAAGTTTACCCATTATCGGCGCGGGCCTATCCTGCGGCTCCCTGCATCCATGAGGATCACACCATGAAGCGTTATCCGATCAAGCTGCCCGCGCTGGAGCCTCTGGAAGTGCCCGCGGTGCATAAAACCATCTACCCCGCGCCGCACGACAAGGTGGTGCACGGCCGCTACAAGCGCAAACTCGCCCCGGCGCTGGGGCTGAAGGACTTCGGCGTAAACCTGACCATGCTGATGCAGGGCGCGGCCTCGGCCATGCGCCACCATCACTCCAACAACGATGAGTTCGTTTATATCGTCGACGGCGAGGCGACGCTGATCACCAACGACGGCGAGCAGATCTTGTCCACCGGCATGTGCGCGGGCTTCCCCAAGGGCAAGAAGGACGCCCATCACCTCGTCAACAAATCCGCCCGGCCGGTGTTGTATCTGGAGGTCGGCACCAACACCATGCCCGATCTGATCGGCTACCCCGACACCAAGCTGTGGCTGTACGAGGACGAGAAAGGCCGGGCCACGTTCAGCAACACGATGCCCAAGCCGGGCAAAGCGAAAGCCACGCCGAAAAAGAAAGCGAAGAAGAAACGCTAAAGATCGCCATACGCTCACCTCGTCACCCCGGACTTGATCCGGGGTCCATCGCGCCACACACTCGGTCAAGATTATGACCTGGATTCCCGCCTTCCCGGGACTGACGATATTGGAGTGACCGATGATCCTGCCTCTCATCATCCTTGCGTTATCCGCCACAACGGCCCAGGCCCGCACGCTCGACCTGAGCAAACCCGACGATGTGATCCGCGCCGAGATCAGGCTTGGCTGCGCGGCCGACCCTGCCCGCCCACGCATCAGCTGGATGACCGGCAAGCTGATCGCGCGCCGCCAGGGTGAAGCGGATAAGCACATCTTCGACGTGCAGGCCATGAACACGCGGGCCTGTTCGACGCATGAGGATAAGGCGCGCGGGCCGGGCTACCGCGCCGTGACGCGCGAGATCTTGGTTTATCTCGACCCCGCGACGGGAAAAATTCTGGATCGGTGGCAAAACCCCTGGACCGGCGAGACGGTGGACGTGATCACGATGTTCAACGACCCCGTCAACATGCCCGAGGCGAAACACGCGCGCGGACCGGACGGCAAACCCGCGACCTGGGACGGCGAGATGGTCAACGGTTTCGCGGTGAACAGCCGCACCAACTCCATCTTCCGCGACAGCCCCTTCGGCGGCGATTATCAGGCGTTCACGGGGGGCAAGTACGCGGTGATGGAGGTCAGCGCCATGACCATCCCGGCGGCAGAGTGGTTGGATACGGCCAAGCCCTTGCCCGTGCGCGCGGTGTCAAGCTGGACGCGCATCTCGCCCTGGCTGCCGTGGATGAAGATGGCCGGGCGCGAGGGCCAGACGGTGCTGACCAGCGTGTGGCACACGGCGGCGGACATGAATGAAGTGCCCGAGCCCTTGCGGACGTATGTGCGCGAGCAGCAACCGCTCTACGCCACGGCCCCGCCGCTGGACGACACGCGGCCGTCGGTGAACTCGTGGATGGCGATGAAGAAAGTGATCGACGGGAAGAAACAATAGTCATTCGTCATACCCCGAGAAAGCGGGGTATCCAGGGCCACAAATACTGACCGAGCAGTTTACCGGGTGATGACGACGGAGTGTGTTACGCCCCCGGCTGTTTCGGCGGGGCGGGTTTTTGCATCCGCGCGTAGTTCTCAATGCTCGACAAGCTCGGCCCCTCGTCCTTCTCGGGCGCGGTCAGGAATTTCGGGTGGTTGGCCTTGGTGTGCGCCAGCAGCTTGGCCGGGATCGCGTTCATGTCGTCGAAACCGCCCATGTAGGTGACGTAGGTGATGTGGCCTTGCGTCTGGCCCATCAGCATCCACGGCAGCCACGGCGTAATGCGGTTCCAGGTGCCGGTATATTCCACCGAGGTCTTTTTCGGATCGGCCATGTCCTCGACGCGGATGACGTAGCGGTACATCTCCGAGGCACGCAGCATCTTGCCCGAGGATTCACGCGGCCATTTCTCGGGGTCCAGCGCGTTGGGATAGAACAGGTGGATGTCGGTCTCGAGCAGCAGCGTCGTCTTGCCGACCACCGTCCACTTGAGCAGGAACGGCACCTTGGGCGGCTTCTCGGTGTTCAGGCCGCCGAAGCTGGGCGGGTCGGGGTAGAACTCGCTGATGGTGTAGTTGAAGGGGTCGTTGGTGATGGGCACCACCCTGACTTTTTCATTCTGGTAGGGGTTCTGCCACTCGCTGAGATATTCGCCGGTCTTGAGGTCGGTGTAGTAGCCCACCTCGCGCAGCAGCTTGCGATAGCTGCCGTCGGGGTTTTTCAAGAATTTGCAGGCCGAGGCGACTTCAAAACCAAAGAGCTCGCGCACGCGCTCGTTGTCCTTGGTGCCGAGGCAAATGCCCTGCACCCAGCCGTACTTGGTCTTGGTGACGTCGAGATTGGCCTGCAATTTTGCATAAGCGTCGCGGTTCCAGATCGGGTCCTTGAATTTGAAGGACGCGATGGCCGCGTCGTAGTCATAGCCCGGCGTGGCGGCGAAGGCCGGACCGAAGCCCGGAATCATCGCTGCACCGGCGGCAGCCGCACCAATAAAGCTGCGGCGATTGAGATCGTCTGTCATGGGTGCTCCCCTATGCAAAATGGTGGCCAACAGTGGCAACGCGGCACGGCGCGGTCAACGCACGGCGCGGTCAGCTAACCGCGTGCTGGATTTACTCGTGCCGCAGCGCCTCGATGGGGTCGAGCCGCGCGGCGCGGCGCGCGGGCATGAAGCCGAACACCACGCCGACCATGGCTGAAAATGCAAAGGCGGTCAGCACGGTGGTGGGCTGGAAGGCGAAAGGCACGTTCAGAGCGGGCGCCAGCGCGGCCGCACCCAGCAGGCCCAAGCTGATGCCCATAAGGCCGCCGAAGGCCGAGAGCATGGCGGCCTCGACGAGGAATTGCAGCAGCACCTCTTTCTCGGTCGCGCCGATGGCCATGCGGATGCCGATCTCGCGCGTGCGCTCGGTCACGCTGACCAGCATGATGTTCATGATTCCGATGCCGCCGACCAACAGGCTGACCGCGGCGATGGCGCTGAGAAAGCCCGTCAGCACGCCGGTGGTGCTTTGCACCATGTTGGAGACTTCCTTCATGTCGCGCACGTTGAAGTCGGACTGGCCGTCCTCACCAGTGTTGCGGCGTTCCTTCATCAGCTTCTCGATCTCGGCCTTGGCCTCGTCCATCTCGCTTTCGGTACGCGCCGAGATGTAGATGGAATCGATGGACGTCTTTCCGCTCAGCCGGCGCTGGAACATGCGGATCGGCACGACGACGATTTCATCCTGATCGCCGCCGAACATGGCCTGGCCCTTGGCCTCGAGCACGCCGATGACGTCGCACGTCACCTTGCCGATGCGCAGCGTCGCGCCCAAGGGCGTCTGGCCGGCGAACATTTCGTTCTTGATGGTCTGGCCGACGATACACACCGCCTTGCCCGAACGGTCCTCGGAAGGCGTGAACAGGCGGCCCTCGACGACCTTCCAGTTGCGCACCGGGCTGAAATCGTTGTCGCTGCCCATGACGTTGACCCGGCGATTCTCGTTGCCGACGATGACCTGCATCGGCCGCAGGTTGACGGGCGTGGCGCCCGACAACGCATCGATCTCGCGGCGGATGGCGGTGACGTCGGCCATGTCGAAGGGCGGCGCGGAAGTGGCCGCCCCGCCCATGCGGCGCTCGCCGCCGGGCGAGAGCACCAGCATGTTCGAGCCCATCTTGCCGATTTCTTCCTGGACTTGTTTGGTGGTGCCGGCACCCAGCGTGACGATGACGATGACCGCGGCCACGCCGATGATGATGCCCAGCACCGTCAGGCCGGAGCGGAGAAGATTCCGGCGGATTTCGCGCAGGCACATCAGGAGTGTGTTGGCGAACATGACTACTTTTTCCGCGTGTCGAGCTGGCGTTGGATTTTGCCGTCGCGGAATTCGATGCGTCGGTGGGCGTAGGCCGCGATGTCGTCCTCGTGGGTCACAAGCACGACAGTCAGACCGTTTTCCTGGTTCAGCTTGGTCAGGAGTTGCATGATCTCGTGGCTGCGGGCGCTGTCGAGGTTGCCGGTGGGCTCGTCGGCCAGCAACAGCGACGGCTTGGTGACGATGGCGCGCGCGATGGCGACGCGCTGCTGCTGCCCGCCCGAAAGTTCAGAGGGTGTGTGGTTCTCGCGGCCATTGAGTCCCACGACGCGCAGAGCCTCCATGGCCATCTCGCGGCGGGTCTTCTTGTCGATGCGCCGATAAATCAGCGGCAGTTCGAGGTTCTCGACGGCCGTGGTGCGGGCCAACAAGTTAAAGCCCTGGAATACGAAGCCGAGGAAATGGCGGCGTAAAAGAGCCCGTTGATCGCGGTCCAACTCGGATACATTCACGCCCTTGAACAGGTAGCGCCCCGCGGTGGGCGCATCAAGGCAGCCCAAAATATTCATGCACGTCGACTTGCCCGAACCCGAAGGGCCCATGACCGCGACGAATTCGCCCGCGTTGATCTGAAACGACACGCCGTCGAGCGCGCGCACTTCGGACTCGCCGTGACCATAGATCTTGTACACCTGATCGAAGGCGACCACCGGCCCGGCGTAGGACATCTGGCTGATGTCGCCGGGCGGCCGCGCGGTCGATGTGCCGGGCTGCGTGGTCATGCTATTTTGTGGAGCGCTCCAGGCCGACCAACACCTGCTGGCCGGGCTTCAAGTCGCCTGATACGACTTCGGTGTTCACGCCGTCGCTTAAGCCCACTTTCACCTCGACGGGCATGGGCCGCCCGCCGGTCATGATCCACACTTTCTGCATGCCGCCCGCGCGCGTCGGCGCGGTGGTGGTGGTGCCCGTGGGCATCGGCGGGGCGAAGATGCGAAACAGGCCCGGCGCATTGCCCGGCGGGCCGACGCCCGGGCCCGTGGCGGCAGTGCCGAAGCCCGGCGGGGCGAAACGGATGGCGGCATTTGGAACCAGCGTGGCATCGCCGCGCGTGGCGGTGGTGATGATCGCCGTGGCGGTCATGCCCGGACGGAGCAGCAGATCGGCGTTTTCCACGGCCAGCAGCGCCTGATAGGTCACCACGCCCTCGGCGGACTTGGGCGCAAAGCGGACTTGCGTGATGGTGGCGGGGAACTGGCGGTCGGGGTAGGCATCCACCGTGAACGTGGCGGGCTGGTTGTCCTTCACCTGGCCGATGTCGGCTTCATCGACGTCGACGATCAGTTCCATGGCCGTGAGATCTTCGGCAAGCTGGAACAGCACAGGCGTTTGAAACGTGGCGGCGACCACCTGCCCCGGCTCGACTTTGCGCGAGAGAACAACTCCATTTATCGGCGATCTGATCTCGGCCTTGGCCAGATTGGTTTCGTCGGTCGCCAGCGTCGCGTTGGCCACCGCGATTTGCGCCTCGGCGCTGGCGACGGAGGCTTTAGCGCGCGCATCTGCGGCCTGGGCGGCGTCGAGTTCCTGCTTGGAGGCGTTGCCGCGCGTGAACAGATCGCTCACGCGGCCCGCCTTGGTGCGAGCCTCCAGCGAGGTGGCGCGCGCTTCTTCCAGCTTCGCGCGTGCCGAGGCCAGCGAGGCGCGGGCCTGCAGCACTTTCGCGTTCAGATTGTCGGTGTCCATCACCGCCAGCGCCTGGCCTTGAGTCACCCGATCATTGTAGTCGACGTTGACCTGATCGATCTGGCCGGAGATTTCCGCGCCCACGTCCACCTGGTTGCGCGGCTGCAGCGTGCCCGTGGCCGTGACCGTCACCGTCAACCCGCCTTGCGTGACGGGTGCGGAGATGAAGCTAGGCGCGTCCGGGCCGCTCATGGAACGGATCAGCACGATCAGCGCCACGATGCCGATACCGCCGCCGATGAGCCACTTGCGCGGAATGTTCGGCAGCGCGGTTTTGACGCGCGCTTTACCAATGATGGCCGCGACGTCTTCGGCCGGCGGCGGCGTCGGTTGCGTTGAAGAACTGTCGTTCATGGTGTTGCGATAGGTGTCCGGCATGACGCCGCCCTTCCCTGGTGTATGGGATCGGACGGCAATGTACGGATTCAAGGTATCAGGTTTATGTCGCGCAAGCCCTGATAATGTAAGGCTTTGTAACCGCGGACATAATTCAGCGTTTGAGTTCGGACATGGCGGCATCAAGCCCCGACAGCGTCAGGGGATACATGCGTTGATCCATGATTTTGCGGACCATGCTGATGGACTCGGTATAGGGCCAGGCCTTCTGCGGCAGCGGATTCAACCACACCGCGTGCGGCCACATCTTCAACGCCCTTCGCAGCCAGGTTTCGCCCGACTCCTCGTTCCAGTGTTCCACCGCAGCGCCCGCATGGGCGATTTCGTAGGGGCTCATGGCCGCGTCGCCGACGAAGATGAGTTTGTAGTCGGGCCCGTAGGTGCGCAGCACTTGGTGCGTCGCGATGCGCTGGTCGTGGCGGCGACGGTTGTCCTTCCACACGGTCTCATAGACGCAGTTGTGGAAGTAGTAGTGCTCGAGGTGCTTGAACTCGCCGCGCGCCGCCGAGAACAGCTCGGCGCAGACTTTGACGTGATCATCCATGGACCCGCCGGCGTCGAGAAACAGCAGCACTTTGACGGCATTATGCTTCTCAGGGACCATTTGCAGATCCAACCAGCCCGCCTGCTTGGCGGTAGCGGTGATGGTGCCGTCGATGTCGAGTTCCGTGGCCGAGCCCTCGCGCGCGAATTTCCGCAAGCGACGCAAGGCCAGCTTGATGTTGCGCGTGCCGATTTCGACATCACCATCAAGATTGGCGAACTCGCGCTTGTCCCACACCTTCACTGCGCGGCGATGGCGGCTTTCGTCCTGGCCGATGCGCACGCCCTCGGGATTATAGCCGAACGCCCCGAACGGCGACGTGCCGCCGGTGCCGATCCATTTCGAGCCGCCTTGGTGGCGGCCCTTCTGTTCGGCCAGGCGCTGCTTCAAGGTTTCCATCAGCTTGTCCCAGCCGCCCAGGGCTTTTATTTTTGCCTTGTCGGCGTCGGATAACATCGCTTGCGACAACGCCTTCAGCCACTCGGCGGGGATATTGGCCATGACGGCCTCGACGCCCGCCTCGCCTTCCAGGCCTTTGAAGACTTCCGCGAACACGCGGTCGAAGCGGTCGAGCAGGCGCTCGTCTTTGATCAAAATTGTACGCGCCAGATAATAGAAGTCCTCGACGTCATAGCCCGCCAGCTTGGCGTCGGTGGCCTCGATCAGCGACAAATATTCAGTGAGCGAGACCGGCAGCCCCGCCTTTTGCATGCCCGCGATGAGATTGAGGAACATGTCAGCTCACTAAGTCCCTCTCCCGCGTGCGGGAGAGGGTAGGGTGAGGGGTTTGAAAAGACATACAGATATTTGTAATGGAGCACGAAAAAGCAAAACCCCTCATCCTCCCCTTCTCCCATCCCTTCGGGCGGGAGAAGGAATGAAGCGCGCCGATCATCGCCCTTCTCTCCGCGACAAAAACGCCAGGCGCTCGAGCAGATGCACGTCCTGCTCGTTCTTCACCAACGCGCCGTGCAGCGGCGGCAGCACGGTCTTGAGGTCCTTGGCACGCAGGGCTTCGGCCGACACATCATCAGCCATCAGCAGCTTGATCCAGTCGAGCAGTTCCGAGGTCGAGGGGCGCTTTTTCAGGCCCGGCACCTCGCGCAGCTCGAAAAACGCGCCCAGCGCGTCGCGCACTAGGTTCTTCTTCACGTCGGGGAAATGCACCGCGACGATGCGCTCCATGGTCTCGCGGTCGGGGAAGCGGATGTAGTGGAAGAAGCAGCGGCGCAGGAAGGCGTCGGGCAGTTCCTTCTCGTTGTTCGAGGTGATCAGCACCAATGGCCGCACGGCGGCCTTGATGGTCTGGCCGGTCTCGTAGACGAAGAACTCCATGCGGTCGAGTTCCAGCAGCAGGTCATTTGGGAACTCGATGTCGGCCTTGTCGATCTCGTCGATCAACAGCACGCATTTTTGGGGCGCTGTGAACGCACTCCACAGCTTGCCGGGCTTGATGTAGTTGGCGATGTCCTTGACCTTGGCATCGCCGAGCTGGCCGTCGCGCAACCGCGCAACCGCGTCGTACTCGTACAGGCCATGCTGCGCCTTGGTGGTGGATTTGATGTGCCAGGTAATCAGCGGCAGTTTCAGCGCAGCGGCGATCTCGTGGGCCAGTACGGTCTTGCCGGTGCCCGGCTCGCCCTTCACCAGCAACGGGCGCTCGAGGTTGATGGCGGCGTTGACGGCAACTTTTAAGTCCGCCGTGGCGACGTAGGAACTGGTGCCTTCAAAACGCATGGTGCGATGGTGACTGCATGCCCCGCATTTGGTCAAGCGCCACAAGCCGCCTAACCTCATTCGTCACCCCCGTGAAAACGGGGGTCCAACTTTATAGTTAAACGAAAAGATGGATTCCCGCTGTCGCGGGAATGACGAAAGAAAAAAGCCCAAGCACGCCTCGTGCTTGGGCTTCATCAAAAAGGCGAAAGGCCCGGCGGGGGGAGGGAGAGCCGGGCCTTTCTGAAAGTACTGCCTAGATAGAGGGGGGAGGGTTAGGCAGCCTTCTTAGCGGGCGACGCGGCCTTCTGCATGGTGGCGGCGGCGGCGTTGATGGCGATGACGTTGGCCTTCGCGCGCTCGGTCAGGGGCGCGGTGGCGTCCTTGATCACGGCGGCGGACAGGTCGGCGACCTTGCGGCTCTCTTCAATCGCGGTCTCGAAGCCTTCTTCGATGATCTTCGTCTGCAGGGCGACGATCTCGTTGACGTTCTTCAGCGAGGCGAACTTCTTGGCGAGTTCGATGTTTTCCTCGACCGACTTGGTGGTCAGGTCGACGAGATGCTTGGAGAACTGCTCGAAGCCCTTGGCGAAGGTGGTGGTGCTCTTCACGAAGGCGTCGAAGTTGTCTTGCTGGAAGGTGACGAAGTCGGCGTAGATCTTTTCCATGGTCGTGGTCCTTAATCTCTGGGTTGACGCGTTGGTCGGTTAAAGCGGCGCTGTTCCGCGCCGGAAAATTTGCACTGCACTATTCTGTGTTGCAGTGCACACAAGATAGGGAACGCTAGCCCCGCCGTCAAGAAAAATGTTGCGGTGCAATATGAATATTTTGCGGCGCACCTAATGCGTGTACCGCCGCAGGATAATGTTTATATATCAGTAGTTTAGGCTGCCCGGCGCAGGATTTCCGCCTCGATTTCGGCGATCGCCTTGTCGGCGTTGGCCGCGTCCGGTCCACCGGCCTGGGCCATGTCCGGGCGGCCGCCACCCCCCTTCCCGCCCAGAATCGCCGACCCGGCCTTGACCAGGTCCACCGCACTCAAGCGCGCCATGAGGTCCTCGCTGACCGAGACGACCAGCGAGGCTTTGCCGTCGGCCACGCTGACCAGCGCGATGACGCCCGAACCGATCTGCTTCTTGATGTCATCAGCCATGGTTTTGAGGTCCTTGGCCGGGATGCCGTCGAGCACGCGGCCCGCATAAGTCACGCCCGCCACGGTCTTGGTGCTAGGCCCGTTTGAGGACGCCCCGCCGCCGCCCGCCACCAGCTTGCGGCGCAATTCGGAGATTTCCTTCTCCAAGGTGCGGCGTTCATCCACCAACGCGCCGATGCGCGAGGGCAAATCGCTTGGTGCGACTTTCAACGCGGCTGAGGCGTCTTTCAAAAGTTTATCCTGCTCGGCCACCCAGGCTTCGGCGGCCGCACCCGTCACGGCCTCGACGCGGCGCACGCCGGCGGCCACGGCCGCTTCGCCCACGATCTTGAACAAGCCGATGTCGCCGGTTCTTTTCGCATGGGTTCCGCCGCACAGTTCCACCGAGTAAGGAAAGCTTTCGCCCGCGTGCGTGGTGCCCATGGACAGCACGCGCACCTCGTCGCCGTACTTCTCGCCGAACAGCGCCATGGCGCCCGCCTTGATCGCGGCCTCGGTGTCCATCAGCCGCGTGGTCACTTCCGTGTTGGCGCGGATCTCGGCGTTGACCTGCGTTTCGATGGCGTGGACTTCCTCGGCCGAGATGGCCTTGTTGTGGCTGATGTCAAATCTGAGTCGCTCGGGCGAGACGAGCGAGCCCTTTTGCGTCACATGCGTGCCCAGCGTACGGCGCAACGCGGCATGCAAAAGATGCGTGGCGGAATGGTGCCCGCGGATGGCGGCACGGCGCGCGCCGTCCACCGTGAACACCGCCTCGTCGCCGACGTTGACCGCGCCCTTGGTCACGATGCCGGTGTGCACGAACACCGCGTCGGCCTTCTTCTGCGTGTCGGCAACAGCGATCTCGGCCTTGCCCGCCGTGACGATGATACCGGTGTCGCCCACCTGACCGCCGGATTCGGCATAGAACGGCGTTTGATTGGCCACCAATGAAATCTGATCGCCCGCTTTGGCGGTTTGCACGGCCGCGCCGTTCACGACTAAAGATGTAACACGGCCCTCGGCGGTTTCCGTGGCGTAGCCCAGGAAGTCGGTGGCCCCGACCTTGTCCTTGACCTCGAACCAGACTTTCTCGGTGGCCGCATCGCCGGACCCGGCCCAGGCCTTGCGGGCCTCGGCGCGCTGGCGCTCCATGGCGGCATTAAAGCTGTCGAGATCGACGCTGATGTTGCGGGCCCTTAACGCATCCTGCGTCAGGTCCAAAGGAAAACCATAAGTGTCGTAGAGCTTGAAGGCCACCTCGCCCGACAACTTGGACCCGCCGCCGATGGACTTGGTCTCGTCGTCGAGCAGCTTCAGGCCGCGCTCGAGCATCGATTTGAAGCGGGTTTCCTCCAGCAACAGCGTCTCGGTGATCAACACCTGGGCGCGTTCGAGTTCCGGGTATGCTTGGCCCATCTGGCCCAGCAGTGCGGGCACCAGCCGGTGCATGACGGGCTCGGTGCAGCCCATGAGGTGCGCATGGCGCATGGCGCGGCGCATGATGCGCCTTAATACATATCCGCGCCCCTCGTTGGAGGGCAGCACGCCGTCGGCGATGAGGAACCCCGAGGCGCGTAGGTGATCGGCGATCACCCGGTGCGAGGCCTTGTGCGGCCCCGTGGGGTCGGTTTTGGCCACAGTTGCGATGGCCGCGATCAGCGCCTTGAATAAGTCGATGTCGTAGTTGTCGTGCACGCCTTGCAAAACGGCTGCGATACGCTCCAGCCCCATGCCGGTATCGACCGAGGGCTTAGGCAGGTTGACGCGCTCGGTGGGCGTGACCTGCTCGTACTGCATGAAGACCAGGTTCCAGATTTCGATGAACCTATCTCCGTCGGCGTCAGCACTTCCCGGCGGGCCACCGGGAATTTTATCGCCGTGGTCGTAGAAGATTTCGGTGCAAGGACCGCACGGACCCGTATCGCCCATGGCCCAGAAGTTGTCGGACGTCGGGATGCGGATGATGCGCGAATCAGGCAAGCCCGCGATCTTGCGCCACAGGGCGGCGGCCTCTTCATCCGAGGAATGCACCGTGACCGTCAGCTTGTCCTTGTTCAGGCCGTAGTCGCGCGTCACCAGTTCCCAGGCTTGGGAAATGGCCCCTTCCTTGAAGTAGTCGCCGAAGGAGAAGTTGCCCAGCATCTCGAAGAAGGTGTGATGGCGCGCCGTGTAGCCGACGTTGTCCAGGTCGTTGTGTTTGCCGCCCGCGCGCACGCACTTTTGCGAGGTCGTGGCGCGCTTGTAGGGCCGGCTTTCCGCGCCCGTGAAGACGTTCTTGAACTGCACCATGCCCGCATTGGTGAACATGAGCGTGGGATCGTTGCGCGGGACCAAGGGGCTGGAGGCCACGACTTCATGGCCCTGCTTGGCGAAGTAATCGAGAAACGTGGACCGGACGTCCTTGGTGGTGGCCATGGTCTTGATTGCCGGGGTTCAAAGGCCGCGCTGTTGGCAGCCGGGAATGAGCCCCGGTTTTACCCCGGGGGTGAAAGCTGAGTCTAGCTAGGAAGGCCTCTTGTTGGGCGCATTTTCACCCATTCATTTCTTGGGCCAACCGGAAGGCCACTTGTCGGGAAAATGCGCCTAGCTTTTAGGAAATCCCGTGGGGCCGACGGAGGCCAGGCCCAGCTTCGCGCCAAGTGTGGGGTTGGCGTAATAGATGGTCATGCGGTGAATACGCCCATCCCGGCACCAGAAGTAATTGCAGTTGTTCAGCGTCAGCGTGCCGGTGGCGAGATAGGCCGAGCCCGGCTTGGGCGTCAGCGTGACAATGAAGGTGGCCGCGCAACACTCGTTGGCATCATCGACCACATGGCTGAAATTGCCGAAGTGCGCGGCGTAGTTGCCGCACAGATGCGCCCAGAAAGCCCGAAGAGGCTCTTGGTGCTTTTCGGGCGTTCCGAAAAACCGCCGGATGGGATTGTCGCCGTGGAAGATGGTGATCTCGGCGTCGGGCGTGAAGCAGCGCTCGATCGCGTCCAAGTCCTCGGCCATGACGTTGCCGAAGTAATCCTGCTCCACCAGCTTGATGTAGTGCGCGCGGCTCAGTTTGGTCATGTGAACTTTTCCATGAGTTTTAGAGTTAAATTCCTAGCCAGATCGGCCTCGTTGTCCAAGCGTCTTGAAGAATTATAACTATAAGGTTATATTGCGGCCATGCGCCATGTGGTCTGGTTGAAAGCCGCTGTAAAGCGATTCGAGAAGGAATTCCCCGACGCCGTCAAAGCCGACGTGCTGAGCGCGTTGGCACAACTCGCCGAGGGACTGTGGCCCGGCGATCTGCCGACGCGCTGGATGACGGAGATCGGTCCATCGGCGGCGCAGATCACCGCCGACGAACGCGGCGACACCTTTCGGACCGTGGTTGTGGTCAAGGGGCCGGATGACGCGCTGTGGGTCATCGGGGCCTTCAAGAAAAAGTCCAAGTCCGGGGCGACGACGCCGAACGCGGAACTCAACACGCTCAAGGAACGCTACAAGATAATGATGAGGAACATGACATGAAGCGGACGAAAGCCAAGACGGGGAAGATCGGCGGGCTGGACTACGTCGTCATGCCCGAGAACGCCTTTGCGTATTTCGGCCTGCCCGATGCCGACCTGCTCAAGGCGCGCTCGGATTTGCAGATCCGCCTGCTGAAGCTGATCAAGGAGCGCAAACTCACCCAACGCCAAGTGGGCGCGATTCTGGACGTCAGCCAGCCCCACGTGTCCGCCATCATGACCGGGCGGCTGAAAAAGGCCTCGATGGAAACGCTGATGGGCTATCTCAACAAGTTCGGCGTCGGCGTGGAGATTTCCATGCACGAACCCAAATCGCCCAAAACCTCGGCGCGCACCCTGGTGACGGCGTAGGGAAAAAGAAAAAGGCGGGTCGGCCGAGGCCAACCCGCCATAAGTTACGAGGGGAAGAAGAAAACTTACTCGTCGTCGGTTTCGGCGGCGTCGTCGGGCGTGCCTGCCATGGCGACCGCCAACTGGCCGGCGTGGGCGCGGATTTCGCTTTCGATCTTGGCGGCGGTGTCGGGGTTGGCGCGCAGGAACGTCTTGGCGTTCTCGCGGCCTTGGCCGATACGTTCGCCGTCGTAGGAGAACCACGAGCCGGATTTCTCGACGATGTTGGCCTTGACGCCGAGGTCGAGCAACTCGCCGGTTTTCGACACGCCTTCGCCGTACATGATGTCGAATTCGACCACCTTGAAGGGCGGGGCGACCTTGTTCTTGACCACCTTGACGCGGGTCTGGTTGCCCACCACGTCCTCGCCGTTCTTGATCTGGCCGGTGCGGCGGATGTCGAGGCGCACCGAGGCGTAGAACTTCAGCGCGTTGCCGCCGGTGGTGGTTTCGGGGTTGCCGAACATCACGCCGATCTTCATGCGGATTTGGTTGATGAAGATGATCAGCGTGTTGGAGCGCGACACGGAGGCCGTCAATTTGCGCAGCGCTTGGCTCATCAACCGCGCCTGCAGGCCCATGTGGCTGTCGCCCATTTCGCCTTCCAGTTCGGCGCGGGGCGTGAGCGCGGCCACGCTGTCGACCACCAGCACGTCGATGGCACCGGAGCGCACCAGCGTATCGGCGATTTCCAGCGCCTGTTCGCCGGCGTCGGGCTGAGAAATCAAAAGATCATCGAGCTTGACGCCGAGCTTGCGGGCGTAGCCCGGGTCGAGCGCGTGTTCGGCGTCCACAAAGGCGCACGTGCCGCCCTTCTTTTGGGCCTCGGCGATGACGTGCAGCGCCAGCGTGGTTTTGCCCGAGCTTTCGGGCCCGTAGATTTCGACGATGCGGCCCTTGGGCAGCCCGCCGATACCCAGCGCCAGGTCGAGACCCAAGGAGCCGGTGGAGATGGAGGCGATGTCGACGGCGGAGTCGTTCTGGCCCAGCTTCATGATGGAGCCCTTGCCGAAGGCGCGTTCGATCTGCGTCAGGGCGGCGTCCAGCGCTTTGGTCTTGTCCATGTTGTCCTTGTCGACGAGGCGAAGGGCGGGCTCGGCCATCAGGGGCTCCTGTCTGTATTGGGTCCGGGTGGGTTGATCAACTTTAGTGTCGCGTCGTGAGAAGGATTGTACCCACTTTGTTCTCATGTTCAAGGGGAAAATGGAACAAACGACGAACTTTTTGATTATATTAATATAATCAATCGTTTACATAATTGTCGCATAATATTAAAGGCGCGCTAAATGTGTCGGATTTCAAGGCATTGGCGTGTTCTGTGCCTTGCGCCTCTTTTCAGCGAATTGACCTCGCCGGGCCAGTTTGTGAAGGTAGCTGTTGTGCGACCCCCTTTTCACCGACAGATCAAGAGGTTTCCGATGACCACGTTCCGCTCTCTCGCCTCCGCCGTCCTGGCCGCCGGCATCACCCTGGGCGCGCTCACCGCCTGCAACACCATCGAAGGCATGGGCAAGGACGTCAAAAGCGCCGGCAAGACCGTCGAAGAAGCCGCGAAGGACAAGAAGTAAGTCCTGCCATTGATGCGGGTTCCGCCCGACCACCCGCTGCTGTCCTACTCGGACTACCACACCCTCAGCGTAGATGAGACCCGCGCCGCGTTCTCCCGGCCGATTATCGACCGCATCGGAGGAGGAAATGTGGGCGCGGGCGCGCGCGTTCGGTTTTGCACGGACGCCGCCCAGGTCACGGTCCATCTGGAGCACACCGCGCGCGTCAACCGGCCCGACGCGCACAACGCCGACGGCGCGGTGTTCATCGACGGGGCGCTACGGCATACGTTTTCCTGCGCGCGCAGCTGGAACACCGCGCAAGCCATCGGCTGCGAAATCACTCACCCCGACGCCAAGCCGCGCGTTCATGACATCGTGCTGCCCTACGGCGCATCGGTGGACGTGTGCGGCCTGACATTATCTGAGGGCGCGGAATTGTTCGTGGCGCCACCACGCGAGGGGCCGCTGTACGTCACCTACGGGGACTCATTGGCACAGGGCTTTTACGCCTCAAGCGTCGCGGCCAGCTGGCCGTTCAGCCTGGCCCATGCCAAAGGATGGCGGTGCCTGAACTTGGGCTACGCTGGCCACACCATTCAGCCGGCGGACGGCGCGCTGATCGGCGCGTTAAGGCCCGACGTCGCGAGCGTATTGATCGGCTACAACAATTACTTCACCCAGTCCGACGTGGACGCGTTCCATGCCGCGGCGGCGGGGCTGCTGGCGGGGTTGCGGGCGGGGGCACCCCTTTGCCGCATTTACGTGATCACGCCAACCTGGGCGCAGCGCGACCGGCTGCATCCGATTCCGCTGAGTTACTACCGCATGGCGCTGGAAGGCGCGGCGGCGGCGTGTAACGACGCCGAGATCCGCGTCATCGACGGTCAGGCCCTGGCGGACCACAACCGCATCATGTTTCCCGACGGCACGCATCCCTCGGACGACGGCCACGCGATGATCGCCAAGGCCTTGGCGGCGGTGATGGAGGGTTAGCGTTTAACCGGCAAACAATGGCGCGAGCGCGGGGCGCGCGGACACGCGGCCCATCCAGCCGCTGATGTTTGCGAAGGGCGCGAGATCGACATCCATCGCGGCGATCCAACCGACCATCATGAACAAGTGCGGATCAGCCAGGGTATAATCGCCCGCCAGGAAGGCGCGGCCCTCTAACCCGTCGTTCAAGACGGCCAAACAAGCGGTGACATCTGCTTTGGCCTTGGCCAGCGCCGCGGCGTCACGCTGTTCGGGCTGCACAAAGTCCACCGAGCCCGTTTGCACGCCGCCCACGGCCCCCGTCGGCAGCGCCGCCGACAGCCGCCCGGCCGCTTCGCCCAGCGTGGCGCTGGTCCAAGAGATCCATTTCATCGCCTCACCGCGTTTCGGCCCCGGCGGCGGATAAAGCCCAACATCAATGCCGAAGATCTCGCCCAGGTACATCGTGATAGCCGAGGATTCCCAGATCGCCGTGCCGTCATGCACGATGGCGGGCACGCGCCCGTTGGGGTTGATCTTGAGGAACGCCGGTTTGCGCGTATCGCCCGCGTCGATGTCGAGTTTGACGCGCTCGCAGGCGACCCCCAATTCCGCCAGGACCGCTTCGGTCAGGCTCGCGGTGGACATCGGCGCGTAATAGAAAATGAGAGCCATTGGCTTGGATTACTTCTTCTGCGCGAGGGGCCTAGGTCGAGGTGCGGCATGCGATCCTCCCCAGGATGAAAGCTGATTGTCACGCTGAAGATGGCGGAAAAGCAATGGGAAGCCGCTTAGCCTTGGGGAAGAGTCCTAAACCTCCTCCAACACGTCCTTCACCTTCGTCGCCAGTTGGCCGAGGCTGAAGGGTTTGGGGAGGAAGTGGAAATCCTGCCCGGTGGCGACTTCGCCCCGCGCGATTTCTTCCGAATAGCCTGAGATGAGGATGATCTTGATCTCGGGCCGTTCAACCCGGATCAACCGCGCCAGCGTGCCGCCGTCCATGCCCGGCATCATCATGTCGGTGATCATCAGGTCCACGGCCGGCTGGTCGCGCAGAATGTCGAGCGCCTGCTCGCCGGTGCGCGCTTCGAGCACCTTGTAGCCCTTGTTCTTGAGCGCGCGCGCGGCGAACACGCGCACGGCGTCTTCGTCCTCGACCAGCAACACCAAGCCATGCCCGGCCAAATCCTTGGGCGGCTCCATGTGCGGTTCCGCGCCGTTGGCCTTGTGCGCGCGTTTGCCCGCGGCCGGTTCGGCGTCCTCGGCTTCGGGGGCAAACCGCGGCAAGTGGATGACGAACTTGGCCCCCTTGCCCATGGCGGACTCCACCTGAATGAACCCGCCGGTTTGGCGCACGATGCCGTACACGGTGGCCAGACCCAAGCCTGTGCCCGCGCCGGGCACTTCCTTCTTGGTGGAGAAAAACGGCTCGAAGATGCGCGCGAGGTGTTCGGGCGCGATCCCCGTGCCGCTGTCGGCGACTTCGATGCGCACGTAACGCCCGGCGGCGAGCTGTTCGGCACCCAGTTGCGGCGGCTTGTCGAAGGTGACGGCGGTGGTGACGATGCTCAGCACGCCGCCGCCGGTCATGGCGTCGCGCGCATTGACCGCGAGGTTGATGATCATCTGGTCGAACTGGCCGGGATCGACGCGCACCAGGCCGATGTCGCGGCCGTGCACCAGGCGGAAGTCGATGGACTCGCCGATCAGGCGCGTCAACAGGTGCGACAGCTCCGTCAGCGCGTCGGTAGGGTTGAGGTTGCGGGGTTGCAACGGCTGCTTGCGCGAGAACGCCAGCAACTGGCGCACTAAATTCGCGGCGCGGTTGGCGTTCTGCTTGATCTGCATGATGTCGGCAAAGGACGGATCGCCCGCCGCGTGGCGTTGCAGGAGCAAATCACAAAAGCCGATCATGGCGGTCAGCAGGTTGTTGAAGTCGTGCGCCACGCCGCCCGCAAGCTGGCCCATGGCCTGCATCTTCTGCGCCTGGGCGAACTGGACTTCCAAATTTTTCTGCTCGGTGGTGTCGATGAAATGCGCCACCGCGCCCTCGATCTCCACCGTGCCGCCCGATAATGGGGCCGTCAGCGGGCCGAGATAGACCGAAGCTTGCGCGACGCGCGGGCCCTGCAGGCGCGTATCGAGATGCGCCGCGCTGCTTTCGCCCGAGAGCACCTTGGCCAGTTCGGCGGTGAAGCCCGCGCGATCATCGGCCAGCAGCCGTTCGGCCAATGTGCCGCCGATGACGGCGGCGCGCGGCTGCTGCGACAACTGCTCGAACGCGGCGTTGCAGTCCACGATCACGCCCTCGGGGTCGGTGATGGCGATGGCGACGGGTGCGGCGTTGAACAACGCGCGGAAGCGCTCGTAGGCCACGCGGCTGGGCTGGGCGGAGGCCTCGCGCATCACCCCGTCGCGCAGCACCAAAGACCTTGTGCGCGTCACGCCCGCGTCGTCGTAGGTGCCTTGCAGCACCAGACAGGGCACCACCTCGCCCGTGGACGTTTTGAACTGCACCTCGCCGCGCCACTCGCCCTCGGCTTGGGGCCGGGCGCTGGCCGGCGTCAGCAGCTCGTCGAGTTTCGCGCCGGACAAGGTCTCGGGCGCGGCCCCCAGCAGCTCGGCGAAGCGCTGGTTGGCGAAGGTCAACTGGCCGTCGATGTCGGCGGAGTACACGCCGATGGGCATGAAGTGCAAGAAGTCCGCCAGCGTCTGGCGGTCCTGGGTCAGCACGTCGGTGATCACGCGTTGGGCGGTGACGTCGGTCAACCGCCACAGCATCAGGCCGCCGGCCACCGGCAGCGCGCTCAGCGAGACATGCAGCCATTCGGGCTCGGGGCCCACGGCGGTCACGGGCAATTCGGCGTCGTAGGGCGCACCGGCGGCCACGGCCTGGGTCAGGCGGGGCAACTGCTCCTCGTCGCACAACTCGCGCACGATGCGGCTTTCCAGCGCCGCCAGAGGCGCGGACCCACGCAGCCAGTCTTTGGCGGCGGCGTTGGCGTGCACGATCTCGCCGTTTCGATGTGTCAGCAGGCGCGGCGTGGACAGGCCGTCCAAGGCGGGCGCCAGGGCGGCGATCGCGGCCTGGGTTGCCGACGGCCGGCGGGTCCAAAACGCCAGTAGGGCTGAAACCCCGGCCGTCGTTACGGCTGCGATGGTCAGGGGGGCGCGCAGGTCCTCGGGCGCGAGCAAGCTTGCTCCTGCGCCGATGGCCGCTCCCAAAGCGGTCAATCCCGCGGCGATCCGCTGGGGATCCCCGCCCCCGTTAATGCTTGGCAAGCACTTTGCCCTTCAGACGCATGACGAAGCCGATGACCTCGGCCACGGCCTTATAGTGCTCTTGCGGAATCTCTTGATCAACCTCGACCGCGGCATAAAGCGCGCGCGCCAGCGGCGGGTTCTCGACGATGGGCACCTCGTTGTCGTCGGCGATCTGGCGGATGCGCAGCGCCAGGTAGTCCGCGCCCTTGGCCACGACGACCGGCGCGCCCATCGCCTCCATGTCGTATTTCAGGGCGACGGCAAAGTGCGTGGGGTTGGTGATGATCACGGTGGCCTTGGGCACGGCGGCCATCATGCGCCTCTTGTGGCGTTCAAGGCGGATGGCGCGGATGCGGCTCTTGATCTTCGGGTCGCCCTCCATGTCCTTGTGCTCGTCGCGCACCTCCTGCTTGGTCATCTTCAGCTTCTCGGTGTGCGACCAGCGGGTATAGGCGACGTCAAGCGCCGCGATCACGGCCATGACCATCGCCGTGAAGAACAGCAGCATCACGATTAGCGACTGGGTCTGGGAGACGGTGGTGACGAGGTCCTGATCGATGATCTGGTCGGGGTGACGCAGCGCGGGCACCACCATGGCGCCGAGCACCACGATGATGATGGCGACCTTCGCCAGGCCCTTGCCCGCCTCGACGAGCGACTGCGAGGAGAACAACTGCTTGGCGCCGGAAATGGGGTTCAGGTTGCTCAGCTTGGGCATCAGCTTCTTGGGCGTGAACAGAAAGCCCACTTGCCCGAGCGTCGAGACGACGCCGATGATGATGAACAGGCCGACGGGCAGCGCCAACAGCAGGCCGACATGCCAGGCCATCTGCAGGACCAACAACCGCAGCGACAAGATGTCGAGCGTCATGAGGTGCGGACGTTCGAGGAAGGCGCGCAGATGACCGATCAGGTCGGTGAAAATCCACGGCGCCATGGTGCCCGCGACCACCAGGATGCCCAGGATCATCAGCAGATTGCCGACCTCCCGCGACATCGGCACATTGCCTTCGTTCTGCGCCTTTTCGAGTTTTCGGGCGGTCGGTTGTTCCGTTTTGTCGTCGCTATCCTCGGCCATTCACGGCTCCGGGATTGAGGAAGTTCTCGAGCGAATTCTCGAAGAACCCGAGGAAGACCATCATCAGGGTCGGCAGCGAGATCATCAAAATCGCCATGCCGATGAGGTTCTGGGCGGGCAGCGCCACGAAGAACACGTTGAGCTGCGGCGACAGGCGCGACAGCACCCCGTTGGCGAACTGGAACAGCACTTCAAACAGCAGGAACGGCGAGGCGAGCTTCAGGCCCAGGTAGAAGGACTGCTGGACCATCTGCGAGACGATGTTGAGCATGTCGCCGGTCATCAGCGGTTCGCCGGGCTTGAGCAGGCTGTAGCTCTCGGCCATGGCCGCGAACATCAGCTGGTGCAGGCCGGTGGTGAAGATCAGCACCACCGCGACGATGTTCAAGAGGCCGATGACGATGGCGGTCTGTTCTTCCGACACCAGGTCGTCGACGAACGCGTTGGTCAGGCCGGCGGCGTTGGAGATCACCTCGCCCGCGATCATCAAGGCGCTCATGACGATCTGGATCAGCCCGGCCATGAACGCACCGATCAGGACCTCGACGACGATCAGGCCGACCAGCTCGGCCGGCGCGCCAGGCTGCTCGGCCGGCAGCGTGTCCTTGACCAGCGGCAGGATGATGAGCGTGATCAGCACCGCCAGGATGAGGCGCACGCGCGTCGGCACATAACCCGCCGAGATGCCGGGCATCAGGTAAAAGATGATCGACAGGCGCGAAAAGACCAGCAGGAAGTGAAAGACGTTGATGGCGAGGAACTGCTCGAGCATGGGAACTCTTTGTTGGTCGCATTTCCCTCGCCAAGTGGAAGGCCACTTCTCGGGGAAATACGACGGGCGTTATCCAAGCCCGATGATTTTATCCATCAGCCGGTTATTGAATTCCGTCAGTTCGCGCAGCATCCAGGGCATGACGAGGATGGTCGTGGCGAACACCGCGACGATCTTGGGAATGAACGTCAGCGTCATTTCCTGGATGTGGGTCAGCGTCTGAAAGATCGAGATCAAGAGGCCGATCACCAGCCCGACGATCAGGATGGGGGCTGCGACCAGCAGCATGGTCGACAGGCTGTCGCGCGCGATGTCGAGCACTTCCATTTCGTTCATGTTGATCGAGCCCCAGACCCCTCACCGCTTCGCTCCGCTCAGCACCCTCTCCTCTACTCAGGGGGAGAGGGCTGGGGTGAGGGGACGAAACAGCGATGAAAAACTAAATCGGCATCCTCAGAATTTCTTGATACGCCGCGAGCACCTTGTCGCGCACGGCAACCACCGTTTCTAAGGTGTGCTCGGCGTTGGCCACGGCGGTGACCACGTCCTTCAGGTCCGCTTCGCCGGAAATCTGCTTGAGGCTCAGTTCTTCGGCCTGGCGGCTCGATTGCACCGCCTGCTTGAGCGAGTCCGTCACCATGCTGGCAAACGCGTCTTCGCCCTCGCCGGCCACGGGCGCCATCGGTTTGCCCGCGACGGCGGAGCGGACGCTGCCAGCGGCCTGGTTGTAGGCGTTGATCGCGGTGCTGAAATCGACCATGGCTGTGTCCTGCCCCTAAAGCGTCAATTATTTCAATAATTCCAACGTCTTAGCTACCATCGAGCGCGAGGTCGAAATGACGTTGAGGTTGGCTTCGTAGCTGCGTTGGGCCTCGCGCATATCCATCAATTCCACCAGAGAATTGACGTTGGGAATCTGCACATAGCCCTCGTTGTTCGCTCCCGGGTGGGCCGGGTCGTACTTCGATTTCAGCGGCGTCTGGTCGTTGAAGATTTTTTTCACCTTCACCGTGTCGGCTTCCAGCTCGCGGTTGAGCTGGTTGCGGAAGGTGATGAGCTTGCGGCGGTAGGGTTCGCGTCCGGGAATTTCCGACGTCGAGTCCGCGTTGGCCAGGTTCTCCGAGATGATGCGCAGGCGCGTGGCCTGGGCCTTCATGCCCGCCGAAGCGACTTTGGAACTGATGGAAAGGTCATCCATGGGTCAATCCTTCCTGGCTACATGCCGCCCTTGCCGAGGGCCATTTTCAGCATCTTCAGGTTGCTCTGCATGAGCTGGACCGCGGTGTTGTATTGACTGCGCGTGTCGCCGACCTTCTGCATCTGCTCTTCCAAGATCACCTCGTTGCCGTCGGGCGATTCTTCGAACGACTTCATCAGCGTGCGCGAACGGAACGGATCTTGCTCGGGGATCGTGCCCTTCAGATGGCCGGCGTTGGTGCGCGCGACCTGTACCGGCGCGATCTGGTCGCGCAGCACGTTCTTGAAATCGAGGTTCTTCAAATCTTTGGGCTTGTAGTCGGGCGTGTCGGCGTTGGTGACGTTCTGCGCCAGGACCTTCTGGCGCTGGGCCGCCCAGTCCATCTTGGTCATCGCCATCTTGAAGAGTTTCAGGCTTTGCAGGTCCATCGCGGTCGTCCTTTTGCCGGGCACGGGCCGGGCGGGGTCAGGTAGGCAAAATTGGCCCAGGAGTCTTAAGAACTGATGAATCCGGCCGACCCCCTCTAACCCCCTGTCGGGCTTCGCTTTTTTCGGGGTTTTCAGGGGCGGGTTTAAGCGTTTCTTAAGCCATCCCCGGCAATTTTTGCCCGGGACGAAATCGATTCGCCAAACCGAGCCTGGGAATGACCGACAAAACCAAGCGCCCTGACCCCGCCGCCCAACCGCCGCCGACGATTGCCGTGGCGCTGGAAGAGCGCGCCGATCAGGCCGCGCCCGTCATCACCGCGTCGGGACGGGGCTTCGTAGCCGAGCAGATTTTGGAAATCGCCTTCGCCAATAACGTGAAGGTACGCACCGACGCCGACCTAGTGCAGGTGCTGGCCGCCGTGGACGTCGACAGCGAGATTCCCACCGAAGCGGTGGCCGCGGTGTCTGAGATTCTGGCCTACGTTTACAAAGCCAACGGCAACACGCGGCCCACAGTGCAGCCCGAGGCGGAGAAAAATCCATGACCGACGCAGCCACACCCGAACTGGCCCTTGGCGAAGTGGAGAAGATTCACGCCGTGCTGTCGACGGCACGCAAGCTGACCAACGACGGCCGCGGCATCGACCTCGGCGCCGTGGACGCGCGCATCCGCAATCTGTGCGCCACGGTGGAGGCCCTGCCCGCCGCGCAGGGCCGCACGCTGGCACCCGCGCTGTCGGCCCTGCTGGCGGAGTTCGACGCGCTCGCCGCCGACCTGAACGAGCGCTACGGCGGACTGCCCAGCCTGGGCGACATGGCCTCGACGCGTGACGCCGCCACCGCCTACGGCAAAACCACCAAGCATTTCCCCTAGGCGAATCATCATGGACGCCGCCTCTTACATCCGCTTCATCCTCGCTCTGATTCTGGTCGTCGGTCTGATCCTGGCCGTGGCCTGGGTGATGAAGCGTTTCGGCGTGGGCCAGGGCCAGATGGGACCGCTGGGCCGCAAACGCCGCCTGCGCACGATTGAATCCGCCAGCATCGACGGCCGGCATCGCCTCGTTCTCGTGCGCCGCGACGCGGTGGAACACCTTGTGCTGCTGGGACCGACCTCGGGCCAGGTGATCGAAACCGGCATCCCCGCGCCCCCCGACGACGGCGCGGACCCCCAGCCCATCGGCTTCAACTTCAAGTCCCTGCTCTCCGCCCAAACCGCCGCCAAGGACCCCGCCCCATGATGCGTCCGCTCCGTCTGTCCGCTTCCATGTGGCTGCCGCTCGGCATCGGGCTGGCGCTGGCCTTGCTCAGCCTGCCGCATGACGCCGCCGCGCAAAGCCTGACGCTGGACTTGGGCGCGGACCAGAACACCACCACGGGGCGCATCGTTCAGCTGTTGATCTTGATGACCGTGCTGAGCCTTGCACCCGCCATCGCGCTGATGGTCACCTCGTTCACGCGCATCGTGATCGTTCTGTCGATCCTGCGCCGCGCGCTGGGCACCAACACCGCGCCGCCCAACATCGTGCTGACCTCCTTGGCGATCTTCATGACCGCGTTCATCATGGCGCCGACCTTCCAGGCCTCGTGGGACACCGGCGTGAAACCGATGATCGACGGCCAGATCACCGAGGAAGTGGCCTTCGAGCGCTCGATGACGCCGTTCCATGGCTTCATGATGAACCACGTCCGCGACAAGGACCTGGAACTGTTCATGAACCTGTCCAAGACCGAAAAGACCGTAGCGCCCGAGGAAACCCCGCTGCAGGTTTTGATTCCGGCGTTCATGATCTCGGAACTGCGCCGCGCCTTCGAGATCGGTTTCTTGATCTACATCCCCTTCATCATCATCGACATGGTCATCGCGTCCGTGCTGATGAGCATGGGTATGATGATGCTGCCGCCGATGATGCTGGCCCTGCCGTTCAAGCTGATCTTCTTCGTGCTGGTGGACGGCTGGTACGTGCTGATCGGCAGCCTGGTGCAAAGCTTCGGGCCGAGTTGACGTCCTCTCGTTAATTCCCCGCCCGCACCACCAGCGATTTGCCTGCGTAGTCGGCGGCCTTCACGTTGGTCACGCGGCGCACTTTCGCGCCGCCTGTGGCCATGAACGTCGCCTCCACCGTCACGGGCTTCAACGTCTTGAGGCCGAAATGCACCGGCCCGGCGCTTTGGCTGTTGTAGCCCCCGCCCGCGGGTACCAGCCGCGAAGCCAGCACCTTGCCCGAGGCGTCCAACAGCCGCACCTCGGCGCCCGCGCGGGTGAAGTGGCCTTTGGCGTCCAGCACCAGCACCGACAGGCTTCGCTTCTTGGCCGCGGTAGGCAGGTCATTGCGGAATAGGAAGTGTCCGCCCTCGGGGCCGTAACCGTCGGTGATATTCAGATCGAGCCCGCCGTCGTTGTCGGTGTCGATCCACTCGACGCCGTGGTCGCCGGCGTTGAGCGAATGGTTCTTGTCGATCACGTTGACGAAACCCGCCGCGCCGTCGTTGCGGAAAAGCTTGTTCAGGGGAACTTGCGCATTGGCCGGGCCCTCGTAGGAGATGACTGATAAGTCGAGATCTCCGTCGTTGTCATAGTCGCCCCAGCCCGCGCCGACCGCATGATTGTCCTCGCCCAAGCCCATATCCTTCGCCACTTCGGTGAAGGTGCCATCGGCGTTGTTGCGGAATAATTTATTTGGCCCGTAGTTGGGCACGAACAGATCGAAGTCCCCGTCGTTGTCGTAGTCGCCCACGGCGCAACCCACACTCCCGTCCTCGCGCGGACGGCCGGGGCTGTGCATGCCCAGCTGCGGAGCGATGTCCACGAACGCCCCGCCGTCATTGCGCCACAGCCCGTCGGTCGCACCCGACTGGTTGCCCAGGAACAGGTCGAGGTCGCCGTCGCGGTCGAGATCGAACCAGCAGGCACCTACCGTGGGCCGCGTGTCGGACGGCCCGACGCCCGCGAACACTTGGGCAAATTTGCCGCCGGAGTTTTGGAACAGCTTATTCCCGCCCATGCGGTTGCCCGAATACACGTCCAGATCGCCGTCGTTGTCATAGTCCACGAAATTGGTCTGCCGCGCGGCACGGCCCGGAATCGTCAGGCCGATGTCCGCGGCAACGTCCTTGAATCCCGCCGCGCCGTCGTTGCGGAACACCGCGGTGTTCTTGTCGGGGTTCGACGCACCTGCAAGCAAATCAATATCGCCGTCGCCGTCCATATCGCCCCAGCTTAAACCGCGAAACTCATGCCCCGCCGTCGGCAGCCCCATGGCCGCGCCGACGCTGGTGAACGTTCCGGCGTCGTTGCGGTACAGCCTGATTTCACCGCTTTTCAGCGACACGGCGAAGTCGAGGTCACCGTCGTTGTCGATGTCGGCCCAGGCGTTGGACAGCGAACCGACGATACCGAACAGATCTTTCTGTACGGCTGAAAATGCAGGCGGTGCATCGAGCCTGGGCATCGCCACGCAGGACGACAACAGCATCCCGGCAAGCGCGGGGCGGATGTTCATGGCCTCAACTCCACGCGTTCCTTGGTGTTGGCCTCGATTTCGGTGCGGTCGAGCCACAGTTTGCGGAACGTGTCGTCCGAGAGCATTTTGAGCTGGTCATTGTAGTGCGGCGTGCCCTTCTGCCGGGCGTTGCCATAGCTCATCAGGCCGTAGGCCTTGATCGGGTCGGAGAACTCGACCATCGCCACCCAGGTCTCGCCGTGGTTGGGCGTGCGGATGCCCGCCTTGTCCACGTCCGACCACGTCATCACGCGGAACGGCCCGAGATTACCGAAACCGCCGTGGCCAGGTACGTCGAGTCCGTCCAAGGCAAAGCGCGACACGTCGCTGAATTTTCTGTCGATCGCCCCGTACTTGCGTTTGGTCTCGGCAATGGCCTTTTTCAGCATGTCCACGGCGGCGGGGGCATCTTTAATACCGCGCGGCGTGGCGATGGGGTCCGCCGCCGACCAGGCCACTGCGTAGTTGGTCTGGCGGTTGAAGGTGGGACCGGCGAACAGCTTCGCCCATTCCTCGAACAGGAGGCCTGCGCGGTTGTCGGCGTCGTAGCTGCGGTTCCAGCCGCCCAGCAGCGTCACCGCCGCCTGCACTTCGGGGTCGGGATCGGACTTGGCGGCGGCCAACAGATCGGGCAGCACCCGGTCAGCCATCAGCGCATGGCTGGAGAGCTTGAGTTCGATGAACTTCTCGAAGCTGATTTTGCCGCCCTCGGCCATCATCTTGACCGAGTTTTGCGCGCGCATCGAAAGCGGCTCGCGCGTGGCGATGTAGGCCGGATAATCTTGCGGCTTGATCGCCTGGGGCCAGGCCGATACCCACGGCGGATCGTTGGTGTTCTGCACGAAGCCGCCCGCCGGGTCGGTGACGCGCGGTAAGTCTTCATAAGCATGGATGTCGGTCCACAGGTGCTCGGAGGTATCGCCCGGCACCAAGCCCGACCAGAAAGCGCTGTCGCCCGACTTACGTTTCGGAGCGATGCCGTTGTAGATGTATTCGATGCGGCCGTCCTTGTCGGCGTAGGAGATGTTGAAGGTCGGCACCTGCAATCTTTTCATGGCGGACTGGAAGGCGTCGTAATTCTTCGCCGTCACCATGTCGAAGTACTGATGCAACATCCCGGGTCGGTCGAGCCCCGCCACGCGCACCGCGACCGCCGTGCCGTCTTTGCGCTCCACCACGGGGCCGTGGACGGTGGACTTGATGACCACCGGCTTGTCGACCACCGCGCCGTCCTTCTGGCGGACTTTATAATTGGCGTTGGCCGCCTGGAATTGCCGCACCTGGCCGTCGAAAACGTAGCCGCCGTCCTTCAACGTCAGTTTGTAGACCGTCGCGCCCAGCATGCCGTTGACGGTGTTGGAGATGCCCATTTGCCGGTTGAAGGCGAAGCGGATGACGGGCAGGCCCACCTGTGTCGCGCCATAGACTTCGAAGTCGGGACCGATCAGATGCGCTTCGTAATAAACGAAGTAGCCCGTCGCCCAGGGCAGGTGTGGGTTCTGCAACAGCATCGCGTTGCCACTGGCTGACTTCGACGGCGCGACCGCCCAGGTGTTGGAGCCTTGCTCGGCCAACTCCGGCGGGTCGCCCTCGCCCAAGGCCCGGCCCGGAGAGGCGACGTAGATGAAATTCATCAGCCGGTGCGCATGGGCCACCACATCGACGCCGCTGACGGGCAGCACCATCTTAACGTCCTCGGCGATCTTGCCCGGGTTGGCGACAGCGTAGTCGTTGATGCCCTTGGCGAAAGCGTCGAGGTTGGCCTTGAACTGCGGCGTCTGCTGCGCGTACCAAATTTTCGCCCGATCCGGCACACCGTTGACGATCAGCCAGCGCGTGGTTTCCTCGTACTCCTCGCCCCAGTATTCCGCGCCCTTGCCGCGCGCCTCGCCGTAGAGGCGCAGCACCGTGTCGCCATGACTATGGGCCTGAGCCCAGCCGAAGCCGTAGAAAACATCATCCTCATCCTTGCCGTAGATGTGGGCCACGCCGTAGCTGTCCCACAAGATCTCGCTGCGCTGCGGGGCGCTTGAAGGTGTCGCGCAGCCCGACAGCAGCGCGCAGGACAAGGCAACGACGAATGCGATTTTCTTGAACATCTTGGGCAGCCCCTTTTGTGTTCAAAAACGTTAAGGCCGGGCCCATGCTCAGTCAACGACAGCTAGCAGCATGCTTGAAAAGCAACTAGCCTTTGAGGGCCATTGACGCCACGGAGCCATGATGACCCTGGTCCAACCACGCCTGATCGCCGCCGTATGGTTGCTGGCCGCGCCCGCGCTGGCCCAATCCACCGCCGAACCCATCGACATGGACGCTGCCGCCAAGGCCGCGCCCCTCACGCGCATGCAAAAAGAGCTCGCCTCGGTGCTGACGCTGTGGCCCGGCGACTACGACAATCGCGAACAGGTGCAGATCGACACCGACATGGGCCGCAAAACGATGGAACAAGGCGCGCATCGGCGCGTCCATGCCGCCGTGCGGCGTGTGGACCTACCGCAGATCGGCGCGCATGTGCTGTACGTGGAGGATTATGTCGATAATGACGCGGCAAAGTCGTTCCGCCACGGCCTCTACGTGCTCAGCGCCGATGAAACTTCCAAGTCGGTGCGCGCCGCTTTGTGGGGCTTCAGGGAGCCCGCGAAATGGGTGGGCGCGGTGCGCGACCTCGACCGGCTCAAGGCGTTGACGGCTGCCGACCTGACTGAAACGCCCGGCTGCGATCTGCTGCTGCGCCGCGACGGCGACGAAATCGGCGGCGGCAGCGACCCCAAAACCTGCATCACCGGCAAAAATCGCGCACTCGATTTCCAAGTGCGCCTGACGACCGAACAGGTCTCGTTCCGCGAACGCAGCCTGGAGACAAAGTCCGGCAAAACAGTCGAAGAGTTCGGCGGCTTTGCCTGGCACCAGATGGAACGCGCACGCTTCTTCAGCTGCATGATCGACCCGCCGCGCCCGCAACGGCGGGCCGACGGCCTGGGCACCTACGTGGTGCGCATCCACGACCAGGGCGGCACGTTCACCTTCAAATACGTCGATGGGCGGACATTATTCATGAGCCTGCGTAACACCTGGTCCTACAACATGAATCGCAAGACCTTGGTGGTGACGCTGCAGGAGAACGACGAGAACGGCGCGGGGCTGGGCTACGCCTGGGCGCAGCCCGGCGCGGACCGTCTGGGCATGAACCCGCTGTGGATCCACATTCAGTGCGACCTGGACACGCCGGAGAACCTGCAATTCCAGCGCAGCATGCGCAGCGTGTTGTAAATCAACTCCCTCTCCCCCGCTCGCTTCGCTCCGGGGGCGAGGAATGTTTGAGTTGATCGTTCTCGCTTAGTTGATCGCGCTCAGTTGATGGCGCTCAGCGGCCGGTCGCCGATCATGTCCTTGTATTCGACGATGAACGACTTGAAGTTCTGGGCCTGTTCGATCTGGCGGCGCACGGCCGCCGGGTCCATCACCCCGCCGTCGCGCGGCGTGGTCATGAGGTCGAAGGCGTCCTTGTATGGCGTCTGGACCATCGCCGAGAGATAACGCGCACGAAGCCTGGCGATGGTGCGGTCGTCGCCGGCCAGCGTCAGGGCCGTGGACCAATCCAGCACCAGCCGCGCATTGGCGTCGCTGAGCGAGCCCGCGCCCGGTTCGGGCACCAGATCGGCCAGCGCCTTGGCGGCGTTGGGCCAATCCTGGCTCTTCCAATAAATCTCGGCGCGCAGCTGCTTGGTTTCAGCGGTGGTGTCCGCACCCAGCAGCATGATGGCGTCGGCGGGGCGCTCGAGGTCGGCGAGCGCGCGGGCTTCCAGGCGGCGGCGTTGACCCAGCAGGTCGGGCGGCGCGTCGGGCACGGAGGTCTCGCGCAGCGTGTCGATGGCGCCTTGCGGCTGGCGGTTGAGGAGATGGACGAGCGCCAGCCGCGCGCCGATGCGCGCGCGCTCGATGCCCGTGACGCGGAACTGAATCTGACGCTCCAGCAGCACCACGGCCTGATCGAGCAGGTCGATGGACACCAGCCGATCGGCCAGCTTGCGGATCATCTCGTCACCCTTCTCGCCGGGCGGCAGCAAGGCGCGGAATTCGTCGAACAGGGCGATGGACTGCACGGGCGTGAGCTTGTCCGCGCCGCCGCCGAGGTAGAGTTCCTCGAACATCGCGGTCATTTTGTCGCCGGCCTTGTCCACGCCCGCGTATTCGCGGAAGTACGAGGTCGCCAGCTTGAGCGTACGCAGCGCCGAGCCGTAGTCCTTCTTCTCGGCGTAGAGATCGGCCAGACGCAACAGGAAGCCCAACTCGATGTCGTCGCCGCGCCAGCGGTAGCGCAGCTTTTCGTAGGTCTCGATCAGCTCGTCGGCCTTGACGGTGCCGAGTTGATATTCCAGCTCCAGCCGGTCGCGCAGGCCCAGCACCTGATAGAGCAGGCTCGGGCTGTTCTCGGCCTTGCCATACTGCTCCAGCGCGACGCGCAGCTCGCCGATCTTCTGGTTCAGCTTGCCGTCCAAATAATCAATGGCGGCTTGCTCGGTAGGGTTCGGATTGTCGCGCCGGATCATGTCGAGGAAGCCTTGCGCGCCGAAGTCGTCGCCCGACGCAATCGCGGCTTCCGTGCCCATGAGGGCGAGCTGCGTCTTCACCGTGTGCGGATAGCCGCGGATGGTCGCGCCCGTTTGGATCAGCGTCTGGGCCTGGGCCTCGGGGCTGGCGATCTTGGAGCGTGCGGCGGCGAGCCAGAAGCGGGCGTCCTCCTCGTTGGCCAAGGTGAAGTGGCTGAGGTCGTCGGAGGCCTCCTGGTAGCGGCGCATCATCAGGTTGGTCGCCCCGCGCAACGCGCGGTACGGGCCGGTGTTCTCGATCTCGGGGTCGGTGGCCGCCATGACGCGCAAAATGCCCAACGCCTCGGGATACATGCCGTTGATGAACTCGAAACGCGCGAAGCGCAGGCGGGCCTCCTGCTTGGTGGCGGGGCCTTCGTCGGCCACGGCCAGCTGAAGGGCCTGCTTGTTGCGCATGTAGTCCTCACCCTTGCCGATCTGCCAGTCGGAGAGGTTGAGGATGAGCTTGAGGTCTTCCTTCTGAACGGCCGTGCCGATCTGCTCGGCAGCGGCCTTGGACAGCGCCATGCCGCCATCGACGTCGATGTCGACGCCGTTGCGGTTGGCCAGCGCGCGCACACCGTCGGACTTCGGAATGATGACCACGCCCTGGGCGGTGGCCGGCAGGTCGATGTCGGGATACGAACGTTCGGGGAACACGCCGTAGCCCAACGGGATCACCGGAATAACGATGAAGTAGTCGCCCACCTCGGGGTCATCGAAGGCCACCGTGCGCCCGGCTTCGGGCACCGGCACGAACAGGTTGGGCTCCGGCCGGTCGAGCTGCGGGGTGACGTCGATGGCGCGCGTCGGGCGCAGCGGCAGCGAGCGGAAGTCCAAAATCCAATCCAGCCCGTTGCGGCGCATGGACGGATTGATGTCGGGCTGCGTCACCAGGCGAAGAATGGTGTTGGTGCGGTAGGGCAGCTGCTCGACGAGGGAAATGTAGGGCGCGCCGGCCTTGGCCAGAGCCGCCACGTCGACTTGTTTATAGCGGTCGAACACCACCCACAAATAGCCGGCGCGGCGGAACACCGCGGCGGCGGAGGGTTCGTCGAACTCCACCCGCAGGCTGATCTCGGCGGGACGCGCGGACAACGGATCGGCGGCGCGGTCGGCATTGGCGACGGCACGTTGAGCACTGGCGCCGGCGGCCGTCTGTTCGGTGGCCACGCCGGTCAGCGCGCGCGCGGCGGCCGCGCGGTTGGGGTCAGGCGTGCGGCCGGGCTGGGCCACGGCGGGCTGCGTGGGCAGCAAAGGCTGCGTGCCGCCGGCGGGGGCGGCGGAGGCGGTGTCGCGCGCGCGATCAGTGATGGCTTGGGCCATGGCCGGGGCGGAGGACGCCGCGGTGCGCGGCGTCGCGGGCGCGGCCAGCGCATTGACCAGATCGATGACCACGGTGTTGCCGTTGGCGAAGTTGCGCACCTCGGACCCGGCGGGTACGGGGATGGACACGACGCTGCGGCCGTTCTCGACCGTCGAGGTCACATCGCGGTTGGCGGCGGGCAGACGGCCGCGCAAGGCCGTCACGTCGATGGGTGCGGCGGCGTCGAACACGATTTCGGCGCGGTCACCTGTGCGGTTCACGCGGAAGCCGGTGGCGGTGGGCCACTCGAAGACGATGCGGAAATAATCCGGGTGCGTGCCGGTGCGGACGTTGACCGGCGCGGCGGTGGCCAGTTGCGGACGGGCCGAGGCCGCGGGCGGCGGCGCGGGTGCTTGCGCGCGCGGCGCGGGCGCCTGAGGACGCGGCTGTGCCTGGGCCGCTTGGGCGGGTGCGGGCCCGGTCAGGTCGATCACCACCGCGTTGCCGACGGTGAAGGTGCGCATGTTGACGTTGGCGCGCAGCGGGAACGTGGCGGTGCGCCGGTCGGGGCTGAGCAGCCCGTTGAGCACATACGGCCCCAGCGACTGCTGGATGGTGGTGATGTCGCCGGTGATGGGGCGTTCGAACTGCACCACCAACTGGCCGGCCACCACGGCGGCGGAGTAGCGGATCGGCTGATCCCAATCAAAAACAATACGACCGTAGTCCTCGCGCTGGGCGGCGCGCACGCCGTCGGCCCACGCAGGCGCGGCGGCGAACAGCATGAGCGCGGCGGCGATGAGCGTGCGGATCATGGCGCGGGCCCCGCATCGGCGAAGCGCTCGGCCATGATGATGAGCTCCAGCGTCGCGGCGGCTCCCGGTTCGGCGCGCGCGAGCGTGGCGGCGGGGCGGTCGTAGCCGGCTTTGTTCAGCGCATCGGCGAACAGGCCGGCGCGTTCAATGGCCGCCGTCCAGCCGTCCGCCGTTTGATCCGCAAGCCCGATCACCGCGATCCTGTTGTCGATGTTGGCCAAGGCCCCGGCCAGCTCAAAAATCAACGCCTGATCCGCCGGGGCGTCGCCCGGCAATGATACACCAATATATTGCTCGGTGGCGCGGAATTGCAGGCCGCGCAACGCCTCGGAGCGCGCAAAAGCAGCGCTCAGCGCGGCCTCCAAATAGGACAGAGCGCCGGCGGGGCGCGCGGCTTCGGCGACATAGGACCGCGCCCGGGCAAAGACATCGTCATCCGGCGGGACGACGTCGAAAGCTTCGGCGTAGGAGCGCGCCAGCGGCGCGTACCTCGCCGGGTCGGGCTGCGTCATCGAGAACATCAGCACGAAGAACGTCAGCAGCAGCAAGATGAGATCGACGAAGGTCGTCAGCCAGGCGCGGCCGGCGGCTTGGGCGGGCAAGGCGGTCAACAAGGATGCGCTCATGACCGGCCGGCCTTGCGCACCGCGCCCAGCGGCGCTTCATCATCGGACAGGACGATGAAGGTCAGCGTAACGGTCGGCTCGGGCGCGCGCAGTGTACCCAGCGACAATGCGGCCTGATTGAGGCCTCGGCGCAGCAGATCCTCGGCCATCACGCCCGACTGGCGCGCGGCGACGGCGGTGTCGGAGGTGGCGATGGTCACCATCAGTTCATAACGCAGGCCCGCGGGCGGCGCGGCGAGGGCGGCGACGACGCGGTCAAGCACCGGCAGCACGGCGCGCAGCTTGTCGGTGTCGGGTTCGAAGAACGCCGCCGCCGGAGCCGTGACCCACATCAGGTCGCTGTCGGCGCGCACGATCATGTCGCGCCCCAACAGCACCGGACTAAAGGCGTCTGAAATGGATGTGCGCAGTGCAGTTTGCGCCGCGGCCTTGGCGAGCCCCGCACTCAGCGCGTCGGCGGGCGGTGTGACGCGCGGATTGAACGACTGCTGCACGCTGGCCACCACGGCGCGCGTGCGGTCGGGGTCGGGCGCGGCGCCTGCGTTCAGCACGACGAAGAACGCCAAAAGCTGCAGGCCGATGGACAACGTCAGCACCAGGGACGAGGTTGGGTTGGATTGCGAGGCGGCGGGGATGAACTGGGTCATGACCGCGCCCCGGCGCAGGCGTGCGCCATCCCGCACGCGAACGCGGCGAATCGATCGGCAGTTTGCTCAATCATTCGTCCAGACACAGCTTCCCACTCCGGCGGCTCGGGCCGCCGACACTATTTTGGTCAGGCTAGATAAGAATGGTGAACGCGGAGTTAAGGCGGGGCCTCGACTGCGCTGCGGGCGGAGCGGCTGTTAGCCCTCTTGGCCCATCTCGACCTCGCGGCGGACCGACATCTGCTCGGTCAATTCGCGGGCTTTGGCGTCGTCCATCAGCGCGAGGATGGGGGCGAGCTTGTTTTCCTTCATGCCCACGACCACCGGCACCAGGATGTCGGGCGACAGATCGTTGAAGATGCGCGCGGCGTCCTTGGGCTTCATGGCCGTGTAGATCTTGATCAGCTGCTCGATCTCGCCTTTTTTCTTCTCGTCGTAGCGCTGCACGAGGCCCTGGAGCTGCTTTTCGATCTCCTGCATCTGGCCGATTTTCTGGTCCAGGCGCTGTTCGGCGGCTTTGACCAGGTTTTCCTTCTGCTGCAGTTCGCGCTCGCGCCGTTCGATCAGCTCGCGCCGCTCGGCCAGGCGTTGCAGCGTGTCGATCTCGGATTTGGTCAGTTCGGTCGGATTGATCGCCGCCCCTGTGCCGGCACCGGGCTCGGCGTCGGTTTCGGCCATCGCGGCCTCGCCCTCGGCCGGCGCGCCGTCGGCGGGTTTTTCATCCGCTTGGTCTTCAGCCTCGGCTTCGGCCTTCTCGGCCTCGCCTTCGGCGGCGGGCTGGGCCAGCGCGGCGGACTGCGCGACGGCGAGTTCGGCGCCGTCCTGTCTGGTGATGTCGCTGACGACGACTTGAATGCGCAGACCCAGCAAACAGACCGCCGCGACGATCACGACGGGCAGAATACGGAACGCCGGCCCGCGCGATACTTCGGCGGGCGCGGGGCGGTCGAGCTTCGGACGGGGCTTACGGGCTACGGTCATTGGTCGCTTATATATAGAGTGTCTCAGCGCGTGGACTGCAAGGCTTTCAGCAGTTCCCGCTCGGCTTCGGAACGGTCGTCGCTCAGGCCCATCTCGTCGGCCAAGGACTTGCGCGGCGCGCGTGCGCCCCCGGCGGCCTGCGCGGGCTGACCGGCGCGGGCCTCGGCGCGGGCGGCATTGAGCGCGTTGCGCAGGTCGGCGGCGGCGTCCTCAAACGGTGCCGCGCCCAGCGGCGCGGCTTTTGCACCAATCGGGCGTAGGGGTGCCGCGGGTTCGGCGGCCAGGTTCGGACGCAGGCCCCCGGCCAAGGTCGCGGATGCAGGCGAGGCCGGAGCGGCGGCGGGCGCGGCCGCCCCGAAGGAGGCTTCGCTGCGCGCCACGCGCACGGAGGATTCCAGCTTGCCGGCCATTTCCTCGGCGCGCTCGATCATGAACGCCAGGTCGTCGCGCAACGACTGCGCCTTCTCGACACGGTCCTTCAGCGCCATGCTGGCCTCGTTGGTGGCCTTCTTCAGCTTGGGGATGCCCGCTTCGGCGCGCAGCGTGGCGTCGTTGAAGTTGGCGACCACCTTGGCCAGTTCGTCGCGCGACTTGCGCAGCGCCGAGAGGCGGCGGTTGAGGATGACGGCGTAGACGATGGTCGGAACCAGCAGGGCGATGACGAGGAGATTGAGGGCGGTATCGAAGGTCATATCCGTCTCCCGGGACCGGCGACGCCGGAGGGTTCATTTAACTTAGCGCGCGGCGGTCGAAGATCCAACTCGTGTCGTTCAGCCGACGTCAGGACCGCAGATTGAGCCACCGGCCATAACATACGGTTAACGCACCCGCGCCGCGCGGCGATTATTGGGCGTCTTCCGGCGGCTTCTGCAGGCGGCGGTCGACGCGGATGGCGATGTGGTTGCCGCGCCGGCCCATCTTGCCGATGAACATGGGCTGGTCGCCGCAGCGCAATTCAATCGGCGACTCCGGCTTGGCGTTGAGCAGGAAGCGCGAGCCGACCTCGAAGCCCAGCACGCGCGACAGCGCCATGATCTGGGTGTCAAGCACGGCTTCCAGATCGACCTCGGTGAACCACATTTCCTCGGCCAAGTGCGTTTCCCAGATCGAGTCACGGCCGAACTTCTCGCCCATGAACATCTGCAGCAGCAGTTCGCGGACGGGTTCGAGCGTGGCGAAGGGGATCAGGATTTCAAGCCGCCCGCCGCGGTCTTCCATGTCGATGCGCAGACGCGCGACTATGCAGGCATTCGAGGGCTGCGAAATCGTGGCGAAACGCGGATTGGTTTCCAGGCGGTCGAAGCGGAACGTGACGGGCGACAGCGGATCGAACGCGGCGGACAAATCCGCCAGCACGACGTGGATCATGCGCTCGACCAGCGTGCGCTCGATCGTGGTGTAGGGTCGGCCCTCGACGCGCATCGCCGCGGTGCCGCGACGCCCGCCCAGCAGCACGTCGACGATCGAGTAGATCATCGAGCTGTCGACCGTCATCAGGCCGTAGTTGTCCCATTCTTCGGCCTTGAACACCGTCAGCATGGCCGGCAGCGGGATCGAGTTCAGGTAGTCGCCGAAACGCTGCGAGAGGATGTCGTCGAGCGAGACTTCGACGTTGTCGGAGGTGAAGTTACGCAAAGACGTCGTCATCATGCGCACGAGGCGGTCGAAGACGACTTCGAGCATCGGCAGGCGTTCGTAACTGACGAGCGCCGAATTGAGGATCGCCTGGATGCCGGAGCGTTGCTCGCCGTCCTCGCCGGCTTCATCGAAGCCGAGCAGGCTGTCGATCTCATCTTGATTCAAAACCCGCGTGGAGTCGCGCGCGCCTCCACCGCCTCCGCCGCCGTCGTCGGCCGCCGGGTCGCCGCCGCCGAGCATGGCTTCCCATTCGGCGGCCATGGCGTCGGCTTCGCCGCCGGCTGCGGCGGGCGCGTCATCGACCTTGGCGTCGGCCATGGCGGCGGCCAGATCGTCTTCAACTTCACTCGGAGGGGCCATGTTTCAGCCTTTTACCTGTCCGAACCCAACGCCCTATTGCACGATCATTTCTTTGAACAGCACGTCTTTGATCTGCGCCGGGCGCACCGCGGCGTTGACGCGCGTCAGCAATTCCTCGCGCAGCCGGTACATGCCCGCAGCGCCCTGCAGGTCTTCCAGGCGCAGTTCGCGCAGGTAGACCTGGAAGTTGTCGACGATGCGCGGCAGCACCAGTTCGACGCGGTTGATGTCGGCTTCGCTGTTCAACTCCAAGGTCACGCGCATCTTCAGGAAGTTGCGTTTGCGGCCGGGCGTGTTCAAGTTCACCAGCATCTCGGGCAGTTCATAAAACGCCGTGGTCGGCGCGCCGGGAGCGCCAGGCGCGGGTGCGCCGTCGGCCGGCAGCGCGCCATCGGCCATGGGGGCACCTTCGGCGGCCATTTCCTCGACGGGTTGTTCGCCGGTGATCATCGCGATCACCGGATCGGCCAAGCCCGTGAAGTAAGCGGCCACCGCGCCGCCGATGACCAGCACCAGCGGAATGCCGACCATGAGCAGCAGCTTTTTCTTATTGCCGCCGCCACCGCCTTCAAATTCCGCCTCATCGCCGCCTTCGGCGTCGAAATCTTCATCCGGTTCTTGTGCCATGAGCGCTTCCTGATCGGGCCGGCTTTAGCGCCGTCCCATCCGATTCCCTATATCATCCCCACCACGGCCGGACGCAGGCACACCTGCGCACCAAAACCTGGCGGCTCTTCGGCAGTTGCTAAAAAACTACGTGGCCTGGGTTAATAATATATTGAGTAGCCAGGAACTTCTGCGGCCTTGGTCCGACTGCCGACCCCCGACAGGCAAGGTTTGCCGGGGTTGGGGGCGGCAAAGAGCGCCCCGGGAGCCCGATTTTGCGGTCGTTTATAGACATAAGATATTGATATAATTAACGAATATGATCTGGCACGCTTCGTGCATATCCATGGGCAATCACGCGCTACAAACAACCCGCGCGGAGCAAAGGCCATGGATAACACGACGTACATCGCGCTATCGCGACAGATGGCGCTACAAAATCAACTTGAGGTTGTAGCCAACAACCTCGCGAACGTGAACACGACCGGCTTCAAAGGAGCCGACAGTCTGTTCGCGCAATATGTCTTCAAGCTCGACCAGAACGAGCGGGCATTCAAGGACAAGACGTCTTTCGTCCACGACTTCGGCCTGGTGCGCAACCTGAGCCAAGGCGCGTTTAACTACACCGGCAACACCTTCGACCTGGCGATCCAGGGTGAGGGCTACTTCGTGGTCTCGGGCCGCGGCGGGGTGGAGAACTACACCCGCGCCGGCGCTTTGAACAAGAACTCCGAAGGGTTTTTGACGACCATGGAAGGCCGCTTGGTGCTCAACACCGGCGGCGCGCCGATCAGCATTCCGCCCGACGCACGCGACATCGTCGTACAGGGCGACGGCACCATCGCCGAACGCAACGGCCGCACCTTCGGCCAGCTGCGCGTCGTGCGCTTCGAGAACGAGCGCGAACTCAAGCAGGTCGACGGCACGGCGTTCCGCGCCGAGGGCCAGCAGCCCATCGACCTGGAGCGGCCGAAGGTCGCCCAGGGCGTGCTCGAGGCGTCGAACGTGACGCCGGTCACCGAAATCACCCGTTTGATCGCGCTGAACCGCGCCTACCAGGAAACTGCGCGGATGGTCAGCCAAGAAGACGACCGCAAGAAAAAAGCAAACGAAGTATTCACGCGCCCGGCGCAGGCCTAGAGCCGGCCCGGACGACACAGGGACTTAAGGAAGAAGGAACACCGCCATGAGTATCCGCGCACTGAATATCGCCGGTACCGGCATGTTGGCCCAGCAGACCAACGTCGAGGTCATCTCGAACAACATCGCCAACATGAACACGACGGCGTACACGCGCCGGCGCACCGAGTTCAACGACCTGTTGTACCAGGACTTGCGCCGCGTCGGCTCGACGTCGTCGGACGCAGGAACCATCGTGCCCTCGGGCGTGCAGCTGGGCCTGGGCGTGAAGACCGCCGCGGTCTACCGCATCACCGAACAGGGCAGCTTGCTCTCGACCGACAACACGCTGGACGTCGCCCTGCAAGGCAAGGGCTACTTCCAGATCGAACTGCCCACGGGCGAAATCGCCTATACGCGCGACGGCTCGTTCCAGCTCTCGGCCAACGGCGAAATCGTCACCCACGACGGCTTCCTGGTCTCGGGGCTCGGCGCGATCCCGGTCGACGCCATCAGCATCTCGATCAACCCGCAGGGCGAGGTGTTCTTCAAGCAGGACGGCGTCATCGACCCGCAGTCGGCCGGCCAGTTCAACATCGCCACCTTCGCCAACGACGCCGGCCTCGACGCGGTGGGCGACAATTTGTTCCTCGAAACGCCGGCCTCGGGCACCGCCACTCTTGGTGTGCCGGGTACGCCCGGCTACGGCACCATTCTTCAAGGCTTCCTGGAAACCGCCAACGTCAACGTGGTCTCGGAAATCACCGAACTGATCAGCGCCCAGCGCGCCTATGAAATGAACTCCAAGGTCGTGCAGACCGCCGACGAAATGTATTCCACCGTCACTCAGATGGTCGCTTAACGGTTCGCTGTCAGGACGACGCTCATGACCACAAGGTTCACCATCGCCGCCGTCGCGGCCTTGCTCTTGACGTTCGCCAACACGGCCGCGGCCGTGGACCTGGGCGAGCCCAAGCCCGTGCGCCTCAATCCGTCGGTCAACGTGACCGATGAGGTGATCCGGCTGGGCGACCTGTTCGGCCCCGACGCGCCGCGCGCCGAGAAGGCCGTGGCGCAGGCTCCGCTGCCGGGCCAGCGCATTGTCCTGCCGTCCGACTGGCTGGCGAAACTGGCGCAGACCCACGGCATCGACTGGCGTCCCACCGGGCCTTACGACCGCGCGATGGTGTTCCGTCCCGGCCAGACCATTCAATCGGCCGACATCCTGTCGGCCGTGCGCGCCGCCCTGCACGCCCACGGCATGCCCGCCAACTTCGGCGTGAAACCCTACGCGAGCATGACCCCGGTCACCGTGGCACAAAGCGCTGACAAGCAGATCGTGGTGCGCGAAGCCTTCTATGACGCCGTGACCAGTTCCTTCTCCGCCGTCGCCGAGATCGCCGCGGGCGACCCGTCGGCCGTGTTTCTGCCGGTGCGCGGCACCGCCATGCCGGTGGTGAACGTGCCGACCTTGAAACAAGGCTTAGCCCGCAACACCGTGATCACGCCCGAGATGATCGAGTACGTCGATCTGCCCGAGGCCGACATCGCCGCCGACACGGTGATGGACGTCAGCGCGCTGATCGGCAAGGCCCCGCGCGGCTACCTGAAGTCGGGCCACGCCGTCCGCCAGGCCGAGATCTTCCACCTGACCCTGACCGACATTCCCGTGCTGCGCGGCGAACTGCGCCGCGGCGGCGAAATCTCGGCCGCCGACATCATCTGGGTCGCGGTCAACGCCGACGACGTGCCCAGCGATGTCGTGACCGACGAAACTCAGCTGATCGGAAAATCCGCCAAGCGCTATCTGGCCGCGCGCGCCGCCATCCGCCGCGGCGACGTGCAGGTCGTCAACATCGTCGAGGTGCCGGTGGCCGCCCGCGACATCCGCCGCGGCACAACGCTCGGCCCCGACGATGTGAGCTGGGTGGAGATGTCCGAGCAGGACATCATCGGCGACGTCGTGCGCGAGGAAAAAAACCTGATCGGCCTGATCGCCAACGCCGGCGTGCGCGCGGGCCAGCCCTTCCGCTCCGTCGGCGTGGTGCGCCCGGTGGTCGCGGCCAAAAGCAAGGCCGTGACCCTGATCTACAACACGCCGGTCATGAGCCTGACCGCGAAAGGCAAGATGCTGGAAGACGGCGCCGTGGGCCAGACCATCCGCGTCTTGAACACCAAGAGCAGCCACATCGTCTTCGCTGAAGTGCTCGACTCCAATACGGTGCGCGTCACCGACCAACAAACGGCGATGAATTAGAGAATTTTCCCGAGAAGTGGACTTCCACTTGGCGTGGAAAATGCGACCAACATGAAAGTTCTTAAAAAAGGACAACGGCCATGACCAAGACTCTTTCCCGCTCCGCGCTCGCCGCCGTGCTGATGGCCGCGACCGCGCTTACCGGCTGCAGCTCGATGGAACGCTTAAGCCGCGTCGGCCAGCCGCCCGCGCTGTCGGCGGTGACCAGTCCGACGCAGGACCGCGACTACCGCCCCATCACCATGCCCATGCCCACGCCCATCGCGCTGGAGCCTTCGTCGAATTCGCTGTGGCGGCCGGGTGCGCGCGCCTTCTTCAAGGACCAGCGCGCCAAGGAAATCGGCGACGTGATGACGGTGGTGGTCAACATCCAGAACGAGCGCGCGCAGCTCAGCAACGAAACGCGCCGCACGCGCGACAACGCCCGGGAAAGCGTGAGCATCAACAACTTCCTGAACCAGGACATCGTGCCCGGCGTCAACGCCGCGCCTGCCGTGGACTTCAACTCGCAGAGCGACTACCGCGGCACCGGCGAAATTCAGCGCGATGAGAGCATCAACATCCGTCTGGCCGCCGTCGTGCTTCAGGTGCTGCCCAACGGCAACCTCGCCATCGCCGGCCGCCAGGAAGTGCGCGTCAACAACGAACTGCGCGAACTGCAGGCGGCGGGCGTCATCCGGCCCGAGGACATCCGCTCCGACAATACGATCTCCTGGGACAAGATCGCCGAAGCCCGCATCTCCTACGGCGGTCGCGGTTCGATCAGCGACGTCCAGCAGCCGCGGTACGGCCAGCAGATCTTCGACGTGATTTTCCCGTTCTAGTGATTTGGACTTGATGCGGCCGGGGACGCCGGGGCGCATCAAGACATTTCACGCCCTTCTGATTGGACGGGCGAGGACGGACGGGAGGCGACGGCCCTCCGCTTCAACCTCATCCGACCCCTTGCCGCGGGATGGCCTCGCGGACAGAAGCAAACTCGCCGGCAGTGGCAACACTGCCGGCTTTTTTTTGGTTCGTAGGTTGGGGCAGTGGCAACACTGCCGGCTTTTTTTTGGTTCGTAGGTTGGGGCAGTGGCAACACTGCCGGCTTTTTTTTGGTTCGTA
>Ga0164290_1001132_pt1 | contig 51137 bp, 35 predicted proteins | sample Micstemetagenome_FD_108782 | JGI IMG/M metagenome (GOLD analysis project Ga0164290, IMG submission 108782) | Contaminated culture microbial community from soil near Moab, Utah, USA - Microcoleus steenstrupii SON62 (Illumina Assembly) | ecosystem: Environmental > Terrestrial > Soil > Soil crust...
ACTGATCAAGCTGTAAATGATGAGCCGATGAGCGGATTAGCTGATTAGCTGATGAGGAGGGATGAGTGATGAGCGAGACGCTGCACTCCCTTTTACATCCCTCATCTTACATTTTACATTCATCATCGAAAACGCCTCCCCAACAGGGAGGCGTTTTTTTAATGGGCTATGCCTGGCGAGCAGCCCTTTATTATTCCGAAATAGCCAGTAGAAAGAGGAAGTAGAAGCCACCCAGCGTCGGGAAGAAACACAGCCAGAAGCAGGTGCGCAGGATGAGCTTTGGCCGGCTGGTCTGGTCGTAGAGCAACGCCAAAGCGTAGAGGGCACCGTTATAGGCATTTCCGAAAACAAAAAAGCCCAGCGCATACCAAAGCCAGGTGCGCCAGTCGTAAAGAATCCCGGAGAGGGCGATAATGCTGCACATGATGAAGTTGAACAGCGCCATCGACATGGTAACAAACCGAAGCATAATGGCAATTTACAGCCGGCAGCCCGTGGCTTCCATGGGAAAAAACACAGATTTTTACGCTTTTTTTCCCGCGGCAGGCTCACATTTCCGGGTGAACTTCCCTTTTTGAATTTAACGGCTACATTCTTTAGCAAAGCCGGTGGAAGGCCGTAATTTGCAGGCCCGTTGCTCTTTCAGATTTCCGATTCTGCGCTCCGTTTCCTGGAGAACCAGGCAGGATTTTCGATCTGGAGCCCTGAGCTAACTTCATTTCGCCTGGAAAAGCAGCCCTCGCGTTTGAAATCCGGGACCTGAAATCAAAAATCATTTATGCACGATTATCTGAAGGGATTGAATGAGCGGCAGCGTGAGGCGGTGGAAAACACCGAAGGACCGCTCATGATTGTGGCCGGCGCCGGCTCCGGCAAAACCAAGGTGTTGACCACCCGTATTGCGCACCTGATGTCGAAAGGCGTGGATGCCTTCAACATCCTGGCGCTGACCTTCACCAACAAGGCAGCAGCCGAAATGAAGAAGCGCGTAGAGCATATTCTGAAGAGCCGGGAGGCGCGCAACCTCTACATCGGCACCTTCCACTCCGTATTTGCACGGATCCTCCGCGCGGAGGCCCACCGCATCGGCTATCCCAATTCTTTTACCATCTATGATACCGACGATGCGAAAAGTGTGGTGAAGGCCGTCACCGGCGAGCTCAATCTCGACGTGCAGCATTATAAGCCCAACGCCGTTTACAACCGCATTTCCGGGGCCAAGAATGCCCTGGTGCCCCCGCGCGAATACGCCACCGACTACCACATCCAGCAGGAAGACATGCGCGCCAACCGCCCGATGATCGGCGCCATCTACGATGCCTACAGCAAGCGCTGCTTCAAGAACGGCGCCATGGACTTCGACGACCTGCTCTTCAAGTTCTATGAGTTGCTGAAGCACCACCCCGAAGTGCTGCATAAATACCAGCACAAGTTCAAGTACATCATGATCGATGAGTACCAGGATACCAACCCGGCCCAGTACGAGATCATCAAGCTGCTGGCGGCGGCGCATGAGAATGTATGTGTGGTGGGCGACGATGCCCAGTCGATCTATTCCTTTCGCGGCGCCACTATCCAGAACATCCTGCAGTTTCAGAAAGACTACGACGATGCCAAAGTGATCAAGCTGGAGCAGAACTACCGTTGCAGCAAGAACATCCTCGCCATCGCCAACGAGGTCATCAAACTCAACAAGGGGCAGATCCCCAAGACCCTGTTTACCGACAACGAAACCGGGGAGAAGATCCGCCTGGTGCGCACGATGACCGACAACGAGGAGGGCAAGTTCATCGCCGACGCCATCCAGGAACTGCGGCTCCGCAACCATTATGGTAATAAGGATTTCGCCATCCTCTACCGCACCAACGCGCAGAGCCGTTCCTTCGAGGAAAGCCTGCGCCGTCATAATATTCCCTATACCATCTTCGGCGGCATCTCCTTCTACCAGCGTAAAGAGATCAAGGACTACATAGCCTACCTACGGCTCATCGTAAATCCCCGGGACGAAGAGGCCCTGAAACGGATCATCAACTACCCGGTGCGGGGCATTGGCAAAACCTCGGTAGACCGGGCCATCCTGCATGCCAACGAGCGCGGCATCTCCATGTGGGAGGTGCTGGAGCAGGCGGCGTTTTTCGGATTTAAAGCCGGAACGCTGGGCTCTATAGAAGAGTTCGTGCTGATGATCCGCAGCTTTCAGAGCATGCTGGCCACGAAGAATGCCTACGATATCGCTTTTCATGTGGGCAAGCAGACCGGCTTCGTGAAGGAGCTGTTCAACGACAAGAGCACCGAGGGCGTACAGCGCTATGAGAACGTGCAGGAACTGCTCAACTCGATCAAGGAGTTCGTAGAAACACCCGAAAGCGAGGAGAGCGGCGAGGTGGGCGACAAGAGCCTGGCCGCCTACCTGCAGCAGATCGTGCTGCTGACCGACAGCGACCAGAAAGATCCGGATGCCGATACCGTTAAGCTGATGACCATCCACGCTGCGAAAGGACTGGAATACCCGGTGGTGTTTGTGGGCGGGATGGAAGAAGGCCTGTTTCCGAACCAGATGGCGCTCAATACACGCGAGGAGCTGGAAGAAGAACGGCGCCTGTTTTATGTGGCCGTGACGCGTGCCAAGGGACGCCTCTACCTGACCTACGCCAACACCCGCTACCGATTCGGCCAGCTGGTGCAGAGCGATGCCAGCCGTTTCCTCACCGAAATCCCCGAACAGTACCTCGACCATTCCTTTGCAGGCGGCGGGGTGAAAAACCAAGGCAGCAAGTGGGGCCAGGGTTCGGCCTTCGAGCGGATGCAGCGCGGTTTTCCTTCATCGGCCGCCAACCCGGCCACCCAGCCCGAGCGCACGGCCGTGACCAGCCTGCTGCAAAGTCAGAAGCCGAAAGAGGTGGAGCACAAGCCTTCCGCCAACTTTACACCCAGCGACCCGGCTAACCTCAAAGAGGGCATGCGGGTGGAGCACCAGAAGTTCGGCTTCGGTACGGTGCTGAAGCTCGAAGGCTCGGCACACAACCCGGTGGCCACCATCCAGTTTGAGCATAATGGCGAGAAGAAGATTATGCTGAATTATGCGAAGCTGATGATTGTGTCGTGAGGTCATCCTTCGACTCCGCTCCGCTCAGGATGACAGCAGACCTTCTCGTGGTGTCAGGCTGAGCGAAACGAAGTCGAAGCCTTACTCCCGGCAGGTTTGCAAGAGTTGTTTCATGTACGCCAGTCCTTTCTCTCTTGCCAGCGCGATGTTGCGTTCGGGGATGGCTTCGGGGTCGGGTACGCTGTCGACCGCGCGGCTGACGCTTTCCTCGCGCAGCAGGTGCAGCATGGGGTAGGGGGAGCGGTTGGTATAGTTGGCGGCATCATCCGCGCGGCTGCCGGCAAACAGGTAGTCGGGATGAAAGGACGCGACCTGGTAAATGCCCTCGTACCCGGCTTTCGCCAGCCATTTTTCAGCGGCGTCCGCGAGTTTCAGGTATTCCATAAAACGACCAAACCCTTCGGGCAGAATCAGGAACATCGTTTCCACTTCCCGGTCGGCATCCATCCGTTCCAGCGCGGCCGACAGGGCCTCGAGCACGGCTTTTTTATCGCCGTTCACCACTTCATAACGGATCGAGCCGCGCTTCACCTCACGGGCGGCGAAGGGGCAGAAGTTGAGGCCGACGACGACATTAAGGATCCAGTTTTGGGTATGGGCGATGAGGCTGTCCGGGGCGGGCGTGTTCATGATGGCAAGGTAGGGCAATTGCGGGATGCCCCTGGCGTGCGGAAATAGATTACTTTCGCTGCTAACAATACCTGCCCAGCTTCCCGTAAGATCAGCTCACTTGGGCGGGTTCTCGATTTTTAGGGGAGTAGAAAATGCTCCGTTGTCCTACTCCATGAATAGGCGGATATCCGAGTTGGTAAAGCCTTGCCCAATGGCTAATTTCGGTGACTGTTTCGAAGCGAGCCACGAAAACCATAACTGCCTGTGTCACGATTCAATGAAGATTCCCGGGTGAAGATTCCGGCGCTGTTGCACCTGACACGCCTGGGCTATACCTACATCCCCAAAAAGAATCATCACCTCTGCCGCGAAGACAGCAACATCTTTCCCGGCATCTTCCGCGACAGCATCCTCCGCATCAATACCGGCCTTACGGAAGCGGAAGCCGACCGCTGCCTCGAAGAAATCTGCCTGAAACTCGATTTCGACGACCTGGGCCGAGAATTCTGGAAAGCGCTGACCGCCACCTCTGGCATCCGCCTGATCGACTTCGAGGACTTTTCGCGCAACAGCTTCCACGTTACCACCGAACTAACCTGCCGGAACGGTGATGAGGAATTCCGCCCCGACATTACCGTATTCATCAACGGGATGCCGCTCGTGTTTATCGAGGTGAAGAAGCCCAACAACCGCGAAGGAGTACTGGCCGAACGTGTACGGATCAACAAGCGCTTTAAAAACCGGAAGTTCAAACGCTTCGCCAACATCACCCAGTTGATGATCTTTTCCAATAACATGGAGTATGAAGACGGGGTGATCGAACCAGTACAGGGCGCTTACTACGCCACCTCGGCTTATCACGACCTGCACTTCAATTATTTCCGCGAAGAGGAAAACCTGAACCTCACCCGAATTCTGGCGCCGGCGAACGAAAGCCTGGAAGTTCAGGTGCTGAAAGACAATAACCTGATCGTCATCAAGCACTCGGCGGAGTTCCAGGTAAACAAGAACAGCAACACGCCCACCAATCGCATACTGACCTCCCTGCTTTGCCGCGAGCGCCTGGCTTTTGTGCTCCGCTACGCGCTAGCCTATGTGGAAGAAGAGCGCAACGGAAAGAAAGAACTGCACAAGCACATCATGCGCTACCCGCAGCTCTTTGCCACCAAGGCCATCGAACAGAAGCTTTCGGAAGGCGTGCGCAAAGGCATCATCTGGCATACCCAGGGCTCGGGAAAGACGGCCCTGGCTTTCTACAACGTGAAACACCTGACCGACTATTTCCAGCAACGAAAACAGGTGCCGAAGTTCTATTTCGTGGTCGACCGGATTGACCTGGCCATTCAGGCTGCTTCGGAATTTACCAACCGCGGGCTGGTGGTGCACATGGTCAACTCCAAGTCTGACTTTATCAAGGACCTGAAAACCGTGGGCGTCATCCATAATGCCGACGGCAAGCCGGAGATATCGGTGGTCAACATCCAGAAGTTCAGCGAGGAGGCCACGGTAAAAGATCAGCTTGATTACGACCTGAACATCCAACGCGTATATTTCCTCGACGAAGCGCACCGCTCCTATAACCCCAAGGGGAATTACCTCGCCAACCTGATCAACTCCGACAAGAACGCCATCCTTATTGCCCTTACCGGCACCCCGCTGCTGAAGCAGGTAGTAAAAGATTATAACACCCGTGCCCTGTTTGGCGATTACATCCATAAGTATTACTACAACCGCTCCATTGCCGACGGCTACACCTTGCGTCTTATCCGCGAAGGCATCGACACCGCCTACAAAATGCAGATGAAGGATATCCTCGAGCAGATCGACATCCTGAAAGGGGAATTGCAGAAAAAGCTGGTGTATGCACATCCGAAATACGTGGAGCCCCTGCTGGATTATATCACCGACGACCTCCGCCGCTTCCGCCGCGAGCAGGGCGACCGCTCGTTGGGCGGCATGGTGGTGTGCGACTCAAGCGAACAGGCCAAGGCGCTTTTTGAATTCTTTGAACGGCGCTTCGGTGTGCAGGAAACCGATGTGAACCGGCTTGCCCTGGTGGCCGACGATGGCGAACTGGCTTACCTGAATGCAGCGCCACCCCTCACCGCCGCCCTCATCCTTCACGATGAAAACGACAAAGCCATCCGCAAAGACCTGATCCAGGCTTTCAAGGATGGCCGCATTGACATTCTTTTCGTGTTCAACATGCTGCTTACGGGCTTCGATGCCAAGCGGCTGAAAAAACTCTACCTCACCCGCGTTATCCGCGATCACAACCTGCTGCAAACGCTCACCCGCGTCAATCGGCCCTACAAGAATTACCGCTTCGGCTACGTGGTGGACTTTGCCGATATCACCGCCGCCTTCAACCGCACCAACCGGATGTACTTCCAGGAACTGCAGTCCGAACTGGGCGACGAAATGGAGCATTACAGCAAACTGTTTAAAAGTGAGGAGGAGATCGCCTCCGAAATCGACCAGATCAAAGAACTCCTGTTTCACTACGATATTGAGAACAGCGAGAACTTCAGCCTGCAAGTGCGCGAGATCCGCGACAAGCGGGTGCTGGCCGAACTGCTTAAAGCGCTGACCACGGCCCGCGAACTCAAAAACATCATCCGCCTGCAGGGCTTCGAAGAGCTGCTGCAAAAGCTGGATTTCCGGAAGATGAACGAGCTGCTGCGCGAAACGCAGGGACAGATCGAGAAGCTGAACCAGCTCGAAGCGCTGGAAACCGGGCAGGACGATGCCAACCTGATCAACACGGCGCTTGAAGACGTGATCTTCCTGTTCCGCAAGCTATCTGAGTCGGAGCTGAAGATCGCCGACGAACTGCGCAGCCAGTTGCAGCAGACCCGCGAAACCATGCAGCGCAACTTCGATCCCAAAGACCCCGAGTTTGTGTCGCTGCGCGAGGAATTGGAGCGCCTGTTCAAAAAGAAAAACCTCGACGAGGTGAGCCAGGAAGAAATGCAGGAAAACATCGTGCTGCTGAAGGCCATCTACGACAAGGTAAAAGAACTGAACCGGAAGAACGACCTGCTGAAGGCCAAGTACCAGAACGACGAGAAGTATGCCCGCATCCACAAGCGCCTGAAAGAAAAGGGCGTGCTGACCCAGAAGGAAAGCCAGCTCTGTGAGGCCCTGAAACGCATCAAAGCCCATACCGACGAGCAGCTGGTAAAGAACCGGCGGCTGACCGAGAACGAAGACTACTTCACGCAATACATGATGCAACTGCTGGTGACCGAATTCCGGAAGGAGCGCAACCTGCCCCTGGACCCGGCCACTGCCAGGAGCATCAACCACCTGATCATTAACGAATATTATAACGAATACCACGGATACCGAGTATGACCGACATCCAGTTTGTGACCAAGACCAAGACGCTGATCGACAGCCTCAAGAGCGTATGCGCCAACTATGGCCTGGGCAACGACGGCAACGAGTTCAATATCATCACGCAGGTGTTCCTGTACAAGTTCATGAACGACAAGTTTCACTTCGAGGCCAAGCGCTACGAACCGAAGCTGGCCAGGGTGAAGAACTTCCAGGAGGCCATCGAAAAGATGAGTGAAGACGATTACGAGCTGATGCTGATGGGCATTGGTCCCGACGTGCCCAAGCTGCGGCCGCACGAAATGATCACGGCCCTCTTCAACCGGCAGAACGAGAAGGAGTTTGCCAAGCTCTTCGACGACACCCTGCGGAGCATCAGCATCCACAATGCCGACATCTTCTCCGTGAAATCGGCCAGTGGCGCCAAAGACAAGCTGTTCGACGAGCTGAGCCAGTTCATTTCCGACCCCTCGCAGCGCGATGCTTTCTGCCGGGCCCTGATCAACAAGCTCTTTGAGTTCAGTTTCGAGCACATGTTTGGCGAGAAGTACGATTTCTTTGCCACCATTTTCGAATACCTCATTAAGGATTACAACCCCGACAGCGGCGGCAAGTATGCCGAGTATTACACCCCGCATGCCGTGGCCCGCATTATGGCGGCCATATTGGTGCCCGAGCCGGTGCAGGGCGTTACCTGCTACGACCCCAGCGCGGGATCGGGTACCCTGCTCATGAACCTGGCCCATGCCATCGGCGAAGAAAATTGCAGCATTTATTCGGAAGACATCTCGCAGAAATCTTCGAGCATGCTGCGCCTCAACCTGGTGTTGAACAACCTGGCGCACTCGATACCCAATATCATCAAGACCAACACCATCGACGAGCCCTATTACCTCGACCGCAAATTTGATTATATCGTTTCCAACCCGCCCTTTAAACTGGACTTCTCCGACTTCCGCGACGGGCTGGAGAAGAAGGCGTATAACAAGCAGCGTTTTTTTGCGGGGGTGCCGAAGGTGCCGCCGAATAAGAAAGAGAGCATGGCGATTTACCTGCTGTTTATTCAGCACATCATGCATAGTTTGAGTGACACGGGCAGGGCTGCTGTTGTAGTGCCAACGGGATTTCTAACAGCACAAAGCGGAATTGAAAGAAAGATCCGTGAAGCAATTGTGGAGCAGGGATGGTTAAGAGGCGTTGTCAGCATGCCAAGTAACATTTTTGCCAGTACAGGGACCAACGTGAGTGTTGTGTTTCTTGACAAGCAGGCCGAGTCTGACAAGATTGTACTTGTAGATGCATCAGGGTTAGGCGAGATGGTAAAAGAAGGCAAGAATCAGAGAACTGTGTTGAAATCTGAGGAGGAAGGTCTTATTATCGATGCAATGAATAAGAAGTTGAATCAGGCTAATTTCTCCGTTGTCGTATCAGAGAAGCAGTTAAAAGAAAAGAGCTATTCGTTCTCTGCTGGTCAGTACTTTGACATTTCCGTAGACTATAAAGAAATGACTTCTGATGAATTCAAATCAAGGCTTGAGTCGCACGCACTAAATTTAGACACCTACTTTCTTGAATCAAATGAACTCATGAAGGCAATTAAGAAACAACTTAAACAGCTTACACATGATTAAGGAACAATTGCTTCAAGATGTTATTGAAGAAATTTCGATGGGTCCTTTTGGCTCTGATATCAAAGTCGTGAACTTTACAAACGAAGGCGTCCCTGTATTGAATGGTGCAAACCTGACAGCTGTAAAGCTGGTTGAAGACTCATTCAATTTTGTGACGACGGAGAAAGCTGATAGCTTACGGAAAGCAAATGCAAGAACCGGTGATCTCGTAATCACTCATCGAGGCACTTTGGGACAAGTGTCATATATACCGAAAAATTCCAAATTTGATCGTTACCTGATTTCTCAAAGTCAGTTTCGTGTTAGATTCAAAAAGGACGTTGACCCAATATATTTAGCTTACCTATTTCACACTGCTTATGGGCAACGAAAATTGCTGTCTTTTAAGAATCACGTTGGTGTTCCAGCCTTGGCACAAGCAACGACAAACTTCAGGCAACTGCGATTAAGGATGCACGCCTTGCCTGAGCAAAGAAAAATTGCATCACTATTATCTACCCTCGACGAAAAAATCTCCCTCAACACCCGCATCAACTCCGAACTCGAATCCCTTGCCAAAAGCATTTACGACTACTGGTTTGTGCAGTTCGATTTTCCCACCCCCGCCGATGCACCGAATGGTGGGGAGCCCGGCAAGCCCTATAAGGCAGCGGGAGGCAAGATGGTGTATAATGAGGTTTTGAAGCGGGAGGTGCCGGAGGGGTGGGAGGTAAAATCTCTTTTGGGATTAGCAAACACGGGATCTGGCGGTACACCAAAATCTTCTGTAAGGGAGTATTACGATAAAGGCACCATCCCATGGATTAATAGTGGAGAGTTAAATTCTCCTTTTATCATATCTACTCAAAACTACATTACTGAGATCGGACTTAAAAACTCAAACGCAAAGCTTTTCCCTGAGGACACTATACTCGTGGCAATGTATGGTGCGACAGCAGGAAAAGTTAGTCTTCTCAAGTTTCCCGCTTGTACGAATCAAGCTATCTGCGCAGTAATGCCGCACGAGAAATGCTACACGTTCTACCTTAAGTTTTGTATTGAGAAACTCTACGAATATCTGGTGACTTTAAGCACAGGGTCAGCAAGGGATAATCTGAGTCAAGATTTGATAAAGAAATTGAATGTTTTATGTCCTGTACATGATCTGCTAGAAGAGTTTCATAAAACAGTAAGCCCTTTATACGAAAAGTATCATATTAACCTGAAACAAAACCTCGAACTCGCCCGTCTCCGCGACTGGCTGTTGCCCTTGCTGATGAACGGGCAGGTAACGGTGCGGGAGGCTTATGAGCGGGTTGGGGAGGTGTTGGGTGTGGCGGCGGAGGCGGAGGGGGCGTATGGATTTACGAACTGACGGCACTCATTTTTTCAAAAGAAGGTTTACAGGAGAATAGCTATTTTGCCTCATCGCTATGCAACTAACGCTTTACCAGACACTGGAAGACCGGAACAATCCGGAGGAGGTGGAAGCCAAAGGCCCATTTGCCTGCACACGAGGGAATGCCTGGCTGGGCAAGGGTTGTTATTTCTGGGATGCGGATATCTCTGTTGCGCATTGGTGGGGCGAGAGTGCCTATAAGGGAAACGCTTATATGATTTGCGTAGCTTCCGCCGTTCTTGATGACACCTGTTGGGACATTCTGGCGAAGGAAACACATCGAAAGGAGTTGCTGATTGCCTGCCAAATGATTGCAGCTGATAGAAAAAAGCCCCTAAACGCGCTGAAAGTTTCCTGGGTGATTGAGCATCTGAAGAAAACAGGATCAATGAGTTATAAAGCCATCAGAGCTGCTACCACAGATGCCAAAGGGTACCGTACTGGTAATAAAACGCAAAAGCCGAGGTTGCACTTTGTATCCGGCAGTACTTATTTCTTAGATTTGCAGCCCCCCGTACAGGTATGTCTCTTCGAAAGGCGGGCATTATCTTTGCGGAACTACAGCGTGATTTATCCCGATATTTACGGTAGTCCTTACGCTAAAAACCGGTTTTTTATGAAAAGTGAATTGTTGGAAAAGCTCAGCCACTACCTGGCTCATACGCCGGAAGAGGTGAAGCAGAAAGACTGGGAGGCGGTGATGGAAATGGAATTGGATGGTCCGGACGTCGAATCTTTCCTCCGTTTTCAGGCGTCTTTTGCCTTCTCTTGTGAAGCAACGGCGCTACCACCCACACAGGTTGAACTTCCTGAGCATATGACCCCGGATTTTTCGGGGTCTTTTTTTTTGCGTAACATAGCAGCATGATTGAAGGAAGAAAAGCCGTCTTTGCATTCGAGACCTTTCGGATTCATCAGTTTTCGCTGACTGAGCTTAATTACAGTAATGAGGCGTTGAATGCCCAGTTTGATCCTCATGGTGCGTATAACCCCGAGACGGGTTTGTTCCTGATGACGCTCAATTTTCGGACGACTTTTACGGAGCAGCCCGAGGCAGCACTCATCACGGCTAAGCTCACTGCTACCTTTCGTTTTGCTGATCCCATTCCGCAAACGCTTGATGAACTGCCAGGTTATTTCTATAAGAATGCGATTGCTATTGTATTCCCCTATCTGCGTGCATTTATCAGCAACCTGACGCTTCAGGCTAACATTCAGCCGATCATACTCCCGGTGTTTAACCTGTCTGCATTGGAACAACCCTTCAGGGAGCAAACGAACATCGAGGGCCAGCTCACGCTATAGCGAAGACGGAAGTACTCATGATGTAACAATCGATATATGGGGAAAATCACCTATCTCATGGGAGCCGGCGCCAGCGCGCAGGCGCTGCCCGTGCTTTCAGAGTTTGCCGAAGGCGTCCAAAATTTGAACAATACAATACAAGTCTGGGGAAGCACCGAACAAGGTAGAATGTTTCGTCGACAATCTATGATTAAATGGGGTTTGCCCGACAAGACCGGTCATGAACTATATGGACGAGCCCTCAATGCATTGAAACAACTACACCAGGCTTGCCTTGAACATAATACTGTGGATACCCATTGCCGGATGCTACGGCTAACCGGTTGTTCTTCCCGCCAGATCAAGAACGCCCTTACTTTGTTCTTTCAGCTGTCGGCCGTGCGTGCCCCTGCATCCGTTTTTGCCGGTATAGAGCAGCAGCAGGATAAATACCGGACTTTGGATCTTCGATACGATGCTTTTTTCGCTTCGGTGATCGCCGAAAAGTTTGATGAGTTACCCGGCCAGATCAACATGCTGTCGTGGAATTACGACGATCAGTTTGAACGCGCTTACAGCCGTTACTTAAATGCCGCCGGCGATCAAAGGGTGCATCCGGAAGAACGATTAGGTGTTTACAGCAAGTTCAGTTCGGATAGTCAAGTTTGGCAATTTGACCCTGAGAAATTCTTTATTTATAAAATTAATGGAACTGCCACCTTCCGCAAACCTGATGGTGGCCCCTGGACGAATGCATCGGGCTGGCAACTTCAGACTATTGACGATGTCTTGAGCGCATTCTACCTGGCAGAGGATACAACTAAAGCACAGGAAGAGAGCGTGCGCAGTCATGTTTCCTTTAGCTGGGATGTAGAAGATCAGCATCCGGGTATCTGGGCAAAGGTGCTGGACGCGCTGAAGGAGACAGAAACCCTAGTTGTGGTGGGATATAGTTTTCCTTTTTTCAATAGGGGCATCGATAGTGAGCTTTTGCATGCCATGCCAAAGCTGGCTCAGGTTGTGATTCAGGACCGGGATGAGGCGGCAGCGAAGATCATCGCGGAGCGCATGCGCCAAAGGATCCCCTACGATGCTTATTGGTGTCCCAATGGTCACCACGACGATATTGTTTCGGGAATGCAGGAGATCAGATTTCAGTTTCACGTAAGTGATGGTGATTTTTTCATACCGAATTCTTTCGGGTAGGCTTAATCCTTTTTTTAATGAAGCGGTAGGCAGTTTGCCATTTGACTTGTTAGGATACATAATTAGAATATCCAGCTGTTTAGCAAAAAAAATCCCCCCACCCCTTTGTTTTCTCCCCGCCCCCTTTTTAAATTTATTCCAACAACCAACGCCCCCGTAACCAACCGCAGCCAACGACAGCTCTTTCCGGAACAAACGCATCCAGGCAGTGCCGCCAGCGGGTACCGTCAGCACCGTACAGCCCACCCGCAGCCGCTGCAAATAGCCCGCAAGCCCGCATACCTGCCCTTGCCGTTCCTGCGGCGGCATCGATGAAAGCGGCAGCCGCTCCTGCAGCCCCTGCAGGTGCCCTGCACGCACGCATACCTGCCCTTGCAGCCCCTGCATAGGCCCTGCAACGTTACATACGTGCGCTTGCAGATGTTGCGGATGCCGCTATGCATGCAAACGCTGCCCTTGCAGCTTCCGGAAAGCCGTGCCTGATTGAACATATTGATTGTTAACCCTTTAAATACAAAGTGTTATGATTGGTATCTTCAAAATCACCGACAACCCCTTCGACAGCCGCCTCATCCGCACCGACCGGCTGGCCACCTTCGGCGCCGATGCCGCCACCCGCCTGGCAACCGATCATCCCGAACTCTCCGGACCCATCCGTGCGGCCGTCGACCGCCTGACGGGCACGCTCGGAAAAGTGGAAGTGGAACGATCCCAACGCAGGTACGATACCCGCAACACCGATGATTTCCTGGATGAAGTAGCCGGCTTCATGGAAGAACACAAGGACCAGCTATCCGTTTCCTTCAAGCGCAACTCGGCCGCCTTCCTGGCCCTTTATCCCAATGGTATCCAAACGTATACCCGCCTCCGTAAGTCGGAGGCGCCGGCACGCTTCGATGTGCTGAAGCAAATCATGGATGATCAGGGCGCGAGCGTTCCTGATGAAATCCGTAACCGCATCGCCGGCTTCGCTGCCGCCTGGAAGTCGCTTCGCGAGGGTCAGGATGGCTCCGAGGGCGCCCTGGCCAACACCCGCGGCAGCCGCGATGAAGCCCGCGCCGAACTCGAAGACGCGCTCTATGTAGCCCTGCTCGATCTTTCCAAAATCTATCGAAGCACACCGGTGAAAGTCCGTGCTTTCTTCGATCATACCCTCCTCGCCACACCCCGGCATGCTTCTCTCGAAAGGCAGCCGGTAGCTGCTGCGAATTGATTGGGGTTGAAAAACACGGGACATTCAAAAGCTGGTTCGCAGCTAAAACCACGGAGACAGGGAGGCAGAAAGGAGCACAAAGATGTGTTTGTTATTTGTGTTGCCCGCTGCCTCCCGCTCCTTTACTGGTGCCACTTATGCGGATGCCGGCTTACGGCGACTGAACTCCTTAGCGTCCCGTATGGCTGCAGCGCATCAGCAACGCACATCGCAGGTCTCACGTCTCACGACTCACGCCTCACTTTCCCCGCATCCACTTCCGGGCTGCTTCCAGCACCTGATCTTCCTTACTATCCGGATCTTGCCGCACCAGGATGTCGGGCAGCACCGGGTTTTTGTCGCGTACATCGCCATTGGCTCTTACGAACATCTTGGAGCTGCTGCCGCAGGGTACCTTGCCATGGGGCGTTTCGAAGTACAGCACCTCCCCATAGTCGTTGGCCGGCTCGCCGGTAGGTTCGCCGATCAGGGTGGCCAGTTGAAAATCCTGGATCGTATTGGCCGTCATGTTGGCGCTCGAAAAGGTACACGCACCAATCAGCACCGCCACCTTGCCGGTATACCGGTACGGATTGTCGGCCAGCGGGTCGGGTTTGCCGGCCTTGCTTCGGAAGATATAGCCGTCTCTTTTAGCCAGGTAGCGGGCCCAGCGCGCGCTGTCGAGACGCGCCCTCGTGGCGGAGTCGGCTTCAGCAAAAAATTTCCGGCCTTCCGGGCTCACCTTCCACAAGGTGCCGCCGCTCATGTTGAAGGGCTTGTGGGCAATGTATTGCAGCAGGTACCAACCGAATACCGAGTTGCCGCCGCCGTTTTTGCGGAGGTCCACGATGAGGCCTTCTATCGGCCGCTCCCGGAAGGTTTTGAAGCTGTCTTCCAGAAAGCGGTCGAAGGCTTTGGGATCTCCCTCCATGCTATTGAACTCGAGCAGTGCCAGGTTGCCGGGCAGGCGACGAAAGGCATAGGCAGGCGCTTTCAGGCTCTTGATCACGCTTCGTGCCCGGTCGCGGCGTTCGTTGAAAACAGGGTAGGAGATGGAGCGCAGTTCTTTTTCTTTCTCCTGTCCCTCCTGGAGGTAGCGAATGCGGTAGGGCGAGCGGATGCCGGCATGATGCAGCAGGCCGATCGCGTCGTCGTTGATGCGTTTGTGGCGCCAGGCGGGGAGGCCTCCATATAGCGAAATGAACCAGGCATACAGGTCGGCTACCGGCCGGCCGTTGATGGAAGTGATCCGGTCGCCTGCCTTCAGGCTGCTCTCATCCGACAGGTCTTCCCGAACGATCAGTCCGGCGGGCGATACCTGCGCGATCGTCAGGGGGAACAGTCCGAAGCGGCCCTCCAGCAGGTGCTTGCCGAAGTAATCCGAATACCAGGCATGGGTATGTCCTTCATTGACTGCCGCACAGAGGCGGGCGATGAGGGGCCAGGTATCTGTGGGTTCCATGCTGCTGCTGACACTTTCGATCAGCGAATCACGCAGCCGGTAAAACTGTTTTCGGGTGCTGCTGTGAAAGGCGTTGGGATGCATGCTTTCGATGGTGCGGGCGGTAAAGAGTATGTCTTCGCGCACCTGCCCGGGTGTGAGCAGGGTTAGCGGCCCCACCTGTGCGTGCAGGCGACCGGTGAGCAGGAGCAGCAACAACCAGAGAGTCCTCGGATGCATGGTGTTCGTTTGCGGCAAAACTAGCCGAGGCATTTTGTCGGCGGCCACAGCGCTACATGATCTGTTACTTTACCGACATGAACCGATTACGCCCGGTAGCGGGCGCAGGGGCGGCGCGCCGGAGCCCTTGTTAAAAATTTGTGAAGGCAATCGGGCCGGACGTACTTTTTATCCCGATTTTCCGGCCCCTATTAAACCTTTCAATCTGGACCCCGTCTGAGCGGATTTTTCAGCGAATGCCGTAGTTCTACGGACAGCTATTCCGGAGGTATTTTTTTGGCATCTTTTTCTCATTTACCGGATCAAACAAAAAATAACCATATGAAACCGTTCAAAACGACCGTCCTGATCCTGACTGCCTCCCTGACCGCATCTTCTGTATTTGCACAGATCGGTGTTGCCGGTTCCGCCCATGCTGCCGTTCGTGCCACCACCAATGCCGGCGCGGCCACCCGTGCCACTACCGGCGCTGCGGGCACCGCCGCACAGGCCGCAACAAAAGCTTCGGTCGCCGCTGCCGCCAACACCACGTCGGCCGCCCAGGGCGCTGCCTCTTCCGCAGCAACGAAGGCCGTTGACGTAAAAGGCGCTGCCGCCGCCAGCAGCGGAGCCGCCGCCGCACAGGGCCTGCAAGCCGTGAAGTCGGCCAGCGATGTGGAAGCCGGCGCCCGTGTCAACGCGCAGGCCGCAACGCATGCTTCTGAGCAGGCAAAAGCACAGGCTCATGAAAACAGTGCCGTATTCGGCGCCCAATCGGATGCCCAGGTGCAGACCAGCGCTGGCGTGGATGCGCAGGTAAGCGGCAGCAAGGCCATCAATGCCGCGGAAAACGGTGCCGCACAAACGAAAACGCGTGTGGTGCAGGAAGGGGAAGCCGCCGCCTCGAAAACAAAGCAAGTGAAGGCCGAAGGGGAAGCCAAATTAAAGTCGGAGTTCCGCGCACAATCGCAGGGTTCCGCACAGGCTTCCGACCGCGCAAAGGAGCGCGCCAGCGATCGCTCGGCGGTGATCAGCGGCAGCAGCAGCACAGAAGCTTCCGGTGAAACCCGCGCACAGGGCAAGAACGCCTCTTCGAAAGCAGCCCTGTCGACTCAAGGCAAAGTGAAGGCGAAGAAGTCGTGAGGAGGGAAGGTTGATTACCTGATTCAATGTCGTTTCCTTGACACCCTTACCCCAGGTTCTTCTTCCGCTCAGGTCCCCCTCACCCCCGGCCCCTCTCCCTACTTCGTTTCTTCCCTCACCCCCGGCCCCTCTCCCAAGGGGAGAGGGAGCGTCGGGATTCGCCGGTGGGGCACTTCCCCTCTCCCTCTGGGAGAGGGGGTTAGGGGGTGAGGGAACCAAGTGAGCCAGGGGGTTAGGGGGTGAGGGAACCGAGCGAGCCAGGGGGTGAGGGAATGAGTCCTAACCATCTCCTAAGTAAACGACATTGTTGCATTGTTACATGAGCACCGGGTACAGGAGTGGATGAAAGATCAAGCCTGATGACGGTCCCATCCTGTACTCATGTATTCCTCCATGATGTATGCTTTCCGCCCTTTCCTTTTAACCTGAATCGTCCTAACCATGAAAGTGCTTCTCACTTTTTGCGCCTGTATGTGTCTGCTCGGCGCCGCTGCCCAAAGTCCTGAGACGGCCGGCGGCAGCACCGACAGCCTTCGCTACCGTCCGCAGTTCAAACTCTCCCTCAACTATAACAGCAACCTGCATTTCTACGGACGCACCGACAGCATCCGCAGCAGCGGCTACTTTCCAATGGCCGAATTATGGGTCACGCCGAAGTTCTATGTGAATGCCGCGCCCATATTCGTCAACAATCGTCTGCAGTCTTTCGACTATGCGGGCACGGTGGCTACAGTGGGTTATCTCGATGTGTCGGAGAAATGGATCAAAAACCTCTCTGTGCTGAAGCCCTTCTATGAGCAGGAGGCCCGCCTGGTGCAGTCGGCGCTGAAGGCTCAGGGTGGCGCGAGCGTAAGCCGCCTCGGCAAGGTGCTGAATGTTACCCTGGGCGCCGATGCCAAATTCAGCGATCGCGTCGATTTCGGCGCCCTGGCGGCCATCGACCACCCGCAGCGTTTTCCATTCAGGAACAACAGCGTGCTGGTCATTGATCCCTCCCTGACGGTGCATGCCGGTACCCAGCGTTTCAGCCGCACCTACACCCGCCGCAAAGAAGGAGTGGGGGGCGGACTGCTTCCGCTTCCCGGCCCCGGCCGGGGGCAGACCGAAACCGTGACCGAGCCGGCCAACCGCTTCGGGCTGCTGGCCGTGGAGGCTTCCCTGCCCCTGGTGTATGTAAAAGAGAGCTGGATGTTGCTCCTGACGCCCTCCTGGGTGCTGCCTCAAAACCTGCTGCCCGGCGAAACGGGGAAAAACCTGTTTGCGGTAACGGCAGGGGTGAAATGGACCTGGTGAGTGTTTCACGCAGCGGCGCAAGGCCGCAGCAAAACAATCCCCCGCCGCGCCGCCGTGTGAACTTCCGCCGCTGCCCCCCGGCATTTTCCGCCTTTCGAAAGATTCCGGCTTGTTCTTTGCCTACTTTTGCGGGGTAAATCTATCGTTATGATCAAGACCGGTAATCCCATTATCAGCATATACACCGAGATGACGCCGAACCCGGAAACGATGAAGTTTGTCGCCAACAAGCTCCTCTATCCCGGCAAGAGCGTCGATTTTCCCGATATGGAGAGCGCCAAGCCCTCGCCCCTGGCGACCGAGCTGTTCGGCTTCCCCTTTATCCGCGCCGTATTCATCGCCTCCAACTTCGTGACCCTCACCAAAACGCCCGAGACCGATTGGGCCGATGTGATCCCCTCCATCCGCCAGTTCCTGAAAGACTACCTCGAAGGCGGCGGCATCGTGATCAACGAAGAAGAAATCGCCCAGATCACACCGCAGAGCTCCAACGAAGTAAGCGCCGATGACGACGATGTAGTAAAACGCGTAAAAGAACTGCTCGAAAATTATGTGAAGCCCGCGGTGGAAATGGACGGAGGCGCGATCCAGTTCAAGAGCTATAAAGAGGGGGTCGTAAATCTGATGCTCCAGGGCTCCTGCTCGGGCTGTCCGTCTTCCATGATCACCCTTAAGAGTGGTATCGAGGGGATGATGAAGCGCATGATTCCCGAGGTGAAGGAAGTGGTGGCGGAAGCGGAGTGAGTGAATATGGAATAGCGAATAGCGAATAGCGGAGGCCGTGTCGGGAGATGCGGCCTCTTCGTATACGTAGGTTTTTCGCCGCCTCTATTCGCAGCGAGCCGCTCCATCCGTTTCATCCGCGGTTCCGTAGTTCTACAGGTTTATTTGCCCTTTGCTGTAACCCGGCAGGCGCCTGGCCCGTCTCATCGGCATATACCTGCTACATGACGAAACCACTACTTGCCCTGCTTTCCGCCGCCGCCAGCCTGTCGGGCGCTGCACAGTCTACCCATAACGATCTTCCGCTGCTCCACGCCACCGGTCCCACGGCCGACTACAGGCTGGACCGTTCCTGGAGCAAAGGCAACTGGGGCTTCGATCCCCGTCTCAGTCCGGATGTGCTGTCGTTGCCCGTTACCTCGAAAAGCGCCCGCTTTGCTTTTTACACCGGTAAAGACTCGATCGTATTTCTACTGAAGCCCGGCGCTGCCCATCGCTTCTATGTGCGCACCACCGACAACCACTATGCCCTCACCGAAGTGCGGGGCTATGCGTTCGAGGCGCTTTCTTTTGGTAAGACTTCCTCAACCGCTTACCCTTTTCTTTACGAGCAGAACAGCCGGAACGCCTTCCTCGATTCCCTGCGTAGAGATTACAATTTGCCGGCCTTGGTAGCCGGTCTCCGCTCCGATTCGGCCCGTGCCCTCCGCATCCTGAAGTGGACACATGACCGCTGGAGCCACAACGGCGACAATGAGCCTTCGAAGAATGATGCGCTGACCATCCTGGCAGAGGCCAGAGGCGGCAAACAGTTTCGTTGTGTCGAGTACGGTATCGTGGCCGCCTCCGCACTCAATGCCATCGGTTTGCCGGCGCGGGTGCTGGGTCTCAAAACAAAAGACGTGGAAACGACGCCCTACGGTGCCGGACACGTGTTGCTGGAGGTGTACCTGCGCGACCTGAAAAAGTGGGTGCTGCTCGATGGTCAGTGGGATGCAATGCCCCTGCTCAACGGGGTGCCGCTGAATGCCGTTGAGTTTCAGCAGGCCATCGCCCGCAACTATAAAAACCTGCAAATCCGCAGCCGCTCGGGTTGCGACAAGGATGCCTATGTGCGCTGGATTTATCCGTACCTCTACTACTTCGACGTGCGCTTTGATAACCGTGAAGGACTAAAAGAAGCCCGTGCGAAAGTCGAGGGCAAGCAAAGCCTGATGCTGGTGCCAGAAGGCGCAAAGGAACCCACGATTTTCCAGAAAACCGGTTCCATCAATTATGCGCTGTATACCCGCTCGATGGCCGACTTTTATGCGCCGCCCCGATAGCCCGCAACCGGGCTGCCGGCTGAACCCTCGCACAGTTGGCACTTGTCTGCTGATCTGTCTGGCCAACCTTTTGCAATCAGCGCAGCGCTTATTTTTTCGGGTGTCGGATCCGCCGGATGTGCAGCCATTTCAGCACGTCGGTGCGGGGTGGTGGGGTGTCGCCCAGCAGCAGGGCAAAGGGGCGGAAGGCCGGAATTTCTTCGCAGATGACCTTCAGGATGGCCAGCAGGGGCAAGGCCATGAAGGTGCCTGCTAGTCCCCACAACGCGGCCATGCTCAGCACGGCCACGATTGCGGCGAGCGCATTGATGCGGATCTTGGAGCCAATGATTACCGGGTTGAGAATATTGGTGTCGAGCATGTGGATGACCAGCAGGGAGATCAGGGCCCAGAGTACGGTTGCCGGCGTGTTGGTGGTGAGGGAGATGAGGGCCGTCAGCACACAGGCCATCGTAATCCCCACATAGGGAAGGATCTTGATGATGGCGCTGATGACGGCCAGCAGGAGGGCATAACGGATACCGAGCAGGAACAGTGCGGCGAAGAAAGCAACGGCAACGATTCCCATTTCGATCAGCAGGCCGGCGATATAGCTGCGGATGACATACTGTATCCGCTCGAACAGGCGCCGGATGAGTGGCGTATGCTCTTCGGCAAACAACGTGGTGAAAAAGCCCACGATGAGGCTCCGGTAAAGGAGCAGCAGAAAGGTGGTAATAAGCAGCAGGATTCCTGCGAAGAGAAATACGGAACCCAGGGTCAGTGTTCGGTTCACCATATACGAGGTCTTCGGCAGCAGGTTGGCCCCCGATGATTCAATAATAGCGTGCATCCTTGCGGTACTGATGTTGAGCCAGCGTCCGAGCATCACTTCGAGCTGCTGCAGCGATTCGTCGATCCTCGCTTTGATCAGCGGAAGATCTTCGCGGAAGGAAAGGATAGACGTGAAGATGAAATAGAAGAGGATGACAAAGAATATCAGCGAGAACAATAGTACGATCAGGGCCGCATAACCGCGCGGAAAGCCCTGGCGCTCAAAGAAGCGGCAAGGGGCGGTGAGCAGCAGGGCCAGCAAGCCTGCCAGGGCCAGCGGCTTCAGCACCACCTGGGCATAATACATCAGGCCCAGGGAGAGGGCAGCAAATAACAGGGGCGGCACCATCCGCTGCAGGGCGGCGGCGGTCGGAACGCGGCAGATGCTCATGATGAGAAGGGTGAAGAAAATCCTGTGCCGGGGTAGGAGAGGAGGGGGAATGGAGAATGGTCAATGGTGAATGGTCAATGGTGATGACGGCGCGCATCGTGACTCTCCGCTCCGTATCGGAGAGTCGGTTCTGCCATAGCCGGTCTTGTAGACACTTTTTCTATGCCGGACTGGCCCGTAGGGCCTGTATGTTTTTGCCCGGGACGAAGTCCCGGGTAGGAAATATGTAGTGGATTGGCCGTGGCCCATAGGACCACCTTGTTTCTGAGCCGGAGAAAAAAACCAGGCATCACAAGCAGGGTCTGCAGGCATCCTTCCTGCGGCGATAGGCTGCTGATTCGACCCTTGTACCTAGTGGCCCGCTGGGCCACGGTGCTACCTACCCCATCGCCTGCCCGGGATACCGTCCCGGGCAAACATATAATGGCTCCTGCGCCATGGCGCCACCCAGCCTGTTCCATCGTCTAAGTTGGGTCCGCACGATAGACCAGAGCGGGAGGGGGATGGGATGAGCTCAGGCATTGAATGGGGAATGGTCAATCGAGCACCATCCGGCCGGATGACCTTTCTATCTCAATTCTGATTAAGTTTATACCCCCAAACCTGGTTTTATGCCGACTGCAATCCAAACCCGGAAGCTCAGCTTCTTTTTCGGCAAGCGCAAGGTGGTCGACGATCTCGACCTGGAAGTGCCCGAAAACAGCATCTATGGTTTTCTCGGTCCCAACGGCGCCGGAAAAAGTACCACGATCCGCCTGCTTACGGGCATGCTGTTGTCGGATGCCGATAATGTCTTTATTCACGGGCAGTCCCTGCGCGGCTCGCTTCCGCAGGTCTTCCGGTCGATGGGTACGCTTATCGAGATGCCTTCCCTCTACCTGCACCTGACAGCCCGCGAAAACCTGCGGGTGATCGCCACACTCCGGAACCTGCCATCGAGCCGTATCGATGCAGTGCTCGATATCGTGCGCCTCACACCGGTGCAGCACCGAAAGGTCGGACAGTTTTCCCTCGGCATGAAGCAGCGCCTCGGCATTGCCCTGGCCCTTTTGCCTGACCCCTCCCTGCTCCTGCTCGATGAACCTGCCAACGGCCTCGACCCTTCGGGTATCATCGAAATACGCGACCTGATCCGCCGGCTCCACCGCGAAGAGGGCAAGACCATCTTCGTTTCCAGCCACCTGCTGTCGGAAGTGGAGAAAACCTGTACCCATGTGGGCATCATCCACCGCGGCCGCCTGCGCTACCAGGGTACGCTCGATGGGCTCCGCCGCGAAGCCCGCGGTCAGGTGGTGTTTTCCATTGCCGACGCCGCCCGTTGGCTGCCTTACTTCGACCCCAACTGGGCAACACAGACCCTGTCTGACACGGAGGTGCTCTTTCCGTTCACCGACAGCGCCGAAGTGGCCCTCCGCAACCAGCAACTCGTGGAGCTGGGCGTGCCGGTAACCGGCATCCGCGTACAGGGAGGTCTTGAAGAATGGTTTATCCGTATGACTCAAAACGACAAGCAAATCGCATGAGCCTGTTTATCAGCACCCATAATGCCTGCTTCCGTGCCGAGTTGCTCAAACTCAAGCGCACGGGCCTCCTCTGGATCGGCCTCGTTTCGGCGCTCCTCGTACCCCTGCTGTCCACAGCAGGCGGCTTCTTTATGAGCCATTTCGGTATTCTCAATGCCTGGGATGCGCACCTCAAAAATTGCATCACCGGCTATACCGGCTTTTTTTATCCGCTCTTCCTGGTGCTGCTGATGCTGCGCCTGGTGTATATGGAGCATAAGTCGGACACCTGGAAGCTGCTCGAAACGCAACCCGTGTCGCGGGCGGCCCTGTTTCTGGTGAAATTCGAAGTGGCCCTGCTGATGGCGGCCGCGAGCCTGCTGCTGGTCTTCCTGTTCGCACTGGGCGGGGGGTTCTTGTTGCAGTCCCTGCGTGCCGAGCTGGCCTTTCAGAAGTCGGCTATCCCTTGGGCTTCGGTCTCAGGCATGCTGCTGCGCTTCTGGATCGCCTCCTTCGGCCTGCTGGCGGTTCAGTATTACTTTTCGTTGCTGGCCCGGAGCTTCGCCCTGCCCATGACCCTCGGACTGATCGGCATCATCGCCGGCAACATCCTGGCCAGCTTCCACATCCTGCCCTGGTTTCCGTGGTCGGCAATTGCCTACACCAGTTCCAGCTATGGCGGCGCGCTGAAAGACCAGTGGCTGCTGCCGCAGGAGTGGCTCAGCCTGGCCTGGGCCCTGCTGGCCCTGCTGATGGGTTACCAGCTTCTGACCCAACGCCGCTTTGTGCGGGCACACCTGCAGGGACTGCGCGGCGGGCTTACCCTCGCCGGTATTGCCCTATTTGCCTTCCTTTCGGTTGCATTGCTCCGTCCGCGGCTCAGCAGCCCCTATTCCTCCACCGTCATCGCCGGCAAGGTCCAAATGCCGAAGATGCCCCGGCTGGTGGCACTGGTGTCGAACCCTTTTGGCGATACGCTGGCCACCACTACCCTCGTAGGAGGGCGCTTTCACCTGCCCGTCACCCGGCCACTCGCCACCGGTTTTTACGAACTGCACGCCGGCCAGCAGCGCTTGCGCATCTTTTTCGGAAAGAACGATAGCCTTTACGTGGCCCTTAAGGTAACCAAGGTGGAGTCGGATATTGACTTCGGGGGCACCCGTGCCGCCGAGAACGAGTTTCTGGCGAAGAATGAAGAGAACCCCTTTGCTTACCTGATGCGCTGGTCGGGACAGGCCCCTCCGCCGCAGTTCGGCTCCGACGTGCTGGAGGTGCTGGAAGAAGGGGAGCAGAAGGCAGGCCGCTACCGGACGATGAACAATATCGGTGTGCGTCCCGATTTTGTGGACGCCTACCGGCGCCTGCTCACCATCGCCGCCTTCCGGCTCACGGAGATCGAATATCCCCGCACCTTTGGGCTCGCCAATCCCGGCGACACGCTTCGCTTTCCGGAAAAGCTGGAGAAGATCCGGCGCTCGGTGAGCTACAACGACCCTTCGCTGCTGAACGTGCCGGGTTACCTCAATTACCTGTTTGACTACCTGAGGGCAAAGGCGGGCAGCCGCGGCAACCGCGACAGCCTTTTCGAGGCGCAGAGCCGCCGCCTGCTCCGGCAATCCGAAGTGCGCGACGCCATTACCTATACGGCCGCCATCCGCCGCCTGCCCCGGCAGGCCGATACCAACAGCCGCCGTTTGCTGGTGGCGTTCGCTGCCGCCCAACTCAACGATGAGCAGCACCGCCAGCGTTTGTTCCGCGAATGGACACGCCTCAACAGCGTGATGCCGGGTATGCTGGCGCCGGCATTTACGGCACATACGTCCACCGAGGCTGCCTACACCCTCGATCGCCTGCGGGGTCGTTATGTGGTGATCGATGTGGGGGCCACCTGGTGCGCCCCCTGCCGGGAGGAGTCGCCCTATTTCGAAGAGCTGGCAGCCTCCCTCAACGACGACCGGGTCGTATTTGCGGCCCTTTCGGTCGACGACGACAAGGAAGCCTGGAAACAGGAAGCTAAATTCAAGGCCCCGCAGGTGCTGCAGCTCCACCTTCCCGACAATGAAGCTTTCTCGAAGGCCTATTCGGTCACCAGCATTCCGCGGTTCCTGCTGATCGGTCCCGACGGCAAGATCATCAATGCCGACATGCCGCGGCCTTCGGAGCCTGCTTTTGCCGCTATCTTGCAGCGCGAAGTGCCCGGACTGGGCAACTAGCCAAGAAAGCATGGAAGCATTTATCCTGCAGTTCTGGGAAGGACTGAAAGCCACGTCGCCGCTGGAGTTTACCGCCGTGATCGCAGGCATCGTGAGCGTTTATTTTTCGCGTAAGGAAAACATCCTGGTTTACCCGGTAGGCCTGATCAATACGGGGATCTACTGGTATATCTGCGTCAAAAATCACCTCTTCGGCGAAGCCCTCGTGAACGTGTATTATACCTACATGAGCATCTGGGGATGGCTGCTGTGGTCGCGGCGCAATGCGCAGAAGGAGGCGGTGCTGCACATCACCTACAGCACATCGAAACAATGGTTGGGCGAGCTGCTGTTCTTTGGCATTTTCTTCGTCGCCATCTGGCTGGGCTACCAGGGCATCGAACACGCGGCGGGCCTTTCAGTGCCTGAAGTCAAGGGTCCTGTGAGCGTGTGGGACAATCTGGAGATCCGCTTCATCGAGTATGCACGCAGCATTCCGGAAGGCAACCTTTACCCGGCTGTAGATGCTTTTGCAGCGGCCACCGCTTTTACGGGTATGTGGCTGATGGCCCGCAAAAAGGTGGAGAGCTGGTACTGGTGGATCGCCACCAACGCCACGTCAATGCCGCTGTACTATGTAAAGGGACTGGTGTTTACCAGCGTGCTCTTTTTCATTCTGTTGCTGATGGCCTTCTGGGGCTTGAAAGAATGGCGCCGGAAGGCCGCCCGCCCGTCACCCTTCGACTCCGCTGCGCTGCGCTCAGGGTGAACAGACGAGAATTTGTCGAGAACCTTTTGTTGTTGTCAAAAGTCAAAAGTCAAAAATGGTATCGCAGGTAAACCACTACCGGCAGGCAAACATTCGTAGCGGCGGCTTTTGAATTTTTAATTTTGACTTTTGCAGTAGCTGGGTGAATTAGAGACATTTATTAAACCCTATCAGCACATCTGCCCATCATCCTATCTGCACATTGAAAAAGATCGTCATCATCGGCCCTGAATCCACCGGCAAAAGCACCCTCTGCCGGCAGCTGGCGGAGCAGTACCAAACTGCCTGGTGCCCGGAGTATGCGCGGACCTATCTCGAAGTGAACGGTACCTCGTACACACGCAACGACCTGATGAACATCGCGCAGGGACAGCTGGCACTGGAAGACTGGATGGCGGCAGCGGCAAAGCCGCCCTATTATTTCGTGGATACCGACATGTATGTGATGAAGGTGTGGTTCGAAGTGGTGTTCGGCGACTGCCCGCCCTGGATCCTGAAGCAGGCCGCTGCTCAGCACTGCGATCTCTACCTGCTCTGTAATACCGACCTGCCCTGGGTGACCGACGGCATGCGCGAGTACCCCGACCTTGCGATGCGGCAACGGTTGTATAAATACTATCTCGACATCCTGGTAAATGACGGAAGGCCTTTTGGCATTGTGTCGGGAAGCGAAGAGGAACGGTTGGGCAATGCGGTGCGGATTATTGAAGGACAATTCAACAGTCAAAAGTAAAAAGTCAAAAGCGGGTTATGCGGCAGAGGAACCACCGAGGCACGAAGACAGGGAGGTACACGAAGGATTTTTTCTTAGTGCTACCCGCTGACTTCCTGCTTTTGTGCCTGGATCAGCCCTTTCCGGCTCCTTTTTTGACTTTTGCCTTTTGACTTTTTTCCGGCGCATCCGTCCGGATGACGGCCTGCACATCCGGGTCTGCGGAAAGGGCGCTCATCTGGGCCTGTATCCAGGCGCCACGCCGCTGCACATAGCCGGGCGCATGGGGCGAAAAGCGCTTCGGGTTCGGCAGGCAGGCAGCGATCAGCGCCGCTTCGTGCTTTTTGAGTTTGGCCGCCGGCTTCTTGTAGTATTGCCAGGAGGCAGCTTCCACGCCAAAAATGCCCGGGCCCATTTCGATGACGTTGAGATAAACTTCCAGGATGCGCTCTTTTCCCCAGATCAATTCGATCATTTTGGTGAAGTAAACTTCCAGTCCCTTGCGGATCCAGCTGCGGCCCTGCCAGAGGAAGACGTTCTTGGCGGTTTGCTGGCTGATGGTGCTGGCCCCGCGCACGCGGCCGGGTTTCTTTTCGTTGTATTCCATCGCTTTTTCGATGCTCTTCCAGTCGAAGCCGCCGTGATCGGGGAAGAGCTGGTCTTCGGAAGCGATGACCGCCAGCTTCATTACTTTGGGAATCTCGTCGCCGCTGATATAATCGCGCTTCAGGCCATGGCCGCCGAAGATGCTGCCCAGCTGGGTCAGTGTCATCGGCGGGTTCACCCATTTCAGCAGCACGAGGTAGCCCAGGTGCAAGAAGAACAGGAACAGCAGGGTGCGCTTGAGGATGCGCCAGAAGCGGTTGCCGCCCTTCTTTGCGGTTCTTTTCTCCGCCGGCTTTTTGCGGGTGCTTTTGCTTTGCTGGGTGGCCATAGGTGTTTATTGGGGGAAAAAGAGGTACCACACCAACAGCCCGATACCGAAACAGACCAGGATAAATCCGTTGAGACGGCTGATGAACTGGATGTTGTGCGGTGTCAGCCGGCGGCGGATGCGGTTGGCCAGCAGCACCTTGAGGATATCGGTGCCGAGCACAAACAGAAGGGCGATGCCGAAAATAATCAGGCGCTGCTCGCTGCCATGTGTGGCAAAGGAGGTTGCCGCTGCCAGCCAGAAAAGCATGATGCCGGGATTGAGCAGGTTCATCAGGAAGCCGGTCATGAACAGCTTCAGGTAGTCGCGTTTGCGGAACTTCACCTGCACCTGCCCGTCTTCATTAGCCACGATTTTCTTGAAGAAGAGGAAATAGATACCAACCGCAACCAGGAAGATGCTGCCGATGATGCCCACGATGTCCTTTCCCATCAGCAGGGTAGTGAACACCTCCGTAAAAAAGTTGACGGCCAGTGCCAGCAGCACATCACTGATCGAAACGCCGGCAATGAAGGCCAGCCCGCCGCGGGTGCCGTTGTTGATGCTTTGCTTGATGGTGGTAAACAGCAGCGGTCCCACCGAAATGGAGAGGAGCAGACCGAGCGACAGGCCCTTTATGAGTGCATACCACATAAGCGTCACGAAGATAGGTCTACCGAAAAAGGTTTTGAAAGGTTTTGGAGGTTCCTGAGGGTTCCTGAAGGTTTCTGAGGGTTTCAGGGTGAACAACAAGCACTTATTATTCGTATTCCCTCATTTTCCCATTACCCCATTCTCCCATCACCCCATTCCAACAGGAATTTATTCCACTCCTCCAGCATCTTTCCCTTCAGCACCCGCGGAAATTTATGCTGGCTGCCGAGTTTACCTTCCCTTTCCATGAATTTCATAAAGGATTCTTCGGATAATTTTTCCAGGAAGATTTCCTTCAGGGCGCTGCCGCGTTCCACGGCATAGTCGTCGTTGAGCTGGCAGAGGTAGCCATCGATTTTTTCGGCCAGTGTTTTTTCATCGATCGGGTCGTTGCAGGCCACATACCATTTGTGGGCAAAGAAGTTGCCATGCGGCATGCCCACTACACCGTACTCGGGTATGGAGATATTCAGTTCCTCGCTCACCAGCTGGATGGCGCGGTTCATATTCTCCACGCTCAGGTGCTCGCCCACCAGGCTCAGGAAGTGCTTGGTGCGTCCGGTAATCACCACCTCGGCGCGCTCCTTGTTGACAAAGCGGAGCGTGTCGCCGATCAGGTAGCGCCAGGCGCCTGCATTGGTACTCATGAGCAGGGCGTACTCCTTGCCCTCTTCCACCTCGTGGATCATCAGCGCTTCGGGCTTGTCGACCATGCGACCTTCCGCATCGAAGTTGCTGTCGTTGAAGGGCACGAACTCCATGAAGATGTTGTTGTTCAGAATGAGCTGCATACCCTGCGCATGCTCACGGGCCTTGTAGCCGATAAATCCTTCGCTGGAGAGGTAGTTTTCGATATAGACGATCGGTTTCCCGAGGAGGCGCTCGAAGCCTTTTTTGTAGGGTTCAAATGAAACGCCTCCATGCACGAAGAAGCCCAGGTTGGGCCAGATGTCGTGAATGGTTTTCACCTTGTAGTGCTCGATGATCATTTCCATGCACATCTGGCACCAGGCCGGAACGCCCACGATGTAGCCGATATCCCAGTTGGGGGCATGCTCCACGATTTCGTGCAGCTTTTCGTTCCAGTCTTTGATCTGCGCAATACGTCCTCCGGGCTTGTAAAAGGTCTGGAACCAGAAAGGCCGGTTTTTGGCCAGGATCCCTGATAGGTCGCCCGCATACCAGCCGGCGGCGCCCTTTTGCAGGTCGGTGGCGCCTCCCAGCATCAGGAAGCCTTTGGTCACCGACTGCCGGGGCAGGTGCTCGTAGCTGATCAGCGAAAGCCATTGCCGCAGGTAGTTGACGCGGTTGCTCCGCAGCATTTCGCGCGTCACCGGGATGTATTTACTGGCCGACTCGGAGGTGCCCGAGCTCAATGCATAATACTTGATCTTGCCGGGCCAGGCAACGTCGGGCACGCCTTCCAGCGTTTTCTTCCACCACTCCTCGTAGATTTTGTTATAGTCGTGCACCGGCACCATTTCCTGGAACTTTTTGCCGGTATGCTTGCTCAGCAGGATCTCATCGAAACGGTAGCGTTGCCCGAATTCGGTGAAGCAAGCCTTGCGCAGCAGTTTCTTCAGGACTCTCAATTGCTGGCGCCGGTGGTCATTTTGCTGGATGCGCAAAGCGGCCGCCAGGGCCTTCGGTAATTTCAAATCGATAATTCTCGCCATTCGCTCCTCTTATTGGCTGTTAAGGTTCTTTCCCGCACGTACCGCAATAAAGGTACGCGCTCCAACGCTCTGTTTGCTCATAAACCAAGCCAACGGTAGTTTTTAAAGATGATTTTCAGGTCGGTAGCCGTATCGTAATTGCGGGCATACCAATAGTCGGCCTGTCGCAGACTATCTTCCGGGATGCCTGCTTCCATGGGGCCGCCGGGCCCCAGTACGCCGGGGCGAAGCGGGGGTAGTGCCGCGGCCGGCAGCCGGTAGCCCACCCATGTTTTTCGGGCGACGAGCACCTGCAGGCAACGAAGCAAAAAGGCGTTTCGCTGTTTCTGCAGCAGCAGGTGCAGCGGAAGCGTCAGCAGGAAGCCGAGGCTCAGCAGGAGGTCGAGCAGCCGTTTTGCACGGCGGGCGGCCGGCAGCGCCAGCTGCAGGGGTTCCTCCATCGAAAGGGTTTCACCGCTGCTGTCTTTGGAATCGCTGCCGATGATGCTGCCCGATCCGCGCGCGTGGTAGCGGAGCCGTACCCGGCGGCCCAGCTTTTCGGTCTGTTCCAGGATTTCGGCCATGGACAGGGCGCCGGTACAAAGGATCAGGGCCCGTGCATCGAGCGCGCGGATAGCGGTTGCTGCCTGTTCGAGGCGGGCCAGGGGTTTCGGGTCGCCACCGGTACCCAACCGGCCGAGCACGAGGCCGGAGCGTCCGTTTTGCTGCAGCAACAGGAGGGCCGACGCAAAGTCGGCCTCGTCGCCTGCAACCAGCACTTCGGGCCGGCGCAACTGCTCAACCGGCCTTTGCAGCACGCCGGCACGCAGCAGCATGGAGCGAAGCAGGCCCACCGAAAGAAAGGAGAGGAGCGCACCCGACACCAGGATGCCCCGCGAAAAGCGCATATGCTCGGGGAGCAGCGCATAGAACGCAATCAGCACCAATGCCGCGAAGGCCGAGGCGCGGAACAGGGTTCCCCTTCGGTAAATCCGGTCATACAACCCGGCATAATAGGCGGTCAGGATATAAACCAGCGCATAAGCCGGAAGGGAAAAACGGATCAACGTTTCCGGGAACTGCACGTTGGGGCGAACGAGCCAGGTCCATCCTTCCCGGGCCAGCCGAAAGGAAATCAGGATGAGCAGCGCATCCAGCAGGGGCAGGCCGGTCTTGCGCAGCAGCTTTCCGGAGGCCGACACGGCGGCCCGGATCCCGATGGCGGCCTGGATGCAGGCCCGGAAAAGACGGGCCCGGGTGCCCCCATAGTGTTTGCGGACAAAGATGCTCATGGCACTGTAGAACATCCGTACATAGTTGAGCGTGCCCCTCTTGGTGCTTTCTCCCTTGAAATGAAGGATGGTGGTATCCGCCAGGTACCAGTTGCGGTAGCCCGCGGCCTGGATACGGTAGCTGAGGTCAATGTCTTCACCGTACATGAAGAAAGCTTCGTCGAAGCCGCCCGTTTTGTCAAGTACCTCCCGCGGAATCATCATAAAGGCACCGGCCAGCACGTCGGCCTCATGGTTCTCGTGCTGGCTGAGGTGGCCCAGGTGGTAGCGCCCGAACACCCGCGACCGGGGGAAAACCCGCGAGAGGCCAAACAGCTTGTAAAGAGAGGTCAGCGGTGAAGGAAAAGCGCGTTTCGACTCGGGCAGAAAGGTGCCGCTGCCATCGATCATCCGCACACCCACCGCGCCGGTGCCCGGATGGGTCTCGAAAAAACGCAGGCAGGCCCGGAGGCTGTCTTCCCGCAACAGCGTGTCCGGGTTCAGAAAAAGGATGTAGCGGCCCTGCGCCATGGTCAGTCCCTGATTGCAGGCCTTTGCGAATCCCACGTTTTCGTGGTTGTAGCAATATCTCAGACCGGGAAAGCGGGTACAGAGGTAAGTCTCGCTGTCGTCGCTGCTCCGGTTGTCAATAATAATCACCTCTGTGTCAATGGATGCTGCGGCTTTCGCCACCGAATGGAGGCATTGCTCCAGGAAGTAGCGTACATTATAATTTACTATGATGATCGATATCGTCACTTCCACGGCGTGGCGGCAAATATAATGGTACCCGGCAGTCTTCGCCCGTTGACTGCACCTTTCGCCTCGGCCGGAAATCGCTCCGGCAGCGACATGTTATAAAATTTAACATTGGATGAGCCGAATTAAATAAGTGAAAACATGTAGCTTTGTTTTTCCCAATCCTAAGGGAAAGCCAGATCGTTTATTCAGATTAGTAAACAAGTTCTGCCCTTTCAACCGATCTGACATGCCAAAGCTTCAACAAAAACCGGCGGTAATGCCGATGATTTATCGGATTCTCTTTGCGCTGCTCCTTTTTTGTGGCCGTGCACAGGCAGAAGGTACTGCCCAGGTGATGATCAATCCGATGAACGGTGTTGGATTAAACATCAGCAACGTGACCACAGTGCTGTCGGGCCCCTACCGGGGTGCGGCCTCCGAGAACCGGCTGCGTTTTTTCATAAGAACCAGCGAGACGCTTTATTTTGGGTTCCGTGCCTATAACCGGGCAACGCCCCTGCCGCAGGAGGTCACCGTTTATTACCGGATCCTCCGCTCTTCCGACAATGCGGAGGTGGTGGCGCCAACGCCCGTGGCGCCGAACGCTCCGGCAGGCTATATCAGCACCTATGACCAGGCCTATGATGGTCCGAATGCGCTTCCGGCCGGCACCGGCACCGGTTACAATGCCCTGACCTTTGCCCCTTCCACCGACGGAGAGTATTATATCGAACTCTACCAAAGCGAGGATGACGGCCTTACCGCGCTTCCGGCCCAGAACACGGTGCTGGTTTATTTCGACTTTACGGTTGCCGCGAATGCTACCCAGACGGCCATAAACGGGCGTGTCTATTCTCAGGGCTGGAGCATCATCACCTATAATCTGATCACGAGCGGTCCCGGCGGGGCCAACCCGCAATCGGGCCAGCCGGAGTTTGCCGGTGATATCACCGTGCCGATGGAGGCCAATTCCTTTTTTGGTTATGCCGGCGACAGCACGGTGGCCAAGATCACCTTCCAGGGAGGCTTTCGTCCGCTGGCCTTTGTGATGTATTTCAATAAATACGGCACGAATCCCGACCCGGCTGCCGACTGGACCATCAGCCGCCAGTCGATTTCGCAGCCCGCCAACATTGTTTCGCTGGCAAATGGCTACAGTGTCTTTCTGAATGAACCCGATCCCCAGGTCTTTGCAAGGGCAACGCCCTCGCCGGCCCCGCAGATACAGGATATGATCGGCTGTCCGGGCGATTATCGGGTGCGGGTGAATATTGCCCGTCAGGGGGATGTAGAGGTTTTGCTCGATCTGAACGGCATTGCCGGTTACCAGCCGGGTACCGAAGACCGGTATATTTATGCCTTCGATGCTCCGCAGGGATTGGCGGAGGTTCTGTGGAACGGCCTGGACGGGCTGGGTAACCCGGTTTCCGGGAATGTCAGCGTCAGCACCTTTTCGCGCCTGCTGCGTGGCCGCACCAATCTGCCGTTCTTCGATGCTGAGCTGAACGAATTTGGTATCCTGGTGGAAGGCGTCGATCCCTTTTATTATGTTCCCCGCCTTTATTGGCAGGATAACGGGCTGACCGATATCGGCAACGTGTGTAACAGCCAGAACCTCAACAACAATACAACCGGCTCCGGAATCGACTTCAGCGTCGAAGGGGTGTCGCAATATGAGTCGGGCGGCTTCCTGGTGGGCAACCGGGGCTGGGATGGCGAGAACCTGGATGGAACCGACCCGGTCGTACCGGTCACCCTTTCCAATACGAAAGGGGGCTCCACCCTCCTCGACCTCTGTGATGATTATGGCAATTTCCGCCTCCTGAACACCTGGTTCTGGACCAGCGAGGTGGTGTCGGCATCGCGTACGCTCAATGTTCCGAATGGCCCTTGTGTGCTTCCGGTGACCCTGCTGCAGTTTTCCGGCATCCGCCGCGAGCGGGTGGCACAGCTTACCTGGGTTACGACCCAGGAAGTGAACTTCCGGGAGTTTGTGGTGGAGCGTAGTTTTGATGGCCGCACCTATACGGCAATCGGTACGGTTGCCGCTCTGGGCCGCGAACGCAATACCTACACCTACAACGATCCCATCGCGGGCATTGCCCATTCGCGCCTTTATTACCGGCTCCGCCAGGTAGACCACGATGACCGCTACAGCTACAGCCGCGTCGTATTGCTCCAGGCGGAGGGAAGCAGCGTTCCCTTTATCAGCGGCCTGGCCAACCCCCTGCGCCATGGCCAGGATCTCCGTATCCAGCTGACCGCTCCCGCTGCCGGTGTAGCCCTGATCCGCTTGCTGGATGCTACCGGTCGTGAAGTTTACCGGAACCAGGTCAGCCTGATGACGGGTGTCAACTCCCTGTCATTGCCGGCCCTCCCGGCTCTTCAGGGCGGTGTTTACCTGCTCAGCGCCGAAAAAGATGGCCAGCGCGAAACCAGAAGGATTCTGGTAAGTAATTAATAAACAGCTTATTGCTGGCAAGGGTATTCCCTAGGTATAAGAAAACCTAAGTGTCTAGAGAAAAACCCTTAAAAAAACTTGTGTAATTAGGCGTAGTTTGTTTTCTTTGTCCTCCGGTAGTTACGGAAAAACCTCTGGTTCTGCGTAAAAACCACATCCGTCCCAGACTGAAAACTAACTCTACAAGCTTCGTATTATGCCTAAAGGTTACACAACAATGCTGGCAATGGCTTTCCGCCGATTCCTCCCTGCTCTGTTTGTTGCAGCCTCTTGCACACAAGCATCTGCTCAAGCTAATTGCCCTTCTATCAACGTGGTGGTTCAGCGGGTAACCGGCGCCAACTGCGGGATCAACAATGGCGCTGTGCGGATCTTTACGCCCACAGGTGGTGTTGGCCCCTACACTTTTTCCTGGAATACGGTTCCGGCGCGCACTTCGCAGAACCTGCTTGGTGTTTTGCCGGGTACGTACACGGTGACGATTACGGATCGCAATGGCTGCGCCGTAAACCGTAGTTTTACGATTCCGGTTGCCGTTGATATCACAGCGCCCACGATCACTTGCGCTCCCGATGCCGTTGTAACCACCGATGCCGGCCGCTGCGGTGCCAATATCAAAATTGAAGGTGATCGCCCGATTGACTACCGTATGGGTGATGCCACGGGTGGCACCGAGATCCGCGAGGAGAAAGGCGGTCCCTGGGCCGGTAGTCCCGAAAACCAGATCGTGCTGCCCCGACCCAGGGCTACGGATGGTTGTTCTGCCGTTTGGATTACCGGTTCCCGCTCGGATGGCCGCAACCTGCAGACCGAATTTCCCCTGGGCGTAACGACCATTACCTGGACGGCCCGTGATGCTGCCGGCAACACAAGCACCTGCACCCAGCGGGTTACGGTTGTTGACAACGAGGTACCCCGGATCAACAACCGGCCTACCAACGTAACCGTTTCTGCTTCTGCCGGCAGCTGCCAGGCTACCGTAAACTGGAATCCGCCCACAGCCACCGACAATTGCTCTGTGGTTATGACCGCTTCGCACCAGCCCGGCGCCACCTTCCCTGTTGGCACCACCACCGTTACCTACACGGCCCGTGATAATGCCGGAAACACAACGGTACACAACTTCACCGTAACCGTAAGAGACACAGAGCGCCCGGTTCTGTCCTGCCCCGGTCAGCTCAATTTTGCCACGAATGCCTCAGGATGTACCTGGACCGGCGCGATTTCGACGCCCGCTGCCACCGACAACTGCGGCACTGCCACCGTCACCGGCTCCCGCTCGGATGGCCGCAGCCTTGCGGAACCTTTCCCCATCGGCACGACGACCATTATGTGGCGTGCGGTAGATGCAGCCGGCAATATGTCGAGCTGCAGCCAGGTGGTTGCGGTACGCGACGGTAATCTCCCCGTGCTGACCGTTCCGGCCAACATCACCGCCTGCGACAACGGTGCCGGCAACAACTACACGCTTCAGGCGAGTGCCACAGATGCCTGTTCTCCCGTTACGATCAGTTATGTGATGACGATGGGAGGTGTTACGATCGGTAGCGCTAGCTCAAATACCATTCAGGCCAACTTCGCTGTTGGAACTACTGCCGTCACCTGGTTTGCGCGCGATGCCGGCGGTAACCAGGTTTCGGGTGTTACCCTCGTAACCATCCAAAGCGCTCCCGTTGCTACGATCACCGCTGGACCCCTTGATCCTTTCTGCAACCGCGTCGTATTGAGCGGCAGTGGCGGCGGTACCTACCAGTGGCTGCTGAATGGCCAGCCTGTAGCGAGCAGCCAGGTACTCAATGTAGGCCCGGGCGGCCACGAGCCTGCCTGCGCCACCGGACAGAACTGCACCTTTGTGTATCAGCTCCTTGTCAATAACGGGAATGCCTGCGGCAACTCAGCTCCTGCCACCTATGTATATACTCCCGGCTACAACTACCGCCAGTATACCATCATTGGTCTCAACCAGGTGCAGCTCGCCGCTGACAACTTCGTACAGAGCGGCGGTGTGGGTGTGAACAATGCCGGTGGTACGGCTACCGTATCGGGCAATAGCACCATCAATGCGGCCGGCGCCACACTCACGGCTCCCAGCATGACGGTCAGCAATACGGCCTCCGTACCGAACCGCGTAACCGGAACCGCTGGTTTCCAGATGCCTACGCACCAGACCTACAGCGGTGGCTACAGCGGTCTTTCCAATTTCCGCGTCAGCGCAGGCACTACCACCACGCTTTCGTCGAACTACCAGGACCTGTACATCGAACGCAATGCCACGGTAACGCTCAGCGGCACCACGTTCCGTTCGGTGACGGTTGAAGAAGGTGCCACGGTGATTTTTACGGCCACCACGCTCAACATGCAGAATTTTACGCTGGGCAACGGAGCCACAGGCGGCATCGCCCGTGCCCGTTTCGCCAATCATACCAACCTCCGGATCAGCCGCCAGTTGATCGTAGGCTTCGGCTCCGTGTTCAATCAGTTTAACAGCAGGGTAGTGGTGCACATGGGGAATGAGCTGGTGACGGACCAGGTGCTGGTACGCGGCCAGGCGGCCATCGTCAACGCCGTCATCCTGGCACCTACCGGCGATATCCGGGTGGGCAACTGTGTCGGTTCGCAGATGATCACCAACCCCACCTCAACCAGCTGCACCCAGAGCAACAGCTGCATCAACGTGGTTTACCAGGGCTATCAGCAGTTATCGAACGGCAACTATACACTGACCTACCGCATCCAGAACACCTGTCGCCACGCAGTCAGCAATATGGCCTTCGAAGTTCCTTCGGGCAATGCCGCAGCGTGGACGCGTAGCAATACTGCACAGTCTTATTCCGCCGAGAACACTACCAACAACCCGTTCCGGAGCCTGAAGCTCAACGTAAACGGCGAAGGCATCAAGGACGGCCAAACCGAAACGATCACGTACACGATCACTCCCGGCGCCTTCTTTGCCCGTACCACGCTCCGGGTATCGGTGAAGTATTCGACCACAGAGGTAACTTTTACCTTCCCGCGCGAGGGCTGTGGCGCCGTTACCTTGCCTACCACCTGTGCACCTACCAGCATGAACGGCCTGTTCGTGGGTCGCCGGGTAACCGGTGAGCGTTGGGTGAACTGGAATGGCCTGAACTGCAGTTCTTCGACCACCCTCCGCACGATGGAAACACGCACGGAGGAAACCAAGACGCCGTTCATTCCGGCACCGAAAGAAGTGACGGAGAAGGAGCAGCCCGAGGCGGTTGCCGCTCCTGCCAGCGCCCTGGCCTTCCCGAACCCCAGCAAGGGTACCTTCCAATTGCAGCTCAAGGGTTTCAGCGCTGGTCCGGTGCAGGTACAGATCTATAATAGCAATGGCGTTGCCGTCATGAGCCGCCAGCTCGTACATAATAACAGCGAGCAGGTGCACCCGCTGCAGCTGCCGGTCGTTGGCTCCGGACTCTATACCATCCGGGCCAACGGTGCGAAAGAGCAGGCACAGACCCGCATCATGATTACTCAGTAAGGCAAAGGGAAACGGATCATAAACAAAACAGCCGCCTTCGGGCGGCTGTTTTGTTAGGCGTTCGCGTTGGTATGACCTAAGACAGCTGCCTCCACTACGGGCGGATAATGAAGGTGTTCCAGCCCGTGAATCCGGGCGGCAAGGGTTTCGGGCGTATCTCCGGGCAGTACAACGCAACGGGCCTGGAAGACCACATCGCCATGGTCGTAGTGTTCATCCACGAAGTGAATGGTGATGCCGCTTTCCGTTTCGCCGGCGGCGATGACGGCCTCGTGCACGTGCCGGCCATACATGCCTTTGCCTCCGTAGTTCGGCAGCAGGGCGGGGTGGATATTGAGCATACGGCCCGGGAAGGCCGTCACCAGGGCCTGGGGTACCTTCCACAGGAAGCCGGCAAGAATGATCCAATCGATACCGGCGGCCCGCAATTCGGGCAGGTAGGCATCTCCCTGCAGAAAGCGCTCCCTGCTGATCAGCAAAACCGGTACGCCGGCTGCCTCCGCCCGTTGAATGACGCCCGCCTGTGGTTTGTTGCACACGACCAGGGCGCAGTTAATGCGCGGGTGATCCGCAAAGTGCTCGATCAGTTTCGCAGCATTCGATCCGTTTCCGGAGGCGAAGAGGGCCAGGCGCAGCTGCCTTTTTTCCGGTTGTTCCTTAGCGTTAATCGGGTGATTCATGCCTTTGATAGGGGTAAATTGGGTTCGGAGGCCGACAAAAATACCAAAAACAGGATGCGCCGGCTGTTCATGATTTGCGTCAGTTCAACGCATTCAAATACTACACGAGTGTCGCTTTGCACAATGTTCAAAAGCCTTCCGGAACACTGTTTTAAACAAGTGCATAAATCGCTGAAATGCAGGCTGGTAGCGGGTTAAAAAAAATTTAGAGGGTTTGGGTTTTTGTAATAATCCTGTCATATTTTTGCACCCGATTCGGAATTTTTTCCACATTTAGATCAGTTGAATCTATGATTTTCCTTAAGACGCGTGTATCGAGGATTGCTCTGTTCAGTATTTTCTCACTGTTCCTCTCTTTCTCTACATATGCTCAAGGTAAGGCTGCCGAAGGAAAGCAACTCTTTCAACAGCAGTGCCAGACCTGCCACGCCCTGGACAAGAACCTGACCGGTCCGGCACTCCGCGGCTTCAAGCAGCGTGGGCCCTGGGGCGACCAAAAGGAAGTCTACAAGTGGATTCACAATCCTGCCGCCTATATGGCGACCAACAAGTATACGCAGGATCTGAAGAATCAGTACGGCGCCATCATGCAGGCCTTCCCCGACCTGACGGAAGCGCAGATCGACGCCATCACCGAGTACATCGTTACCGCTCCGGAAGGTGGTCCGAAAAAAGACGATGGTCCCAAGGGCGACAGTGGCGACAGTAATGCAGGTGGCTCCCTGATCTTCGGCATCGTGTCGATCGTGCTGGCCATCATCGCGCTGATCCTGATGCAGGTCAACAACAACCTGAAAAAGCTCTCCGACGATAAGGAAGGCATCAACCGCCCCGAGCAGGTACCCTTCTGGCGCAATAAGGTCTACATCGCCCTCATCGCGCTCGTTCTGTTCGTGATCGGCGGTTACCTCGTGGCGAAAGGCGCTACCAATATGGGACGCCAGCAGGGATATGCTCCCGACCAGCCGATCTACTACTCGCACAAGGTGCACGCCGGTATCAACCAGATCAACTGTCTGTACTGCCACGGTTCGGCCTGGGAAAGCAAGCACGCCGGAATCCCTTCGCTCAACGTGTGTATGAACTGTCACAAGGCGATCTCGGCTTACGAGAAAGGGCCGAAGCTGTATGACGAGGAAGGCAACGAAATCAATGGAACCGCGGAAATCCAGAAGCTCTATAAGTACGCCAACTACACGCCCGGCAAGCCCTGGGATCCTTCCAAGGCCACCTCTCCGGAGTGGGTCAAGATCCATAACCTGCCCGACCACGTGTATTTCAACCACGCCCAGCACGTAAACGCGGGCAAGGTAGCCTGCCAGACCTGCCATGGCAATATCCAGGAGATGGATGTCGTGTCGCAGAAATCCGACCTGAGCATGGGCTGGTGTATCAACTGCCACCGCGAAACCAAGGTGAACTTCTTCAACGCCAAGGACAGCACGGGCAACAAGTTTTACAGCATCTACGAGAAGTTCCACAACGATATCCGCAACGGCAAGATGGATACCATCACCGTAAAAGACATCGGTGGCCTGGAGTGCCAGAAGTGTCACTATTAATCGTGAACCGGGGGGCGTGCATCCTGAACACGATCCCGGTACTCACTACGAGTTCTTTCTAATCGCAACGGTTCCTTTTCATCGCCCCGGCTGTGTGCAGGACCGAATAACTTTCTTCTTAGATTAAAACAAACCATTTCCTGCCTCAGCGGGATGTGGGAGATAATACATATGAGCACGAATAAGTATTGGCAAAGTTTCGCTGAACTGAACGATAAGGACCGCTTTCAGCAGCAGAACCAGGACGAGTTCCGGGAAGAGCTGCCGTTCGAAGATCTCGCCGGAAAGGGCCTGCTCGATGAAAAAACGCCCCGTCGCGACTTCCTGAAGTATATGGGCTTCAGCACGGCGGCCGCCACCATCGCTGCAAGCTGTAAAATGCCCGTGCGCAAGGCCATCCCTTATGTAAACCGCCCCGAGAATGTCATTCCCGGCGTTGCCAAATACTACGCTACCACCTTCGTGCAGGATGGCGAAGTGGTTCCGGCCGTAGCCAAGGTGCGCGATGGTCGTCCCATCAAGCTCGAAGGCAACACGCTTTCTCCGCTGACCAAGGGCGGCACCTCGCCCCGCATGCAGGCGGCCGTGCTCGACCTGTATGATACCTTCCGCACCACCCACCCCAAGCGCCGCAACGGCGAAAAGTGGGAGGAGCTGCCTTCCTACGACGAACTGGACCGCATGGTGGGCCAGGCCATGGCCGGACTCGGCGGCGCCCCCGTGGTGCTCCTGACCAGCACGGTCAACTCACCTTCCACCCGCCAGGTGATCACCGATTTTCTCGCCCGTGTGCCTAACAGCCGCCACGTGCAGTACGATGCGCTCTCCTACAGCGGTCTGCTGCTGGCTAACGAAGCTTCCTTCGGTCGTCGTGCCGTTCCGGCCTATAACTTCGACCGCGCCGCCGTGATTGTATCGCTGGGCGCCGACTTCCTCGGCACCTGGATCAGCCCCGTCGAGTTTGCCCGCCAGTATTCCTTCGGCCGTAAGATCAACGAAGCGAACCCGGTGATGAGCAAGCACTACCAGATTGAAAGCCTGCTCTCCCTCACCGGTTCCAATGCCGACGAACGCTATACCTGCCGTCCTTCTGAACAGGGTACCGTTGCCCTCGCCCTGCTGAATGCATTGGGCGGTGCAGCTCCCTCCGTTAACCTGGCCGATGCCAAACTGAAGGCCGGTATCGCCAAGATCGCCAAAGACCTCCAGGCCCACAACGGCCGCGCGCTCGTGGTTTGCGGCAGCAACGATCCTAATGTGCAGCTGGTGGTCAACGCCATCAACAGCGCGATCGGCGCCTATGGCAATACCATCGACTGGGCTGCCCCGCTGATGACGCATGGCGCTGTCGACAAAGACATGAACGACCTCGTGACGGCCATGAATGGCGGTCAGGTAGGTGCGCTGCTGGTATACGACGCCAACCCGGCATATGATTATCATAACGCACAGGCATTCATCAACGGCATGAAGCAGGTGCGCCTGAGCGTCTCCTTCAATCCCAAGATGGACGAAACCACCGCGCTGTGCCAGTACATCGCTCCCGCTCCGCATTTCCTGGAGAGCTGGGGTGATGCCGAGTCGCGCAGTGGGCATCTTTCGTTCATTCAACCGACCATTTTCCCGCTCTTCAAAACCCGTCCTTTCCAGACTTCACTGCTCAAGTGGAGCGGTAATAATACCGATTGGGACAGCTGGTTCCGCAACTACTGGACCGGCAAGATGGGCAGCGCCATGGCTTTCGAGCAGGCCCTGCAGGATGGCGTTGTTGCCCCTGGTGGAGCTACCGCCAATACCGCGACTGTCACGACCGACTCCGTAGCCGCGGGCGGAACAACCACCCGTTTCGTTCAGAACACAGGCCTTGCCGGATCGTTCAATGGCGCTGGCCTTGCCGGCGCTGTTCAGGCTCTTTCTGCCGGCCGCAACCGTGCCAAGAACGAAGTGGTACTTTACCCCAACGTTGCCATGGGCTCCGGAAAGCAGTCGGCTAACCCCTGGCTGCTTGAGTTGCCCGATCCGATCACCAAGGCTACCTGGGACAATTTCGCTATGATCTCCGTTTCCAAGGCGAAGGAACTCGGAATCGAACTCAACTCTGATTACGAATATTACCGCGAGAAGCCGTCCATCAAGCTGACGGCCAACAATAAGGAAATGACGGTCCCCGTGATCGTGGTGCCGGGCATGGAGAAAGATACCATCGCCGTTGCCATGGGTTACGGCCGCAGCGAAGGCTATGGTAAGGCCGCTACCGGCACCGGCCCCAACGTGTTTCCCTTCGCCCGCTTCAACGGGGTGACGGTAGACTACCATAACGACGTTACCGTTTCCGACAAGCCCGTTGCCCGCGACTACAAGATCGCCCAGACGCAGGTACACAACTCCTACGAAAATCGCCAGGAAGTGGTCAAGGAAACCACCATGGCCACCTTCCTGAAGAATCCGGGCATGTTCCGTCACTTCCGTGAGGAGCTGCAGGCCGATTATGCGAAGAAAACCGGCGATTACCGCCTTGAAGCTACCCTCTACGCCAAGCCGAACGGCGAAGGTGGCAACAGTTACGATCATGCCTTCGCCGGTGCCAAGTGGGGAATGGCGATCGATATGAACTCCTGCATTGGTTGCGGTGCCTGCGTGGTAGCCTGCCATCTCGAAAACAACGTACCGGTGGTGGGTAAGTCGGAGGTTCTCCGCGCCCATGAAATGCACTGGCTGCGCATCGACCGCTACTTTGTGAGCGACGAGAAGAATGCCGACGACCTGAAGGCCGTTGTGTTCCAGCCGATGCTCTGCCAGCACTGCGATAATGCTCCCTGCGAAAACGTTTGCCCGGTAGCTGCCACCATGCACAGCTCAGAAGGCATCAACCAGATGGCCTACAACCGTTGCATCGGCACCCGCTATTGCGCCAACAACTGTCCCTATAAGGTGCGCCGTTTCAACTGGAGCGACTATACCGGCGCTTCTACGCATGGTGTGCTCGGACCCGAGAGCGGCGTAGGTAAACTCGACTATGTTGTTCACCAGATGAACGATGACCTGACCCGCATGGTGCTCAACCCCGACGTCACTACCCGCAGCCGCGGTGTGATGGAAAAGTGTACCTTCTGCGTGCAGCGCACCCAGGAAGGCAAGCTGAAGGCCAAGCTCGAAAATCGTCCGCTGAAAGGTGACGACGTGCAGAGCGCCTGTGCCCAGGCCTGCCCGACCAATGCCATCGTGTTCGGTAACGCCAACGACCCTGAGAGCACCGTATCGCAGTGGCGCAAGAACAATCCGAACCGCCTGTTCCATGTGATCGAGCAGATCCACACGCTGCCCAACGTGAGCTATCTCGCCAAGATCCGCAACACCGAGGAGATCCTGGAAAATGAGCACAACATGGGCGAGCATGCCCGTCAGGAGCAGCACGAAGGAAAGGCCGATCCGAAGGCGCACGGAGCGCAGCCGGCAGCTACGCCTCACTAAAAACGAAAGGCAACCAGGCTAAAGCGCCGGGGGCCTGCATCGATAAAGCATCTTTGAAAATGGTAACGGGTTGGTGGCTGAACCGCATATTCACCATTGACCATTCACCATTCACCAAACAGAGTTACTAACGAGCCCGAGGCGCAGGCCGGAGGCAATAGCAAAACCATATGGCATTACTTAAGTACGAGTCGCAGGTAAGACCGCCGATTGTAGAAGGAAACAAGGATTACCACCAGGTAACGGAAGACATCTGCCGTCCGGTGGAAACCGCCCCCAGCAAAGCCTGGTGGGTAGGATTTATCATCTCTGTAGGTCTGCTCCTTTTCGGTATCTATTCGGTAGGCCGTGAAGTGGCCTACGGTACCGGCCAGTGGAACCTGAACCGGACCATCGGCTGGGGCTGGGATATCACCAACTTCGTATGGTGGGTAGGTATCGGTCACGCCGGTACGCTGATCTCCGCGATCCTCCTGCTGTTCCGCCAGGGCTGGCGTACGGGTGTGAACCGCGCTGCCGAGGCGATGACCATCTTCGCGGTAATGTGCGCGGGCCAGTTCCCGATCTTCCACATGGGCCGTGTATGGAATGCCTTCTTCACCCTGCCTTACCCCAACACACGCGGTCCGCTGTGGGTGAACTTCAACTCGCCGCTGCTGTGGGACGTATTCGCGATCTCGACCTATTTCACCGTATCGCTGCTGTTCTGGTACTCGGGTCTGCTGCCCGATCTCGCCACCCTGCGCGACCGTGCCAAACTGAAGTGGCGCAAAAACTTCTATGGAGTGGCCGCTTTCGGCTGGACCGGTTCCACCAAGCACTGGCAGCGTCATGAAGCCCTGTCGCTGGTACTGGCCGGTCTTTCTACTCCCCTTGTACTCTCCGTACACACCATCGTATCCTTCGACTTCGCCACCTCGGTGATCCCCGGCTGGCACACCACCATCTTCCCGCCCTACTTCGTAGCGGGTGCGATCTTCTCCGGCTTCGCCATGGTGCAAACCCTGCTCCTCGTAACCCGTAAGGTGCTGAGTCTCGAAGACTATATCACCGTCGAGCACATCGAGGTCATGAACAAGGTAATTGTACTCACCGGTTCGATCGTAGGTATCGCTTACCTTACCGAGCTGTTCATGGCCTGGTACTCGGGCGTGAAGTATGAGTGGTTCGCCTTCGAACAGAACCGCGTGAGCCTCGCTTCTCCCTATGGCTGGAGCTATTGGCTGATGATGGGTTGTAACGTGATTTCTCCCCAGATCTTCTGGTTCCGCAAAATGCGCCGCAACATCCTCGTGACCTTCTTCATGTCGATCCTTGTGAACATCGGTATGTGGTTCGAGCGCTTCGTGATCATCGTTACCTCGCTGTACCGCGACTACCTGCCCTCCAGCTGGAGCCCCTACTACACGCCCACGATCTGGGAAATCGGCTTCTACCTTGGTACCTTCGGTCTGTTTGTCACCTGCTACTTCCTGTTCTCCAAGTACTTCCCGGTAATCGCGATCGCGGAGATCAAGCATATCCTGAAGAAGAGCGGCGACCGCTACAAGGAGCAGATGACGCCCATCGAAAAGGAATCGGTAGAGCATTTTGTGCACGAGCACGCCCATCATTAATCAACCGCCGGCTCTCCCGGGAACCGGTACTCATAAACAAACTGAAACGGCTGGCCCCCGGCCTCCCGTGGACAAATAAAGAACTATGGCGATCAAGAAATTTGTTGTCGGCAACTTCTACGACGAGCAGGTGCTGTTTCCCGCTGTAAAGGCGGTACGCAAGGCCGGCCACAAGATCCATGACGTGTACACGCCTTTCCCGATCCATGGACTCGATACGGCGATGGGACTGCGCGACACGAGTCTGCACACGGCCGGTTTCGTCTATGGCATCACGGGAACCACGACGGCCTTCAGCTTTATCACCTGGACGTTGACCGCCGACTGGCCGATGAATATCGGTGGCAAGCCCTTCTTCTCGCTCCCGGCCTGGATTCCCATTATGTTCGAGCTGACCGTACTTTTTGCGGCTGTGGGCATGGTACTGACCTTCTGCTACCTCTGCCAGCTGGCTCCTTTCGTGAAGAAAGATCATTTCAATCTCCGGTCTACGGATGACACCTTTACGATGGCGATCGAGCTCAACGAACGTTCGAACGAGCAGGAGATCATGAACTTCCTGCAGCGTATCGGCGCCCAGGGCGTTGAGGTGATGCACAAAGAAACGGGCTGGTGGATCGGCCGCTACGACAAGGAACAGAAACTCTATAACAACGAAAACGAAGTGGCTGTAGCCGGATAAAACGCGAACGATGAAAAAAGTACTGCTCCTCACAGGAATCATTGCAGGTGCGCTGAGCCTCGCCGGTTGCGGCGGTGCCGAGGGAAACGACCCCGGAAGTGCCTACATGCCCGATATGTATTACAGCCGCGCCTATGAGGCTTATGGCTACAACAACTCCTTCGAAGACCATAACCTGAAGGCCCGTGGCGCTCATTACAACGGCATGCCCGTTCCGGGTTCCGTTGCGCGCGGCGATGCTTTCTCCTTCGGTCTGCCTGAAGGCGACAGCGGCTATGCACGCGCCGCCAGCTTCCGCAGCCCCATGCAGCCGGCCTCTTACACGGCTGCGCAGATGAAAGAGGCAGAACGTCTTTACCTGATCAACTGCGCCATCTGTCATGGCTCCGCACTCGATGGCAATGGTCCCCTCTGGAAAGGTGGCGAAGGCCCGTATCCGGCGGCGCCGCGGAACCTGCTCGACGACTATACCAAGAAGTTGTCGGATGCGCAGATCTACCATGTTATTACCTATGGTAAAGGCCAGATGGGTGCCTATGGTTCCCAGGTGGCTCCCGAGCAGCGCTGGTGGATCACCAACTATATCCGCAGCAAGCAGGGTCCGGCGAAGACCGACAGTGCCGCTGCACCTGCCGCCGCTGCACCTGCCGCCGGTGCTGCCGCAGCTCCTGCAACTGCTGCACCCGCTGCGACACCGAGCAACTAAACTTATAACCTGACGACCTAATACTGAAGTAATGGCAGCTTTAAGAGAGCAATTCGTAATTCCGAAGCGATATAACCTGGTAGCCATGTCCCTCATGGCCATCGGCATCCTCTCGGTGATCATTCTTTTCGTGACGCATGGCATGAAGTCCGGGCATACCGAAGAAGCCGTGCATGAGCGTGCGCGCTTCTGGGCTTCGCTGCTGCAGAACTCCGTATATTTTCTGCTGGTAGTTAATGCCAGCATGTTCTTTATCTGCGCCACTACGCTCGCCTGGGGCGGCTGGCAGATGTCTTTCCGCCGCGTAGCGGAAGCGGTTTCCGCCTGCGTTCCGGCTGTAGGTGCCATCACCCTCGTAGTGCTGCTCGCCATCGTATTCGGCGGCGACCATGCCCTTTACCACTGGACCGATGCCCAGCACGTAGAGCACGACGAAATCCTCAAAGCCAAAAAGGGCTTCCTCAACCCGACCTTCTTCACCGTGTGGACGATCATCACCATCGTTGGCTGGTCGCTGCTGGGTAAGAAGATGCGCTCGCTGTCGCGCAGCATCGACGACAAGACACTGAACCCCGAAGAGGCCAAGAGCTACATCTGGAACAACACCGTTTGGGCTGCCGTTTATGCCGTGCTGTTTGCCCTCACGGTGCTTTCTTCCATTCCCTGGTTCTGGCTGATGTCGATCAACGCCCACTGGTATTCGACCATGTTCAGCTGGTATACCTTCGCTTCCAGCTTCGTAGCCGGTATGGCACTGATCACCCTTTTTACGATCTACCTGAAAAACAATGGGTATCTCGAACTGGTCACCCGCGAGCACATGCACGACCTCGGCAAGTTCATGTTCGCCTTTTCTATCTTCTGGACCTACCTGTGGTACTCCCAGTTCATGCTGATCTGGTATGCGAACATCCCTGAAGAGACGATCTACTTCAAGCCCCGTGTACACGGTGCCTACCGCGGACTGTTCTTCCTGAACCTGATCATCAACTTCCTTGCACCGCTGCTGATCCTGATGAAGCGGGGTGCCAAGCGGAACTACGGCACCATTACCATGATGGCCGTGCTGATCCTCTTCGGTCACTGGATCGACTTCTACCAGATGGTATTCCCGGGTATTTCCGAAGATCATGTTCCCTTTATGCTGGTCGACTTTGGAATCGCCCTCGGATTTGCTGGTCTGATCATGTTCGTAACGGCGCGCAGCCTGGCCAAGGCACCGCTCTACGCACGCAACCACCCCTTCCTGAAGGAGAGCATCGTGCACCACACGTAAGCTTCCACAGGAGGCCCGAATATTCGGGTTTTGTTAACCTAGAAAAGCGGCCTAACCGCTTGATTCATAACGAACTTTGTGTCCGGTTCTTCCGGATCTGAACGTGAACCCATCAAATTGTTCAACGATATGTCGATTTCCTGGATTGTAATAGCGCTGATTTTGGGATTTCTGGTCATCTTCCAGATCGCGAAAGCCAGCGAGTATGTGTCCATCCTGCGGGGTGAGGAGAAAACGCGTAAAGAAAATAACCGCATCAATGCCTTCCTGCTGCTGGCCTTCCTGGTGGTCGGCATGTTCGGGGTATGGTACTGCAACGAGCGCCTGAAGGGCAAGATCCTGGGTGAGGCGGCATCCAACCATGGTGAGCGCATCGACTCGATGCTTTGGATCACCCTTTGGATCACCGGTATCGTTTTCGTCATCACCCAGGTGCTGCTGTTCTGGTTCTCGTATAAGTACCAGGAAAAGGAAGGACGTAAGGCCTTCTTCTATCCCCACAACAACAAGCTGGAGCTGATCTGGACGGTAATCCCGGCCATCACCCTCACCATCCTCGTTGGTTTCGGTCTTTACTACTGGTTCCAGATCACCGGCGAAGCTCCCAAAGATTCGCAGGTGGTGGAAGTGTGGGGCAAGCAGTTTAACTGGGAATTCCGCTACCCCGGTAAAGACGGTGAGTTTGGCAAACGCTACTACAAGGACATCGATGAAACAAAGGGTAATCCCCTCGGTCAAAACTGGAACGATCCTGCCAACCACGACGACGTTTACGTAACGGGCGATGTACATGTAGTGGTGGGTAAGCCGGTGAAGTTCATCATCAATGCCAAAGACGTAATTCATGATGTGGGACTTGTGCATTTCCGCATGAAGATGGATGCCGTTCCGGGTATCCCGACAACAATGTGGTTCACGCCGAAGTACACAACCCGTCAGATGCGGGAGAAGTATGGTCCGGATTTCAACTACGAAATTTCCTGCGACCAGATGTGTGGTAAAGGTCACTTCTCGATGCGCGGTACGGTTATCGTGGAAACACAGGAAGAGTTCAACGCCTGGATGGCTACCAAAAAGTCACAGTATGCCGTGGCAAACGCGCCAGCCGCCCAGGATCCGGCCCAGACTCCGGGAGCCCTTCAGACGACCCCGGCAGGAAGCACCGACAGCGTGACCGGAAAACCGGTTGCCCTGCTGAACAAATAAGCCCTTGAAAACATTATTCAGAGAAAAGATCGTTAAGATATGAGCGAGCAAACAAATTACAACGTGCAGATCGGTTCAGACGTACACCACCATGGTGGAGTACATGTCGATCATCATGGGCATGATGACCATGGTCACCATCACCACAAGGAGACCTTCATCACGAAGTACATCTTCAGCCAGGATCACAAGATGATTGCCAAGCAGTTCCTCATCACGGGGATGCTCTGGGCGATTGTCGGTGGCCTGTTCTCCGTGCTCTTCCGCCTTCAGCTGGCCTATCCCGATGAAACGTTCCCCATCCTGGAAACCTTCTTCGGTAACTGGGCTAAAGGCGGACAGATCCAGCCGGAATTCTATTACGCCCTGATCACGATGCACGGTACCGTACTGGTGTTCTTCGTACTTACCGGCGGCCTTTCGGGAACCTTTGCGAACCTGCTTATTCCGCTGCAGCTCGGCGCCCGTGATATGGCATCGCCGTTCATGAACATGCTGTCGTACTGGTTCTTTTTCCTGGCTTCGGTGGTCATGTTCGCCTCCCTGTTCGTTCAGACGGGGCCGGCATCAGGCGGCTGGACATCGTATCCTCCGCTCTCCGCTCTCGGACAGGCGTCCATCGGTTCCAAAGTAGGTATGGACCTCTGGATCGTTTCGATGGCCCTCTTCGTTGTATCCTCACTGCTGGGCGGTCTGAACTATATCGCCACCATCCTGAACATGCGTACGAAGGGTATGAGCATGACGCGCATGCCGCTGACCATGTGGGCATTGTTCTTCACCGCCATTCTGGGCGTACTTTCTTTCCCGGTACTTTTCTCGGGCTTCATCCTCCTGCTGTTCGACCGTCACCTGGGCACCTCGTTCTACCTGAGCGATATCGTTGTGGCCGGTCAGGTATTGCCGAACGAGGGTGGTAGCGCGGTTCTCTACCAGCACCTTTTCTGGTTCCTCGGTCACCCCGAGGTGTACATCATCATCCTGCCCGCGATGGGTTTGGTGTCGGAAGTTATGTCGGTCAACGCCCGCAAGCCGATCTTCGGTTACATGGCGATGGTCGGCTCCATCTTCGCCATCACCATCCTCGCGTTTCTCGTATGGGCACACCACATGTTCGTATCGGGCCTGAACCCCTTCCTGTGTGCCTTCTTCGTACTGCTGACCCTGCTGATCGCCATTCCTTCGGCCATCAAGGTGTTCAACTGGCTGACGACGCTGTGGCGCGGTAACCTGCGCTTCACGCCGGCGATGATGTTCGCCATCGGTTTCGTAAGCCTGTTCATCTCGGGTGGTCTTACCGGTATCTGGCTCGGTAACTCCACGCTCGACATGCACCTGCACGATACGTACTTCGTAGTGGCGCACTTCCACATCGTGATGGGTGTGTCTGCCTTCTTCGGTATGTTCGCCGGTGTGTACCACTGGTTCCCGAAGATGTTCGGCCGCTACCTCAACAATACACTCGGCTATATCCACTTCTGGGTAACCCTGGCCGGTGCCTACCTGATCTTCTGGCCCATGCACTATCAGGGTCTGGCAGGTGTTCCGCGCCGCTACCTCGATTTCCGTTTGTGGACGTCCTTCAATCAGTTCGGCGACCTCAACAAGATGATCACCATCGCGTCGATCGTTGTGTTTGCGGTGCAGCTGCTGTTTGTCTTCAACTTCTTCTACTCGATCTTCAAGGGTCGTAAGGTGCGTTCTCAGAATCCCTGGGGCGCTACAACACTCGAATGGACAACGCCGATCAATCCCGGTCATGGTAACTGGCCTGGTGAGATCCCCGAAGTTCATCGTTGGGCTTACGACTACAGCAAAGACGGTCGCGACTTCATTCCGCAGACCGAGCCGCTGGGCCCGAATGAGACAAAGCATTAATGTTCGTTGACAGGTTGATCAGTTGACTGGTTGATCAGTTGATGGTGAGAAAGGATGGTGTCGATTTAGTTATTTGAAATCGATCGAATTGCAAACCGCTACACTACAGATGGAAACAGGTGAGGCTTTGAAATCGAACCGGCTGAAGGATTACCTGCAGCTGATGAAGCCTTCCCTGAGCATCATGGTGGTCTTCTCCAGCGTTGTCTGCTTCCTGTTGGTGCCCGGCGTGGGTACACTTTACACCAATCCCTGGCTGCACAGCGTGTTGCTGTTTGTTGCCGGGATGCTGGTGACCGGAAGCGCCAACGCCATCAACCAGGTGGTGGAGAAAGACACGGATGCCCTGATGAAGCGTACGGCTTCCAGGCCGGTCGCCTCCGGGCGCATGTCGGTGGCGGAAGGCTGGACCTTTGCCGTGGTGACGGGTGTGCTGGGTGTCGGGTTGATGTGGTATTACTTCAACGGGCTTGCGGCGGCCGTATCGGCCTTCAGCCTGTTTTTGTACGCCTTCATCTATACCCCGCTGAAGAAGGTGAACGCGATCTCCGTGTTTGTAGGCGCTTTTCCGGGGGCATTACCCTGCCTGATC
>Ga0164290_1001133_pt1 | contig 51129 bp, 50 predicted proteins | sample Micstemetagenome_FD_108782 | JGI IMG/M metagenome (GOLD analysis project Ga0164290, IMG submission 108782) | Contaminated culture microbial community from soil near Moab, Utah, USA - Microcoleus steenstrupii SON62 (Illumina Assembly) | ecosystem: Environmental > Terrestrial > Soil > Soil crust...
AGCCTTCGGCAATTTCCAGAAGATCGGCCACAAGACGAAATACGTGGACGTGCTGGGACCGGCGGAAATGCCGAAAAAGGGCAAGGGCCTCTATTTCATGGACACGTCGTCGGCCGCGGCCGAATGCGTGACCCTGCAGGCGGCGGCCGGCTTCGTCGTGCATCTGTTCCCGACGGGCCAAGGCAACGTGATCGGCAACCCGATCGAACCGGTCATCAAGCTCACGGCCAATCCCAAGACCGCGCGCCTGATGCCCGAGCATATCGATCTGGACGTGTCGGGCATCCTGCGCCGCGAGATGGATCTGGACGAAGCGGGCGACCGGCTGATCGACGTGATGATCCGCGTGTGCAACGGCCGCTACACGTGCGCCGAAGCCTTGGGCCATCGCGAGTTCGTGATGACCAAGCTCTACCAAAGCGCTTAAACGCTTGGGACCGACGATCGACGTACGCGTCTGGCGGGGCGGGGCGGACGGAAGGTTCGAAACCTTCCAGGTTCCGCGCCGTTCCAGCCAGACCGTGCTCGATCTTGTGACCTACATCCAGCGCAAGCTCGACCCCACGCTCGCCTACCGTTTCGCGTGCCGGGTCGGCATGTGCGGCAGCTGCGCCATGACGGTCGACGGCAAGCCGCGCTGGACGTGCCGCACGCATGTGGCCAAGCTGGCCCGCGAATCGGGGGGCGACGTTCTCACGATCGAGCCGCTCAAGAATCTGCCGGTCGTCAAAGATCTGGTCGCCGACATGGCCCCGTTTTTCGACAAATGGGCGAAGGCCGGCGGCGCGTTCGTGCCCTCGGCCGATCCCGGCGCCGACTTTGCCGCAGTGCCGCCCGCGTCCGCCCAGCGCAAAGCGGCCGATGCGGGCATCGAATGCATCGGCTGCGCCGTGTGCTATTCGGCGTGCGACGTTGTCGCGTGGAACAAGGACTATCTGGGGCCGGCCGCGCTCAACCGGGCGTGGACCTTGCAGAACGACGTGCGCGATGCGGGCCGTGGCGAACGCCTTGCCGCGGTGGCGGGCGACGCGGGGTGCCACGCGTGCCACACGCAGCAATCCTGCCGCGCGCACTGTCCCAAATCGCTGAACCCGAGCGCGTCGATCGCGGGGCTGAAGCGCAGCGTGCTCGGCGCGCTTCTGAAGGGCGCGCTATGAGGCGCGACGCCTGGCTGTGGGTCGCCCAGCGCGCCAGCGCGGCCGTGCTGGCGTTTTGCGTCGCAATCCATCTTGCGACCAATATCTACGCCGTACAGGGCGGCTTGAGCGCCGCCGAAATCCTGTCGCGCACCAGCGGCTCGACGCTGCTCGCGGCGTTTTACGGCATTTTTGTGCTCGCGGTTGCGATCCATGCGCCGATCGGACTGCGCACGGTCGCGCGCGAAATGCTGGGCTGGCGCGGCGTCTGGCTCGATTCGAGCTTGGCGCTGTTCGCACTGTTTCTCGCGTGGTTCGGCTGGCGCGCCGTGGGCGGGCTGGTCGGATGACCCGCCCGCACCGATCGCACGCGGCCTGGTGGGCGTTTGCGGTGCATCGCGTTTCGGGGCTTGCGCTCGCGCTGTTCGTGCCGTTGCATTTTTGGGCGCTGGGTCTGGCACTGGAGGGCGAAGCGGCGCTCGACGCGCTTCTCGTGTGGACCGACAATCCGGTGCTGAAGATCGTCGAGGCCGGTTTGGTCGTGCTGTTGGCGGCGCATCTGGCGGGCGGCCTGCGCGTGATGGCGATCGAATTGCTGGCCTGGAATGCCGCGCAAAAAAACGCGGTCGCGGTGTCGGCATTTTTTGCCCTGGCGGTCGGGCTGCTGTTTTTGCTCGGCGCGTTTGCGTGAGCGACACGCTCTATTTGATGCTCGGCGCGTTTTTCGCCGCCATCGCGTCGGGCATGGCGGGGTTCGCGTTTGCGCTGGTCGCATCGGCGACCTTTCTGCATTTTCGCGCGCCCGCCGACGCCACACCCCTGGTGGTGGCCGCGAGCTTGCTCGCGCAAAGCTTTTCGATCTGGAGCCTGCGCGCGGGCATCGATTGGCGTCGGCTGGCGCCGTTCGTGATCGGCGGCATCGTCGGGATTCCGCTTGGCATCTTCTTGCTGGGCCTGGTTGCGGGCGACGCGCTGCGCCAGGCCATCGGCGCCTTCCTGGTCGTCTACGCGCTTTACATGCTGCTGGCGAAGCCCCTTGCGCCGATCGCGCGCGGCGGTGCGACGCTCGACGGCGCGGTCGGACTCGTGGGCGGCGCGTTGGGCGGGCTTGCGGGCCTTTCCGGCGCCTTGCCCACGATATGGGCAGGCTTGCGCGGCTGGCCAAAAGACGCGCAACGCGCCGTCTACCAGCCCTACATCTTCGTCATCCAGGCGCTGACGCTGGCCATGCTGGCGCTGGATGGCGGGATCGGCCCGCAGGCGCAGACGGATTTCCTGTACTGCCTGCCGACGGTGGCGCTGGGCGTGTGGATCGGGCTCAAACTTTATGCCCGGATCGACGACCGGCAATTCAAACGCATCGTGCTTGCGTTGCTGCTGGCATCCGGGCTCGGACTGGTGTTCTAATCGGTCAAAATCGAACCAAGGGAGATTCTGCCATGATCGCCACCCGTCGCGCCGTTCTTGCCGGTACCGCCGCCCTGCTCGCCGCCCCCGCCGCGTTGCGCGCCCAAACCGAAGTGCGCGAAGTGCGCATCGCCAAGCAGTTCGGCATTTCCTATCTGCCGCTGATGGTGATGGAAGACCAGAACCTGATCGAGAAGCACGCCAAAGCCGCAGGGCTGGACGTCAAAACCAGCTGGCTGCAGTTTTCGGGCGGCGCCCCCATCAACGACGCGCTCATTTCGGGCAGTCTCGAATTTGCGGGCGGCGGCGTCGGGCCGATGATCGTGCTGTGGGCGCGCACCAAGGGCTCGCTCAACGTGCGCGGCGTGGCGTCGCTCAATTCCCTGCCGCTCTATCTCAACACCGTCAATCCCGCCGTCAAATCGATCCGCGATTTCACCGACAAGGACCGCATCGGCCTGCCGGCCGTGCGCGTCTCGATCCAGGCGATCACGCTGCAGATGGAAAGCGAAAAAATCTTCGGCACCGGCCAGCACGGCAAGCTCGACAACATCACCGTGTCGATGTCGCATCCCGACGCGATGAACGCGATGATGTCCGGGCGCAGCGAAGTGACCGCGCATTTCGGCTCGCCGCCCTTCCAGAACCAGCAATTGCAGGACAGCCGCGTCACGCGCGTGCTGTCCAGCTACGACGTGCTGGGCGGCCCGGCCTCGTTCAACTTCATGTGGACGACGGCGCGCGTGCGCGAACAGAATCCGCGCGTCTATGCGGCGTTCGTCGCGGCCCTCAACGAGGCGCAGGCGCTGATCAACCGCGACAAGAATCTCGCGGCCGACATCTATGCGCGCGTCGAACGCGGCGCGCCGCCGCGCGAATTCGTCATGCAGCTCTTGAACGATCCGCAGCACGAATTCACGACCGTGCCCAAGAACACGATGAAATACGCGAGCTTCATGGCCCGTACGGGCACGGTGCGCGAAACGCCCGGCGACTGGAAAGACATGTTCTTCCCCGAAATGCACGCCGTGCAGGGCTCCTGACAGGATGGATCGGCCGCTTCTGAAAGTGGACGGCGTCACGCTGCAGTACAAGACGGCCGAGCATCTGGTCACGGCCACGTGGCGCGTGAGCTTCGAGGTGCAGCGCGGCGAACGCTACGTTCTGCTGGGGCCGTCGGGCTGCGGCAAATCCACCTTGCTGAAGGGCGTGGCCGGATTCATGGCGCCCGTCGAGGGGCATATCGCCCTCAACGGGCGCGAGATCGCCAAGCCCGGCCCCGACCGCATGATGGTCTTCCAGGAATTCGACCAGCTGCTGCCCTGGAAGACCGTCCACCAGAACGTCATGTTCCCGATGCTGTGCGCGGGCAAATGGACGCGCCGCGAGGCGGCCGAGCGCGCGCGCCATTTCATCGCCAAAGTCAATCTCGCCAAATTCATCGACGTGTTCCCGCACATGCTGTCGGGCGGCATGAAGCAGCGCGTGGCCATCGCGCGCGCGATGGCGATGGAGCCCGACATCCTGCTGATGGACGAACCCTACGCGGCGCTCGACGCGCTGACGCGCCGCAAGATGCAGGAAGAGCTTTTGGAACTTTGGGACGACGTGCGCTTCACGGTGCTGTTCGTCACCCATTCGATCGAAGAAGCCATCATCGTCGGCAGCCGCATTCTGGTGCTTTCGCCCCATCCGGGCCGCGTCAAGGCCGAACTCAATTGCCACCAATTCGACCACACCGCGCAGGGCGGCGTCGAGTTCCAGGCATTGCAGCGGCGCATCCACGACATGCTGTTCGCGGAAGCCGTCGAACCGGAAAAGGCCGATGCCCATGGCTGACGGCGCCAAAATCCAGCCGCACGTGCGCGCCGAATACGAAGTCTCCAGCGTTGCCGACGCGCAGTTCGGCGAAGTGGCGCGCCCGCTTTCGGCGTTCGAGCGCGTGTGGAACCAGACCGGCGTGCGCCGCCTTGCGGTGGTCGCGACGCTGGCGCTGGCGTGGGAAATCTACGGACGCACTCTCAACAACCCGCTGATGTTCCCGCCGTTCAGCGAAGTGTCGATGGCGTTCTACGACGCGTTCGCCAATGGCCCGCTGCTGGGCCGCATGCTGACGACGCTGCAAGTGCTGCTGATCGGCTACAGCACGGGCTTGGCGCTCGCGGCCGTGTTCACCACGCTCGCGGTCTCGACGCGGTTCGGGAACGACCTGCTCTCGACGCTGACCGCGATGTTCAACCCGCTGCCCGCGATCGCGTTGCTGCCGCTCGCCCTGCTGTGGTTCGGGCTCGGCATTCCCTCGCTCGTGTTCGTGATCGTGCATTCGGTCCTGTGGGCGGTGGCGCTCAACACGCATACGGGGTTCAAGTCGGTCTCGGAAACGCTGCGCATGGCGGGGCAGAATTACGGACTTACGGGCGTGCGCTACGTCGTGTCGATTCTGATCCCGGCGGCGTTCCCGTCGATCCTGGCGGGCCTCAAGATCGGCTGGGCGTTCGCGTGGCGCACGCTGATCGCGGCCGAACTGGTGTTCGGCGTGTCGGCGCGCTCGGGCGGGCTGGGCTGGTACATTTTCGAAAACCGCAATCTGCTGGAAACCGCCAACGTGTTCGCGGGCCTGCTCACCGTCATCGTCATCGGGCTGTTCGTCGAGGGCGTGATTTTCCGCGCCATCGAAGCGCGCACCGTGCGGCGCTGGGGGATGCAGCGATGAAACCCTTTGCCGTCGATCCGGCCGCCGTCGAAGAAGCCGCGAAACTGCTCTATATCCGCGCGCTCAAGATTCTGCCCGACGACATCAAACAAGGATTTGTGCGGCTCGACGCGTCGGAGACCGGCGGCACGGCCAAAGCGATTCTGGCGACGATGGTCGAAAACATCGACGTGGCCGAGCGCACCGGCAATCTTCTGTGCCAGGACACCGGCATTCCGATCTTCAACGTCGATATCGGCCAGAACGTGGCGATCGACGGCGTGGCGCTGAAGGCCGCCATCGGACGCGGCGTGGCGCGCGCCACCACGGAGCATCCGCTGCGCTCGTCGGTCGTCCATCCGCTGACGCGCGCCAACGCGCATAATTCTTCCGGTATCCGGGTTCCCGTCATCAATATCGATTTCGTCGACCGGCCCGGCACGCTGCGCCTGGAGATGATCCCCAAAGGTTCGGGCTCGGAAAACGGCTCGTTCCTCAAAATGCTGGTTCCCGCCGACGGCATCGACGGCATCAAAACCTTCGTGATCGACCGCGTGATGGAAGCGGGCGGCAAAGTGTGCCCGCCGACCATCGTGGGCGTGGGTATCGGCGGCACGTCGGATCTGTGCATGCATCTGGCCAAGCTCGCGGCGACGCGCGCCCTCGGCACGGCGTGCGCCGACCCCGAGGGGGCGAAGCTCGAAAAGCTGCTCTCCAATGCGGTCAACACGCTGGGCATCGGGCCGCAGGGGCTTGGCGGCGATTCGACCGCGTTCGCCGTGCATGTCGAGACGGCCGCCACGCACATCACGATGAACCCCGTGGCCGTCAACATCCAATGCCATTCGGCCCGGCGCGCCAGCGCGCTGTTCGACGCCGACGGGCTGACGCTCGGGTTCTAGCCATGGCGCACCATGTTCTCGACATGCCGATCGACGAAGCCCGCGTGCGAACCTTGCGCGCGGGCGACACGGTCACGCTGGAGAACGATCTTTTCGGCATTCGCGACGCGACGCAAATCCACATGTTCGATCGCGGCCGCAAGACGCGCTTTTCGCTCCGCGGCCATGCGGTGATCCACACCGCCCCCAATGTGCGCAAGGTGACGCCGTCCAACGAATGTCCGGCGGGCTACGAAGCCGTATGCGTGGGCACCACCACGTCCGACCGCATGGAGCGGTTCTCGCGGCCATTGATGGCCGACTACGGCGTGCGCCTGATCGTGGGCAAAGGCGGTTTGCGCGACGCCTCGCAGGCCGCGTTCCGGGATCTGGGCGGGGCGTATCTTGCGATCATCGGGGGCACGGCCGCGCTCGAAACCACGTGGATCGAACGCATTGCCGATGTCGATCTCGACGATCTCAATCCCGAGAGCCTGTGGCATTTCAAGATCAAGGGTTTCGGGCCGCTGCTGGTCGCGATGGACAGCCACGGCGCCTCGCTCTACGACGCAGTGCGCGAGACCGCGCAAAACCGGCGTGCGGCGGCATTGGCGGCTTTGGGCGTCAAAACATGAAGCGGCTCGATTTCGACATTCTCGTTCTGGGGGCGGGCGGGGCCGGGCTGTTTGCGGCGCTGCACGCGCACAAGGCCGATCCCGCCTTGAAGATCGCCATCGCGGTCAAGGGGCTGCTGGGCAAAAGCGGCTGCACGCGCATGGTGCAGGGCGGCTACAACGTTGCGTTGGCGCCGGGCGACAGCGCCGTGCGCCATTTCATGGACACCGTCGAAGGCGGCAAATGGCTCAACGACCAGGATCTGGCCTGGCTGCTCGTGCACGAGGCGCAGACGCGCATCCGCGAACTTGAAAACGAACTCGGCTGTTTTTTCGACCGCAACGCCGACGGCACGGTCCACCAGAAAGCCTTTGCGGGCCAAACCTTCGACCGCACGGTCCACAAGGGCGATCTGACCGGCATCGAGATCGTCAACCGCCTGGCCGAACAGGTCTGGACGCGCGGCATTTTTCGACTTGAAGAACACCGCGCGCTGGCGTTCGTCAAAACGCCGGACGGGTCGGCCCTGTCGGGCGTCTTGATGCTGGATATACGTGCCGGCGAATTTCTGTTCGTGCGCGCCAAGGCCGTGCTGCTCGCGACGGGCGGCGGACCGACCATGTACAAATACCATACGCCCTCGGGCGACAAAGCGTGCGACGGCATGGCGATGGCGCTGCGTGCGGGCCTCGCCTTGCGCGATATGGAAATGGTGCAGTTCCATCCGACCGGACTTCTCGCGGGCCCCGACACGCGCATGACCGGCACGGTGCTGGAAGAAGGTTTGCGCGGTGCGGGCGGGTGGCTTACCGACCGCGACGGCAAACGCTTCATGGCCGAGTACGACCCCAAAGGCGAACGCGCGACGCGCGACGTGGTCAGCCGCGCGATCGCCGACGCGATCGCCAAAGGGCGCGGCACGGACCTTGGCGGCGTCCATCTCGAGATGGCGCATCTGGGCCCCGACAACGTGCGCAAGCAATTCAAAGGCATGGTCGAACGCTGCGCCGATTGCGGCTTCGACCTTGCGGGCGGGCGCGTGCAGGTGGTGCCGACCGCGCACTACATGATGGGCGGCGTGCCGTTTGCGCCCGATTGTACGACCGCGCTGCCCGGCTTGTTCGCGGCCGGCGAAGATACCGGCGGCGTGCACGGCGCCAATCGACTGGGCGGCAACGGCGTCGCCAATTCGACCGTGTTCGGCGGCCTCGCGGGCGCCAGCATGGCAAAATTCGCGCGCGGCGCCCAGTTGCGCGCTGCCGACGAAGCGGCGATCGATGCGGCCGTTGCGGCCGCGCTGGCGCCGTTCGCAATACCGCCCGGCGATCTCGATGCGATCCGCGAGACGCTTTACGACACGATGTGGAACGATGTCGGCATCGTGCGCGACGCGGCCGGCCTGGCGCGCGGTGCGGCCGCGCTCGACGAACTCGAACGCGCGCTCGACCGTACGGGCGTTGCCGACGGCCAGCGCGCCTTCAATCTCGCCTGGCACGATTGGCTCAACCTCAAAAACCTGGTCGCGGTGTCGAAGATCGTCTGCGCGGCCGCCCAAATGCGCACCGACAGCCGGGGCGCGCATTTCCGCGCCGATTTTCCGGCAACCGACGACCTGGCGACGTCGCGCTACACGCTCGCCAGGCTCGCCGACGGCGCGCCGCAGGTATCGAGCGAACCCGTTCTTTTCACGCGCGTGCGGCCCGGCCAAACGCTTCTCCCCGCCGAGGCCGCAGAATGAAAATCGCCGACAAATTGGCGCAAACCCTGGCCGACTGGGGCGCCACTTTCGCCTTCGGCATTCCGGGCAACGACGTGCTGGAAACCGTGCGCGCGTGCGAGGAGGCGGGCATCCGTTTCGTGCTCGCGAAGTCCGAGCCCGCCGCCGCCTTCATGGCCGACGCGGTCGCGCAAATCACCGGCAAACCGCAAGTGCTGATCCCGGCCCTGGGACCGGGCATCGCCAACGCGACGGCCGGTTTGGCGGGCGCATTGATGGAGCGCTCGCCCATTGCCGTGCTGACCGGCGAGATGGCGACCGCCAACCAGCAAATCTACAACCACCAGGCTTTCGACCATGTGGCGTTGGCAACGCCCGTGGTCAAATACGCCGCGACTCTCAATGCCGCGCGCCCGGCGCAGCAATTGGCGCGCGCGCTCGATATCGCCACGAGCTACCCGGCCGGCCCCGTGATGGTCAATGTGCCCGCCGATATCGGGCGTCTCGACAGCAAGGAAAGCGCGCGCCCGAAGCCAGCCGAAATCGAACGCACGGGACTGGCGCCCGAAGCGGTCGCGGCTTTGCGCCAAAAAATTGCGAACGCCAAACAGCCGTTGGCCCTGGTCGGACGCGGCGCCCTGGCCGAACGCGTGCCCCCGGCGCTGCGGGCGTTCCTCGAAGGCTGGAACATGCCGTTTTTTGCGACCTACAAGGCCAAGGGCGTCGTGCGCGACGACCATGCTTTGTGCTTGGGCGCGGTCGGCCTGTCGCCGATCGTCGATGCGGTAAATTTGAAAGTGCTGGCGGCGGCCGATCTGGTCGTGTGCGTCGGCTTCGATCCCATCGAGCTTCGCGACGCGTGGGTCGATGCGTGGGGCCCCGAGCGCGCGGCGATAGCGCTCGATTGGGGTCCGCTCAACCATCGTATTTTTCCGCTGGGCCGGGAATGCCACGGCGATCTGCCGACGATGCTGGCCCAGCTTGCCGGCACCGGCGCCAGCGCCTGGCCGCCCGCGTTGCTCGATGCGTGCCGCAACGATGTTGCCCATATCGTGCGGCCGCGCGCGCCCAAGAGCGGAATTTCGCCCGCCGCCTTGTTCAAGGCCGTGTCGGATCGCGTCGCGCCCGATTGGCGTATGACGGTCGATGTGGGCGCGCACCGAATCCTGGCGAGCCACGCCATCGCCTGCAAAGCGCCCGGCCAATTGATGCAGTCGAACGGCCTGTGCTGCATGGGCTATGCGGTGCCCGCCGCCATCGGCGCGCAATTGGCCGATCCCCAGGCGCCGGTCGTGGCGCTAGTCGGCGACGGTTGCATGCTGATGACGTTGGGCGAATTGCCGCTGGCCAGCGAACTTGGCCTGCCGATCGTCGTGATCGTGCTCAACGACGGCGCCCTGTCGCTGATCAAGCTGAAACAGGCGAAGATGCAGATGGAAAAACGCGGCGTCGATTTTGCGGGACCGCGTTTCGATCTGATCGCGCACGCCTGCGGCGCCGTCGGCGTGCGCGTCGAAACCCAGGCCGCGTTCGAAGCGGCGTTCGATGCGGCGCTACGCGCGCGCAAATTCACGCTCATCGACGCGATCGTCGATGCGGGCGAATACATGGAGCAGATGTGACATGAACGACATCGTCGTCAGCGAATTCGTCGACCAATGGGCGGTCGACGATCTGGCCCGGGACTACAAGGTCCATTACGACCCCAAGCTCGTCGACAATTTGGACAAGCTCGGCGCGCTTGCGGCCGACAGCCCCGCCATCGTCGTGCGCAACCGCACGCAAGTGCGCGGCGCCATGCTGGCGGCGATGAAGAATCTCAAGGTCATCGGGCGGCTGGGCGTCGGGCTCGACAATATCGATATGGACGAATGCGCAAGGCGCGGCATCCAGGTGTTTCCCGCGACCGGCGCCAATACCGTCTCGGTCGCCGAATACGTGATCGCGGCGATCCTGGTCGGGTTTCGCGACGTGTGGAAAGCCAACGATGCGGTGCTGGCGGGCAAATGGCCGCGCAACGATCTGATGCTGGGCGAGGCGATGGGCAAGCGCCTGGGTCTTGTCGGCTTCGGCGGCATCGCGCGCGCGGTCGCCAGCCGCGCCAAGGCGCTCGACATGCAGCTTGCCGCTTACGACCCGATGCTGTCGGCCGACGACCCGGCCTGGGCGCAATACGGCGTTGCGCGCGAGACCAGCATCGATGCGCTGTGCGAAAGCTGCGACGCGGTTTCGCTGCATGTGCCGCTGACGCCGCAGACCAAGAATCTGCTCGACGCGGCGAGGCTCGCCAAAATGAAACCAACGGCGCTGGTGATCAACACCGCGCGCGGCGGCATCATCGACGAAGCGGCGTTGGCCGCCGCCCTTAGGGCCGAAAAACTCGGCGGGGCCGCCCTCGACGTGTTCGACCAGGAACCGCTCAAATCGGGTTCGGTGCTCGAAGGCGTGCCGCGCCTGTGGCTCACGCCGCATATTGCGGGCGTGACGGCCGAAGGCAATGTGCGCGTGTCCACCGTCACGGTCGCGAACGTGCGCGGCGCGCTGCAAAAGCTCGGCATCGAGGGCCGCAAATGAGCGAAACGATTTCTTTGGCCGACGCGCATGCGTTGGCGGTCGCGGCGCTGGTGGCGGGCAATACCTCGAACGCCAATGCCCGCCATGTCGCCGACGCGCTGGTCGGCGCCGAAGCCGACGGGCTCGCGAGCCACGGCTTGTCGCGCGTCGCGGCCTACGCCGACCAGGCAAAGGCCGGCAAGGTGGCGGGCCATGCCGTGCCCGTTTTGAATAGAACGGCGCCTGGCGCCCTGTTCGTCGATGCCAAAGACGGGTTCGCCTATCCCGCCATCGCGGCGGCGCTTGGCCAGGGTGCCGAGATGGCCAAACAATCGGGCGTTGTAGCGATCGGCATCGCCAATTCGCACCATTTTGGCGCCGCCGGCTTGCATGTCGAGGCGGCGGCGAAGGCCGGGCTGGTCGCGTTGCTGTTCGGCAATTCGCCCGCCGCCATCGCGCCCTGGGGCGGATCGGCGGCTTTGTTCGGCACCAATCCGATCGCGTTCGCGTGCCCGCGCGCCGACAAGGCGCCGCTCGTGATCGATCTTTCCTTGTCGAAGGTCGCGCGCGGCAAGATCATGGTCGCGGCGCAGAAAGGCGAGGCGATCCCGGAAGGCTGGGCGCTCGACCCCGACGGCAAACCCACGACCGACGCCAAAAAGGCGCTCGCGGGCACGATGCTGCCCTTGGGCGACGCCAAGGGCGCCGCACTCGTGCTGATGGTCGAATTGCTGTCGGCGGCGTTGACGGCGTCGCATTTCGGCTTCGAAGCGAGTTCGTTTTTCGACGCCAAAGGCCCGCCGCCGCGCGTCGGCCAGCTCCTGCTGCTGATCGATCCCGCGCGCTTTGCGGGCGACGCGTTTGCGAGCCGCGTCGAGACCTTGCTTGGCGCCATCTTGGGCCAGGCGGGCACGCGCTTGCCGGGCGACCGGCGCTTGAAACTGCGCGCCGCCGCAGCGTCGGGCGGCATCAAAGTGCCCGGCGATTTGCTGGCCGATTTGCGCAAGCGAGCGGCCGGGTGATCGAGCGCCATGGGCAAATCCGCGACAGCGTGCGCGCGATTTGCGCGCGGTTTGCGGGTTCCTATTGGCGCGAACTCGACCGCGAGCGGCGCTACCCGACGGCGTTCGTCGAAGCGCTGACGGCGAGCGGCATGCTGGCCGCGCTGATCCCCGAGGAATATGGCGGTTCCGGCCTGAAATTGTCGGCCGCCGCCGCGATCCTCGAGGAAATCCACGCGAGCGGCGGCAATGGCGGCGCGTGCCACGCGCAGATGTACACGATGGGCACGATCCTGCGCCACGGCAGCGACGCGCAAAAGCGCCTCTATTTGCCCGACATCGCGGCGGGCAAACTGCGCTTGCAGGCGTTCGGCGTGACCGAGCCGGATGCGGGCACGGACACGGGCGCTATCCGAACCACGGCCGAACGGCATGGCGACGTCTATGTCGTCAACGGCCAGAAACTGTGGACCAGCCGCGCCGAACATTCCGATCTGATGCTGCTGCTTGCGCGCACCACGCCCAAAGAGAAAACCGCCAAAAAGACCGACGGGCTTTCGGTCTTCGTGCTCGACATGCGCGGCGCCAAGGGGCTTGCGATCAAGCCGCTGCGCGCGATGGTCAACCACGCGACGACGGAAGTGTTTTTCGACAATGTCGAAATCCCGGTCGCCAACCGCATCGGCGCGGAAGGCAAAGGCTTTCGCTATATCCTGGACGGCATGAATGCCGAGCGCATTCTGATCGCGGCGGAATGCATCGGCGACGCGCGCTGGTTCGTGGAAACCGCGACGGCGTACGCGAAATCGCGAAACGTGTTCGGTCGCCCGATCGGCCAGAACCAGGGCGTGCAGTTCCCCATCGCCAAAGCCTATGCCGCGATGCGCGGCGCCGAACTGATGGTGCAAGAGGCGCTGGTACTTTACGAGGCGGGCGCATCGTGCGGCGCCGAGGCCAACATGGCCAAGATGCTGGCGGCCGACGCGTCGTGGGCGGCGGCCGAGGCGTGCCTGCAGACGCATGGCGGATTCGGTTTTGCCGAAGAATACGACGTCGAGCGCAAATTCCGCGAAGCGCGGCTCTACCAAGTGGCGCCCGTTTCGACCAACCTGATCCTCGCCTACATCGCCGAGCATGTGCTTGGCCTGCCGAGGTCCTACTGATATGGAGCGCGCGCTCGACGGAATTCTGGTGGTCGCCCTGGAGCAGGCGGTGGCCGCGCCCTATTGCACCTCCAGGCTCGCCGACGCGGGCGCCCGGGTCGTCAAGATCGAGCGCGCGGAGGGCGATTTCGCGCGCGGCTACGATGCGGTCGCCAAAGGCCAGGCGAGCTATTTCGTGTGGCTCAATCGCGGCAAAGAATCGCTGGTCGCCGACATCAAAGACGAAAGCGACGCGGCCTTGCTGCACCGTATTCTCGCAAGGGCCGACGTGTTCGTGCAGAATCTGATGCCGGGGGCTGCGGCGCGCGCGGGCTTCGGGTCCGACGCGCTTCGCCGCCGGCATCCCAAACTGATCTGCGTCGATATTTCGGGCTACGGCGACGAAGGCCCGTACGCGGCGATGAAAAGCTACGACATGCTGGTGCAGGCCGAAACGGGTCTGGCCTCGCTTACCGGCGGACCCGACGCGCCGGGCCGCGTCGGCGTGTCGGTATGCGACATTGCGGCGGGCATGTACGCGCACCAGGCGATCCTGGAAGCGCTGATCAAACGCGCGCGCACCGGCGAGGGCGCTTCGATCAAAGTCTCGCTGTTCGACGGCATGGCCGACTGGATGGCCGTGCCGCTGCTGCATTTCGACTATGCCGGCAAGGCGCCCGCGCGCGTCGGGCTCGCGCACCCGTCGGTCGCCCCCTACAGCGCGTTCGAAAGCGCGGACGGCACGCCCATCGTGATCTCGGTCCAGAACGACCGCGAATGGGCGGATTTTTGCGCGGGCGTGCTCGGCGAAGCGCCGCTGCCGCAGTTCGCCACCAACATCCTGCGCGTGCAGAACCGTGCAGCGCTCGACGCCCATATCGCGGCCGCGTTCAAGCGCCGCACGCGGGCCGATCTGGTCGAACGTCTGCGCGCCGCGCGCATCGCGTTCGGCGAGGTCAACGATGTCGCGGCGTTTTCGGCGCATCCGCAATTGCGCCGCGTAAATGTCGAGACCGCAGCCGGCGCGGTCGCGATCCCGGCGCCGCCGCCGATCGTCGACGGGGTGCGCGCGCCCGCCTTGGGCCGCGTGCCGGGCATCGGCGAACACAGTGCTGCCATTCGCGCCGAGTTCCCGTGAATTTGCAGGACTGGATCGGGCGCCGCGAAACGCGCAGCGACACATTGTCGCAAGAACGTGTCGCGCAGATCGCCGCGTGTTTCGATCGCGACGCGCCGACGCAGGCCCTTCCTTCGGGCTGGCATTGGGGCTTCTTCAATCCGGCCGCCAAGCAGTCCGAACTTGGCCCCGACGGCCATCCCAAACGCGGCGGGTTTTTGCCGCCCGTGGCGCTGGAGCGGCGCATGTGGGCGGGCGGCACGCTTGCGACGCATGCGCCGTTGCCCGTCGGCGCCGTCGCCACGCGCGTTTCGACCGTTCGCAGCGTCGCCGAAAAACAGGGAAGCAGCGGCGCGCTGGTTTTCGTGACGGTCGACCATGCGATTCGCGTCGGCGACACGCTGTGTCTGGAGGAAACGCACGACATCGTCTATCGCGCGCCCGGCCCTGCGGGTGCCGCGTCGGCGGCGCCCGGCGACGCGGCTTGGCGCGAGCGGCGCGTTGCCGATGCCGTGCTGCTGTTCCGCTATTCTGCCGTCACCTTCAACGGCCATCGCATCCATTACGACCGCGCCTATGCGCAAAATGTCGAGGCCTATCCGGGGCTGGTCGTGCACGGGCCGCTGCTCGCGACGCTGCTGCAGGAATTTGCCGAACGCTGTTTGGGGCGAAAGCTGAAACGCTTTTCGTTTCGCAACGCCGCGCCCGTGTTCGACGGCGAGGCGTTCGATCTTTGCGGCAAACCGGGCGGCGATTTTTCGGGCGGGAATTTTTGGATCGCGGCTGGCGACGGGCGTTTGATCCAGCGCGCGGCGGCCGAATAGATCTACGCGGCGGCCGTCGCCATCATCTTGCCGGTATATTCGACCACGACATTGGTTTCGGACGCAGCGCCCTTGGTGCGGATCAAGAAGCACAGCCGTTCGGCGATTAGCCGGATTTCCTTGGCCGACTTGGCGGGCAGCGGAATCTTGCGGTCTTTGCAGAACACGATCAGCGCCGCCGCCACCGTCGCCGTGTCGAAGGTCACGGTTTCCAACGCGCCCGCATCCTTGTCGATATGGATGGTCACGCTCAGATCGGTGCGCCCGATCACGACTTTTTTGAGATTGCCGGGCGGAAACGGCGTCCTACGCTGACGGTTATACTCGATCAGCGCCCGGCACAGCTCGTTCTGGTCGAAAAAGATCAGTCGGTATTCGCTTGCCATTGCAGCCACGGTTCGAGCACACGGAACTGCAACTGTATGCCGTGCGGGTCGATTTTACCAGAGACCTCTAATTAATTCTAAATATTAATAAAATTTATTGTAATTCGCGGCAAATCGGAATTCTACCGGCGAATTCTTGGCGAACCGCGAATCGTCGGCCATACTCTTCGGTTATGGCGCGTGCCCGAACCCGTCCCTACGATCGTCCGCAGACCGACCCGCGCGCGGCGCCGCGCAGTTGCGACCATGCGGGCTGTGCGGCGATGGGCGAGTATCGGGCGCCGCGCGACCGCGGAAAGCTCAACGATTTCTATTGGTTCTGCCTCGCCCATGTGCGCGAATACAATGCCTCGTGGGATTTCTACAAGGGTGCCGATGCCGATACGCTCGAACGCGAGCGGCGCGCCGATGTGATCGGCCGCAGGCCAACTTGGCCGATGGGCGTTGGCAAGCGTACCCGGGGACCGCTGGGGCGCACCGAAGCTCTCGAGGAAGCCATGCGGCGCTGGTTTTCCGATGGCGAGATCCCGGGTTTCGAAGCCAAACCCAACCCGGAACCGCGCAAACCCCGCCCGGTCGGCCCGGTCGAGGAGGCGTTGGCGGTGCTCGAACTCGACTGGTCGGCGACGTTCGATCAGATAAAGTCTCGATACAAGTCGCTCGCAAAACGTCACCATCCCGATGCGAACGGGGGCGACAAAGCGGCGGAAGAACGTCTAAAATCCATCAATCAGGCCTACACGATCCTGAAGGCGCAGATCGCAAAACAGACGGACCGTTCCTGACCGGACGGACCGCCGGCGAGCGGTTTGCGCTTTTCCCGAATTTGTCGTTCCTAAATTCGATTCTGCGGAGTTTGCGTAACCATGTCCCCTGCAATTGTCCCCGCTGCGGTGTCGGCCGATCTGGTCGCGCGCGTTCCCGACGCCAAACTGAAGGTCCGCCAGGTTTTCGGCATCGACTCCGACCTCGAAGTGCCGGCTTTTTCGACGGCGCCCACCGACCATGTGCCGGACCGCGACGACAATTACAGGTTCGACAAGGAAACCACGCTGGCGATCCTGGCAGGTTTCGCGTTCAACCGCCGCGTGATGGTCCAGGGCTATCACGGCACCGGCAAGTCCACGCATATCGAGCAGGTCGCCGCGCGCCTCAATTGGCCGTGCATCCGCATCAATCTCGATAGCCATATCAGCCGCATCGATCTGGTCGGCCGCGACGCGATCGTGGTGCGCGACGGCAAGCAGGTGACCGAATTCCGCGAAGGCCTGCTGCCGTGGGCGCTGCAGCATCCCTGCGCGCTCGTGTTCGACGAATACGACGCGGGCCGCGCCGACGTGATGTTCGTCATCCAGCGCGTGCTCGAACTCGACGGCAAGCTCACGCTGCTCGACCAGAACCGCGTGCTGCGTCCGCACCCGGCGTTCCGGCTGTTTTCGACCGCCAACACCGTGGGGCTCGGCGACACGACCGGCCTCTATCACGGCACGCAGCAGATCAACCAGGGCCAGATGGACCGCTGGAACATCGTCACCACGCTGAACTATCTGCCGCACGACGAAGAGACCAAAATCGTGCAGGCGAAGTCGCAGGGCTACGACACCAAAGAAGGCCGCGACATCGTAAGCGCCATGGTGGCGCTGGCCGATCTCACGCGCAGCGGCTTCATGGCGGGCGATATCTCGACCGTGATGAGCCCGCGCACGGTCATTACCTGGGCCGAAAACGCGCGCATCTTCGGCGATGTGGGCTTCGCGTTCCGCGTGACGTTCCTCAACAAATGCGACGAGGTCGAACGCCAGACGGTCGCCGAATACTACCAGCGCTGTTTCGGCGCCGAGCTGCCGGGCGGCGCCGCGCTCGCCGTGCGCAAAGCGGGCTAAAGGCCGCGCCAAGCGTCCATGCCCAAGCCCAGCAACGAAGGCCCAGTCGAGCAGTTCCGCCAGGTGACGGCGGCCGCCTTGCGCGCGGTCGCGCGCGTGCCCGAACTGACCGTGGCGTTTGCGGCCGAGCCCGCCAATCTGCGCGGCACGGAAGCGTATCTGCCGCAGCCCGGGCGCGATTTGCCGGCGGGCGAAGTGGCCGTCGTGCGCGGCGAAGCCGATTCGATCGCCCTCAAGCTGCGCCACCACAATGCCGCCACGCACGCCAAGCGCCAGCCGCAGGGCGCGATGGGCCGCGCGATCTACGATGCGGTCGAACAGGCGCGCTGCGAGGCGTTGGGCGCGCGCCGCATGGCGGGGGTCGCGGGCAATCTGGGGGCGGCACTCGAAGAACGCTGCCGCCAGGCGGGCTATGCGCGCGTCGCCGACCGCGACGCGGCGCCGCTGGTCGAAGCCATCGCGATGCTGGCGCGCGAAAGTTTTACCGGCGCCCGGCCGCCCGAATCCGCGCGCAATATGGTGGATCTGTGGCGCCCGTGGGTCGAATCCAAAACCGGCACCGATTTTTCCGACCTCGCGCGCAGCCTCGACGACCAGGCTCTGTTCGGCGAGACCGCGCGCAAGCTGATCGCCGATCTGGAACTGGGCGAGGAAGAGGGCCAGTCGAGCGAGGCCGACGACAACCAGAACGACGACGGCGACGACAGCCAGGACGGCCAGAAATCGGGCGAGGCCGAAGATGCCGGCGAACAGTCGCCCGCCGAAGCCATGATGGGCTCCGAAACGCGCGAAGCGGCGGGCGAAGACGGCGGCGAGGGCGAGGGCGAAGAACAGGAAGGCGACGATTCCGAAGGCATGGGCGAGGACGGTCCCGAGCGCCCGGGCAAGCGCCCGCGCCCGCAAGACGGCCGCAATTCGACCGACGCGCCCCTGTATCGCGCCTTCACGACCGAATTCGACGAAACGATCGACGCCGACGCGCTGTGCGACGCCGACGAGCTCACGCGGCTGCGCGCGCATCTGGACCAGCAGCTCAGCCATTTGCAGGGCGTGATCGCGCGCCTGGCGAACCGGCTGCAGCGCCGGTTGCTCGCGCGCCAGAACCGCGCGTGGGAGTTCGACCTCGAAGAAGGCATGCTCGACGCCGCAAGGCTCGCGCGCGTCGTCGCCGATCCGGCGTTTTCGCTGTCCTACAAGCGCGAGCTCGATACCAAATTCCGCGACACGGTCGTCTCGCTGCTGATCGACAATTCGGGCTCGATGCGCGGCCGGCCGATCACGGTTGCGGCCATGTCGGCCGACATCCTGGCGCGTACGCTCGAGCGCTGCGCGGTCAAGGTCGAAATTCTGGGGTTCACCACGCGCGCCTGGAAGGGCGGCCAAAGCCGCGAACGCTGGCTTGCCAAAGGCAAAGCGGCCAATCCCGGGCGCCTCAACGATCTGCGCCACATCGTCTACAAGGGCGCCGACGCGCCGTGGCGGCGCGCGCGCAAGTCGCTCGGCCTCATGCTGCGCGAGGGCCTGCTCAAGGAGAACATCGACGGCGAAGCGCTGATGTGGGCGCATGCGCGCCTGATCGCGCGGCCCGAGCAGCGCAAGATCCTGATGGTGATTTCCGACGGCGCGCCGGTCGACGATTCGACGCTGTCGGTCAATCCGGGCAATTACCTCGAGCGCCATCTGCGCGAATCGATCGACTACATCGAAAGCCGCTCGCCGGTCGAACTGCTCGCGATCGGCATCGGCCACGACGTCACGCGCTACTACAAGCGCGCGGTCACCATCGTCGATGCCGAGCAACTCGGCGGCACCGTGATGGAGAAACTGGCCGAGCTGTTCGAAGAAGACGGCCAGCCGCAAGCGCGCCGCCGCGCCTGATGTTTTTGTCCCGCAAGGAGCATCCCGCAATGAAGAAAATTCTTGCCGCAACCGTGCTGGCGCTGGCGCTGGGCGCGTGCGCGTTCGAGCAGCCCGCACCCCTCAAGCTCACCATCCTGCACAACAACGACATCCATTCGCGCCTGCAGCCCGTCAACGCGCAAAGCAGCAATTGCACCGCGCAGGATTTCGCGGCGAACCGCTGCTTTGGCGGCATGGCGCGCGTGGCGACGATGCTGCAGGCGCAAAAGGCCGAGGCGGCGGCCGCCGGGCGCCAGGTGCTGGTGCTCGATGCGGGCGACCAGTTCCAGGGCTCGCTGTTCTACAGCCACTACAAGGGGTCGGCCGAACTCGAAGTGATGAGCCAGGTCGGCTACGACGCGATGGCGATCGGCAACCACGAATTCGACGACGGCCCCGAGAATTTCGCGCGTTTCCTGCGCGCTGCGCGCTTCCCCGTGCTGTCGGCAAATATCGACGCGACGACCGAACCCGTGCTGCGCGATCTGTTCAAGAGCCATGTCGTGCTGACGCGCGCGGGCGCGAAAATCGCGATCGTGGGCGCGACCACCGAAGACACGCCCGAAATCGCCTCGCCCGGTCCGCGCTTGCGCTTCGTCAGGGCCGAGGAAGTCCTGCGCCCGCTGGTCGCACGGCTGCGGGCCGAGGGTGTGGGCCATATCGTGCTGCTCTCGCATCTGGGCCTGCCGCGCGACCGCGAAGTTGCAGCCGCAGTCGACGGCATCGACGTGATCGTCGGCGGCCACTCGCACACGCTGCTCGGCAACAATGTCGAGGGCGCTCAAGGCCCCTATCCCACCAACGTCAAGGGTCCCTCGGGCCGCGACGTGCCGATCGTGCAGGCGGGCGCCTTTTCGCGCCATATCGGGCGCATCGATCTCGATTTCGATGCGGCCGGCAACGTGGTTGCGGCAACGGGCAACACGATGCTGGTCCAGCAGAGCGTGGCGCCGCATGCCGCCATCCAGGCGACGATCGACCGGCTCGATGCGCCGCTGGTGCAAGTGCGCGCCCAGCCGGTGGGCCAGTCGGCGCTCGCCTATTCGCTCGACGGCTGCCGCGCGCGCGAATGCGCGCTTGGCAACCTCGTGGCCGAGTCGATGCTCGCCGCCACGCGCGGCCAGGGCACGCAAATCGCGCTGCAAAACGGCGGCGGTCTGCGCGCGGGCATTCCGGCGGGCGAGGTGGCGTTGGGCGCCGTTCTGACGACGCTGCCGTTCCAGAACTCGGTCGCCACCCTCAAGATCAAGGGCAGCGATTTTGTCGAAGCGCTCGAAAACGGCCTCTCGCAGGTCGCCCAGAATGGCGGGCGCTTCCCGCAAGTGGCGGGCGTGCGCTTCGCGTGGGACCTCGCGCGCCCCGTCGGCAGCCGCGTGCTGTCGGTCGAATTGCGGCGTGCGGACGGCAGCTACGGTGTTTTCGACCCCAACGCGACCTATATGATGGCGACCAACGATTTCATGCGGCGCGGCGGCGACGGCTACGTCGTTTTGCGCGACCGCGGGATCGACCCCTACGATTTCGGCCCGGGCCTCGACGATGCCTTGGCCGCCTATATCCGCGCCAACTCGCCGGTGCGGGTCACAACCGACGGACGTATCGTAACGCGCTAACCCCCCTCGAAAGGACCAGCCATGCCCGACGATATTCGCCAGCCCGATTTGCTCGTCTCGCAGAAACACTCGCTCGAACCGGCCGGTTTGCCGGTCGGCCGCCGCGGCTTCATCGCCGGAGCGGGCATCGCCACGGGCTTCGCGCTCGCGGCCGGCCCCGTGCAGGCCCAGACCGTGATCACGACCGACATGAACGGCCTGACGGGCGGCATGGTCGAAGTGCCGACCGGCGACGGGCGGCGCATGCCGGCCTACTTCGCGCGCCCGACCCAGGGCTCGAACTTCGCCACGGTCGTCGTCGTGCAGGAAATCTTCGGCGTGCACGAGCATATCAAGGACGTCTGCCGGCGCCTCGCCAAGATCGGCTATCTGGCGGTCGCGCCCGAACTCTATTTCCGCCAGGGCAATCCTGCGGTCTTGACGGACGTGCAGACGGTGCTGCGCGAAATCGTCGCGCGCGTGCCCGACGCGCAAGTGATGGGCGACGTCGACGCGACCGTCAAATGGGCGGGCGGCGCCGTCGGCAAGGGCGACACGCGCAAGCTCGGCATTACGGGCTTCTGCTGGGGCGGGCGCGTGGTGTGGCTCTATGCCGCGCACAATCCGGGTCTCAAGGCCGGCGTTGCGTGGTACGGCGTGGTCGAAGGCGAAACCAACGCCATGCGCACCCAGCACCCGATCCAGGTGGTCTCGCGCATCAATGCGCCGGTCCTGGGCCTGTATGGCGGCGCCGACCAGGGCATCCCCAATGCCGGCGTCGATCGCATGCGCGACGCCCTGCGCGCGGCCGGCAAGCCGTCGGAAATCCACACCTACCCCGACACGCCGCACGCCTTCCATGCCGACTATCGCCCGAGCTTCCGTCCCGAACAGGCGCGCGACGGCTGGCGGCGTCTGGAAGTCTGGTTCTCGCGCAACATCGCCTAGGGCGGCGCTGCGGTGACGGCCACGCGGCGCGGCGCTCTCGCCCATCTGGGCGGAGCGCTCGCCGCGTTTTCGTTTGGCACGCCCGCGCACGCGCGGGCGCCGCTCGAACTGGCCGCGCATCCGGTCGCGCTCGACGAGCGCGATGCGAGTATTGCGCGCGCAGGCGCGCTCGCGTGGCGCGGCGGCTTGTGGCTGGGCTCGCCCGACAAACGATTTGGCGGCTGGTCGGATCTGTGGGTCGCCCCCGACCGGCGCCGTTTGATCGCCATTTCCGATCGCGGCTGGACGCTCGATGCGGAACCGGCGTTCGACACGCATTTGCGCGGTCTTGGCAACGCGCGGTTCGGGCGCCTGATCGAACCCGACGGCAAACCGGTGTTGCGCGCGATGGGCGATGCCGAGGGGTTGGCACGCCAGCCCGACGGCGGTTTTGCCGTCAGTTTCGAACAGACGCACCGCATTCTCGTCTATCCCGCGGCCGAGCCGCCCTTTTCCAAACCGCCGCGCGCAAGACGGGCCCCCGATCTGGGCGACACGCCGCGCAATGGCGGCATGGAAGCGCTGGCCGTCTTGCCGGGCGGAGCACTTGTGACGTTGCTCGAAGACGCGCTGGAAGACGGCCTGCATTGCGGTTTTATGGAAACCGCAACCGGCTGGGCCAAGTTCCGCTACCGCGCGGCCGCCAATTTCGCGCCCGTCGGCATCTGCGCGCTGGCCGACGGCGATCTGGCCGTGCTCGAGCGCAGTTTTTCGCTGCTGTTGGGCGGCTTCGGGGCGCGCCTTGTGCGCGTGGCGGCGTCCGCGTTTGTGCCCGGCGCCGTGGTCGAGGGCACCGAACTCGCGCGCCTGCGCCCGCCCTTGCTCGTCGACAATTTCGAAGGCATCGCGGCGACATTGGCGCCCGACGGCACGCAGCTTCTGTGGCTGCTGTCGGACGACAATTACATGGCCTTGCAGCGCACCTTGCTGGCCGTGTTCGCGCTGTAGCGACAAAAAAAGGCCCGCCGGTGCAGGGCGGGCCTTTGGAGGTCTTGTATCGGAAACAAGGAAGATGGTGTTTTTGTTATCCCGACGATGCCGTCGAAAGATCAGGCGGCGCGCTTTTCGAGCGCTTCCTTGATCTGATCCTTCAAACGGCGCATTTCTTTGCCGAGTTTGACCGACGGCGTTTTGACAAGCCACGCGTCCAGGCCGCCCGAATGCTCGACCGTCTTCAAGCCGTTGGTCGAGATGCGCACGCGCACCGACCGGCCCAGCACGTCCGACAGCAGCGTCGTGTCCTGCAGATTGGGCAGGAAGCGGCGCTTCGTCTTGTTGTTGGCGTGCGACACGTTGTTGCCCACCAGCGGACCCTTTCCGCTTACCATGCAGCGACGCGACATTGTTCGAACCCTCGTGAAACAGCGGTTCCCGAACGCGGGAACAGGCAATGAGGGGGCGGTTTTAGGGGCTCGCGGGCGCGCCGTCAACCGCTGCCTTTGCCGGGGCCAGCGCGCAGCCGCGCCAAAACCGTGCCAGCCGCCGTATAGGGGCTTTCAAGCCCTTGAAATACCTGTGTTTCAAGCGAACCGACGAGGGTTTTGAGGGCGGGTTCGGCGGTCAAAATTTCGACGACCCCGTCCTGGATTTCGCGCCACAACGTGGCCTTGGCCTGGCGCGCGCGTTTGGCGGCGATGCCGGCCTGCCCCAAGACGCCGCGATGGTCCATAATGGCCTGCCAGACCGCTTCGATGCCGATATTGCGCAATGCCGAGACGCGCAAGACCGGCGGATGCCAGGCGGCGTTGCTGGGGCGCAGCATGTGCAGGGCCGCCGCATAGTCGGCGGCCGTGCGCCCGGCGGCCGCTTCCAGATCGCCGTCCGCTTTGTTGATCGCGACCAGATCGGCAAGTTCGACGATGCCTTTTTTGATGCCCTGCAATTCGTCGCCCGCAGCCGGCGGCAGCAGCAGCATGAACAGATCGACCATTTGGGCGACGGCGGTTTCCGACTGCCCGACGCCCACAGTCTCGATCAGGATCGTGTCGAACCCGGCCGCTTCGCACACCAGCGAGGCCTCGCGCGTGCGCCGGGCAACTCCGCCCAGCGTGCCGCCCGAAGGCGAGGGGCGGATGAAGGCGCGTGCGTCGCGCGCCAGCAACTCCATGCGCGTCTTGTCGCCCAAAATCGAGCCGCCCGAAACCGGGCTCGACGGATCGACCGCCAGCACCGCAGGTTTGCGCCCCAGCGCCAACAGATGGAGCCCGAAGGCTTCGATGAAGGTCGATTTTCCGGCCCCCGGCGGGCCCGAAATGCCGATGCGAAGGGCCGGCGAGTCCGACAGGGGACCGATCTTCGCGAGCAACGCTTCGGCCTGCACGCGATGCGCGGGATTGGTCGATTCGACGAGCGTGATCGCGCGGGCCAAAGCCCGCCGCTCGCCGCTCAGGATCGAAGCGGCGAGATCGTCGGCGCTCACAGCCCCTTCCGGCCCATGTCGAGAAATTTGTCGCGCCGCCGCTTGCGCAGCACGCCGCCGTCGATGCCCTTCATTTCGCCGAGCGCCGCCGCAAACGCGTCGCCGAGCGCCAGAATCGTTTCGTCCTTGCCGCGATGCGCGCCGCCCAGCGGTTCGGCCACGATGGCGTCGATCACGCCGAGCTTGAGCAGATCCTGCGCCGTGAGCTTGAGAGCTTCGGCGGCGGTCTGCGCCTGGTCGGCGGCGCGCCACAGAATCGAAGCGCAACCCTCGGGCGAAATGACCGAATAGACCGCGTGTTCGAGCATCAGAACCTTGTTGGCGGCGGCGATGGCGATGGCGCCGCCCGAGCCGCCCTCGCCCAGGATCGCCGCCACGAACGGCACCTTGATGCGCAGGCTTGCCTCGATGGTTTTGGCGATCGCCTCGGCCTGGCCGCGCGCTTCGGCATCGATCCCGGGATAGGCGCCGGCCGTGTCGACGAGCGAGAGCACGGGCAGGCCGAACCGGTCGGCAAGCGCCATCAGGCGCTGCGCCTTGCGGTAGCCCTCGGGCTTGGCCATGCCGAAATTGTGCTTGATGCGGCTTTCGGTGTCCGACCCTTTTTCGTGGCCGACGACCACCACGGACTGGCCGCGAAACCGCCCGATGCCGCCGATCACGGCCGCGTCGTCGCCAAACAGCCGGTCGCCCGCCAGCGGCGTGAAATCGTCGATCAGCTGGGCGACAAAATCCTTGCAATGCGGCCGTTCGGGATGGCGCGCGACCTGGACTTTCTGCCAAGCCGACAGCTTGCCGTAGACGGCGCGGATCTGCCGGTCGACCTTGCTTTGCAGCTTGGCGACTTCGTCGGCAATATTGAGGGTGCCGTCGCCGGTCAGGCGTTTGAGCTCCTCGATCTTGCCTTCAAGTTCGGCGATCGGCTTTTCGAAATCGAGATAATGGGCCATCGTGGGGCGTCTATAGCATGGCCAAGCCCGCCGTCCAGAGCCGTTTTGCGGGCCTAGACGAACCCGCGAATCTGGCCGTGTTTGGCGACGATGGCGCGCGCCTGGCGGATCGAGGCGATGTCGATCAGGCGGCCCTCGAAGGTCGCCGCCCCCTGGCCCTCCTCGGCCGCCGCATCCATCGCCAGCAAAATCGCGCGCGCGCGCTCGACCTCCATCGGGTCGGGCGTGAACACGTCGTTGACCGTCGCGATCTGCGAGGGGTGGATCACCATCTTGCCCTCGCACCCCAGGGCCGCCGCGCGCAGCGCGGATTCTTTCATGCCGATCGGATCGTTGAAATCGGCATAGGGACCGTCGACCGGGCGTTTGCCGGCGGCACGCGCGGCCACCACGATGCGCGCCAGCGCATAGTGCCAGATATCGGCCTGGCGGCCGTCGATCGCGTATTGCGCCGACAATCCGCCGATATTGGTCGTGCGCATGCCGGTCGATGCCGCAAAATCGCCGACGCCGAACACCAGCGCTTCGACGCGCGGGCACGCCGCCGCGATCGCTTCCACATTGGCAAGGCCTTGCGCGGTTTCGATCAGCAATTCGAGCCCGATCGGTTTTTCGATTTTCTTGGCGCGCTCGATCTGGGCCAGCCACATATCGACCGCGACCACGTCTTCGGCGCGGCCGACCTTGGGCAGCATGATCAGATCGATGCGGCTGCCCGCTTTTTCGACCAGATCGACCAGATCGCGGTACATCCATTCGGTGTCGGCGCCGTTGACGCGCACCGAAATCGTCTTGCCGACGGCCGCCCAATCGATGTCGTTGAGCGCTTCGACCGCGTTTTTGCGGGCACTCGTTTTGTCGCCGGGCGCCACCGCGTCTTCGAGGTCGAGGAACACCACGTCGGCGGCCGAGCGGGCGGCCTTGGCAAAAAGCTCCGGCCGGCTGGCGGGCACGGCCAGTTCGGTGCGGTTGAGACGCAACGGGATCGTTTGGGGCATGCCGCGTTTCTAGCCGACCGCGCTTGCACGAACAAGCGCGCGCGCGCGCGTAACGTTCGGGGTGCGGCCCGCGAATACCGGGACATGGCAAAAAGAACTGCGGCCATCGCCGCCCTGATCGCCGGGCTGTTCGCGCATCCCGCCGTCGCAGCCGACCCTGCGTCCGCACCGCGGCCGGTGGTCGTCGAACTGTTCACCTCGCAGGGCTGCTCGTCGTGCCCGCCGGCCGACGCGGTGCTGAGCGACCTCGCCAAACGGCCCGACGTGCTGGCCCTGTCGTTCCATGTCGACTATTGGGACCGGCTCGGCTGGAAGGATCCGTTTTCGAGCCCGACCGCCACGCGCCGCCAGCGCGCCTATGGCGACCAGTTTCGCCTGCGCGCGATCTACACGCCGCAGATTGTGGTCGACGGCAAAGCGGAAATGGTCGGGTCGGACAAGCGCGCCGTGACGGGCGCCATCGCCGCCGCCAAGACCGCGCAGCTTCCCGACATCCATCTCAAACGCGAGTCCGGCGGAGTCAGCGTGCATGTCGGCGCCAGCGGCCTGCCCGACGAGGCCCGCGTGCAGCTTGTCGGCTATGTGCGCGGCCACACGACGCGCGTGACGGCCGGCGAAAATGCCGGTCGCCGTCTGCCCAATTCGAACATCGTGGTCTCGTTCGATCTGTTGGGCCAGGGACCCGGCGATTGGCGCCTGCCGGCCAACGCAAACACGGGCTACGCGCTGCTGGTGCAGGCAAAAGACGGCCGCATGCTGGGCACGGCCGTTCTGGCGCCGTGACCTAGGCTTGCATAAGGAACGACGCGACGCGCGCCAGTACCGCCTCGCTTGCCTGCAAATGCGGCTGGTGGGCGGCACCCGGCACTTCGAAGGTTTCGCACGCGCCGCCGACCGCGCGCCCGATGCGCGCCAATTGGTCGAGCGTGCCGTATTCGTCGTTTTCGCCCTGCAGCGCCAGAACGCGCGCCGCCAGGGGTTTCAACTCGGCTTCGATGTTCCAGTCGGCAAACGGCGCCGACAGCCACGTCTCGGCCCAGGACGCGAACAGCGCGTCGGTATTGGCGCCGTGGTAGCGCTGCAGGCGCTGGCGCAAATCGGTGTCGCGATAGGCCGCCGCCGCGGCCCGGATGCCGTCGAGCGTCACGCCTTCGACGCGCACATGCGCCGCCATCGTTACGATCGCACCGAACCGCCGGGGTGCCCGTGCGCCCGCCAGCAAGGCGATCGAGCCGCCATCCGAATGGCCGACCAGATCGGCGCCGGGTATTTCCAGCGCGTCCATCAGTTCGAGCAGTGCTGCCGCTTCCTGGTGCAGATAGCCGATTTCGCGCGGCGCCGGGAGCGGATCGGATTGGCCGTGGCCGACGCGCTCGTAAACCACGCCCGGGCGCCCGGTGCGGGCGCACAGTTCGGCCGGAAATCCGCGCCACAAGGCGATCGAACCCAACGCTTCGTGCAAAAAAACGATCGGGCGACCGCCGCCCCCGGCGTCGATTTGCGCCACGCGCACCGCGCCATGGGCAAGACGAACGGCGCGCGGCGAGCTTTGCTTGACCAAGCGGCTGCTTTCGAATTAAGTGGCACACGGCACGGGCAACAAAAAAACATAGCCCGAATCGCCGACAGGGAGCTAGACGCCAAAACCGCCATGACTGCCGCTCGCGACCCGGCCCTCGATACGTTTCCCAAACTGCTCGCGCACAATGTGCGCGTGCGCGGCGACAGGCCCGCCATGCGCGAAAAGGATCTTGGCATCTGGCAGAGCTGGAGCTGGTCGGCGGCAGCGATCGAAATCCGGCGCATCGCGGCTGGCCTTGCCGAGCTTGGCGTTTCGCGCGGCGACAAGGTCGTGCTGGTCGGCGACAACCGCCCGCAGCTTTACTGGTCGATCTGTGCGGCCCAAATGCTGGGCGCCATTCCGGTTCCGGTCTATCAGGACGCGGTCGCCGACGAGATGGCCTATGTGATCGGCCATGCCGAAGCGAACGTGGCCGTCGCCGAAGACCAGGAGCAGGTCGACAAGCTGCTCGCCATTCGCGCCAAATCGGGTTTGCCCAAGACCGTCGTCTACAACGACCCGCGCGGCATGCGCAGCTATGCCGACGAAGGCTTGCTGGCGATGGACGATTTGCAGCAGCGCGGCGATTCGCGCATCGCAAAGGCGCCGGGCTTCCTCGACGCCGAAATCGCCAAGGGCACGGGCAGCGACCATTCGGTCATGCTCTATACCTCCGGGACCACGGGCCAGCCCAAGGGCGTGCTGCTGAGCTACGACAACGTCATCCGCACGGCCGAAAACGCGATCGCGTTCGACCGGCTCGACGAGTCCGACGACATCCTCGCCTATCTGCCGATGGCGTGGGTGGGCGACCACGTGTTTTCGTACGCGCAGGCCTATGTCGCCGGCTTTTGCGTCAGCTGCCCGGAATCGGGCGCCACGGTGATGATGGATCTGCGCGAAATCGGGCCGAGCTTCTTCTTCGCGCCCCCGCGCATTTTCGAGAACATCCTGACGCAAGTGTCGATCCGCATGGACGATGCGGGCACGCTCAAGCGCTGGATGTACCGCTATTTCATGGGCGTCGCCAAGCGCGTCGGTATTCCGCTGATGGACAAAAAAGACGTGAAGCCGGCCGACCGGCTGCTCTATGCGCTCGGCGAAATTCTGGTGTACGGGCCGCTCAAAAACACGCTGGGCCTCACCAAAATGCGCATCGGCTACACGGCCGGCGAGGCGATCGGTCCCGATATTTTCGATTTCTACCGCTCGCTCGGCCTCAATTTGAAGCAGCTCTACGGCATGACCGAGGCCAGCGTCTTCGTGTGCATGCAGCCCGACGGGCAGATCAAGGCCGACACGGTCGGCGTGCCGGCCCCGGGCGTGGAAATCAAAATCGCCGACAACGGCGAAGTGCTGGTGAAATCGCCCGGCATCTTCCAAAGCTATTTCAAGAACGAGCTTGCCACGTCGTCGGCCAAAACGCCGGACGGCTACTACCAGACCGGCGACGCGGGCTTTTTCGACAAAGACGGCCATCTCAAAATCATCGACCGCGCGAAGGACGTCGGCAAACTGGCCGACGGCACGCTGTTCGCGCCCAAATACATCGAAAACAAGCTGAAGTTTTTCAGCTACGTCAAGGAAGCGGTCGCGTTCGGACACGGGCGCGCGCATGTCGCGTGCTTCGTCAACATCGACCTCGAAGCCGTCGGCAACTGGGCCGAGCGCAAGGGCCTCGCCTACGGCTCGTACCAGGAACTTGCGGCCAAAGAAGAAGTGCTGGGCCTGGTGCGCGAGTGCGTGGCCAGCGTCAATCGCGACCTTTCCGAAGACCCCAATCTTGCGGGCAGCCAGATCAGGCGTTTCCTCGTGCTGCACAAGGAACTCGACGCCGACGACGGCGAGCTTACGCGCACGCGCAAGGTGCGGCGCAATTTCATCGCCGACCGCTACGCGCCGCTGGTCGATGGGCTCTATTCGGGCGCCGAGCGCGCCTTCATCTCCAGCGTCGTGACGTTCGAAGACGGGCGCACCGGCAAGATCGAAGCCGATCTCGCCATCCGCGAGGCGCCGTGCGTCGCCGCCGCTTCGCCCCCGCTCAAGAAGGCCGGCTAGATCCTCCCATGGCTTCGACCCGCACCGCGCGCGCGATCGGCGATACGCTGCTGAAAGTCGAGAATGTCAGCCTCGGCTTCGGCGGCGTCAAGGCGTTGAGCGACGTTTCGTTCGACGTGCGCAAGGGCGAGATTCGCGCGATCATCGGCCCCAACGGCGCGGGCAAATCCTCGATGCTGAACTGCATCAACGGCTTCTACCAGCCGAGCCAGGGCAGCATCGCCTACAAGGGCGTCAAGCGCGGCGCCATGCGCCCCTTCGAGGCCGCGCGCGGGGGCATCGCGCGAACCTTCCAGAACATCGCGCTGTTCAAGGGCATGTCGACCCTCGACAACATCATGACCGGGCGCCTGCTCAAAATGCGCAGCGGATTTTTCTGGCAGTGCCTGCATTGGGGCCCGGCGCAAAAGGAAGAAATCGCGCACCGCGAAACGGTCGAGCGCGTGATCGACTTCCTCGAAATCCAGGCGATCCGCAAAACGCCGGTCGGCCGCCTGCCCTACGGGCTGCAAAAGCGCGTGGAGCTGGGCCGGGCACTTGCGGCCGAGCCCGAATTGCTGCTGCTGGACGAGCCGATGGCGGGCATGAATCTCGAAGAAAAAGAAGACATGTGCCGCTTCATTCTCGACGTGAACGAACAGTTCGGCACGACGATCGCCCTGATCGAGCACGATATGGGCGTGGTGATGGACATTTCCGACCGCGTGGTCGTGCTCGAATACGGCCGCAAGATCGCCGACGGCACGCCCGACGACGTCAAAGCCAATCCCAAAGTCATCGAAGCCTATCTCGGCACCGGGCACGGGTAGAGGAACGGAGAATGGATTTCGTCGTCGATTTTCTGTTCGGGCCCTTGAAGGAAATCTGGGAATTTCCGACTTTCTTCGTCGAAGTCGTGATCGGCGGGCTGCTGACGGGCGTCATGTACAGTCTGGTGGCGTTGGGGTTCGTTTTGATCTTCAAGGCCTCGGGCGTGTTCAATTTCGCGCAAGGCGGCATGGTGCTGTGCGCGGCACTCACGTTCGTGGGATTCCAGGAGCTGGGCGTGCCGCAATGGCTGGCGCTGGTCTTGACGCTCGGCGTCATGGTCGGTCTCGCCTTCGCGATCGAGCGCATTGTGCTGCGCCCGCTTGTCAACCAGGCGCCGATCAGCCTGTTCATGGCGACGATCGGGATTTCGTTTTTCATCGACGGTTTTTTCCAGATGATTTGGGGCGAGGACGTCAAGCGGCTCGATGTCGGCATCCCCAAGGATCCGATCGAAATCGGCGGCGTGCTGGTCAACACGTTCGACATCGTCGCGGCACTGGTGGCGGGAACGCTGGTGGGCGTGCTGGCCTTTTTCTTCCAGTCGACGCGCATCGGGCGCGCCTTGCGGGCGGTTGCCGACGACCACCAGGCGGCGCAGTCGGTCGGCATTCCGCTGCGCACGATCTGGGTCATCGTGTGGTCGGTCGCGGGAATCGTGGCGCTGGTGGCGGGCATCATGTGGGGCTCGAAACTGGGCGTGCAGTTTTCGCTGGCGCTCATCGCCTTGAAGGCGCTGCCGGTGCTGATTTTGGGCGGTTTCACCTCGATCCCGGGGGCGATCATCGGCGGCCTCATCATCGGGGTCGGCGAAAAAGTCGCCGAAGTGTTTTGGGCTGCCAAGATCGGCGGCGGCATCGAAGACTGGTTCGCCTATATTCTGGCGCTGTTTTTCTTGATGTTCCGCCCGCAGGGCCTGTTCGGCGAACGCATCATCGAAAGGGTATAGACCGTGCTTTATCGCGAGTCCGGCCAGTTCAAGACGACCTACGCGGCCGACCAGGGCATCTTTCCGATCCTGCAGGACCGCATTGCGATGGCGCTGCTGCTGGTCGTCGCGTTCGGGGCCGTGCCGATGCTGGCCAACGACTATTTTCTGTCGACCATCTTCATCCCGTTCCTGGTCTTCTCGGTCGCGGCGATCGGGCTCAACATCCTGACGGGCTATTGCGGCCAGCTCAGTTTGGGTACCGGCGGTTTCATGGCCTGCGGCGCGTTTGCCGCCTACAAGCTCGCCACCGCCTTCCCCGAGCTCAATATCGTGCTCGTCTTTCTGTTGGCGGGCGGCATTACGGCGGCCGTCGGCTCGCTGTTCGGGCTGCCGTCCTTGCGCATCAAAGGGTTCTATTTGGCGGTCGCCACGCTTGCCTCGCAGTTCTTTTTGATCTGGCTGTTCACCAAAGTGCCGTGGTTCGTGAACTATTCGCCGTCGGGCGTGATTTCGGCGCCGCCGCGCGAGGTTTTCGGTTTCTATGTGACCGGCATCGAGGCGACCGCCGAAGCCAAATATATTTTCTGTCTGGGCTTCGTTGCGGCACTGGCGCTGGTCGCAAAAAACCTGGTGCGCGGGCGCATCGGGCGCGCCTGGATGGCGATCCGCGACATGGACATCGCGGCCGAAATCATCGGCATCCGGCCCTTGCAGACCAAGCTGCTGGCGTTCGCGGTGTCGTCCTTCTATTGCGGGGTTGCGGGCGCTTTGTGGGCGTTCATCTACACCAGTTCGGTCGAAGCGCTGGCGTTCGACATCAACCGCTCGTTCCAGATTCTGTTCATGATCATCATCGGCGGGCTGGGGTCGATTCTGGGCTCGTTCCTGGGGGCGGCTTTCATCGTGCTGCTGCCGATTTTTCTGAGCGCCGTGCCCCAGACGCTGGGCGTGCCCGTTACCACCGCGACGATCGCGCATATGGAGTTCATGATTTTCGGCGGTCTGATCGTCTTCTTCCTGATCGTCGAGCCGCACGGCCTTGCGCGGCTCTGGCAGCTTGCCAAGGAAAAGCTGCGCCTGTGGCCGTTCCCGCATTGACGCGGCACGTCTTGAATTGGCCACGATCGCGGCTTAAGGTTTCTCGAGTTCGGGTTCCATTCTTTGCGGAGCGGTGACATGGTTCTTAGACAAGTCAAGCAAACGGCGACGATTTTGGCGGCTTTTGGGGTCCTGGCGCTGGCCCCGGCCCCGGCGGCGGCGCAAGCGGCCGACGCGGCGGCCGGCGAAGGTGTGTTCCGGCGCGTATGCGCCACCTGCCACAACGCGACCGCCGAAGGCCCGCGCAAACTCGGTCCCACCCTGCACGGGCTGGTCGGGCGCAAATCGGGTTCGATCGAAGGTTTCCGCTATTCCAAGGCCAACAGCGAAGCCAACATCGTGTGGACCGCCGAGAAGCTCGATCCGTACATCAAGAATCCGCGCGAAGTGGTGCCGGGCACCACGATGGCCTATGCGGGCCTGCGCAACGACGCCGAACGCGCCAATCTGATCGCCTATCTTGTAACGCTGAAATAGCGGGGCGAAATAACGCGCCGGCGCCGCCCCGGCGGCGCGAATCCGTTTGGCAAGCGTGCGCGTACTGGCGTAAGGTCTGGAACTCGAAGGCCGGTCAACGGCCTGCCGAAAAACGGCATTGCAACGCTACGTTCGAACAGGGAGATCGCCCATGAAGTTTGCCCGTCTCGGGTCCGCACTGGCTGTGGCCGCTATTGTCGGCGCGTCGCTCGTGCCGACCGCACCTGCCTTGGCGCAAGCCAACGAGCAGTTCGTTCCCTCGCTGTCGTACCGCACGGGGCCGTTCGGTCCCAACGGCACGCCGTTCGCCGACGGTTTCATCGACTATTTCAAGATGATCAACGCGCGCGACGGCGGCATCAACGGGGTGCGCATCACCTACGAAGAATGCGAAACCGCCTACAACACCGATCGCGGCGTCGAATGCTACGAGCGCCTGAAGGCCAAGGGCCCGACCGGCGCCACCGCCATCGTGCCGCTGTCGACCGGCATCACCTACGCGCTGATCGAGCGCTCGGCCCAGGACAAGATCCCGATGCTGACCTCGGGCTACGGCCGCTCGGACGGGTCGGACGGGCGCGTCTTCCCGTGGATGTTCACGCTGCCTGCAACCTACCATTCGCAGATGGACGCGATCATCCAGTTCGTCAAGAGCCAGGAGAAGGGCAGCCTCAAGGGCAAGAAAATCTCCTACATCTACCACGACAGCGCCTTCGGCAAGGAACCGCTGCCGGTCATCCAGCGCCTCGCCAAGGAAGAAGGCTTCGAGCTTTCGGAATTCCCGGTGCCGAACCCCGGCGTCGAGCAGAAGGCGATCTGGCTTCGCATCGGCCGCCAGATCCGCCCGAACTACGTCATCATGTGGGGCTGGGGCGTGATGAACCCGACCGCGATCCAGGAAGCGGCGGCGGTGGGCTTCCCGCGCGACAAGTTCATCGGCGTGTGGTGGGCCGGCTCCGAGCAGGACGTGACCCCGCCCGGCGACGCGGCCAAGGGCTATATGGCCGCCAATTTCCACGGCACGGGCAAAGACTACAAATTCATGCGCGACATCGAAAACACCGTGCTGAAAGCGGGCCAGGGCACGGGCGAGCCGCGCCATTTCGGCACGGTGCTCTACAATCGCGGCGCCGTGAATGCCGCGATGGTGGTCGAAGCCGTGCGCACCGCCCAGGCGCGCTACGGCAACAAGCCGATGACGGGCGAGCAGGTCCGCTGGGGCTTCGAAAACCTCAATCTGTCCACGCAACGCCTGGCGGCCATGGGTTTCGAAGGGTTCATGCCGCCGCTGCGCGCCTCGTGCGCCGACCACGAAGGCGGCGGCGTCGTGCGCATCCAGCAATGGGACGGCAAGGCGTGGAAATGGGTTTCCGACTGGATCGAACCCAACCGCCCGGCGCTGCGCCAGGGCTACGAAGCGGCCGCGATGCAGTACGCGCGCGAAAAGAACATCACGCCGCGCGACTGCGCCAACCAGTCCTAAAGGCCCGCCAAGTGGCCTAAGGCAAACCTCGAGGGCGGGCCCGCAACGGCCCGCCCTTTTTCTTTTTTCAGGACGACCGATGGCAACCGACGCCGCCTTGCTCGAACACGAACGCCAAGCCGTGGCCGCCAAGCCCCTGCTGGCCGTGCGCAACATCGAAGTGATCTACGACCACGTCATTCTGGTGCTGAAGGGCGTCAGCCTCGAAGTGCCCAAGGGCGGCATCGTGGCGCTGCTGGGCGCCAACGGCGCGGGCAAATCGACGACGATCAAGTCGATTTCGAACCTGCTGCGCGCCGAGCGCGGCGACGTGACAAAGGGGTCGATCGAATACAAGGGCGAACGCATCGACGGCCTCACGCCCAACGAACTCGTGCGCCGGGGCGTGATCCAGGTGATGGAAGGCCGCCATTGTTTCGGCCATCTGACGGTCGAGGAAAATCTTTTGACCGGCGCCTATACGCGCCGCGACGGGCGCGGCGCCATCGCGGCGGACATGGAGATGGTCTACGGCTATTTCCCGCGCCTCAGGGAACGGCGCAAGAGCCAGGCGGGCTACACCTCGGGCGGCGAGCAGCAGATGGTGGCGATGGGCCGCGCTTTGATGTCGAAGCCCGAAACCATCCTGCTCGACGAGCCCTCGATGGGTTTGGCGCCGCAATTGGTCGAGGAAATTTTCGAGATCGTCGTGAAGCTCAACAAGGAGCAGAACGTCTCGTTCCTGCTGGCCGAGCAGAACACGTCGATCGCGCTGCGCCACGCGCATTACGGCTACATCTTGGAAAACGGCCGCGTGGTCTTGGACGGCACGGCCGAGGCGCTGCGCGGCAACGAGGACGTCAAGGAATTCTATTTGGGCGTGTCGGGCGCGGGCCGCAAATCCTTCCGCGACGTCAAGCACTACAAACGAAGGAAGCGCTGGTTGGCGTAGCTCCGCCCGGCATGGCGGTGCGCGGCCGCCAGCATCTCCTCGAAAACTGGGCTGCTATTGGGCAGACTGTTAGCCATGATCGGAGGGAGCGTCGCGTACCGTGCCTGGTTGAGTGACGATCTGGTCGCCATGTGTAAAAAATTTTGTGCGCTGGTTGACGCCGCCAAATTGGTGTAAAAAAATAACATGTCTTTCAAGTAGAGGTTCAAGGCGATGGTAAACAAGGACACACTACCTACACCTAGTCCTATCGTTCCGAAAAAGACTTGTTTCGTCATTGGGCCAATCGGTAATGCGGACAGTGACACGCGTCGAAATGCAAACAATCTCTTTCTTGGGCTTGTCAAGCCAGCCGTTGAAACTTGCGGGATCGAATTTGACCTAATTCGTGCTGACCAAATGACTGACCCCGGCTCAATCACGGAGCAAGTGATAAATGCAGTTCTCGATGCTGACCTTGTTGTCGCAGATCTGTCCGAGCGAAACCCCAACGCATTCTACGAACTGGGCATTCGGCATGTTGTTCGAAAGCCAGTAATCCATCTAATTGGAATCGGTAGCGATATTCCTTTTGACAACAAGGATTACCGTACCATCGCGTTCGACCCTCTAAATCTTGATGCGTTGCAAGCCACTCAAGTTGAGCTTTGTGCGCACATAGAAACGATCTTTAAGGCTGGATACAAGGTTTCCAATCCGGTTACGCTTGCGCTTGGTGCAAAAGCACTTCGCCTCACCGGTGATCCGAAAGACAAAATTATTGCAGACCTTGTAGAGCAGGTTCGATCTATCTCAGTCCGAATTGAAGAAATTGAGAATACGAGCGAACACTCCAGGGCGCTTCAACGAATGGCGGAACAACTGCCAATTCCTGATTCGAATCGTTTTGGTCACGCAAAAATTTCTGTGGGGCACGCAATACCTCTCAAGCACCAACGTTTGATCGATGCATTGATGGGGAAAGACAAAAAATAGCAGTATCAAATATCGTGGAATTCATATCACCGAAGACGCTGGCTCGCGTAGCTCCGCCCGGCATGGCGGTGCGCGGCGGCCAGCATTTCCTCGAACAGATCGCGTTGCGCCAAGCTGCCGCCAAAGCGCTCGGCTTGCGCGTTGGCCGCGCCCAGATGCGCGATCGCTGTCGTCCAGTCTCGGTTGGCAAACGCCCAAAAACCCTTGGCGGCCTCGGCCAAGGTCGGCTGCGCCGGGCTTCGTCCGCCGGTGGCGCGCGCGTCGAGCTCCGCCTTGTCGCCCGCCATCGTGGCAGCGAGCGCGATATGCACGTCGCCGAATGCGATGCCCGCGCGCGGAAATTCGCGTTTGCCGTAGGCAAGGATCCGCGTCCAGGTGCCTGGCGGCGGGCTCGCCCCCAGAAGTTCGGCGCGCATGGCAAACGATGCGGCGTCGGTCACGACATTGAGCGTCGGCCCCCAAATCGCGTCGGGCGCGAAGGCCGTATCGTAGATCGACCATGCGGTTGCAAATTCCCCGGCCTGCAGCGCCCACAGCGCGCGATGCCATTGGTTGTGGCAATAGAGCATGCCCGCGCGCGGATATTGCGCCATGAACAAGTCGAGCGCTTTTCGGCCGCCGACGCTGTCGCCGTCTTCGTAGTCCGCATGGCAGCGAATATGGGCGGCGTGCGCGTCGTCGGGCTCGAGCGCCAGCGACCGTTCGACCAAGGCGCGCCCCGATGCGACGGCGCCTGTTTCGATTTGCGCAAAAGCCTGCATGGCCAGGAACCACCAATCCTCGCCATATCGGGGCGCCAAACCGTCGAGCAGGGCGCGCAATTTGGCGGCGCGGTCGTTCTCGCCGCTGAAGCCGAAAAGCCCGAACACGCCAACGCACGGGCTCAGCGCCATCGCGTCGCGCGGATAGAGGTCGAGATGCCCTTGGATCGCGGGGATGGCCGCGGCCCCTTGCCCGTCGAGCACCATGCCAAGGACCGCGATATGGCTCGCCTCGCGCCCGGAGAGGCGAGCCGCAAGTTCGCGCGCGCGCGCGATCGCGGCTTTGGCAGGCGCGCGATTGCCGAACACTTGGTGCGCGCGCGCCAGCGCCGCGTGGCCCAGCGCAAACGCGGGATCGATTTCGACAGCCTCGGCCAGCGCTTCGACCACGCCCGCGCGCGCGGCAAACAGCGCATCGATGCCGACGATATAGCGTGCGGCGGCAGCCGCAGTTGTGGTCAGCGAATTTCCGTAGCGGTCGGTCGGCATATCTAGCCCTCCGCGATCCAGTCTTCGATCAGGCGGCGCGCGATCGAATCGGCGCGCGGCAGACGGAATTTTTCGGGATCGTGCGACTGGCGCAGGAAATCGCGCGACGCCCACATCGCATCGACCAGCTCGTCGCGGTCGATGGAAAGCGCGGTCGACAGCGCCTCGCCGTAGAAACCCAGCATGATCGAGGCCGGAAACGGCCAGGGCTGCGAGGAATGGTAGCGCACCTTGCCCACGCGCACGCCCGATTCTTCGAGGGTCTCGCGCCGCACGCAGTCTTCCAGGCTCTCGCCGGGCTCGACGAACCCGGCGAGCGTCGAATACATCGCGAAGGGAAAGCGCGCCGAGCGGCCCAACAGGCAGCGGTCGCCGTCGGTGATCAGCATGATCGTGGCCGGGTCGCTGCGCGGGAAATGCTCGGCGCCGCACGCTTGGTTCGTGCATTTGAGCACGTGGCCCGCCGCTTCGATGCGCGTCGGCGATCCGCACACGCCGCAAAAACCATGGCGCTGGTGCCACCACGCCATGCCGCGCGCATAGGCGAGCAAGCCGCCCTCGACATGCGGCAGCGTGGCGCCGATGCCGCGCAGATCGACAAACCGCTCGGCGGGCGCGATATGGCGCTCGAGCGCCGCTTCGTCGAGCGCGCTTGCATCGAGCGCGAAATAGGGCACGCCGTCGAGATCGCCCAAATAGAGCGGCGGCAGTTCCAGGTGCTCGACCTGCGACAAAGAAAGGAACCCCGGTCCCGCGTCGAGCACCAGGCTGCGCGTGCGCCACACAGGGACAACGCGGGCGGCGGCATCGGCGCGTTTGGCGGCCACAAAGGCCGCATCGCGGCGGTTTTCGGATCGGCGGTCGAGCGGCAAGGCAGCGTAGAAATTGGGTTTTTCCATGGCTGGCGACATCTTTCGGCCGCCGCCCGGCGCCCGTCAAGAGCGGCTTGGCGCAGGCGACCGGGCAGGCTATATAGCTTGCGGGAGGTTGGCGGCGGACGAGCGCCTCGCCAACCCGGTCAGGTCCGGAAGGAAGCAGCCGTAACGAGTCTCCGCGCGGGTCGACGTCCAGCCTCCCACCTTTTTCCTCTCCCGCAGCGGTGCGAATGGCCGAAGCCTATCAGGTCCTGGCGCGCAAATACCGGCCCCAGCGCCTGTCCGACCTGGTCGGCCAAGAAGCGCTGGTCCGCACGCTCTCCAACGCCATCGAAACCGGCCGCATCGCGCACGCCTTCATGCTCACGGGCGTGCGGGGTGTGGGCAAAACCACGACCGCGCGCATCGTGGCGCGCGCCCTCAATTGCGTGGGGCCCGACGGCACGGGCGGTCCCACGATCGATCCGTGCGGCGCGTGCGAGCATTGCACGGCGATCGGCGAGGACAAGCATCTCGACGTGATCGAGATCGACGCCGCTTCCAACAACGGCGTGCAGAACGTGCGCGAGCTGATCGAGGCGGTGCGCTACCGCCCGGTTTCGGCGCGCTACAAAATCTACATCGTCGACGAAGTGCACATGCTGTCGACGCAGGCGTGGAACGCGCTGCTGAAGACGCTCGAAGAGCCGCCAGCGCACGCCAAGTTCCTGTTCGCGACGACCGAAATCCGCAAAGTGCCGGTGACGGTGCTCTCGCGCTGCCAGCGTTTCGATCTGCGGCGTTTCGACCAGGCGACGCTGGCGCGCCATCTGTTGCGCGTCGCGGAACTGGAGAGCCGCACCATCGCGCCGGGTGCCGCGGCGCTGCTGGCGCGCGCGGCCGACGGTTCGGCGCGCGACGGCTTGTCGCTGCTCGACCGCGCCTTGGCGGCGGCCGAGGGCGAGGTAAGCGAGGCGCAAATCCAGACGCTGCTGGGATTGGCCGACCGCGCGCAGATTTTCGATCTGTTCGAGGAAATTCTGAAGGGCGATGCCGCCGCCGCCTTGGCGCGCGCGGGCGATCTCTATGCGCGCGGCGCCGAGCCGCTGGTGGTCGCCCAGGATCTGCTCGGCACCACGCACGCGCTCACCCGCTTCAAGGTGGCGCCCGCACTGATCGACGAAGCGGGCCTGCCCGAAACCGAGCGCGTGCGCGGCCGCGCCATGGCCGAAAAACTGGCGCTGCCGATCCTGGCGCGCACCTGGCAAATCCTGCTGAAGGGGCTGTCCGAGGTGCAGACCGCGCCGCAACCTTTGGCAGCGCTCGAAATGCTGATCGTGCGGCTCGCCTATGCCGCCAATCTGCCGAGCCCCGGCGAGCTTGTGGAAAAACTCGCCAAGGCGGGCGAGAGCGGCGCGGGCATCCCGACCCGGCCCGGCGGGGGCGGAGGCGGGGGTGGCGGGGGCCCGCGCGCGATCGCGGGCGGGCTTGCGGCGGCGGCGGCAGTCCAGCAGCCGGTCGCGGCGGTTTCGGCCCTGCCGATGCCGCAGAGCTTTGCCGAGCTGGTTTCGCTCGTGCAGGAAAAGCGCGAAGGCTTGCTCTACGGCGAACTTTACGGCCGCGTGCGGCTCGTGTCGTTTGCGCCGGGGCGCCTTGCCATCGCCTATCCCAATCCGCCCAAGAATCTGGCCTTGCCGACGCAGCTGGCCGAGCGTTTGCGCGAATGGACGGGCCAGACCTGGCTTGTCACGCTCGATTCGCAGCAGGCAGGCGCGCCCACCTTGGCCGAGCAGGCGGCAAACGCGGTCGCCGCCCAAAAACAGGCGGCAGCCGAACATCCCTTGGTTGCTGCCGTGCTGGCGGCGTTTGTCGGTGCCGCGGTCGAGGCCGTGCATGGCGGCGATGCGGCGGCTGCGGCGGCCGTGCCCGAATACGCGGAGCGGGCACCTGCGGAAGCGGGCGACGAGCAATTTGGCGACGGCGAGGATACCTGGATCGTGCCGGACAATATGGAGCAGGAGTACGACGCATGAAGAATCTCGGCGCCCTGATGAAACAGGCCTCGCAGCTGCAGAGCAAAATGGCCGAGATGCAGGCCCAGCTCGCCGCGCTCGAAGTGACGGGGCAGTCGGGCGGCGGCATGGTCGTGGCGACGCTCGGCGGCAAGGGCGACGTCAAGCGCATCAAGATCGACAAGGCGCTGGTCGATCCGAACGACGTCGAAGTGCTCGAAGACTTGCTGGTAGCGGCGCTCAACGACGCGCGCGCCAAGGTCGATGCCGCGACCGCCGAGCGCATGCGCGACATGACGGGCGGGCTCGATCTGCCGCCCGGCATCAAGCTGCCGTTCTAGCGCCGTGAACGGGCCCGAGATCACCGAGCTTGTGCGCCTGCTGGCGCGCCTGCCGGGCTTGGGGCCGCGCTCGGCCCGGCGCGCGGCGCTGCAGCTTTTGAAAAAGAAGGACCAGTTGCTGGACCCGCTGGCGCAGGCGCTGGCGCGCGCCTCGCTGGCCATCGTTTCGTGCCGCGTGTGCGGCAATCTCGACACGCTCGACCCGTGCACGGTGTGCGCGGACGAGCGACGCGACCGCGGCCTGGTCTGCGTGGTCGAGGACGTCGCCGATTTGTGGGCGATCGAGCGCACGGCGGGTTTCAAGGGCGTCTACCATGTGCTGGGCGGCACGCTTTCGGCGCTCGACGGGCGCGGGCCGCAGGATTTGAACGTGGCCGCGCTGGTCGAACGCTGCGCGCGGGGCGCCGTGCGCGAATTGGTGCTGGCGCTCAATGCCACGGTGGACGGCCAGACCACGGCGCACTACATCGCCGACCGTCTCAAAGAATCGCCGGTCGCGATCACGCGCCTGGCGCACGGCGTGCCGGTGGGCGGCGAGCTCGACTATCTCGACGACGGCACTCTGCTGGCCGCCCTCAAAGCGCGCCGCGCCGTGGGCTAGCCCAGCTTCGCTTCGTTCGCGACCAGCCAGTCGTAGGCGGGCAGCGTCAGGAATTCGGGGAAGCTGTCGGCTTCGACCAGTTCCAGGAACAGCTTGGTCGCTTCCTTGTAGCGGCCTTTGGCGAAGCGCTCGGCGCCCACCGATTTTTTGATCCGGTCGAGCTCTTCGTCGACGATCTTGCGCACCATCGGCTTTTCGACCGCGCGCCCGTCGTCCAGATGCGCGCCATGGTGCAATTGCTGCCAGACTTGCGCGCGGCTGATTTCGGCGGTCGCGGCGTCTTCCATCAGATTGTAGAGCGGCACGCATCCGTTGCCGCGCAGCCAGGCTTCCAGATAGCCGATGCCGACGGCGCAATTCTGGCGCAGGCCCGCTTCCGTGGCGGTGCCGGCCGGCACTTGCAGCAGATCGGCCGCGACCACATGCACGTCCTGGCGCTTGCGCTGGATCTGGTTGGCGTCCTTCATCTTGTCGTCGAACGCGGCCTTGGCGATCGGCACCAGCCCCGGGTGCGCCACCCAGGTGCCGTCGTGGCCGTCGGCGGCCTCGCGCTCCTTGTCGAGACGCACCTTGTCCATCGCGGCCTTGTTGGCGGCGGGGTCGTCCTTGATCGGGATCTGCGCCGCCATGCCGCCCATCGCGTGCACGTTGCGCTTGTGGCAGGTGCGGATCACGAGCTGGCTGTAGGCGCGCATGAAATGCGAGGCCATCGTCACCTGGCCGCGATCGGGCATCAGACAGGCATCGCGCGCGGCGAATTTTTTGATGAAGCTGAAAATATAGTCCCAGCGCCCGCAATTGAGCCCGGCCGAATGCTCGCGCAGTTCGTAGAGGATTTCGTCCATCTCGAAGGCGGCCAAAATCGTCTCGATCAGCACCGTCGCCTTGATCGAGCCCTGGCGGAACCCCAGCGCGTTCTGCGCGTGCACGAACACGTCGTTCCACAGCCGCGCTTCCAGATGGCTCTCGAGCTTGGGCAAGTAGAAATACGGCCCCGAGCCGTTCTTGAGCAGCGTCCGCGCGTTGTGGAAAAAATAGAGGCCGAAATCGAAAAACGCGCCCGACATCGGCTTGCCGTCGACCAGCAGATGCTTTTCGGGCAGCGCGAAGCCGCGCGGGCGCACGAACAGCACGCCGGGTTTGGGATTGAGCCTGTAGCTTTTGCCGCTGGCGGGATCGGCATAGGCGATCGTGCCCGCGACCGCGTCGCGCAGATTGGTCTGGCCGTCGAGCAGATTGTTCCAGCTCGGCGTCGAAGCATCCTCGAAATCGGCCATGAACACGTTCGCCCCGCAATTGAGGGCGTTGATGATCATCTTGCGGTCGACGGGGCCGGTGATTTCCACGCGCCGGTCCAGAATGTCCTTGGGCAAGGGGGCAACCGTCCAGTCGCCCTCGCGCACGCCGCGCGTCAGCGGCGAGAAATCGGGTTTTTCGCCCGCATCCAGGCGCGCCTGGCGCGCGGCACGCAGGGCCAGCAACTCGTGCCGACGCGCGCCGAATTTGCGCTCGAGCCCGACCACGAAGGCGAGCGCCTCGGGGGTCAGCACCGCCAAATGGGCGGGCAGGATCTTGGCATCGAGCTTGACGCCGTCGTCGGGCAGAATCGTGCCGCCGGGGCCCTTGACGGGCAATTTGGGGGCGGGTGCCGCCGGGGCAGGCGGTGCGACCGGCTTTGCAGCGGCCGGTTTTGGCGCTGCGGGGGCCGGGGCCGGTTTGGCTGCCACAGATTTGGCGGCGGGCGGTTTGGCGGCGGGAGCGGGCTTTGCGGTCGGCTTGGCAACCGGCTTTGGCGCCGGTTTTGCCGCAAGGACAGGCTTTTTGGGCGCCGGTATGGGTTTTTTGGCGACGGTCTTTTTTGCCGCGACTTTTTTCGGCGCGCTTTTCTTCGCCGGGGCCGGTTTGGCCTTGGCGGCTTTCTTGGGCGCGGGTTTGGGCGCCGGTTTTTTGGCCAACCCCTTCTTTGGGGCGGGCTTTTTCGCGGGTGCTTTTTTGGCGGGCTTCTTTTTGGCAGCCATCGGCGTTTATCCCTTGCGACTCCGGCACTATCTCCGTCTTTCTGGTGTAACCCTGGTTTTTGCGAGTTACAAGCTCAAGACGGTTCAGGGGCGCCGACTAAGGGCGTTCGCGTCGGCGCGCCAGCGGGTGGTTGTCGGCCACCACGCGCTTCAGCCGTTCGCCGCCGACATGGGTGTAGATTTGGGTCGTGGCGATATCGGCATGGCCCAGCATCTGCTGGACGGCGCGCAAATCCGCCCCGCGATCGACCAGGTGGCTCGCGAAGGCGTGGCGCAGCACGTGCGGCGACAGGCGCTGGGGGGCGATCCCGGCCTGGGGCGCCAGTTCCTTCAGGAGCTGGGCGATGCGCGCCGGGGTCGTGTGGCCGTCGGTGGCCGAACTTGGGAACAGATAGGGCGATTTGGCCGTGCGCGTGGGCTGGCTTTGCCGCCAGGCGGCGATCGCCGCCAAGGCCGGGGCGGCCAGCGGGATCAGGCGTTCTTTGTTGCCCTTGCCGCGCACGACCAGAAACCGCCCGTCGCGCGACAGCGCCGACAGCTTGAGCCCGGCAAGTTCCGACACGCGCAAGCCGCTTGAGTAGAGAATTTCGAGGAAACAGACGAGCCGCCCGCCATCGTCTTTGGCGTGGGCGCGTGCGGCCGCCAGCAGATTCTGCACCTCGGCTTCGGACAGAATTTTGGGCAAGGCGCGCCCGGCGCGCGGCGCCTCGAGGCTCGCCAGCGGATCGTCCGGCCGGTAGGATTCGGACACGAAAAACCGATGCATCTGGCGCAGCGCCGACAAGCGCCGCGCCGCGCTGCGCGGGCTCAGGCCCTTGGCCGCCAGCCGCGCGAGATACAAGCGCGCAAGGTCGGGCGTGGCGCGCATCGCGTCGCTGTTTTTTTGGGCCAGGAACTTTTCGTAGTCGCCAAGATCGCCGCGATAGGCGCGTTCGGTATGCGGCGAGGCGTTGCGCTCCGCCAGCATCATTTCGACGAAGCTTTCGGCCTGCGGCGAGAGCGCTTGGACGGGCTTTGGCGGGCGTCCGCGCGCCACGGCGACCCTAAAGCCCCGACGCGATCGCGGCTTCGAGGGCGAGCAAACGCGCGGTTTCTTCGAGCCCGACCGCGCGCAATCCGTCGAGCACCGCAAGCAGCACGGCAGGCGGCGCCCCGGCGGCGCCGTCGCTGCCCAGCATATGCACGACCAGCAGCGCGCATTCCGCCGCGCGCCCGCCGATACCGGCCTCGTGCAGCGCGGTTGCCAGTGCCGGATGCGGCAACAGCACGGGCTGGCGCTCCATGGCGCCCGACGGCATCGCAAGGAAGGCGCCGCCGCCCGGCAAATGGCCAAGCCCGCTCAGCAACGCGACGCCTAAGGCCGCGCGCGGGCCGGCTGTGCGCGCATCGAGAGCTTCGATCGCCTGGCGCCACGCGGCCAGCCGCGCCGGGCTGCGCGCTTCGGCATTTTCGATGCCCGCAAGCGTCGCCAGAAACCACATGCGGGCGGCGGCGTTCGCGGCCGATTCGGCGCCGCCAATTTGGGCGGCCCGCACCAGGCGAATCCAAAGCGCCGCCTGGTCGCGCTGGCCTGCCATCAGCAAGGCGCGCGCGGCATCGGCAGCGCCCGAAATATACTCGGGCGAGGCCTGGATTTCGCCGAGCAAGCCTGCGCTGGCGCGCGCCAAGGTCGCGTAGCCGCCGCGCTCGCGCCCGTGATTCCACAAGGCCTGCAGGGCCGCAAGGCGCATGGGCCCGATCGGCGCCGCCGCCGCCGCTTTGAACAACGCGGCCCGGCCGCGCGGGCCGCCGTCGCTGCGCGCAAACGCGGCAGGGTCGGCCATTTGTGCGGGCGTCAGTTCCACCGCCCGATAGAGTTCGGCAAGCGCCGTGGCTTTCAGCGCGCCAAAGGCTTCGGCGCGCTCGGCGGCGGCGAGGCGAAATTCGGGCGTGCCCAGATCGCCTTGGGCAAATGCCGCCAGAATCGCGGGATCGTTGCTTTGCGCGGCATCGGCGGGCGGCGCCACTTTGGCCGCGCGCAGCATGGCAACGGACAGCGCGTCGGCATTGCGCAGCGTATCGACCCGCACGCCGCGCCCGTCGCCGCCCACTGCCAGCAGCAGCGTGACGAACGCCGGATCTTCCGGCGCGCCCTGGTCGCGCAGCATCGCAAGGCCAAGCTGCGCACGGTCGCCGTCGCCCGCCAGGGCCTGGCAGAACATCAGCGCTTTTTGCAGCGAAACGTCGCGTCCGCGTGCCAGCGCCTCGCGCACCAACGCGCAGGCGCGCTCGTCCGCCTTGGCGAGCCACGCCTCGTCGATCAGCAGGCGCGCGAGCGCTTGGTCGTTAGCGCGATCGGGTATCCGGCGCGCCAATTCGGCGGCCGGGGCAAGCTCGCCGAGCGCGCGCAAACGCTGGGCACGCAAGCTCGCAAAACTGTTTTCGGCCTTGATGCCGTCGGCTGCCAACGGGGCGGCGGATGCCGACGCGAGCGCCCGCCAGCCAAGCTCGCGCAAGGGCTGCGAGGAAAGCGGCCCCGGCAATTCGCGGATCAGGCGTTCGACCAAGGGGCGGCTGCTCTGCGCCCAGGCATCGGTCGCAAAACCGTTTTGCGCCGTATCGATCAATCCCAGCGCCGCCGGATCGAGCGGGCGGGCGGTTTCGACCTCGATCCCGGCGGGCGCTTGGCGGGCGGGCGCCGGTACGGCGGAGGCGGGCGGCGCTTCGAGGCGCACGGGCGGCGGGCGCAACAACGGCGCGTTGGTTTGCGCGATCGCGGCGGGCGCCAGCGCCAGCAGCATCCAGGCGATGGCAACGATTCTAGCGCGGCAGGCGGTCATTGGGGATCGTCTTTTCGATTCGGGCCGACGGGGGAGGGATATCGAAGCTTGCCAAAAATCCGACCGCTGCCGCAAAAGCGGCCGCGACGACCATCAAAACAACCAGGAAAGGGCGACGCATCTCGTGTTAAACCCTTGCAAAGATTTATAAAGCTACAAAAGCCGCAAGCCCCCGTGCGGGCCGCTTCGGGGTTTGCTACACTCTCTCGCTATGAGGTATTTGTGCAAGAGGAAAGGCGACAGGCGCGGCCGCCCCGGCGGTTCGGGTGCGGTGCGGCGGCACTGGGCAAAACGTCGCTGATATCGATGATGGAGCCGATTGAAACCGATCTGCCGCCGTCGGCAGTTCCCGCGAATGTTGCGTGGCCTGCGCGCTCGCCCGCGCGCTCCATCGTGATGGTCGGGCTGATGGGGGCCGGCAAAACTGCGATCGGCAAGCGCCTGGCCGTGCGCATCGATTTGCCGTTCGTGGACACCGACAAGGAGGTCGAAGCGGCGGCCGGCTGCTCGATCGCGGATATTTTCGACCAATATGGCGAGGCGGCGTTTCGCGACGGCGAGCGGCGCGTGATCGCGCGCTTGCTGGCGGGGCCGCGCTGCGTGCTGGCGACCGGCGGGGGCGCCTTTATGGACCCCCAGACGCGCGCGGCGATCAAGGCGTGCGGGCTGTCGGTGTGGCTCAAGGCCGATCTCGATACGCTGGTGCGGCGCACCGCCAAGCGCACCCACCGGCCGCTGCTCAACAGCGGCGATCCGCGCGAAATTCTGGCAGCGCTGATGGCCAAGCGCGACCCGTTCTATGCCGAGGCGGACTTGCACATCCTGTCCGACGACTCGTCCCCCGACGAAACCACCAGGCGCGTCGAAGACGCGATTTTGCGCCATTGCGGGGCGCCATGACGGCCGGCGCCCAAACGGCAAACGTGCGCGTCGAACTCGGCCAGCGCAGCTACGACGTCAAAATCGGCACTGGCTTGCTCGAACAGGCGGGCGCCGAGATCCTGGCCGTGCGCAAGACAAAGCGCGTGTTTGTCGTGACCGACCGCACCGTCGCGAATTTGCATCTGGAACGCCTTGCTACGGGGCTTCGCGCCGCGGGGCTTGGCGTCGAAATCTATGTGCAGGAAGAAGCCGGCGAGGGCGCCAAAGATTGGCACCATCTGGGCGCGCTGCTCGACGCGGTGCTCGCCCATCGCCCGGAGCGCGGCGATCTGCTGCTGGCGCTGGGCGGCGGCGTGATCGGCGACATGACGGGCGTTGCGGCAGCGCTGCTGCTGCGCGGCGTCGATTTCGTCCAATGCCCGACGACGCTGCTCTCCCAGGTCGACAGCTCCGTCGGCGGCAAAACCGGCGTCAATACGCGCCACGGCAAAAATCTGGTCGGCGCTTTCCACCAGCCGCGCCTCGTGCTGTGCGATCTCGACGCGCTCGCAACGCTGCCGCGCCGCGAATTGCTGGCCGGCTACGCCGAAATCGTCAAATACGGCCTGATCGACGATCCCGCCTTTTTTGCCTGGTGCGAGACGCATGCCGAAAAAATGCTGGCGGGCGACGGGCCTTTGCGCCTCTACGCGGTCCGCGCCTCGGTTGCCGCAAAAGCGCGCATCGTGGCGGCCGACGAGCGCGAGGCGGGCATGCGCGCCTTGCTCAATCTGGGCCATACGTTCGGCCATGCGCTCGAAGCCGAAACACGCTTTGGCAGCGAAATGCTGCATGGCGAGGCGGTGGCCATCGGCATGCGCCAGGCTTTCGATTTTTCGGCGCGCGAAGGGCTGTGCGCCGACGCCGACGCCGCGCGCGTCGCGGCCCATTTCGCGCGCGTGGGCCTGCCCGCGCGCCTTGGCGCGCAACGCAACTGGGATCCGGAGCGGCTGATCGACCACATGGGACACGACAAAAAAGTGCAGGACGGCAAATTGACCTTCATTCTGGCGCGCGGCATCGGCAAAGCCTTCGTTGCGCGCGGCATCGACGCGGCAGCCTTGCGCCCCTTCCTGGCGGCGGAGGTCGCGCGATGAATTTCGACGATTTCGTGTTCCCCGAAATGCCCGACTTGCCCGCCTGGTTCGTGGTGGTCGCGGTGCTTGTGCTGCTGCTCGTGGCGGCGTTGCTCTCGGCGGTCGAAACCTCGATCACCTCGGCGTCGCGCCCGCGCCTGGCGGAGATGGAGCGCTTGGGCTCGAAGCGCGCGGGTCTCGTCAACCGATTGCGCGACCAGCGCGACCAGTTCATCAGCGCGGTGCTGCTGGGCAACAATCTGGTCAACATCCTGGGTTCGGCCTTGACCACCAGCGCGCTCATCGCGCTGTTCGGCGATGCGGGCGTGCTCTACGCCACGATCATTATGACGGTGCTGGTCGTGGTGTTCGGCGAGGTCATGCCGAAAATGTGGGCGCTTGCCAATGCCGACCGCGTCGCGCTGACGCTGGCGCCGTTTGCGCGCGCGATGATGGCGTTTTTGTCGCCGGTGGCGACCGCCACGCGCGTCGCGGCCAAGGGCATGCTGACGCTGCTGGGCGTGCGCTACGGCCAGCCCAGCGCGGAAGCGGCCGCCGAAGAATTGCGCGGCGCCATCGAACTGCATGGTGCTGGCGAGGCTGCGGGCGCCGCGACCGTGCGCAAAGAACGCCAGATGCTGCGCTCGATCCTGGATCTGGCCGATGTGGCCGTGTCGGACATCATGATCCATCGCAGGCAAGTGGTGGCGATCGACGCCGACCAGCCGCCGGCCGCGATCCTGGAGCAGGCGCTGTCCAGCCCGCACACGCGCATTCCCCTGTGGCGCGGCACGCAAGACAACGTCATCGGCGTGCTGCACGCCAAGGCGCTGCTCTCGGCGCTGCGTGCCAATGGCGGCGATCCCACGACCATCGACATTGCCCAGATCGCCGGGCGCGCGTGGTTCATCCCCGATTCGACCAGCCTGCTCGACCAGCTCGAGGCGTTCCGGCGGCGGCGCGAGCATTTCGCGCTTGTGGTCGACGAGTATGGCGGCCTGATGGGCGTCGTCACGCTCGAGGACATTCTGGAAGAAATCGTCGGCGACATTGCCGAGAAGCACGAATTCAAAGTGCCGGGCGTGCGCCCCCAGGCCGACGGCAGCTTTGTCGTCGACGGGGCCGTCACGATCCGCGATCTGAACCGCCAGTTCGACTGGCGGCTGCCCGACGATCGCGCCGCGACGATCGCGGGCCTGGTGCTCTACGAGGCGCGCCGCATCCCGGATGTGGGCCAAATCCTGACCTTCCACGGTTTGCGTTTCGAAATATTGCGCCGCAAACGCAACCAGATCGCGACCTTGCGGATTGCGGCCTTGAGCGATGCGGCAGCGCAAAAACTGCCGTCGAAGGAAGGCCGGGCCGCCTGATCGGGCTTGCCAAGCGTGCGGCAAGTGGCGCTATGATTTGGCCAACCGCGCATCAAGGGGAGGGCTTCGATGAACCGCAAGATCGTTCCCGACGTTATTTCCGGCAAGCAGGATCTGGCAACCGCACGCGTCGGCATGACGGTGCGCGAAGCGGCGCTCGCCATGACGGCGCGGCGCATCGGCGCTTTGATGGTACTCGACGAGGCGGGAAAATTGTCGGGCATTTTCACCGAACGCGACGTGATGGCCAAAGTCGTCGCGGCGCATCGCGATCCCGACACCACGCGCCTGGCCGACGTGATGACGCGCAATCCCGACACGATCGGCCCCGACGAGTCGGCGGCCGACGCGCTCGGCATGATGCGCAAACACGGCTACCGCCATCTGCCGGTGATGGACGGGGCGGAACTTGTCGGCATGGTTTCGGTGCGCGATCTCTATGCGACCGCCATCGGCGAGCTGGAGGAAGGGCTGCAGGAGCGCGACGCGTTCATCCAGGGCGCGGCCGGCTACGGGCTGACCTGAAGTATTTTTGGCTTTTGGGCGCGCGGCAGTCCATCATCGCGGCGGTTCCGGTCGTTTTGCGCCGGCCGTTTTGCGATAGAGGATCGCCATGCCCTTGCCCCCGCCCGCAGTCGCGCGCGAACCCATCCATACGCGCCGCATCGAATGCAGCGGCTTCCGGCGCGCCGACGGGCTGTGGGACATCGAAGGCCATCTGGTCGACACCAAAGCCTACGGCTTCGACAATGCCTGGCGCGGCCCTATGGCGCCGGGCACGCCGGTGCACGAGATGCGGCTGCGTCTGACGGTCGACGACAGCTATCTCGTGCACGAAGTGGCGGCCGCGACCGATGCCAGCCCGTTCGAAATGTGCCCCACCATCGTGCCGAATTTCCAGGCGCTGGTGGGTTTGCGCATCGCCAAGGGCTGGCGCAAGCAGGTGCAGGAACGCCTGGGCGGACGCCAGGGCTGCACGCATATCGTCGAGCTGGCGCTGGGGGCGATGGCGACGGCGGCGATCCAGACGATCGTGCCGCTGCGCGCCAAAGAATCGCCGGGCACCGACGGGCGTGCGGGCTTTCTCGACACTTGCCATGCGCTGGCCAGCGACAGCCCGGTCATAAAGGCGCATTGGCCGGAATTCTATACGGGTCCGCGATAGAGCATTTTTAAGTCGGGCGGACTCGCCCGACGACTCGGAAAATGCGGCAAAACAAATACCTAGCAGGCTGCTGAAAAACCCCTTCGCGGTTGCCGTGGCCGTGTGATTCACTTGTCTTGTCTTTTTTGGCGGAGACGGGCGATGCGCGGACGCGAAGCGGATGACGACGGGCTGTTCAGCTA
>Ga0164290_1001134_pt1 | contig 51029 bp, 49 predicted proteins | sample Micstemetagenome_FD_108782 | JGI IMG/M metagenome (GOLD analysis project Ga0164290, IMG submission 108782) | Contaminated culture microbial community from soil near Moab, Utah, USA - Microcoleus steenstrupii SON62 (Illumina Assembly) | ecosystem: Environmental > Terrestrial > Soil > Soil crust...
CGCGCGGGTCGTCGGCGACGTGCTGGGCCGGTTCCACCCGCACGGCGACGCCTCGGTCTATATGGCGCTGGTGCGCATGGCCCAGCCGTTCTCGATGGGGCTGATGCTGGTCGACGGCCAGGGTAATTTCGGCTCGGTCGACGGCGATATGCCGGCCTCGATGCGATACACCGAGGCCCGGATGGCCCCGGCGGCCTCGGCCCTGCTGACCGACATCGACAAGGACACCGTCGATTTCCAGCCGAACTACGACGAGAAGGAGCTGGAGCCCGTCGTCCTGCCGGCGCGGATTCCCAACCTGCTGGTCAACGGCGCCGGCGGCATCGCCGTCGGGATGGCGACCAACATCCCGCCGCATAACCTCGGCGAGATCGTCGACGCCTGCGTCGCCCTGCTGGATGATCCGGAGATCACCGACGACGCGCTGCTGGACATCGTGCCCGGGCCGGACTTCCCCACCGGCGGCGAGATCCTCGGCCGGACCGCCCCGCGCAACGCCCTTCGAGACGGCCGCGGATCGGTCATCGTGCGGGGGGTCGCCACAATCGAGACGATCCGCAAGGACCGCGAGGCCATCGTCGTCACGCAGCTGCCCTTCCAGGTCAACAAACAGACCCTGATCGAGCGCATCGTCGAAATGGTCCGCGAAAAGCGGATCGAGGGCATCTCGGACGTCCGCGACGAATCCGACCGCGACGGGATGCGGATGGTCATCGAGCTGAAGCGCGACGCCTCGGCCGACGTCGTTCTGAACCAGCTCTGGCGCTTCACCGCCATGCAGAGCTCGTTCGGGGTCAATATGCTGGCCCTGAACCACGGACGCCCGGTCCAGATGGGGCTTCGGCAGTTGCTGGAAGCCTTCCTCGAGTTCCGCGAAGAGGTTGTTGTCCGCCGCGTCAAGTTCGAACTGGCCAAGGCCCGCGACCGCGGCCACGTGCTGGTCGGCCTGGCCGTCGCCGTCGCCAACATCGACGAGGTGATCCACATCATCCGCAGCTCGGCGGATCCGGCCGAGGCGCGCGAGCGGCTGCAGGCCAAGAGCTGGCCGGTCGGCGACATGATCGCCCTGATCGAACTGATCGCCGACCCGCGCTCCATGCTGGTCGACGGCGACAAGCTGAACCTGACGGACGAACAGGCCCGCGCCATCCTGGCGCTGACGCTGAGCCGGCTGACCGGCCTTGGCCGCGACGACATCTTCTCCGAGGCGCGGAGCCTGGCCGACACCATCCAGGGGCATCTGACCCTGCTCAGCGACCGCGCCAACATCCTGGCGGTGATCCGCGAGGATCTGCTGGTCGTGCGCGAGGAGTTCGCGGTGCCGCGCCGCACGATCATCGGCGAGGGCGACTACGAGCTGGAAGACGAGGATCTGATCCCGCGGGAGGACATGGTCGTGACCGTGACCCACGGCGGTTACGTCAAGCGAGTGGCGCTGAACGCCTACCGGACCCAGCATCGCGGCGGCAAGGGTCGCTCGGGCGTGGCGATGAAGGAGGACGACGCCGTCGTCGGCGTCTTCTCGGCCTCGACCCATACGCCGGTGCTGTTCTTCGCCACCAACGGCAAGGCCTACAAGCTGAAGACCTGGCGGCTGCCGCTGGGCAACCCCCAGTCGCGCGGCAAGGCCTTCGTCAATCTGCTGCCCATCGAGCCCGGCGATTCGATCATGAACGTCCTGCCGCTGCCCGAGGACGAGGCGGAGTGGGCGAACCTGGACATCATGTTCGCCACCCGCTCCGGCGACGTGCGGCGGAACAAGCTGAGCGATTTCGCCACCGTCAACCGCGCCGGCAAGATCGCCATGAAGCTGGAAGACGGCGACCACATGGTCGGTGTGGCCCTGTGCACGGCCGATGACGACGTCATGCTGACGACCGCCCTTGGCCGCGCCATCCGCTTCAAGGCCGACGACGTGCGGGTCTTCAAGGGCCGCGATTCCACCGGGGTGAGAGGCGTCCGTCTGCAGAAGGGCGACGAGGTCATTTCGATGGCCGTGCTGGGCCGGGTCGACGCCACCCCGGATGAGCGGGCCGCTTATGTCAAACACGCCTCGGCGGTGCGCCGGGCCGCGGACGGGGCCGAGGACGAAGCGGTCGTCGCCGCCGATGACGAGGGCGAAGAGACGACGGGCGAAGCCATCCTGTCCACCGAACGCATCGCCCAGCTGGGCGCGTCGGAGCAGTTCATCCTCACGGTCACCGAAACCGGCTTCGGCAAACGCTCTTCGGCCTATGAATACCGGCGCACCGGCCGGGGCGGGCAGGGGCTGACGGCCCACGGCCTGGGCGGCCGCGCGGGTACACGCCTTGCCGCCTCCTTCCCGGTCCAGGACGGCGACGACCTGCTGCTGGTCACCTCGGGCGGGCAGATGATCCGCACGCCCGTCGACCAGGTCCGCATCGTCGGCCGGTCCAGCCAGGGCGTCACCATCTTCCGCACCGCCGGCGGCGAGCGGGTGGTGTCGGTCGAGCGGCTACCGGACAGCGGCGGCGGCGATGACGCACCGGTCGAGGGCGAGGCGGCGGACGGCGAGGGCGAAGCCTGATCGATGGCCGCCGCCCACGATCTTCGGGTGGACGGCGAACCGGCGACTCTGGCCGACCTGACGCATCAGGCCCTGTTCAACTACGGAGCCTATACGTCCTTTCGTGTTGAGGACGGCGGCGTCAGGGGTCTTGATCTGCACCTCGCCCGTCTGGACGCCTCGGCGCTCGAGCTTTTTGGCGAGGCGGTCGGCGAGGAGCGCCTGCGGACGTTGATGCGCGCCTCTTTGGGGGGGCGCGGGGAATCCTGGCTCAGGGTCAGTCTGTTCGCCCCCGAAATCTGGATGCGCGAGCCCGGCTGGCGGGGGCGGCCCAGGGTGATGATCGGCGTTTTCCAGCCGCCTACCCCCCTGGCGGACAGTCCCCGCGTGCAGGTCCAGACCTACGCGCGTGAAGCGGCCCACCTGAAACACGTCGCCACGTTCGGCCTGATGCGGGCCCGCCGGTTGGCGCGGGATGCGGGTTTCGACGACGCCCTGTTCGCAGACGAACAGGGCAGAGTGTCGGAGGGCAGCCTGTGGAACATCGGCTTCGTTCGCGGCGGCGAAGTCGTCTGGCCGCAGGCCCCGATGCTGGCCGGCGTGGCCCAGGCGCTCGTGCAGCGCGGTCTGGACGGGGTCGGTCTGATCGGGCGGACGCGGGCCGTTCACCTGGGCGATCTGAAGGATTTTGACGCCGCCTTTCTGTGCAACAGCGCCACGCCCGCCTGCCGCATCGCGGCGATCGGAAGTCATGCCTTCGAAGCCGCGCCCGCCACGATCGAGCGCCTGGCGGCGGCCTGGGCCTCGAACCCGGGCCAGCCGATCTAGGCCCGCAGTTTCCCACCTGCTAAACCCGATCCGAGCGGGGGAGAAAATCGATGCGCATCGGCCTGTATCCGGGCACTTTCGACCCCGTCACCAACGGGCATATGGACATCATCGGCCGCGCGGTGAAGCTGGTCGACAAGCTCGTCATCGGCGTCGCCCGCAATGACGACAAGGGGCCTCTCTTCACGACCGACGAGCGGGTCGAGATGGTCCGCGCCGAGGTGGCGCATCTGGGCGCCAGGGTCGAGGTCCGGGCCTTTTCCAGCCTCCTGATGCATTTCGCCGAGGAACTCGACGCCAGCATCATCGTGCGAGGCCTGCGCGCAGTGGCGGACTTCGAATATGAATTCCAGATGACGGCGATGAACCAGCGCCTCAATGCGGACATCGAGACGGTCTTCCTGATGGCGGATCCGCGGCACCAGGCCATCGCCTCTCGCCTGGTCAAGGAGATCGCCCGTCTGGACGGCGCGATCGACAGTTTCGTCAGCCCCGCCGTCGCCGGAATGGTGCGGGCCAAGGTCAAGGGATAGAATGCGTTTCAGGATTGCAGCCGCCGCCCTTTCGATGGCTTTTCTCGCCGGAGGCGCCTCGGCGCCGGCGCAGACGACGGCGCCCGCCGAGGAGTGGCGGGCGATCGCGCCCGAGAACCTGCTGGTCATAGACACCCCCAAGGGCCGGATTCTCGTGGAGCTTGAGCCGCGGATCGCGCCCCTGTCCGTCGCCCGGATTCGCACCTTGGCCGATGAAGGGTTTTATGACGGCCTCACCTTCCACAGGGTGTTGCCCGGATTCATGGCCCAGACGGGCGACCCCGAGGGGACCGGCGCCGGCGGCAGCACCCTTCCGGACATAGAAGGCGAGTTCCAGTTCCGGCGCGGCCGCGATCTCGGCTTCGTGAGCCTGGTCACCGCGCCGCTGGGCCAGCTGGGCATCGCCGGCTCCATGCCGGTCTTCACCCAGCCCGATGCGCAGATGATGGTGACGTCCGACTTCAAGACTTCAGGGCAGGCCCTGTTCTGTCCCGGCGTCGCGGGGATGGCGCGCAATCAGGATCCGAACAGCGCCAACAGCCAGTTCTTCCTCATGACCGGATCAAACGACAGCCTGAACGGCCTCTATACGCCCTTCGGCCGGGTGGTGGCGGGCCTCGAGGTGGTCGCGGCGCTGAAGCCCGGATCCGAAGCCGCCAACGGCCGGGTCACCAATCCGGACGTGATGACGCGCGCGCGCACCGCGGCGGCCATGCCGGAGCGGGAGCGGCCCGTGGTTCGGGTGATGAACCCGTCCAGCCCCGCCTTCGCGGCGGTCGTCGAACAGGCGCGGACGGAACGCGGCGCCGGATTCACTGTCTGCGACGTTCAGCCGCCGGCCCAGGTGACCGGCGGATAACGCCATTTTGGGGGAGGATGCGATGAAGACGATTGCGGGCCTTGGGGCGCTGGTCGCCTTGTTCGCCGGACCGGCGCCGGCCCAGGACGTCGGCGGGCCGCCCCCGCCGCCGCCGCCGCCCACGGCCGCGACCACGATCGCCGCCGCGGAATGGCGCCCCGTGCCCGCCGAAAACCTGCTGGTCATCGACACCACCCGGGGACGCATCCTCGTCGAACTGACGCCGGAGGTGGCTCCCTCGCACGTCGAACGGATCAAGCTGCTGGCCCGCCGGGGCTTCTATGACAATGTGCCCTGGCATCGGGTGATCGACTGGTTCATGGCGCAGACCGGCGACCCCTTGGGCAATGGCGAAGGCCAGAGCCCGTATCCGGATCTGAAGGCCGAATTCACCTTCCGCCGCGATCCGTCCATGCCCTTCGCGCCCGTCGCCGAGCCGGCCGGCGCCCGGGTCGGCTTCTTCCATTCGCTGCCGGTCCAGACCCAGCCCGATGCGGCCTTCGCCCTGACCGGCGACGGCAAGGTGCACGGCTGGGGCCTGTACTGCCCGGGCGTGGCGGGCATGGCCCGCGACGAAGGCAATGACACCGCCAACAGCCAGTTCTTCCTGATGCGTCAGGCCTACCCCGCGCTCGACAAGCGCTACACCATCTGGGGCATGACCGTGTCCGGCCTGGACGTCGTCCGCAGCCTGCGGGTCGGCGAGGGCGACAACGGCATGGTCACGGCCGAGCCGGATCGCATGACCCGGGTCCGGGTCGCCGCGGACATCCCCGAGATCGAACGGCCGGCGGTCCAGGTGCTGGCGACCGATTCGCCGCGCTTCCGGGCGCTGGTGGATGAGACGCGGGCGTCCCGCGGGGCGGACTTTTCGGTCTGCGACGTGAGCTTGCCGGTTCAGGTCGCCAACTAGGATCGGCCCCGGCGGCGCCGCCGGGGGGGTCTGCGGCCCTCGCGCATCTGCTGCAACAGCAGGCCCTCGCGCAGGCCGCGATCGGCCACCCGGACCCGCTCGGAGGGCCAGGCGCGCTGCACGGCTTCCATTATGGCGGCGCCGGCGAGGACCAGATCGGCGCGATCCGGCCCGATACAGGGTTCGGCGGCCCGTCCGGCGGCGCCCAGTCGCTTCAGCGTGTCCGCCGCCGCTTCGCAGTCGGCCCGCGTCATCCACAGCCCGTCGACCAGATTCCGCTGGTACCGTTTGAGGCCAAGGTGAATGCCGGCAAGGCTGGTGATCGCCCCCGATGTGCCGACGATGTGGGCGCGTCCGCTGACGAACAGGTCCCTCAGCGACGCACTCACGGGGGCGTCCCGGATGGCGGAGGCCATGTCGGCGACCATCGCCTCATACCAGCCGTCCAGACTCCCGGCGGGCTCGGGGTGGCGTTCGGCCAGGGTGACGACGCCCACCGGGGCCGACATCCAGCCCTCGAGCACGAAGGCGTCGCCGCGCTTCGACAACCAGTTCAACTCGGTCGAGCCCCCGCCGACGTCCACGACCAGCACCGCCTCGGCCGCATGGTCGAACAGGTTCAGGCAGCCGCGAACCGCCAGTCTGGCTTCCTCAACGGGATCTATGATGCGCAGCTTCAAACCGGTGCCGAGGCGTACGCGTTCGACGAACGCTTCGCCGTTCTCGGCCTGCCGGCAGGCCTGGGTGGCGACCGCGATCAGACGGGACGAGTCGACGCCCCGCTTGACGACACGTTCACCGCACAGGACCAGAGCCTCGTAGGCGCGGTCCATGGCGGCGTCGTCGAGCCGGCCTGTCCGCGTCAGGCCTTCGCCGAGACGCACGATCCGGCTGAAGGAATCGACGACGCGGAAACCGTCCCGCGCCGGTTTCGCGATCAGCAGGCGGCAGTTGTTGGTCCCCAGGTCGAGAGCGCCGTAGAGCGACGCGTCGCGACCTGACGCCCCATGGTCCCCGGCGGCGCCGTGCGCGGCGCGCTGTCCGTCAGACCTGCGGGGCTGGGACCTGTCGTCACGCCGTGGCGCGCCGTCGGTCTCCGGCATGGGCCGAACTTTCGTGGTGGGCGGTCCAAAGCGGCGCCCGTCCCGGACACTCTAGGACTGTGCAGTCCGTACCGCCAAGCGTGTCTGTCGCGAAAATGAACGGCGTGACCCGGACAAGGCTCAGGTGCGATCCCGCATGCTGTTTCCATGACCTGTAAAACCATCGCGAAATTCGGCCTCGGCCAGATCGTCCGTCACCGCGACGCCGCCTTTCGGGGCGTGGTGATCGATATCGACGCCTCCTACGCCGGACTGCCGGGGGAGACCGGCGAGGTCGCGCCCGACCAGCCCTTCTACCAGGTGCTCGCCATTGGTCCGGACGGCGGCTTCGTCGCCTATGCGGCCGAGACCGCGCTTGAACGGGATCCGGAATTGTCCGCGCTCAGCCGTGAGGCGGAATCACGCTGGTTCACGGTCGACTCGAAAGGCCGGCACGCGCCGCGGGCGCACGCCATTCACTGACGGGCGCTGGCGCCGTCTGCGCGACGCGCCTAGATTGGCCGCAGGGGCCTTTCAGAGCCCGCAGGTCGCAGGAGCGTGTCCATGTCCGACTTCGAGCACGTGTTCGATGCGCCGCCGGAAGGCGCCGCCGCCGACTGGACCATCCCGCAGGACTGGGCGGCCTATACCGAGGTCGAGCACCGCACCTGGGACACGCTCTACGCGCGACAGATGAAGATCCTGCCCGGCCGCGCCGCCGAGGTGTTCATGAAGGGCCTCGATGCGCTGGACCTGAACACCGGCGGCATTCCCGACTTCGCCGTGATGAACCCGAAGCTGCAGGCCCTGACCGGCTGGACCGTTGTCTGCGTTCCGGGGCTGGTGCCGGACGAGGTCTTCTTCGACCATCTGGCCAACCGTCGCTTCCCCTCGGGCCAGTTCATCCGCAAGCCGGACCAGCTGGACTACCTGCAGGAGCCGGACATCTTCCACGACGTCTTCGGTCATGTGCCGATGCTCTCCGATCCGGATTTCGCCGACTATATGGAGGCCTATGGCAAGGGCGGTCAGCGGGCGGCCGGTCTGGGCATGCTGCAGAACCTGGCGCGGCTCTACTGGTACACGGTCGAGTTCGGCCTGATGCAGGACACCGACGGCTTGCGCATCTACGGGGCCGGGATCGTATCTTCTGCGACTGAAAGCGTCTTCTCGCTGGAGGACCCGTCGCCCAACCGGCTCGGCTTCGATCTCGAGCGGGTGATGCGGACCCTCTATCGCATCGATGATTTCCAGCAGGTCTATTTCGTCATCGATTCCATCGAACAGCTGAAGCGCGAGACGCTGCAGGACTTCGGCCCGATCTACCGCCGGCTGACGGGCGCTGACGATATCGCCATCGACTCCATCCTGTCGACCGACCGGGTCTTCACCCGGGGAACCCAGGCCTATGCGGCCCGGGGCGGCAGGTTCGCGGCCTGACGCTACCTGATTCCGTCGTCGCCGCCGCTTGCCGGAGCGCGGCCCCGCGCCGAGGCTGGGGGATCGGATGGAGGGCGACATGAAGTCAGTCGGATGGATCACGGCGGGAGCCGTTTGCATGGCGGGCTTGCTCGTCGCCGGGGGCGCGGCGGCCCAGTCCCATGCGCGGACGCTGGCCGACAGCCGCACCGTGACGGTCCCGGCCTCGATCGCCAACTGCCGGCTGGCCAATGTGACGGAGAACAATCCGGCGGAGCTGGCGCTCGAGTTCGCCTGTCAGGCGCCGTCAGACGAGGGCGGCCCTGCGGACACTGCCGGGGAGGCGGCCCTGGTCGTGCTGGGCGAAGCCGCGACCGTCACCCCCGACGCCTTTCTCGCCGGTCAGCTGGATACGTGGTGGCCGGGGATGGATGCGGCCTCCGTGGCAATGAATCTCACCCGCTCGCGCAAGGCGACGGCCAACGGCGAGGTCGCCGTGGTCTGCGTTCATCGTGACGATGTCGAGGCCCTGGCCGGCGACGCGGTGTGCGTGTTCGACCAGCCCGGGCTGCAGGTGGTGGTCGCCGGCCGGTCGACCATGGCCCTGACCGCCGACAATGTGGTCGATACGCTGCTCAGGGGCGTCACCGTCCGCTAGGGCGAACGCCCAGGAGCAGTCCCGCCCGGCCGATCCGCCGCGCCAGCTCATAGACGAGGAAACAGGCGGCGAAGGTGGCCGCGATCAGCACGCCCGCTTCCGCCGCCAGGGGCAGGCGCAGCTGCGCCAGATGGTGGCCGACGACCACGATGACGGTCTGGTGGACGATGTAGAACGGGAAGACGCCGACGGTCAGATAGCGCAGCACCGGCCCGCCCCGGTTCAGATGCCGGGCCCCGAAGCCGAGGATGGCGACGATGAACGCCCACTGGTCGGCGGCGTAGACCACCCGCATGAGGCGACGCAGGGCCTCGGCGGGCATGGCGTCCTCGGCGCGGTACTCCCAGGCGTAACCGGCCCAGGCGGCCCAGGCGAGGAGACCGAGCACCAGCGCCGGCCACCGCAGGCGAATGAAGCCCAGCCGCAGGGCCTCCGACCGCGCCGTGAGGAAGCCGAACAGGAAGGCGCTGAACGAGAGGGCGTGATTGTACCAGTCGTTGATCAGGTCGTGGCTGATCTCGAACCGGTAGGCGAGGCCCCAGCGGATCGCCGCGAGGAAGACCATGGGCCAGACCAGCAGCCCCCAGCCTTTCAGGCCGCGCTCCAGCAGGTCGCCGAGGGCCCGCAGGGGCCCCGATGAAACCGCCAGCAGCCCGGCGAGGATGAGGCTGTAGACCAGCAGATAGGCCACGAACCACATGTGGTTCCAGGTCGGCGTGACCAGACAGCCGTCGGGTCCGCACCAGCCCCCCGAGGCTGTGGCGTACCGGACCCAGAAGTCGGCGGTGAACGCGTTATGGTAGGCATCTGCCCCGGGCGTCAGCCGGCCAAGAGCCTCAACGATCTCGTAGTAGCTCTGGGGCGGCACGATCACGAACATGGCGAACAGCAGCGGCGGCAGCAGCCGGAGCATCCGCGAACCGGCCAGTCGGCCCGCGGCGCTGCGGCCGTCCCGGCCGAGGCTGTCGGCGAGGAACCGGGTGGCGGCCCCCGACACGAGGAACAGCAGGGTCAACCGCCATGGGTTGGTCAGCTGCATGATCGGCTCCAGCGCCTCGATTTCGTGGCTGGACTTCACGTGCCACTCCCACGGCACGTAGAACATTCCGACGTGATACAGGATCAGCAGCATGAAGGCGCCGACGCGGATCCAGTCGAGATCGTATCGACGGATGGAGCCGGACGCGTCTTGGGGAAGCGGGGCGGACGACATGGGCGATATCCATGAGCGATGAAGGGTTCCGGAGCGTCCCATCCGGAGCGGTCGCCCGGCAATCGCGCGGGGACCGGCGGCGGCGTCCGGGGGACGCCGCGATGGCCGCGGTGACGAACGGCGCGCGTCGGGGGGCGGGCGGCTGGTTGCGATCGCCGCCGGAGCTGCGCGATTTGCGAACGGGGCTTCTGTTCATCGTGCCGGCGACGGCGGTCGTCGTCGTCATCAACACACTGACCAGCCTGAGCGACAATCCGGACGCCGCGGTCTGGGAGCCGTGGGTGTGGGAGATCAGCAGCGCCCTGTCGATCTTCGTGGCGATGCTGATCCCCTGGCTGGCGACGGCGGCGGCGCCCCCGGACGAGGTGGTGGCCGAGGACTGGCGGCCGAAGCTGCGCGTCGTTCTGATCCACGCCGCCGCCCTGCTGGCCTTCTCGGCCGTGCATGTGGCCGGGTTTGTGGCGCTGCGCGGCGTCGCCTATTCCCTGCTGGCGGACGGCCCCTACACGTTCGGCGACCAGTTCATCTACGAGCTGCGCAAGGACCTGATCAGCTATGCGACCTATGTCGCCGCCTTCTGGCTCATCGGCTACCTTCGCCGCCGACGCGACGAGCCGGTGCGGCCGGTCAGTTTCGACATCCGTGACGGGTCCCGGATCCTGCGGGTTCCCCTGTCCGACATCCTCGCCGTCTCATCGGCGGGGAACTACGTGGAATTCCGGCTGACGGACGGGCGACGCCCGCTGATGCGCGCGACCCTGGCGGCCATCGAGGTTGAGCTGGGGGCGTTCGGTTTCGTCAGGGCGCACCGGTCGTGGCTGGTCAACGCCGCGCGGGTGACGGCGCTCGAGCCCGACGGTTCCGGCGACTGGACGGTCCAGCTGGGCGCCGTTCGTGCGCCCTTGTCGCGTCGCTTTCCGGAGGCGCTGGCGCGGCTGAAGGGTTAGTCGTGCGTGATCAGGCTGTTGCGGCCTGTATCCCGCATGCGGATATAGGTCAGCAGGGACACGCCGATCAGGGCGGTGACGTACCAGAAATAGGCGCTCTCCATGCCCTCGGTCTTGAACCACAGGGCCGCGTACTCCGCCGTTCCGCCGAACAGGGCGTTGGCGATGGCGTAGGGCAGGGCGACCCCCAGGGCCCTGATATGGGCGGGGAACAGCTCGGCCTTCACCACGGCGTTGATGGCCGTGTAGCCGCTGACGATGACCAGGGCCGACATCGCCAGCAGGAAGGCGACCAACGGGCTGTCGACGCCCGAAAGCGCCGTCATGATCGGTACGGTGAACAGCACGCCCAGAACTCCGAAGGCGATCATCACCGGCCGCCGGCCGACCCGGTCCGACAGGGCCCCGACGGCGGGCTGGAGCAACATGAAGATCAGCAGCGCGCCGGCGCTGATTTCCGTCGCGGTCGTCTTTGAGAAGCCGCTCGTGTTGACGAGGAATTTCTGCAGGTAGGTGGTGTAGGTATAGAAGGCGACGGTCCCGCCGGCGGTCAGGCCGAGCACCATCAGCGCCTCCTTCGGATGCTTCAGGATCAGCAGCAGGGCGCTGGACTTCGGGGCTTCGTTCGCATCCGTGGCGATGAAGGCGGAGGTCTCGTCCAGCCGCCGCCGCAGCCAGAACACCACCACCGCCAGCGCCGCGCCGACGAAGAAGGGTATGCGCCAGCCCCAGGCCGCCAGATCGGCCTCGGCCAAAGTCTTCTGCAGCACGATCAGCAGCAGCAGGGCCAGCAACTGGCCCGAGATCAGGGTGACGTACTGGAAGCTGGACCAGAAGCCGCGGTGCTTCGCCGTCGCCATTTCCGACAGATAGGTGGCGGAAGACCCGTACTCGCCGCCGACGCTGAGGCCCTGCAGCATGCGCGCGAACAGCAGCATCGCCGGCGCCGCGACGCCGATCGTGGCGTAGCCGGGGGTGCAGGCGATGATCAGGCTGCCCGTGCACATCAGGGTGACCGACAACGTCAGGCCCGCCTTGCGTCCCCGGCGGTCCGCATAGACGCCCATGACCCAGGCCCCGATCGGCCGCATCAGGAATCCGACGGCGAACACCGCCGCTGCGCTCAGCAGCTGGGCGGTGCTGTCTCCCTCGGGGAAGAAGATCGGGGCGAAATAGACGGTGAAGGCGGCGTAGGCGAACCAGTCGAACCATTCGACCAGATTGCCCGCCGAGCCGCCGATGATGTTGCGCAGGCGGCGGGACCGACTCATGGGGGCGTCGGTCATTGAGCGAACCTCCAGCGATTTGCACATTCTGACCAGCGGCACGGCGACCCCGCCGCGATCGTCCTCGAACCGGTCCATCTCGACGTAGCCGGCCGCGAGGTACAGCGGTTCGCCGCCGAGGGTGGCGACCAGTTCGGCGCGGTCGTAACCGGCGCCCCGGGCCGCGGCTTCGCACAGGTCGAGGATCATTCGGCCGACCCCCCGACGGACGAACTCCGGCGCAGTGTACATGGCCCGGATGCGGGCGGCGTCGACGCCGGGGGCGAGGGGCGCGGGCTCGCGGCCGGGCGAATGGTCGCCGCCGTATTCCGTGATCCGGCCGCTCCAGCCGCCGCAGCCGGCGATGACGCCGTCCTCCTCGACGATGACATAGGTCCGGTCTGCGATGAGCTGGCTGTCGATCCCCATCAGCTGGCGGCTGGCGGCGATCTGGTCGGGCGTCAGGAAGGCGCAGAGCGGGCCTGTGATGGCGCGGTCCATCAGGGCGACGAGGGCCGGGATATCGGCTTCGGTGGCGATGCGATGGGCGAAGGCCGGCCCCCGTTCGACGACGGGCGACATCAGTGCGGGCCCGCCCGGCCGGACAAGGCCGGCCATGCGATCCAGGTTCCGACCACATGGGCGAAGCCGTAGACCAGCACGATCAGCGAACTCCACAGGACGAACGGCTCGACGCCCCCGGCATTCACCGCAAAGGCCGGGATCAGCACCAGACCGCGCAGCAGATAGACGGCCGAGATCAGCACCAGCGCCGTGCGCAGCAGCGGCAAACGGGGAATCAAACCGGCCCCGGAGAAGGCGTAGGCCGACCAGACGGCGAGGACGCCGGCTATGCCCATGGTGACCGCGACGGGGGTCCACGAGCCCTGTTCCGCCAGACGCGCCATACCCTCGCCGGCGCCGAAGAACCGGTACCAGTCCGGGCCGCCGACGATGATCGCGAGATGGAGAACGGAAGCCCCGGCGCTGAGCACGCCGCCGACGACCAGGGCCGGATTCTGGACCATGCGATCTCCCCGTTCTGTCAGCCCTTCTGGAACGGATAAAAGCCGGCGCCAAGGCCGAGCAGCCCGGTCAGCTCGTCGAGAGCGGTGCGGCTCTCCTGCAGCAGGGCGGGGTCGGCAAGGTCGGCCGGGCTCAGGCTGTCGCGATAATGCCGTGTCCCCCACGCCGACAGCCGCGCGTGCAGGTCGTCGGTCAGGCGCATGGCGGGATTGGTCGCGGCCTGTTCCGCCTCGGTCAGAACCACGCGCAGGCGAAGGCAGGCGGGCCCGCCGCCGTTGCGCATCGACTGGCGGACATCGACGTAGGCGACCCGGCCGATGGGGCCGTTGGAGGCGGCCAGCTGCTCGGCGACCGCGTGGCTGCGCGGGTTGTCGCGGGTCTCGGTCGGACAGATCAGGGTCAGGCGGTCCTCGCCGGGCAGCGACACCAGCATGGAGTTGAACAGATAGCTGGAGATGGCGTCGGCGAGGGGCAGGTCGGCGGAGGCGACCTCGACGAAGATCGGGTCGAACCGGTCGGCGGCGGCGGCGCGGATGGCGGCCTTCGTCGCCGCCGTGTCCTCAAAGGCGAGCTCGTGGAAGAACAGGGTCTGCAAAGCCCCGACGCAAACCACGTCGTTATGGAAGGCGCCGCCCACGATGGCGGCTTTCGACTGGCGCGCCAGCACCGCGCCCGCAGCGCCGTGTCGGCGGGCGACGCTTTCGGACGCCTCGCGCGTCTGACGGGCCGGAAAGGCGTCGGCCCAGGGCGCGAAGGCCTCGCGGCCCCAGACCAGCAGATTGACCCCCGGCTCGCCGTGGTCGGCGCACAGGCGGACGTGGTTGGCCGCGCCCTCGTCGGCGAGGTGGGCCACGGAGGGCAGGGCGTCGTGGACCGCAAAGCGGTCCGGTTCGGGGAACAGGGCGCCCAGCGCCCGCTTCGTCTGCTGATGCTCCAGCGAGCGGTGCAGGTTGGTGATCAGGTTGGCGGGGGTGAAATGCACGCGGCCGTCTGCGCTGTCGGCAGATGGCGTGACCGTGGCCGCGTTGGCGGCCCACATCGGGGAGGCCGAACAGGCGGCGGCGGCGAAGGACGGCGCGTCCTTCCAGGCCTGCTCCAGCACCCGTCCGTCCGAGCCGGTGAAGCCGAGGCTGCGCAGGAACGGAATGCTGGGCCGCTCGTGCGGCGGCAGGACGTATTGCGGCAGGCCGAGGTCGGCCAGCCGCTTCATCTTGTCGAGGCCCTGGAGCACGGCTGCGCGCGGGTTGGAGGCCTCGCCCTTGTTCAGGCTGGAGGCCAGATTGCCGGGCGAAAGGCCCGCATAGGAGTGGGTCGGGCCGATCAGGCCGTCTGCGTTGGCTTCTACGGCGGGCGAGCTCACGCTCGCAACCCTTTGATCTCACCTTCGATATTCTTCACAGTTCCGGCCTCGAAGCTGGCCACCGGATAGGCGCAGTAGTCGGCGGCGTACCAGGCGCTCGGCCGGTGATTGCCGCTGGCGCCGAGGCCGCCTAAGGGCATGTCGCCGGCGGCGCCCGTGGTCGGGCGGTTGAAGTTGACGACGCCGGCGCGGATGCGGCGGATGAAGCGGTCCCAGTTGGCCGGGTCGTCGCTGACCAGGCCGGCGGACAGGCCGTAGCGGGTGGCGTTGGCCTCGGCGACGGCGGCTTCGAATGAAGACACCCGCGTAACCGACAGGAAAGGCGCGAACATCTCCTCGTCAGGGACGTCAACGCCGGTGACGTCGATGATGGCCGGCTTGACGAAGGCGCCGGGCAGGTTGTCGACCGGGCCGGAGGCGCGGATCACCCGGGCGCCTATGGCGATCCGGTCCTGAAGGGCCTTCAGCGCCGCCTCGGCGGCCTTCACCGAGATCAGCGGGCCGGCGTAGGGCTCGGGCGTCGAATTCCACGGGGCGAGGATCAGCCGCTCGACCATGGCGTTGACCGCCTCGACGATGGCGTCGCCCTGAGGGCCTTCCGGCACGATCAGACGGCGGGCGCAGGAGCAGCGCTGGCCCGTGGTGACGAAGGCCGACTGGACCACGATCCCGGCCACGGCGCCGGCGTCGGCGGCGTCCCAGACCACCAGCGGATTGTTGCCGCCCAGCTCCAGCGCCAGGATCACATGCGGATCGTCGGCGAATTTGCGCCGGAAATGGGCGCCCGCCGCGCCCGAGCCGGTGAACATCAGGGCGTCGATGCCGCTGTCCAGCAGGGCGGCGCCGGTGTCCCGCCCGCCCTGGACGACATTGACCACGCCGTCAGGCAGGTCGGCCTCGGCGAAGGCCTCGGCCATCAGCTGGCCGATGAGGGGCGTCTCTTCCGACGGCTTGAACACCACGGTGTCGCCGGCCAGCAGGGCGGGGACGATATGCCCGTTGGGCAGGTGGCCCGGGAAGTTGAACGGCCCCAGGACCGCGGCCACGCCGTGCGGCCGATGGCGCAGGGTCGCGTGGCCGAAGCCGGTCTCTGCGGTGCGTTCGCCGGTGCGTTCGTCATAGGCGCGGATCGAGATGTCGACCTTGCCGGCCATGGCGGCCAGTTCGGTCGAAGTCTCCCACAGAGCCTTGCCCGTCTCACGGGAGATGGCCTCGGCCATTTGCGGGGCGCGGGCCTTCAGCACGGTCTGATAGCGTTTCACCGCGTCGATCCGGTCCTGACGCGGGCGGTCGGCCCAGTCGGGAAATGCGGCGCGGGCGCGGTCCGTGGCGGCCCGGACCTCGGCGGGCGAGGCGGCGGCGCCCTCCCAGACGGTTTCGCCGGTGGCCGGGTCGATGGATTTGAAAGCGGTCATTCTGTCGCTCATGTCTTCACCCGCACCGTATCGCCCGCCTTCACGCGCAGCACCTCGGCGGTCTCGGCGGTCAGGGTCACGACGCCCCCCTCGATGGCCGCGCGCTGGCGCACGGCGCGGAAGCCGCCGACGCTGTCGGTCGAGATCAGGGCGGGCAGTTCGGCCTCGACCTCCTGCGCCACCGCCACTGTCAGGCGCCGGGCGTCGCGCACCGTCCGGATGTTGTCCCGGTCGCAGGCCACGGTCGGTCCCGCGTCGAAGATGTCAATCAGCCCGTTGGGCCGAAAGCCCTCGCTCTCCAGCAGGGCCATGGCCGGGACCCCCTGTGGATGCACCTTGCCGATCACCGCCCGCGCCGCCTCGGGCAGCAGGTCGATGTAGATCGGGTGCCGCGGGGCCAGGTCGAGGATGAACTGCTTGTCGGTCGAACCGGTCATCCGGTCGGCCTCGTCGAACTCCATCGGGAAGAATTTGTGGGCCACATGATCCCAGAACGGACAGGCCCCGTCGGGGGTGAACACCCCGCGCAGCTCGGCGAGGACGCAGTCGGAGAACAGCTCCGGCTCCGCGCCGATCAGCATGTAGCGCGACTGGCTGAGCAATCGGCCGGCCCCGCCCTTGCGCCGGTCGGCCTTCAGGAACAGGGAGCCGACCTCGGTCCAGCCGGTGCACTCATTGACCAGCACCAGCGTCTTCTGCTCCAGCCTGATGCCCAGCGACGGCGACGACTGGGTGTTGGTCACCACGCGGAAGGAGAAGAAGGGCCGGTTCAGGCCGACCGCCGCCTTGACCGAGCCGATTCCGTCGACGTCGCCGGTCTCGGTCTCCTCCAGCATCAAGGTGTACCAGCGCTGCTGCGGCCCCAGCTTGCCGGCGAAACTGTCCCGGCTGAGGTCCAGCCGCTCGGCCAGCTGGTCGGGGTCTTCGGGCAGGCTGGTGAAGCCGGGGCCGGACAGGATGGCGAGTTCCAGCAGATAGTCCAGGTCGGCGGGCCCGGCGGGTCGGACGACGAGCATGGTTACATCGTCTCCAGACGCAGGGCTTTGAGTTTGAGCGCGTCGATCTCGCCCGAGGCGATCTTGCACAGGATCAGGGCGCTCAGCTGCGCGCGCTGGACGAAGCTGGCCGGCCAGGCGAACTCCTGATCCGAATGAATGTCTCCGCCCAGGACGCCGAGGGTGTCGATATTGGGCAGGCCGGCGGCGTGCAGGTTATTGCCTTCGCACACTCCGCCGGACGGTTTCCACGCGATCGTCTGGTCCAGCAGGGCGCCGGTCTCCCTGACCGCGTGGAACAGCGCGGTCTGCGACGCGTCCATCGGCTTGGGCGCGCGCGTCATGCCGCCGTGCAGGTCCAGGGTCAGGCCGGGGAAGGGCGGTTCGGCGGCGATCCCGCGCACCGTCTCCGCGATCCAGGCGGACGACTGGGCGTCCGGCACGCGGACGTTGAAGCGGACCACAGCGTTGTCCGCCACGACGTTCAGGGCCCCGCCGCCGCTGATCTTCGCGACATTGACCGTGACGCCCTCGCGCTGGCCGTTGAGGCCGTGCAGACGGGCGGCGATCATGGCCGCTCCGGCCACCGCATTGGCGCCCTCGTGGAAGGCGCGGCCGGCGTGGGCGGCCTTGCCGGTGACGATCAGATGGTAGTTGCCGCTGCCCTTGCGCGCGCCGGCCAGGGTTCCGTCAGCCAGCGCCGGCTCATAGGTCAGGCCGATGTGGCCGCGCGCGCCGAGTTCGGCCAGCAGGGGGGCGGAGGCGGGGGAGCCGATCTCCTCATCGGGCGACAGCAGCACGGTCCAGCCGACGCGCTCGCGGTGCGGATGGGTCTCGAACGCCTCCAGCGCGGCCAGCATCACGCTGATTCCGCCCTTCATGTCGGCGATGCCCGGGCCGTTCAGGGCGCCGTCGGGGCGGGTGGTGACGGTCTGGAAGCCGCTGTCGGCCGGGAAGACGGTGTCATAGTGGCCGGTCAGGACGACCTGAACCGGCGCGTCGGGCCTCGCGCTGATCTTGAGAGCATCGGCATGGACCTCGGCCCGCACCGCGCCGTCGTCGGCGACCGTGGTCGAGGCCTGGGTCGGGAGGCGCGTCACCACGGCCGGCAGGCGCCGCGCCTCGGCTTCGAGCTGACCCAGCACCTGCGAAAGCCCGGCGGCGTTGCGACTGCCCGAATTCACCGCGGACCAGTCAATCGCCCGACCGACGATGGCGGTCTCGCGCGCCGCGACATGGTCGAGCACGATCTGGTCGGGGGGCAGAATCCGCATGCGGGCCGACCCTAGCGGCCCGGGGGGCAAAGGTGAAGGCGAGCGGTTGCCGGTTTCCACCGCAGAAAGTGCAGGTTAGTCTGGCGGTCTCATCAAGGGAGGCTATTCAAAATGACTGACTGGGTCCGGGCGTCCAATCCGACGGCGCCGATCACTAACGAGGCTGAGGCGACGGCCGCGGCGCGGGCGAGCGCCATCGCCATCTTCCTCGGCGTGCTGTGGGGCGTCGTCGGGATTATCTATCTGATGACGGCCGGACAGGAGCTCATGGCGGCCGCCATGGCCCAGGCCTCGGCCGATGCGCCCGAAATGGAGGGCATGGCGGGCGTCATGACGCAGGCCGCGCTCTGGATGTCGGTCGTTTTCGTCGTCATCCAGCTGGTTCTGGGTCTGGTGCAGTGGGCCAAACCCAACATCGTCATCCCGATCATCTTCGTGATTCTGGTCGCGATCGGCCTGATCTCGGGCCTGATGGGTCTGATGATGGCGGGTCAGGCTGGCATGCCCGAAACGGCTGCGGCTCCGGTCTGGCAGACGTGGGGCGGCCTGGTCATCCTCGTCGTCCAGCTGATCCTGCACATCGCCGGCATTCGCGGCGCCCGTATGCTGGACAAACTGCGCATGGCCGCCGCCCAGTAGGGCGGATTACCGGTTCGGGCGCCGGTCCTCGCGACCGGCGCCCGGCTGCCGGGACTGGCGGCGCCAGCGAATCGACAGGCTGGCGTCGCCCTGTCCCCCGAATTTCGAACTGACGGTCAGGTTCCGGCGCACCTGCCACTCGACGTTGACCGCCGCGCCGTTCTCTCCGCCGCCGATGATCTCGAGGTAGACGTCGTCGTTGATGTAGCGCCCGCCGGCCACCGTCAGTCCGGACGCCTCGCCGCCGAATGACAGCCGGTCCAGTCCGGCCAGCTCACGCAGGTTCCCGATCACATCGAAGCCGCCGCCCCCGGCCAGGGCCGCCACGCCCGCCGCCAGTTGCGCCGCCTCGAACCCCGAAAGCTGCGATGCGGAACGTCCGAACAGGACCTGCGACAGGATCTCGTCCTGGGGCAGGGCAGGCGTCGACGTCAGCACGATCTCGGGGCGGCTCGCCGTGCCGGTGACGCGAATGGTGGCCGTCAGCGCCGGATCGTCTCGCGTTGCGGTCAGATTAAGCCGGATCTGGTCCGGATTGGTCGACAGGCTGACCGTCCCGCGTTCGTCGAATACAAAGCGCTTGCCGGCGAAGTCATAGTCGCCGCGCACCACTCTCGCCGTCCCGCTGAGCACCGGGCGGGCGATGGTTCCGGAAACACGGGCGTTGACGTTCATCTCGACGTTCAGGCCTCGGCCGACCACCCGCACGTCGCCCCCCGGCGAGCGCAGGGCGATGTCGAGGCCGAACTGCAGCCCACGCTGGAGGTTCTGTTCCGCCTCGGGGATGTCGCCCCCGGGCCGATTGACCTCGATGACGTCCATCCGGACGATTCCCGTCGAGCCGGGGGGATCGGCCTGGATGCGGGCTTCGTCGATATCCATCTGGCCGACGAGGGTGATATTGCCGTCCGTGCCGCGGGTCACGGTCAGGGGCCCCGAGGCCGTCGCTTCGGCGATGTCGTTGTCGATGATGCGGAAGCGGTTGAGCAACAGCTGGAAGCTGGAGCCCGACCCCTGTCGCAGACCGATCCGGCCGTTGCCGCTTACAGAGCCTCCGGCGCCGTCCACGGCGTTGAAGGTCTCGACCAGGCCTGTCGTGTCGTCGAAGCGGCTGGCGAGGGTGATGTTTTCGAGACGGACGCCTGTGGCGCTGTCGCGGAAGCTGCCCTGCTGCAGATCCATCCGCCCGTTCAGACGGGGCTCGGCGAGCGAGCCGGCGAGGGTGGCCCGGGCGTTGATCTGCCCGGACAACGACCGCTCCCCGCCCGCGAGCAGGTCCCAGATCGGCTGGATCTGCCCCTGGATGGAGACCTCGCCCGACATGTCGCGGGTTCGGACGATGGCCAGCCGCAAGGGAGCGGCCGAGGCCTCGACCGGCAGGGTGATGTCCGCCACGGCGCGGACCGCGTCGCCGTCCGCGGCGTTGGCCTGGATGCGCAGGGTGTTGTTGACCAGCAGGGCGTTGACGACGCCGTCGACCGCAATGCCGCGCGGCGCATCGACGCTGCGAATGTCGTCAAGGGTGATATTGGCCGAGCCCGACAGGTCGTCGCCGGCGCCCCGCAGCGAGAGCCGGCCGGTCACCCGCCCGCGCATGTCTTCCATCAGGGTGCCGAGGTCCACGCTGGTCAGGTTGGCTTCGATGATGGCGGCCCGGGAATCCTGCCTCAGTTCGCCCAGCAGCACGCCCCCGCCGATGGCCAGATCGACACGAGCCACGCGGCCGTCGCCCGACAGGGCGATGACGGCCGGGTTTCGGGTCGTGAAGGCGATCTCACGGACCCGGCCCGAGCCTTCCAGAACCACCGACTGCGCGGGTCCGTCGCGCGAATAGACGCCCGTTCCGTCGAAGGCGACAGGGGTGGCCCCGCCGACATCAGCCTTGAGGGAAAAGGGCAGCCGATCCAGCGTCCCGCGCCCCCTGAGGTCCAGGCTTCGGACGACCCAGGTCGATCCGGCAAGGCGCACATTCCGCCCGGTGACGTCGAGGATGGCCGTCTCCGGCCCCGCCCCATCGGTGAGGCGGACGCGGCCGTCCGCCGTGCCCGACGCCAGGAAGGCCCCGGGACGGGCGGTGAAGGTCAGATCGGCGCTTGAGGGAATATTGTTCGACAGGGCGATGGCGCCCTGGGCCGCAATGCCTCCGGCGTTCAGATCGACATCGGTCAGACGGATGCGGTCGCCCCCGAGGAAGAAATTCCCGCTCGCCCGGGCCGGGCCATAGTTCGACCCGGCCGTCACGACGATCCGGCCGTCCGAGGCGTCCGGGCCGCGCCGGAAGCTCAGGACCATTTCGGCATCGGTCAGGGCCAGGGCGCCGGCGCTGACCTTGCCGAAGGCGGCGGTCAGATCGGCGCGAGGCTCCGCAAGGGTCCCGGTGAGGGCGCCCTGGCCGGTCATGGCCCCGTCGATGGCGATGGGACCGACGCCGAACGGCCCCCGGGCATTCCAGTTCAGCGCCAGCCGGAGCCGGCCGTCTCCCTCGATCAGGCCCCGCGCGGCGGCGGAGCCGGCGGCGCCGGTGAGCTGCGCCTGCTCAACCGCGATCCGGCCACGATCCAGCCCACCGGTAAGCTGGAGCCTCGGGGTCGCGCCCAGAAGCCGGTCCAGCTCGTCCATGCCGGTCGCCATGCCGCGACCGCGACCATCGAAGGTCAGTCTCCAGCGCGCGCCGCTGCGGGCCATCGATGCTGAGATGGGGCCGCCGAAGCGGCCGCGCGCGCCCGTTCGCAGCCGGGAAAGGTCAGTGATGTCGGCCCGCCCGCGGAAGCCCAGCGCGCCGAGCAGATTACGACCGCCCGAGCCGGTGACGGTCAACGCCTGACCCGTCAGGTCGATCGCCTCCAGCAGAATGGCGCCGTCCGCCTGTCGAGCAGCTTCAAATGAAAGTCGCGGCGCCGCGCCCAGGAGGCCGCCCACAATCCCGGCGTTGGATCCCCCGGCGACGCGGAGGTCTCCGTCGATGTCCAGCCGGCCCCGGGCCATCCCGATGTTCAGAGGGCCGCGGATGCGCTGGGCCCGATAGCTTGAGACTTCGGCCGCGAGCAGGTCGACCGAACCGTCCAGCCGCCATTGGGCGGGATCGCCCCGGAAAACGCCGCGGTAGGCGGCGGGACCCGCCGCCGCCTGACCGACCAGCCGGCTCAGCGAACGGGTCGAGATATCGAGCGTGATCCCGTCGGGGCTGTTCCGGTCGGACAGATTGATCTCGCCGCTTGCGCTGGAGTCGAGGTTCTCCGCCATCAGCCGCCAGCCCACGCCGACCCGGCCGTCGCCGTCGCTGTCGGTCGAGGTCGCGAAACCGAACCGCACTGTGCGGCCGATCCGTGTGGCGAAGGGCGCCAGCAGGTCCGAGCCCGAGAAGTCCGCGAAGCCCGAGATCCGGGTCTGCCGCGGCCCGTAGCGACCCTTGATCACCAACGGCACGAAGTCGCCGGTCCGCATGATCGCGTCGATCACCTCGCCGTTGACCACCGCGGTCGCGAAGAACGGCTGGTCCGGCGAATAGCCCAGCGCGCCCGCCAGGGGTCCGCCCCGGGCCTCATTGGCCCTCAGGTTCAGCCGCAGGTCGGCGATGTCGTCGCCAAGGCTGGCGTTGATGCGCAGATAGTCGCCCGGGCGGCTGTTGCTTGTAGCGTTGACGACGACGGTCTTAAGCCCCCTGCGCGGCGCCTCTGCTTCGCCCGACAGTCGCCAGCGGCCGTATTCCTGGCTGAAGCCCTCCAGAAGCTCCACGTCCGCGGCGAAGCGGTCGATGTCTATGGACAGGGGTTGCGGCCCCGGCGGCTCGGTCGAGGCCTCTACCTCCGGGCGGCGGATCAGGCGGATGACCTCAGCCTCGACCTCGGTGGCGTGGAATTTCCGTGCGATCAGCGGCCACCAGTCCCAGTCCACCCGGACCTTGCGCGCCTCGAGCCAGACGCCGCTGGCGTCCGTGACCGTGACCCGGTCGATCGTGAAATCATCGAACAGGTCGCCGCGAACGCCCTCGACATTGATCCGGCCGTACCGGCCGATCTTCTTGCCGGCCACAAAGCTGGTGACGAGACCGCGGCCGGAGTCCGACAGCAGATACATCCGGCCGCCGACCGCGATGACGATCAGCAGCGCCGCGAACACCGCCGCAGCCAGTCCACCGAAGAAGGCGAAGGCCTGCAGCCGGGTGCGCTTCCTCTTGGCCGTCTCAGCCGGCGTCTCGGGGGCCTCATCGGGGGGAGGGGCGTCGGTCAAAACGCCTGCCCGATGCTGACATAGATCTGGAAGTCGGCGTCGCCTTCGCGCCGGTCCAACGGGAAGGCGATGTCGGCGCGGATCGGGCCGAACGGCAGTTTGTAGCGAACGCCCACCCCGGCGCCATAGCGCAGGTTGTTGAAGTTCGGCGTCTCCTGGAATCCGATCGCGCCGGCGTCGACGAAGGCCACGGCCTGGAAGTTCCGCCACACATCGCGGCGGATCTCCACCGACGTCTCGAACAGGCTCAGGCCGCCGCGCGGGGTGTTGTCCGGCAGGCGCGGGCCCACGCCCTGATACTCGAAGCCGCGCACCGAGCCGCCGCCGCCGGAATAGAACAGGCGGTCGGACGGCACGGTCAGCTCCTCGGCGCCGATGATCGAGCCGAGCCTCACCCGGCCCGCCAGCACGGTCCGGGCCCCGTCCTCGAGCGGCAGATAGGCCGTCGCCTGCGCTTCGGTGCGCAGGAACAGCGCGGTGTCCTCGCCGGCGACGGCGGTCGGCTGGGCCGAGGCTGTCAGACGCCACCCCGTTGTCGGGTCGAGCGGATCGTTGGACCGGTCGAGATAGGCGCTCCCGCGCCCGGTCAGGATCACCAGGTCGCGGTTGAAGTTGACGGGCGCCTGGGTGACCGGATCGAACCGGTTCTCGTCGTACTGGCCGGCGTCGAGCCCGACGCCGTAGCTGATCCAGGACGTCTTGCCGATGCGCTGCTGGAGGTCTGCGGCAAGGGACAGGGCGGTCCGGCGGTAGGCGTCGGTGTCTTCGTTCAGAACGGCGCCCGACAGCCGCAGCGTTTCTCCGGGACGGCGCCAGTGGGGAAGGCTCAGGGACACGCCCAGCCGACTGTCGACATCCGCGGCCCGGGCCTGCCAGACCAGGGTGTCGGCGCGGCCGAAGCGGTTGTGCCAGGTCCAGATCAGATCGACGCCCGAGCCTTCAGCGGTCGAGAAGGTCGCCCCCGCCTCGAGGATGCGGCGCGGGCGGTCCGTCAGGGTGACAATGATCGGCCGGTGACCTTCGGGGTTGGTCTGGTCGGCAGGCGCGAGAGCGACGCCCACGCCGTCATAGACGCCTGTTTCCAGAAGGCGGCGCTCCAGCTCGGCCACATCCTCGGGATCATAGACGTCACCCTCGACCCACGGGGCCAGGCCGCCGACCCAGGCCGGGTTGGTCGGGCCACGGGTCTCGAGGCGCACCCCGTCGAGGCGAACCAGCGATCCCGAGGCGATCCGGAACCCGGGCTGCACGGTGAAGGTGGCGTGGTCGACCACGACCCGGCGGGGCTGTGCGGCGGCGTCGGCATAGCCCCGGCGCGTCAGACCGGCGACGATCCTGCCCTCGGCCGCGATGATCTCGACAGCGCGCCCTGGATCGCCGGCGGTCAGGCCGATCTCGCCGCGAACCGCCGACTCCGTCGTCGGGTCCGGGGAGGGTTCGGCCCAGAGCACCTGAACCTCGGTCAACTCGAAGCGGCGTCCTGGCGTCACGTCGACGATCGCGACCGGGGTATCCTCGCCCTCGACGATGTCCTCGAGCACAGGCTGGTAGTAGCCTTCGGAACGTAGCAGGGCCTCTGCGGCCTCCATCGCCCCGCGGGCGCGTCGGCGGGCCTCGAACCGGTTGGCCGGAGCGCCATCGACCTCGCCGACGGCCCGGACGAGCTGCGCGCGCAGATCGGCATCCATCTCGCCGCGGATCTGGGCGCGCGGGTCAGCCGCCGCAGCGGTGGCCAGCACAAGGCTGCCCGCCGTGCTGATGAGGAACAGGGCGGGCCGTGGCGTCAAACTGGAACCTTCATCGGGGCGCGATTTTCGACGCCGTCGCAACCGTCTGTGGCGCCGCTGAGGCGGCGGCCGGGATCAATAGAAGAGGGTCTCGCTCTCGGGCTTCACCGATTCCTCGGACGAGCGCTTCTCGGGGGGCAGGGTGGTGGTGTCCGGGGCCGGCGTATCGACGGCGCTGGGCGCGGCCGCCGGTACGGCGACGTCCTCGGCGGCGGGGGCGACTGACGCCTCCACCGGCGCTTCGGCCGTTTCGGAGTCATAGTCGTTGGGGTCGTCGCAGGCGGCCACGCCGATGGAGGTCGACAGGGCCAGGATGGCGATCAGGCGTTTCATCAGCGGTCTCCCCCGGAACGGCCTTCCAACGCGCGGCCGGCCTTGCCGTTCCATAACCCTGAACGCGTGCGTGGTCACCACACGCAGCAACCAATCCTTTCAGAATTTCAGGGTAGGCCGGTATCCGGAGGACGCCCAATGACAACCACCGCCTACGCCATGGTCTCGCAGGTGCGATACCGTGAGCTCAAGACGCGGATCGCTCTGGCGGCTTTCATCGGCTGCACCGCCTGGTTTGTCGTACCCTCGATCTGGCCGCCGATCTGGTTCATTGCGGTCCTCGTCACCCAAGCCCTCGACTGGGCCGTCTTCGCCCGGTTCAGACGGCGCCCCGGGTGGGAGCCCGATCGCGCTTATCTGGCGCTGAGCTGCCTCACGACGGCGCTGGGCGTCGCGGTTTACGCCGCCATGAGCGCCTATCTGTGGTTCCAGGGCGGTGAGATCGGGCGAGTATTCGCCATGGTCCAGTGCGCCGGGGGTCTGCTGCACGTCAGCCTGCACATGCATCACGCCCGCCCGATCCTCATTTCGGCGGTGATGACCCACGCGACCTATTTTTTGGGTCTGCCCGTGTTCAGCGCCATCTACAGCCAGCGCTGGCATGAACTGCTGATCGCCATCGGCTGTCTTCTCTACATGAGCCATCTCGTGGTGGCCGTACGCCAGAGCAGCTCCACGACCGGTGCGCTCCAGGCGGCCCGGGACGCGGAAAACAGCGCGCGTCGAAAGGCCGAGATCGCCAGCGCCGCCAAGTCGGACTTCCTCGCCGTGGTCAGCCACGAGATTCGTACGCCCTTGAACGCCGTGATCTCGGCCGCCAACCTGCTTCGTCGCACCCGTCTGGACAGCCGGCAGCGCGAGCATGTTTCAATGCTGATCGACGCGGGCGACGTGTTGATGGGTTTGCTCAACGACGTCCTGGATTTCTCGAAGATCGAGGCGGGAAAGATGGAGCTGGAAAGCGCCCCGATGATCGTGCGCGACCGGCTGGCGACCGTGGTCCGGCTCTGGGAGCCCCGGGCCCTCGCGAACGGCGTCAGGCTGAAGGTCCGGATCGCCCCGGACGCGCCCGCCGCCGTCCTGACGGATCCTCTGCGGGTCCAGCAGATACTCTTCAACCTCCTGTCCAACGCCGTGAAATTCACGCAAGACGGGGAGATCAGCATCTCCCTGAGCTGGAAGGACGGCTGGTTGACCATCGCCGTGACCGACACGGGCTGCGGCATTCCCGCGGAACGGCTGAGCCAGATCTTCAACAGCTTCGAGCAGGCGGATGTCGGCACGACCCGGCGCTATGGCGGAACCGGACTCGGCCTCTCGATCAGCCGGAAACTGGCCGAGCTGATGGGCGGCTCCCTGACCGCTCGAAGCGCCGACGGCGAAGGCTCCACCTTCACCCTGAGCCTGCCGACGACCGTCGTCGAGGCTGCGGCTGCGGCCCCCGCCCGGCCGGAGGAGATCGCCGGGTCGCTGGCCGGTCGCTCCATCCTGGCCGCCGACGATCACGAGGTGAACCGGCGTATTCTCCAGCTCCTGCTCGAACCCCACGGCTGCCGCCTGACGCTGGTCGAGAACGGCGCCGAAGCCCTGGCGGCGGCTTCGGAGCAGAGGTTCGACGCCATCCTCATGGACATGCAGATGCCGGTGATGGACGGACTTGAGGCGACCCGCCGCATCCGCGCCGGCGAGATGAATGCGGCGACGCCCGTCGTCGCGCTGACGGCGAACGCTCTGGACGTGCACCGCTCCGCCTGGGACGCCGCGGGGGTGCATGCCTTCCTGACCAAGCCCATCGACCCGGTCTTGCTCGCATCGACCCTGGCTCAGGCTTGCGCCGCGGAACGGCGGCAGATCGTGCGCGAGGTCGCCTGATCCTCAGCCCCAGCGCTCCCTGGCCTCCTCCAGTGACAAGGGCGCCGGCTGGGGCCCGGGCGGGCTCTGCGCATCGTCAAACCGGGGGGCGGGCGCGGCCTGCAGGAGGTCGCCTGCCAAATAGGTGCCCCGCGCTGCATTGTGCGGATGCCTGGCCGCTTCGGCCATGCTCAGGACCGGCGTGACGCAGGCGTCCGTCCCTTCGAAATGCGACGCCCAGTCATCGCGATCCCGGGCCGCGAAGGCCGATCCGAACCGCTCATGCAGCGCCGGCCAGCCGGCGAGGTCGAACTGGGGCGCCGAGGCGGGATCCCATCCCAGCCCAGACACCAGCGCCGCGTAGAATTGGGGCTCAAGGGCGCCGACGGCCACATACCGACCGTCCCGGCAGGCATAGCAGCGATAGAAGGGCGCGCCGCCGTCGAGCAAATTGGCTCCGCGCGCGTCACTCCACAATCCCCGGGCCGAGAGGGCCTGAAACAGGCTCATCAGCAGGGCCGATCCGTCGGTCATGGCGGCGTCGACCATCCGGCCCTTGCCGGTGGTCTTCGCCTCCAGCAGGGCCGCCAGCACCCCGGCGACCAGCATCATCGCCCCGCCCCCGTAGTCTCCCAGCAGGTTCAGGGGCGGGCGCGGCGGCCGGTCCGGCTCGCCCAGGGCGTGGAGCGCTCCGCTCAGGGCGATGTAGTTGATGTCGTGACCTGCCTGCCGCGCCATCGGGCCGGTCTGGCCCCAGCCGGTGATGCGGCCGTAGACCAGGCGTGGATTGCGCGCCAGGCAGGGGCCCGGACCCAGGCCAAGCCGCTCCATGACGCCGGGCCGGAAGCCCTCGATCAGGGCGTCCGCGCCTCCGATCAGGTCGAGCACGCCGGCGACGTCAGCCGGATCCTTCAGATTGACGGCGACCGCGGCGCGACCGCGGTGCAGCACCTGGCCGCCGACCTCGCTGAAAGCGGGCGCGCCGGCGTCAGCGCTGCGGCTGAGCCGCAGAATTTCGGCGCCCAGGTCCGCCAGCATCATCCCGGCGAATGTCACCGGGCCAAGACCGTCGAACTCGATGATGCGTAGCCCGGAGAGAGGTTTCATGGATTCTGCGTAGCCGCAGCGTCGTCACGCGTCGAGCAGCCCTTGACCCGGGCGCCGGTTTGCAACAGAAGGCCCGTCGCCGGGTCGCGAGCGCGACCGGCGTGGTATGCGCCCTTAGCTCAGTTGGTTAGAGCATCTGACTTTTAATCAGAGGGTCCTCGGTTCGAGCCCGAGAGGGCGTACCATCGTCTTTCCAGGAACAAGCCGGTGGGCGCCCCGTTGTCTCCAGGACAGCGAAAGGAGCGCCTTCATGCCGCATCAGAACGTCGATTCCTCAAAGGCTACGGCCCAGAACGCGGCCACCGATCCAGTCGGTCCGGGCGATCAGACCCAGGCCGGAGGCGGCGCCCGGAGTCCGGAACCAGCCAGCTACGCTGCGGCGGATGTCGCCGATTCGACCCTGGCGCCGCCCGCCGCCGGCGAGGTCGCGGATTTCATGGATGAGGGGGACGCGCTGGGCGCGGATGACGTCCAGTTGGGAAGCACGAACCGGAACCGGCCGGGCAACACCGACGCCGACTCGGGTCAGGGGCCGAAAACTCGCGAAGCCAACCGCCACCGGGTGCAGGGCCGCGGCGACGGAATCTGACAGCCCGGCTTCCGGCAGTGCTGCGGACGTGATTGAAGGACGAATGCGCGCACCCGTTCCCCTCGCCGTCATACCGCTGTTGCTGCTGGCCGGTTGCGGCGGCGCGATGGAGGGCGGAGCCCGGCAGTTCGGAGCGGGTCTGGGAGCCGCCGCGACAGCACCGCTCGACGATCTCAACCTGCGCCGCCAGTACATTCCGACCGTTCTTCTGCAGGCCGAGGCCAATCCCTATGATCTGCGCAATCTCGACCAGTGCGCCACCATCGGGGCCGAGATCGCCCGGCTGAACGAGGCTCTGGGGCCCGACACGGATGAGCCCCCGGCGCCGGATGGTTCGTTCCTGAGCGAGCGGGCGGCGGACGCGGCCGCGGCGGCGGCCCTGGACATGATCCGCGACGCCACGACCGACTTCATCCCCGGGCGCAGCTGGATCCGGCGCCTGTCGGGCGCGGAGCAGCACAGCCGCAATGTCCAGGCCGCCATACAGGCGGGCCGGATGCGCCGGGCCTTCCTGAAGGGCGCAGGCATGCAGCGCGACTGCGCCCCGCCCGCGGCGCCCGGCTGGTTCCGGCCGCGGGGCCGTAGCCAGCGCTAGCTCTGGCCGTTCGACGTGTGACGGGCGTGGAAGTCGCGGCGGAAGGCCTCGAACCGGCCCAGGGCGATGGCCTCGCGCATCGCCGCCGTCACGGCTTGAAACAGGGCGATGTTGTGCCAGCTCAGCAGGACCTTGCCGAGGATCTCGTCAGCCCGGATCAGGTGGTGCAGATAAGCTTTTGAATACTGGGAGGAAGCCGGGCAGGCGAGGGTAGGGTCGAGCGGATCCTGGTCCTCGGCGAAGCGGGCGTTCTTGAGGTTGATCGGCCCCTCCCACGTCCAGGCCTGGCCATGTCGACCGGCGCGGGTGGGCAGGACGCAGTCGAACATGTCGACGCCGCGCCACACCGCCTCGACCAGATCGACCGGCTTGCCGACGCCCATCAGATAGCGCGGCCGGTCGACGGGCAGCATGTCGGGGGCGTAGTCCAGCACCTCGCACATCGCCTGATGGCCCTCGCCGACGGCCAGGCCGCCGATGGCGTAGCCGTCGAAGCCGGTCTCGATCAGCCGGTCGGAGGATTCGCGCCGCAGATTCTCGAAGGTCGAACCCTGCTGGATGCCGAACAGGGCCTGGGTCTCGCGCGTGCCGAAGACGGCCTTCGACCGCGTCCCCCAGCGGGCCGACAGCTCCATGGCGGCGCGGGCTGCGGGCTCCTCGGCGGGCCAGCTGACGCACTGGTCCAGCTGCATCGATATGTCCGCGCCGATCCGGTCCGCCTGGATCTCGATCGACCGCTCGGGGCTGAGGACGTGTTTCGAGCCGTCGATGTGGCTGGCGAAGGTGACGGCGTCTTCCTTCACTTTCGAGATGCCGGCCAGCGACATCACCTGGAAACCGCCGCTGTCGGTCAGGATGGGTTTGGTCCAGCCCATGAATTTGTGCAGACCGCCCAGCCGCTCCATCCGCTCAGGGCCGGGGCGCAGCATCAGGTGGTAGGTGTTGCCCAGCAGGATGTCGGCGCCGGTCTGGGCGACCTGGTCGACCGTCATCGCCTTGACCGTAGCGGCGGTGCCGACGGGCATGAAGGCCGGCGTGCGAATGTCGCCGCGCGGGGTCTTCAGCACGCCGGTGCGGGCGCGGCCTTCGGTGGCGGTGATGTCGAAGGGAAAGGGCATCAGGCGGCGCGGAATAGCAGGCTGCCGTCCCCGTAGGAATAGAAGCGGTAGCCGTCCTTCACCGCGTGGGCGTAGGCGGCCCTCATCGTCTCCAGCCCGGCGAAGGCCGAGACCAGCATGAACAGGGTCGACTTCGGCAGGTGGAAATTCGTCATCAGCACGTCCGCGGCGCGGAAACGGTAGCCGGGCGTGATGAAGATGGCGGTGTCGCCGTGGAAGGGGCGGACCTCGCCGTCCCCAGTCGTGGCGCTTTCCAGCAGTCGCAGGCTGGTGGTGCCGACGCAGACGATGCGGCCGCCGGCGGCCCGGACCGCGTTCAGGGCGGCGGCGGTCCCGGCGGAAACTTCGCCCCACTCACTGTGCATCCTGTGGTCGGCGGTGTCGTCCGCCTTGACCGGCAGGAAGGTGCCGGCGCCGACGTGCAGGGTGACGGCGTGGGTCGAGACGCCGCGCGCCGTGATCGCCGCCATGAGTCCGGGGGTGAAATGCAGACCGGCCGTGGGCGCGGCGACGGACCCATCCCATTTCGCGAACAACGTCTGATAGTCAGTCCGGTCGCGGTCGTCTTCGGCCCGTTTGGCGGCGATATAGGGCGGGAGGGGCATCACGCCGACGTCCCGGACAGCCTCGTCCAGCATCGGGCCGGCGAGGTCGAAGCAGAGGCTGACGAGGCCGTCGTCGCCCTTGTCGACGACAGTCGCGTGGAGCCGGCCCAGCAGGCACGCGCCGTCGGCCCCGGCGCCGAAGCGGATGCGATCGCCCGGCTTGATCCGCTTGCCCGGCTTCATGAAGGCCGACCAGACGTCCGGAGCATCGCGGTGATGCAGGGTGGCCTCGACATCCACCGTCAGCGTCTCCCCCTCGGGGCCGATACGCTGACGGACGCCCGACAGTCGGGCGGGGATGACCCGCGTATCGTTGAACACGAGGGCGTCGCCGGGTTCGAGAAAGTTCGGCAGATCGCGGATGATCCGGTCCTCGAGAACGCCATCGCGGACGACCAGGAGGCGCGCGGAATCGCGCGGCTCGGCAGGGCGGAGCGCGATGTGGTCGTCCGGCAGGTCGAAATCGAACTCGGCGGTCTTCATCAGGCGGCGCAAAGGCCATGGGGGGCGCCGCCGGTCAAGTGCGGCCCGCTATCGCTCCTGACCGCCGTGGCGGTCTTCGGGCGCGATATAGTGGCGATCGAGGTCCGCCGGGTCCATGTGCTGGCCGGTGGCCTCGGCCACGATGGCGGCGATGTCCGCGTCGGTCTTGCCGGCGTCGCGCATCTGCTCGATCTCGTCGCTGATCATCTCGACGAATTCGGAGACCTCAAAGCGCTCCTCGCCCAGGCCGAGGGCCTCCCGCAGGCTTCGCTGGGCCCTGATGGCTTCGTCGAGGCTGAAGGTCGTCTGATCAGTCATGGCGGTTTCTCCGTAGGGACAGAACAACCGTCCGGTAGAGCGGAGGTTGCAGGGGTCAATGAACCGGATGCGCAGGAGCGGGTTGGAGTGACCATGCCGATGCCGCGCCTCCTGCCGTCCGTTCTCATCGGCGCCGTAGCCAGCGCCCGATCGATGACGCCCATGGCGGCGCTGGCGGGCGCTCATCTGGCCGGGCGCAAAACGCCGGGACGGCTGCTGCTGTTGGGGCAGCCGCTTTTCACGGCCGGCGCGCTGATCATGGGTGCCGGCGAACTGCTGGGCGACAAGATGAAGTCAGCGCCCGACCGGACAGTGTTCCCGGGGTTGCTGGCGCGGGTCATGAGCGCGGGGATCGCAGGCGCAGCGCTGGCTCCGCGCGGCCGGGAGCGGGAAGGGGCCGCCCTGGCGGTCATGACGGCCGTACCACTGGCCTATCTGACCCTGGCGAGCCGCAAGCGCGCGATGCGTCAGATCGGACAGACCCGGAGCGGGCTGATTGAGGATGCCCTGATCGTCGCCGGCGGGGCGGCAGTGGTCGCGCTGGCGGTAAGGCGCTGAAGCGCCGGCGCCAGCGGTCAGTCGGCCGACGCCCGCGCGATCACGGAGTCCGCGGCGATCCCGCCGTCAGGCCAGTCCCGGGGCAGCAGCGGCGGCTGGGCCATGAAACGGGGCGCTGCTCCGCAATGCGGCTGGGCCGCGTGCACCAGAAAGGGATGGCACAGATAGACCGTCCCCGCCGGGCCGGTCGCCAGGGCCTGGTCGCAATCGCCTGAGCCGCCGAACGCGTCGGCGACCAGTTCGCTCAAGGTGACCCCGGCCTCGCCGGCCGGTGCGAGGCGGCGAGCCACGGCCTTGTGGGAGCCGATGCGGATCCGGGTGGGGGCATCGTCTTCACCCACGTCAGAGAACAGGAACAGCATCAGCAGGCAGCGGCCTCTGGACCGGACGTTGCTCCTCCACTGCATGAAGTCGGGATCGTCGCCGAAGCTCACGTCGATATGCCAGCCGCCGTCTCCGGGGTCCTCGGAAGAGGGGAATCGAACAGGGAAAGTCCCCATGGATCGGCAAGGAAGCCAGCGACCGACGCCGGCCAACTGGTCGAAGGCGGTTGTCAGGCGGCGGGTGTTGGCGGCCGCGACGAAAGACGGCTCGTCGTACATCCCCAGCCGGACGACGGGCTGGCTCCAGGTTGCGGGGTCGTCCGGGTCGCCCGGGAGGTCCCGCCAGAGGCGTTCGCGGACGTCCGTCGCCAGCGCGGCAGGGAAGGCGTCGTCGAGCCGGATGAAGCCGTCGTGGATGAAGGTCCTGATCTGGGCGGACGTCAAGGCGTCCGCTGCGGTTGAGGCAGGCATGATGGATCTCGCAAGAAAATGGCCGGCCAACGCCGGCGTTCGGGGTTCCCTGGGCGCAAACACCCGGCCCGTCAGGCGAGCGGGAAGCCGAGTACGATCTTGTGCGTGAACATCATCATGACCGACTCAGGATGCCGGTCGATGCAGGGGTTATCAAGACCGCCGCCGTTGACCCACCGCCCCTGACGCGTCAAACCCCGGCCATGCTGCAGAACCTCGAAACCCTCGCGCGCGACGCCAGGTCCTGGCCGTTCGAACAGGCCCGCAATCTTCTCGCCCATGTGCTGAAGAAGCGGCTGTCGGACGCGGAACGGAATGCGGCCAAGCTGCTGATCGACGCCGGAAAGACGGACGAGGCGCTGGCGACCTTCGAGGCGCTGCAGAAGCCCGTGATCCTCCAGACCGGCTACGGCCCCTCCGGCCTGCCGCACATGGGCACCTTCGGCGAGGTGGCGCGCACGACCATGGTGCGCAACGCCTTCCGGGCGCTCACGGGCGACCACTGGCCGACACGGCTGATCGCCTTCAGTGACGACATGGACGGCCTGCGCAAGGTCCCGGAGGGCATCCCCAACCCCGCAATGCTGGCCGAGGATCTGCACAAGCCCCTGACGGTCGTGCGCGATCCGTTCGGGACGCACGACAGCTTCGGCGCCCACAACAACGCCCGCCTGCGGGCCTTCCTCGACGGCTTCGGCTTCGACTACGAATTCCTGTCGTCCACCGAGCAGTACAGATCGGGCCGGTTCGACGCGACGCTGCTGACCTTGCTGGAGCGGTTCGACGCCATTCAGGCGATCATGTTGCCGACGCTGGGCGAGGAGCGGCGCGCGACCTATTCGCCCTTCCTGCCGGTCAGCCCCGTGACCGGACATGTGCTGCAGGTCCCGACGCTGGAGCGGAATGTCGAAAAGGGAACCATCGTGTTCGACGACCCCGCGGGCGGGCGCACCGAGCTTCCGGTCACCGGCGGCCATGTGAAGCTGCAGTGGAAGCCCGACTGGGCCATGCGCTGGACGGCGCTGGACGTCGACTACGAGATGTCGGGCAAGGACCTTATCGAAAGCGTGCGCGAGAGCGGCAAGATCTGTCGGGCCCTGGGCGGGGTTGCGCCGGAGGGGTTCAATTTCGAACTGTTCCTGGACATCGAGGGCAGGAAGATCTCCAAGTCGAAGGGCAACGGCCTGACGATGGACGAATGGCTGCGCTACGGCACGCCGGAGTCGCTGAGCTGGTACATGTTCCAGTCGCCGAAATCGGCCAAGAGCCTGCATTTCAACGTCATTCCGCGCGCGATCGACGATTATCTGGCGGCCATCGAGGCCTGGAAGACGCAGGAGCCGGCCAAGCGGATCGACAACGCCGTCTGGTCGATCCACGCCGGGGCGCCGCCCGAGCACACCTCGCCGGTGTCGTTCGCCCTCCTGCTGAACCTGGTTGGCGTGGCCAACGCCTCGTCCAAGGCGCAGCTATGGGCCTATTTCGCCAGATACCTGCCCGAGGCGACGCCGCAGAACGAGCCGCTGCTGGACCAGCTGATGGAGCGGGCGCTGAACTATTACGAGGACTTCGTGAAGCCGACGAAGTCGTATCGCCGGCCGGATGACAAGGAGAAGGCGGCGCTGCTGGATCTGGCGGCGCGGCTGGAGGCCCTGCCGGCGGATACGACCGATGGCGAACTGATCCAGAGCGAGGTCTATTCGGTCGGCAAGGAACATGGGTTTGAGCCCCTGCGCGGCTGGTTCGGGGCCCTGTATGAAGTGCTGCTGGGCGCCTCCCAGGGGCCGCGGTTCGGGTCATTCGCAGCGATCTACGGCCTGCGCCAGACCGTCGAGCTGATCGAGGCGGGCGCGCGAGGGGATCTGGCGGAAGCGTGACAATACGGCCGCGGGCTGTCCGGTAACGTACATGAACCCAACATAACGCCGCCGCTCCGGGAGCCTTCATCGCGGGCGGCGCATTCTCCCTGACATCGACCAACCTCGATGAATGGAGAGAGCCATGTCGAAGATCATGAACACCACCCTGGCCACCGCCGCCGCCCTGGCCGCGCTGGTCACCGCGGTCCCGACCGCGTCGATGGCCCAGCAGGCCAACGGCGTCACCAACTGCGACGCCCCCGGCGGCCGCCAGCGCACCGGCGCGGTGATCGGCGGCGTGCTCGGCGCCCTGGCCGGCAGCCAGATTTCCGACAATGAGCGGACCCTCGGCGCCGTCGCCGGCGGCGCAGCAGGCGCAGCAGCCGGTTCCTACATCGGCTGCAACCAGCAGCGCGCCCGGGCCTCCAGCGCCAATTCGGGCGGCGCCTACCGTGCGACGTCGAACCTGCGCATCCGCTCGGGCCCCGGCACCAGCTACCGCCAGGTCGGCACCCTGTCGGCCGGCCAGCCCTTCAGCGCCACCGGCTCGCAGGGCGAATGGGTCCAGATCGCCGGCGGCGGCTGGGTCAACGCCCGCTACGTCACCACCAACTAGTCCAACGCGACAGTTGTGAAGGCAGAGGCCGTCCCTCCGGGGGCGGCCTTTCCGTTACTGGCTGACCCAGAGGATCCGGCCCATCCAGACGATGTCCCTGCGGGCGACCGTCCGCGGCTCGTAGGCGGCGTTCACAGACGACAGGGTCACCGCGCGAGAGGTCATGGACGAGACCTCCTTGGCCAGTGTCTCGCCGCCGGCGGTTCGCACCACCACACGGTCGCCCTTGCGCACCTCTGTGGCCTCGCGATCCACGATCACCCGATCGCCCTCACGATAGAGCGGCGCCATGGAATCCCCGGCGATCCTCAGACTCAGCAGGCTGTCGCGCGGGCGGGGCAGCTCGGTCTGCTCCCAGCCATCGCCGACCGGCAGGCCGGCGTCGTCGAAGAAGCCGTCCTGGCCGGCCTGCGCCATGCCCAGCATCGGCACGGTCGCCGGCCGTTCGGCCGCGTCCCGCGCCAGGGCGGCGAACTCGCCGAGCGACAGGCCCATCGTGTTGAGAATACGCGTCAGGCTCTCGGTGGATGGCCAGCGCGGTCGCGGCGGATCGCCCGGACCGAACCGCTTCGAAGGATTGAAACTGGTGGCGTCGAGCCCGGCGCGTCGGGCCAGCGCCGAGACGCTGAGACCTTCATGGCGTGCGACGCCGTCAATCGCCTTCCAGAGCTGGGCGTGGGAGAGGGGCATGACATCCAGCGCGACCGGGACGGCCGATTCCCGACAGCATAGGAATAAATGCCTGCACCTTCAACGCCTGTGATCTATTCCAGACCTGCGGCCCGCCGCTCCTGCCAGGCCCAGAAGGTGCCGATGGCGATGACCAGCAGGATCCCGGTGCTGGCGAGGTTGATGACCGCATAGAAAGCCGACGCCGACGGGCGAATATCCACCAGTGTCAGGACGTGGCTCATGACGATGAGAGACTGCAGGGCTGCGGCCCAGACGGGCCAGGACCGCCGACTTTTCCAGGCAAGGGCGATGTAGACAGCGAGCATGATCATATCGATGCCCATCATGGCCCACTGGGTGCCGGCTACTGAACCGTCGCCCTGGACGAGGAGTGTCGCGAACCAGGTGAGTACATAGGCGCCGCCCGCGATTCGCTCGGGCTCGTCGCCCTTGAGAAAGGCGAACGCTACGACAAGGATCGTGAAGCCAGCCCCGATCTGGGTTGGCAGGGTGTCAAACATGAAACCGCCCCCATGCCGCACGGCATGAGGGCGGTATATCACCAACTCCGTCCAGACCGGAATGACCGGTACCGGATATTACGGCGAATTAAACTGCGCGCAGACGCGCCGAACGGGCGAGCTCGCCCGTGGTCGGCGGCGTGGTTTCGGCAGGCTTGTTCACGTGACCAGCGGCGTAGATCCCGTAGCCGTGGCGGCGGTGATCACGAGCCAGTTCCTCGTGGCAGGCCACGAGGGCCTCGCGAGCGGTCGCAAGGGCGGCGATGGCTTCCATGGCGCGGGTCTGCGAGGCGGCGCCCGAGACAGCGGTGAGGCCGAGCGCCGTGCGCGCGCCGATCATGGACTGAACGAGGGTGGTCGCCTGCGTGATGGCGGTGTCCAGCGCTTGTTCAGCGGAGTTGAGGTCGCCCGCGACGCTGGCGATCGTATCAGCCGTGTTCATGTAAGCCTCCCACTGAAAATCAGGTTAATCGCTGGTTAACATGACTTGGCTGTATTTGGTAGGACTTTGTTGACCATGTCCGGCGAGGCGCCGGGTCCGTCGCCGCCGCCGCCGCCGATTGGGGGCGTATCGCCCGGCTTGTCGATCGGCCCGACGGCGAGGCTGTCCAGGCCCAGCTCACGGGCGAGAGCCGACAAGGTGTTGTGGGTTTGCACGATATGGGCGCGCGCCTCCGCCAGGGCGCCGATCGCGCCTGCGGTTCCCGAAAAGGCCCGCTGACCGGAGGCGGCGGGCAGCCATGCCTCGGCCCGGGCTGTCGGCAAGGCGGCGGCGAGCGTCGCGGTTTCGATCAGGGCGTGATCAATCGCCGCCTCAGTCGCGTAGAGACGGGCGGCCAGGGCTTCGCCGACGGATAGTCTGGACATGATGGAGCTCCCCGTGACTGCATGTCACGCGCGGAAACCAGCATAACGTGTGCCAGAATGCAATCAGGAGTCGTCGTCGGCCATGAGGAAATGGGCGGTGAGGGCGGCGATCGGCTGGGCCTCGTCGTCCTGCCAGGCCTCGGCCAGGACGTGAGCGACCCGGCGTCCGGCCTTGCTGATCCGGGCGCGGGCATGGACGTCCACCGGCCGGCCCGATCGCAGATAGCCCACGGTGACGTTGATCGGGCGCGGCAGGCGCAGCCGGGGGTACAGGACCGCGACCTGGGCGACGGCCGTCAGCTCAAGCAGGGCGGCGGTGGAGCCGCCGTGCAGGGCGGGCAAGAGGGGATTGCCGATCAGCTTCTGGGCGAATGGCATGGTGACGGTCAGGTCCGGGCCGTCCCTGGCCGTCATCAGTCCCAGAAACCGGGCGTAGGGCAGGCGATCCAGCAGGTCGCTCATCGGGCGCTGTCCGGAGTCTTCAGATTGGAGCCGAGACCGCGGTCGCCGGCCGCGGTCAGCATATAGGCGCTCTGCGCCGCGGCGACGGGGTCCTCGGGCGTGTCCTCAAACGCCCAGGCCCGGACGAAGGCGACCGATCGGGTCAGGTGGTAGCAGCGGGCCTCTGCGATCAGGTCGCGGCGCGCTGCGGCGGCGCGCATATAGTCCACCCGCAGATCCAGGGTGGCGATGCCTTCGAACCGGCCAAGGGCGACCCACACCGCCAGTCCGCCGACATGATCCAGCAAGGTCGTGACCAGGCCGCCCGACAGAACCCCGGTGTCGGGATCCCCGACCAGATCTTCCCGCCACGGTGCGCGTATGCGGACCCGATCGCCATCCAGACGCTCATAGGCGAAGCCGAGGGCATGCGTGTGAGCGGCGCCCGCGGCCAGTTGGGGGAGCAGATCGACGATCGAGGAATTCATCGCCCGCTTCTGGTGCTGTCTGTCACCGGGCGCAAGGGCGTCCGATCGCAGCCGCGTCTCAGGCGACCGAGCGGGTCTTGCGGCTGCGCGCGGGGGGCGTCTCGACGGTGTTCCTCGCCTGCGCCTGTTCGATGGCCAGGTTCATGGCCATGCGCAGGCGTTCCGGCTTGATCGGCTTTTCGACCACCGCGGCCATTCCGATGGCGAGGTATCGGGTCGCGTCGTCGGGATCTGCGTTGGCGGTCAGGGCGACAATGGGAATGTCGCGCGCCGGACCGGTCAGGGCGCGAATGGCCTGGGTGGCCTGTACTCCGTCCATCCGCGGCATCTTGATGTCCATCAGGACCAGATCGAAACGTCGCTGTTTCACGGCCTCGACGGCTTCAACGCCGTCCTCGGCGGTTTCCGAGGTGCAGCCGAACATCTCGCACAGAGCCTGGGCCACCACGCGATTGGTCGCGTTGTCGTCCACGATCAAAATGTGGGGATGGGCATCCATGTCGCCTCCGCCGCCCAGGGTTTCTATGTTGGAAGCGGCGGCGGCCTCGACCTGGGTCCGTTCCACGTCCAGGTCGAAGGCGAAGGTCGCGCCGCGGCCCGGGTTGTTTTCGGCCCAGATACGTCCGCCCATCCGGTCAATCACGTGGCGGCAAATGGCCAGACCCAGGCCGGGCCCATTCTGGCCCGAGCCGTGCACAAAGGGTTCGAAAATCGCATCGACCCGATCCGCTTCGATGCCGGCCCCGTCATCCCGAACCCGGGCTTCGAGACGAATCCGGTCGCCCTGGGCGACGGCTTTGAGACCGGCTTCCACGACTCCGTTCCGGGCGAAGCTGAGGGCGTTGCTGATCAGATTGTTGAACACCTGGGTGATGCGGGCGCCGTCGACGACCGCCGCGAGTTCGGTATCGCCCTCATAGCTGACCATGAGGGTGACATTGTCCTGCGAGGCGCGCGGAGCCCAGGTCTCCTGGACCCTGTCCATCAGTGCGCGCAGGGGTGTCGGAGCGGGGTGCAGTTCAAGTTCGCCCGCCTCGGCGCGGGAAAGATCCAGGGCGTCCTGAAGAATACGCAGCAGGGTCTCGGAAGATTCAACGATCGTCGTGATGTGGGCCTGCGCCTGGGTGTTGAGCGGCTGGCGTCGCAGCAACTCGGCGACGGCGAGCACGCCGTTCATCGGCGTGCGCAGCTCGTGGCTCATGATCGTCAGGAACTGGCTTTTGGCGCGGGCGGACGCGACGGCCTGGATCTTCGTGTCGCTCAGGATGCGCGCCTGATCGGCCAGCTCGACGTTTTTCTGGCGTTGCAGTTCGTTGACCGCCTGCAAAAGGGACACAGCGGTCCCCACGCCATGATAGCGCCCCTCATGCGTGACGATGAAGCCGCGCATCAGCGCGGCCGCGCCGCCTTTCAGAAGGACGTCGCAGAAGGAGTCTATGCTGACCCCGGCCTCCACCACCGCGGGCTCCGGGTCCATGACGTGGAGAACAGGGCGGTTGGCGTACTGGGCGTGGCCGAAAGCGCCCGCGATCTTCAGCAGGAAAGCGTTGCGCTCGATCAGTCCAACCGGCCGTCCGTTCTGGACGACGGGGATCACCAGAGTGTCCGGTTCCCGCTCGAAGCGTGAGAACACGTCGATCCCCGGCGTCTGGGGGGAAACCGCTTCTGCGCGCTCTGTCAGGGCTTCTATGGTCGGCATGACGGGCCGGTACTCCACTGGGACCGGTGGACATTGGGGCGAAACCGTTTGCGGAAGCGTTAAGGACGGTATCCGACATTCCGGCCGGCCTTTGCCCTGTTGGCATGGCTGGTGTAGAACGCCGGCCCGCCGTCGGGCGGCCCATCCCCTTGTCCATGCGCGCGGCCGATCGGCCGACCGCAGGTTTGTCATGAGCGCTGCCCTGTCGAGCCCCGCAAATTCAGCTCTCGTCCTGTTCTCGGGCGGCCAGGACAGCGCGACCTGTCTGGCCTGGGCGCTGGAGCGGTACGCGAAGGTGGAAACCGTCGGCTTCGACTATGGTCAGCGCCACGTTGTTGAGATGCAGGCCCGCCTGGCTGTGCGCGACGGTATGGCGTCGGTCCTGCCGCAATGGGCCGACCGGCTGGGGCCGGATCATGTCGTGGACCTGACGGGATACGGGCGTATCGCCGAGAGCGCGCTGACCACGGAGCGCGCGATCGAGATGGATGCGCGCGGCCTGCCCACGACCTTCGTGCCCGGGCGAAATCTGGTCTTCCTCACCTGCGCCGCCGCCCTGGCTGACCGGAGGGGGCTCCAGGTGCTGGTCGGCGGGATGTGCGAGACCGACTATTCCGGCTATCCGGACTGCCGCCGGGACACGATCGACGCCATGGCGACGGCGCTGAGCCTGGGCCTGGACAGGCCTGTCGAGATCGCAACGCCGTTGATGGCCCTGACCAAGGCGCAGACCTGGGCCATGGCCGACGAATTGGGCGGCGCCGCCCTGACTGACCTCATCGTGGAGGCGTCGCACACCTGCTACCGCGGCGACCGCTCGCATCGCCACGCCTGGGGCTATGGTTGCGGCGACTGTCCCGCGTGTGAACTGCGCGCGGGCGGCCACGCGGAATGGGTGGCGCGGTCATGACCTACGCGGCCAAGGAGGTCTTCCTCACGGTTCAGGGCGAAGGCGGACAGGCCGGACGGCCCGCGGTCTTCCTGCGTTTCGCAGGCTGCAATCTGTGGAACGGGCTCGAGCGCGACCGGGCTGCCGCCGTCTGCAGCTTCTGTGACACCGATTTCGTTGGAACCGATGGCGATGGCGGCGGCAAATTCGCTACGGCCGGGTCGCTCGCCGACCACGTTGCGGCGATGTGGCGGGGCCGGGCAGGGGACCCGAAACTGGTCGTCTGCACCGGGGGCGAGCCCTTGCTGCAGCTGGATGCGCAGCTGATCGACGCCCTGCATGCGCGCGGCTTCGAGATCGCCATAGAGTCCAACGGCACCCTCGCAGCTCCGGCGGACATCGACTGGATCTGCGTCAGTCCGAAGGCGGTCGCGCCCGTCGTCCAGACAACGGGGAAGGAGCTGAAGCTGGTCTTCCCGCAGGCCGCGGCCATGCCGGATCGTTTCGAGCACCTGGCCTTCGAGCACTTCTGGCTTCAGCCGATGGACGGCCCGGATCAGGCCGCCAACACGGCGGCGGCCATCGACTATTGCCTGCGCCACCCCAAATGGCGGCTCAGCGTCCAGACCCACAAATACATCGGCGTAAGATGAGCGTTTTCGAGATCACCAAGGCGGCCACTTTCGACGCGGCCCACCATTTCCCCAACGAGCCGGACGGCAGTCCCTATCGGCGGATGCACGGCCATTCGTTCTCGGTCGAGGCGACGGTGCGGGGCGAGGCGCTGGACGGGCACGGCTGGGTCGCGGACCTCGGCGCCCTCGACCGGGCGCTGAAGGCGGCGGCGGAAGAACTCGACCACGGCCTGCTGAATGACAAGCCCGGCCTTGAACTGCCGACCCTCGAAAATCTGTGTCTGTGGTTTGCGGATCGGCTCAGGCCCGAGTGGCCCGGACTGAGCCGCATCATGGTCTCGCGCCCGACGATCCATGAACGGTGCGTGCTGACGCTGTGAGCGGGATCCGGCCGTATCGAGACGGGGACGCCGCCGCTCTTGCGACCGTGTTCGAGCGGGCCGTGCGAGGGATCGCCTCGGGGGACTATTCGCCCGCGCAGATCGAGGCCTGGATCGGCGCCGAGCCGCGTGAAGGCCGCTTCCGGGAAAAGATGGCGGATGGCCGCCGTTGCTGGGTCGCCATCGATGAGCAGGATAGCGTGACGGCCTTCGTCGACCTGGAGGCGGACGGCCATATCGACTTCCTGTTCGCCGATCCGGCCGTGGCCGGTCGCGGCGTGACCGCATCCTTGCTGGACGCCCTCGAACAGGCGGCCCGGGAAGCGAGCCTGTCGCGCCTCCATGTCGAGGCCAGCGAGCCCGCCCGACGCTTCTTCCTGAAGCGCGGCTATTCGGTCGTTGAGCGCCGCGACTTCCGGATCGGCGGTGTGCCGATCCACAACTACGCCATGGAGCGGCGGCTCTAGCAGTCGCGGCCCTGGCGCTGGCGCTGCTCGCACCGGCGCTGCTCGCGCTCATGCTGGCGCTGCTCGCGTTCGCGCTTCGCCCGGGTTTCCTCGTCCGAGGTCGTCACCGCATCGACGCCCGCGCCAACGACGGCCCCGGTGGCCTGGGCGGCTCCGCCGACGACGGCGCCGGCGGCGCCCACAACAGCGCCCACCACGCACGCCTGCAGCATCAGGCTCGCGCCGATGACGGCGAGCAGGATTCCGGCGGTTCTGATGGTCCTGATCATGAGCCTCTCTCCGATCCGGGCAGGGCTAACCCCGCAATGGTGAACGCCGTCTGACCGGCGCCGCGGACGGCGGGGGCGGGACGGGGCGGATGGTGGGCGGCGAGGGGTTCGAACCCCCGACCCCCTCGGTGTAAACGAGGTGCTCTGACCAGCTGAGCTAGCCGCCCGATCCGCAGGAGTCCACAGTTCCGGAACCTAGAACCGGAAGCTGGCTCGCAGGAACAACATATAGCGAATGTAGTCCTCGATCATTTCGGCATCGGCGTTGATCGACAGCATGCCGAGTTCGTTGCCGACGTTCAGCCGGAAGCCGAGGATCGGCCCGCCGCCTTCGATGGAGCCGCCGGCGAGGGCGAAGTCCGGGCCGCCCGAACGGAAGCGGGCGATGGTCTCGCCCGGATCGACCGAAATGTTCTGGCGCCAGCCGACACGGAGTTCCGGACGGAGCCAGCTGTCCTCGCCCATTCCCATGCCGAAATTGACCGCCGCCGTGGCGGAGAACAGATGCCCGTCGCGGTCGTCGATTTCGAGATCGAAGCCGTCGCCGCCGCCGGTCTCGACGTGGCCTTCCTCGCTGAGGGAGAAGAATTCGGCGTAGGCTTCGGGACGGATGCTGAAGCGGCCGAAATTGCGCTCGTAGGATACGCCGCCGGCCGCCGCCAAGGTGAAGCCGTTCCAGTCCGATTCGTTCGACAGGTTCAGGCCTGCGCCGACAAACCGTCGTTCCGAGGTGAAGGTGGCGTAGCCGGCGGCCGCGCGCGCCCAGGTGGTCCAGTATTGACCCTGTGCGCGCCAGTAGAGGCCCAACTCCAGCAGGTTTGCCGACAGAACCTCTTCGGCTTCGGACTCCGGGTCCTCAAAGTCGGACGAGGTGAAGGCCAGCGTCACGCCGACCGCGCCCAGGCCGGTGCCATGCTCGATCCCGCCGGCGACGCCGAACCCTTCCGAACGGAAGCCGTAGGTGTCCGTCTTGTCCTTGTCGGCGTAGAAATTGATCTCCTGCACCCAGGCGCTGGTCTCGCCTGGCGCAGCGGAGGCGTTACGGCCCGTCAGGGCGCGCGTCACGGCGTCCACGCCGGAAGACAGGGAGAGCAGGGGGCCGCCGGAATGCTCCGGGAGCAGTTGCTCATACAGGTTGATGAAGTCGTCTCGGCCGGATTGGGCGAGGAAGGCGTTCCGGATGTCCGCTGCGCCAGCGCCGCCCAGAACCGAATAGAACGAGTCGTACAGTGCAGCCTCGGAGGCGATGAAATCGGCCTCGTCCGCGGAGCGTCGGCGCACGTCCACGAATACTTCGCCCGCCGGCACGTCGGCCCCGGCTTCGACCACGTACAGATAGGGCGAATTCGCCTCGAGCGAAGAGAGGTCGATATCGCCGAAATTCAACGTTCCCGCGTCGATCAGGGTGTAGCGATCCGGAGCCGCCAGCAGCGAGGTGAAACGGACGCCCAGACCGGCGCCGTCGGCCAGGGTCGCAGAGCCTGCCACGTTGAAGCCGCCGGCGCTGTTGTTGGCGGGGTCGATAGTGACGATCAGGTCGCCGTCCGCCCCCACGTTGAGGGTGGAAATATCCAGCTGGGCGGTGTGCCTCGCGTCGAGGGTCCCGTTTCCGACATTGATCGACAGGTCGCCGCCGCTGTCGGACAGGGCGCCGCGGACGACGCCGCCGCCTGTGATGGACAGGGTGTCGGCTCCGGCGCCGAAAGCGATGTCGCCGAGGACCAGGCCGTTGCGGATGTCCACAAGGTCGTCGCCCGAGCCCAGGCGGATGTCGCCCGCGATGATCGGTTCGTCGCCATCAGGCACGCCGTCGCCGTCGCTGTCCGGGTTCACCGCGGTCGGGGTGGCCGCAATGCCGGTCTGCAGCACCGTGACCCCCGTAGTGTTGGCGGTGACGTCGATGGCGGTCGTGGTTCCGGTGATCGCGTCCCCGTCCGCATTGGCCCCCAGGGTCGCCTGCAGCGACCGCGTGTTGGTAATGGAGGTCAGGGTTCCGCTGAGATCCTGAATCGCCGTGACGTTCGCCAGTCCGCCCCCTGCCGAGGCCAGTATCGAGCCGTTGTTGGTGAGGGTCGGGACCGTCGCGCCGGCGTCGATCCGGATCGCGGTCGCGGCCGTAACGGCCTCCTGGCTGGCGACGCCGGCGGTGATGGCGCCCGAGTTGAAGAACACCGGGGCCGTGACGCCCTCGCCCAACCGGATGGCCGTCGAATTGGCTTCTAGGCCCAGGGCCGCGACGACGCCCTCGTTTCGCACTCCGCCGTCGATGGAAACTGTCTGGCCCGGATTGCCCCCGAACACGATTGCATTGGCGTCGACGCCGTCATAGACGCCCTGGCCGGTGACCGTTCCCCGATTGATGAATCCGTAGGCGCTGTCCCCCGTTCCCGCAGCGCCGAGGGTGATCGACTGGGTGGTCGAACCCACCAGAATGGCCGGGGCCGCGCCGAAGCTGTTGATCGTGGCGTTGGGCTCGGTTGCGTCCGGGATGCCGTCGTCGTCCTCGTCCGTGTCCGTGGTGCTGGCGTCGGTCGGTCGGCGGTCGACCACGACCCCGCCCGAAATATTGCCGGAGATGATCACGGCGGGGCCGCCCTGCAGCTTGTCATCCGCGTCAAGAGCCGCTTCGAAGGCGTCGTTGCCACGTGCGGTGTAGCGATAGCCGCTGGCGCTGATGTCGCCCTGCAGCGTCAACCGCCCGCCGACGTCTCCCTGAATGGCGACCCCTGTGGAGTTCTGGCCGCGCGCCGTGACCGTCCCCAGCACGCTCACCGTGCCGGTGATCGGGCCCAGGGTGCGTATGGCGATGGAGTTGTCGCCGAAGACCCGGACGGCTCCCTGGCTCTCGAAGCGGCCGTTCAGACCGGATTCGATCGAGACGCCGTAGGAGTTGTTGCCGTCGACCCCGATGGATCCGGTGGGGCTGATGATCAGATTGCCGGTCACCGGCGCCCCGGCGGCGTAACGCACGCCGTAGCGGCCCGTACCCGTCGCCCAGGGGCCGTCGACGTCTCCGTCACCATCCGTATCGGGATAGTCAGAGATCGAGTCGATGATGGCGATTGAACTGCCGATGGTGACGTCGGAGGTCGTCCCGGGATTGACCAGAACGGCCGTGGCCCCGTCGGCCGCGGCGGACATGTTGATGAAGCCGCTGCCATCGAGCGTGAAGTCGTGGTTCGAGTCGACGTTCACCGCCGTGCCCGAGGCCAGGGCGATGGAGCCGCCGCTGCCGATGCGGATATCGTCCGGTCCCGACCCTGTAGCGTTCGACGTGGTGATCGGCGTCGTGCGCGCCGTCGAGATCACCACCTCGGCGAGGGCGCCGGAGGCAATCATCAGGGGAGCGATCGCAACCGCGCTCGCAAGAAGAATACGCATTCGGAAGAAACCCCTGTGGACGAGACGCGCAGAGCGGTCGGCGATCCTCTAACAGGGACCACGCCGACCTGCCTCAAGTTTCTCGAATTTGAGGCGAATGCAAGGCCGAACGCGCCTTCGAGGCGCAGTCTGCAAGCGCGGCCATTGCAAAGATCGCAATCAAAGTGATATCAGTTTCATATCGACGCCGGGAGGGACCCAATGACTGACACGCACTCAAGATCCACCGAGCGGCCCGCCAACACGGCCAATGGCATTCTGATGCTGTTGGTCGGGCTGCTGCTGCTCGTCGCGGGCCCGGTTCTCGTCGCCCAGGACCCGGACTCAGCGCTGCGGGTCGTCGGCGGCGTCAGCGCCGCGGTCACAGGCCTGCTGCTCGTCTGCGGGCTCTATTCGTTGCAGCCGAACGAAGGCATGGCGATCATGCTTTTCGGCTCGTATCGCGGCACCGACCGCAAGACCGGCCTGCGCTGGGTCCTGCCCTGGTACAGTCGCAAGAAAATCTCCCTGCGCGTTCGCAATCTGACCAGCGACAAGCTCAAGGTGAACGACCGGCGCGGCAGTCCGATCGAGATCGCGGCCAATGTCGTCTGGCGTGTCCAGGACTCGGCCCAGGCCCTGTTCGACGTCGACGATTATCAGGCTTTCGTGAACATCCAGGTGGACACCGCACTGCGCGATATCGCCTCCCACTACGCCTACGACCATGGCGACGAAACGGAAGTGCCCGAACTGACCCTGCGCGCCGACGCCGAGGACGTGGCCGGGCGACTGCGCGAGGAACTGGTCGGCCGGGTGCAGGTCGCGGGCGTCGCTATCGACGAGGCCCGGCTGGCCCACCTGGCCTATGCCCCCGAGATCGCCGGCGCCATGCTCAAGCGCCAGCAGGCCGAGGCGGTGCTGTCTGCGCGCCGGCTGATCGTCAAGGGCGCTGTCGGCATGGTCGAAAGCGCCTTGGCCGACCTCAACGAGCGCGGCGTGGTCGACCTCGACGAGGACCGCAAGGCCGCCATGGTCTCCAACCTCCTCGTCGTGCTTTGCGCCGACCGCGAGGCGCAGCCCGTCGTGAATACGGGCACGCTGTACGGCTGACATGGCCCGGCCGAGAAAGCCTTTCCTCATGCGAACCGCGCCGGGGGTGATGGCGGCGGTCGAGCGATTGGCCGCCGCCGAACTGCGCTCGGTCAACGCCCAGGTGGAATGCCTGCTGCGGGAAGCCCTCGCCCGGCGCGGGATTTCCCTCGCGGAAGACCCGCCGCCCACCGACAACGCTTGAGCTTCCCCGTCGTCGGGGCTACGGCCCGGGCATGGTGAAGTCGCACATGTCCAGGGTCCGAAAGGCTCGCAGTATCCAGCGGCGGGTCCGCCGCGGCGGTCCAACCCGAATCAGTGCGACCGAGCGCGAGTTGATGACCCTCGCCGGGCTTGAGGTGCAGGAAGGCGAGTTGCGCCTGATCCCCGGCTGGGACGAGGAGGTGTCCGAGACCCTGGCGGCGACCAAGGCCGCCGGCGAGGACGGGCGGCCCCGTCTCGTCGACACCACCATGCTGTATGCGCCGCGGTCCGGCGGGGTGAAGCGATACCTGCTGTCCAAGAAGGCCTGGCTGGAGGCGAACCGGCCGGACGTGGCTCATTCGCTGGTCGTGCCGGGCGCCCACCACAAGGCCGGCGACGACGGCATCGTCCAATTGCACGCGACGAAGTTGCCGTTCGGCGACGGCTACCGCTGGCCCACTTCCGTCAGCCGCTGGAGCGCCTGGGTCGCGTCGCTGAACCCTTCGATCATCGAGGCGGGCGATCCCTATACGCCGGGGCAGGGGGCGCTTGCCGCGGGCCAGCGCGCCGGCTGCCCTGTCGTCGGCTTCTGTCATTCCGATCCCGCCGGCCTCGCGGCCCTTCATTTCGGCGAATGGGCCAAGAAGCCCGTCGAGAAGCGCTGGGCCCGTCTGTTCGGCCAGTTCGACCGGGTCATTTCGCCCAGCCGCTACATCGCCCGCCGGCTGGAAGAGGCCGGGGTCGGCAACATCGTCATCCGGCCGCTCGGCGTCGAAATCGACACCTTCCGCCCCGACCGCGGCGACCGCGACTGGCTGTTGCGGAAGCTGGACCTGCCGGCCTCGGCGCGACTGCTTTGCTTCGCGGGTCGCCCGGCCCGGGAAAAGAACATCGACGTCCTGATCCAGGCGGTTCAGGCGCTCGGAGCGCCCTACCACCTGATCCTCGTCGGCGCAGGCGCAGGCATGCCGGCCGAGGAACGCGTCATCTCCCTGCCGTATGAAGCCAATCCCAAGGCGGTGGCGAAGATCATCGCCAGTTGCGACGCCTTCGTGCACGCCAACGACAAGGAGCCGTTCGGCCTTATCGTGCTGGAGGCCATGGCCTGCGGCCGCCCGGTCGTGGGGGTCAACGCCGGCGGTGTGAAGGAGACGGTCGACGACACGGTTGGCCAGCTGTCGAAGAGCGCCGATCCCGTCCATTATGCGGCCGCCATTGAGGCCCTGTTCGCGCGCGACATAGAGGCGTTGGGCGTGGCCGCCCGCGCCCGCACCGTCGAACGCTTCGCCTGGAACCGCGTCTTCGAGGATCTCAGCTCCGTCTATGCGGAGGTCAGCGGCGAACCGGCCTTCTCCCGACCGCGCGGCGCGGCGGGTCACTGACGCTCGACAGGCGCGATCCGGCGCGCCAGTCTGGCTGAAACGGGAATGAAGATGATGAAACACCTCCTGCTCGCCGCCGTCCTCTCTGTGCTGACAGCCACCTCAGCCATGGCCCAGACCGTCTATCTGGTCCGCCACGGGGAGAAGGCGGACGCCAGCGCCGATCCGGCGCTGTCTGAGGCCGGACAGACGCGCGCCGCCGCTCTCGCGGCCGCCCTTGCTGACGTTCACCCCGGTCATGTCTTCACCAGCCCCCTGCAGCGCACCCGCATGATGGCGGCCCCGACGGCCGAGTTTCACTCGGTCACGATCGAGCCGGTGGCTCTGGACGGCGGAACGCCCGCTCACGTCGCTGCGATCGCCGCACGGGTTCATGCCCTGCCCGCCGACGCCATCGTCCTCATTGTCGGTCACAGCAACACGGTCCCGCTCATCGCCCGCGCGCTGGGCTTCGCCGGGTCGGCGGACATGCCGGAATGCGAATACGACCGGATGACGGTGCTGCACCTGATGGGCGAGGGCAGCGCCCACGCCCAGGTCAGCCGTTACGGAGCCCCGACGACCTGCGACTAGCGCGGCGCCCTGGTCCGGCTTCTGTGGCCGGCCGTCGCCGACGTCGTATCTGCGTCTCGCCGCGAATGGCCGCGGCGCCCTTCGGCGCGTCGGTCGAGGCGAAGATGGCCCGAACGCTAGCGCATTTGCGGCGGTGGCGGGTTTCAGGCGCGGGCAGGGCGACGGAGACCTCGAAGGCGACGGCGCCGCACAGGCAGGATCCCCGATGCCTTCAATCTCCTCTAGCGTCGAACCTCCCGGATCCGGGCGCCCTCGACTCCGTACAGCTTGTCGCCGGCCACGACATAGACGGGCAACCGATAGAGCAGCGAGGTGAAGACATGCGTCTCGACAGGCTGGGGCGAGACGATGTGGCTGACGGTGAGGCCCGCCAGTTGGCCCTGCGCCGGGTCGACGGTCTGGATGATGCAGGTGGCGGACAGCTGGTCCCGTCGAAGGACTTGGGTCCCGTCCGCGGAGATGCGGAACCGGTAGTGGCCGGTCAGGATCAGCTGGTTGGACTGGTTGGTCGACGCCAGCAGCCACACCAGCCAGCCGTCGCTGTCCGGGTCGTCGAGGACCACGGCGTTGTAGCGGGGGGTGCAGCGCAGGGGCCCGATGGCGCCGGCCGCGGTCGTCCGGGCGCGGAACATCGCCTGCTGGTCAGGCGGCAGGACGGAGTCCGTCGCCTCGACCACCGCACCCGCCCGGCCGTTTCTCACGGGAATGTCCCAGGCGGCGCGGAGCCCGTCCCCCTCGCCTGCGAGGAAGCGGACGGTCTGGTTGCGTCCCTCGCCGACGACGATCCAGCCGGCAAGGCCCGGCGGCGGCTGGCCGTTGAAGCGCGCGAGCAGGGCGTCCGTGCCGCGGGCGGCGGCGATGTCCTGATCGTAGAGGGCCTGTCCGAGCCGTTGCACCTTGGCGAGCGGCCACGCTTCGACGGGCGTCGGCGCCGCGTCCTGGGCCGCGCCGGTCGCGGCGGGGGCGAGGAGGATCAGGGCGGCGATCAGGCCGGCGGCGACACGCATGAAACGGCTCCCGGTTTGCGGGAGCAGTCTGCCATCACACGTCCAGATCAGCCACCGCGAACTGGGCGTTTTCCTGGATAAACTGGAAGCGGGCGTCCGCCTTCTTGCCCATCAGCCGCTCGACCAGATCCTCGATCTCCTCCTCCGAGGCGGGCACCGTGACGCGCGCGAGGGTGCGCTTCTTCGGGTCCATGGTGGTCTCCTTGAGCTGGGAGGCCATCATCTCGCCCAGACCCTTGAACCGCCCGATCTCGACCTTCTTGCCCTTGAACACCGTGGCCAGCAGC
>Ga0164290_1001135_pt1 | contig 50990 bp, 52 predicted proteins | sample Micstemetagenome_FD_108782 | JGI IMG/M metagenome (GOLD analysis project Ga0164290, IMG submission 108782) | Contaminated culture microbial community from soil near Moab, Utah, USA - Microcoleus steenstrupii SON62 (Illumina Assembly) | ecosystem: Environmental > Terrestrial > Soil > Soil crust...
ACTCGTCGCCCGGCTGCACGAACACGACCGCCTGGAGGGCGAAGTCGTGCAGGCCACACGGGACGGCCACCGGATCACCTTGCTCTGCCGCTGGGCCCTCGACCGCGACTCCTCTGGCCGGCCGGGTGCGATCCTGACCACCTACAACGACATCAGCGCGCGCAAGCGGGCCGAGGACGCTCTGCGCGCGAATCAGGAGCGCTTGCAGAAGGCGATCTCCATCGAGACCGTCGGCGTACTGTTCTTCACCCTCGACGGGCGTATCGTGGACGCGAACGCTGCCTTCGAGCGCATGACCGGCTACCGCCGAGAGGAACTCCGCAGCAGTGTACACTGGGAGACACTCACAGCCCCCAAGTTTCTGGAAGCGACTGCACAAGCCGCGGGAGCGCTTGCGGAGCAGGGCGAGGCGTCGCCCTACGAGAAGCAGATGATCCGCAAGGACGGCTCGCGCTGGTGGGGCTTGTTCGCGCCCACGCGGCTCACCGGCAGCGGGCGCGACGCCGAGTGTGTCGAGTTCATCATCGACATCACTGAGCAGAAGCGAGCTGAGGCAGCCTTGCGGGAAAGCGAATCGCGCTTCCGCACCGTTACGAACGCGGTGCCACAGGTGATCTGGACCAACGATGCCGACGGTGGCGCGACCTACTTCAACCAGCGCTGGTATGCGTACAGTGGTTTAAGCGAGGAGCAGTCGGCCGGGCCAGGCTGGCAGACGATCGTCCACCCAGACGATGCACCCGCCTCAGTCGCGCGCTGGCAGCACGCCCTCACAAAGGGCGAGGCATTTGAAACAGAGTATCGCCTCCGCCGCGCCGACGGTGAGTACCGCTGGCAGCTGGGGCGCAACGTGCCTCTGCGGGACGAGGCCGGCCAGGTTGTGGGCTGGTTCGGCTCAGCCACCGACATCGAGGAGCTGAAGCAGGCCGAGGCCGCCGTGCGCGAGAGCGAGGAGCGCTTTCGGTTGCTGGTCGAGGGCGCCCGCGACTACGCCATGTTCCTGCTCGACCCGGATAATCGGATCACTTTCTGGAGCGAGGGTGCTGCGCGGGTCTTCGGCTGGAGCGAGGGCGAGGCCCTCGGCCAGGAGGGCAGCATCATCTTCACTCAGGAGGACCGTGCCGCCGGTGCCCCGGAACAGGAGCGCGCCAGCGCAGAGCAGGAGGGCAGCGCGCTGGATCGGCGCTGGCACGTCAGGAAAGATGGCAGACTGCTCTTCCTGGACGGTGCCTTCATCCGCCTCGACGGCGAGCAGGGTGGGCTGCGCGGATTTGTGAAGATTGGGCGCGACGCCACCGTGCAGCGGGAGGCCGAAGAGGCCTTGCGGCGAGCGCATCATGAGCTGGAGCGGCGGGTGCAGGAGCGCACCGCGGCACTGACCGCAAGTAATCAGGCGCGGCAGGAGCTGATGCGGCAGCTGATCACTGCGCAGGAGGAGGAGCGGCTGCGCATCGCCCGCGACCTGCACGACCAGCTCGGCCAGCAGATAGCCGCGCTCCTCCTGGGGCTCAAGCAGTTGGAGGGGGCGGCGCAGGGCACATTGCTGGCAGCCATGCTCCCGCCACTCCAGGATCTTGCTATTGAGCTTGCAAAGGACGCGCACCGCCTGGCGACTAACCTCCGGCCCACTGTGCTTGACGATGTCGGACTGGAAGCGGCACTGGAGCGAATGGTGACGGACTGGAGCAGGCAAACCCAGGTCAGGGCTGCGTTTCACAGTCAGCATGTGGAGGGCGGTCGCTTGCCGCTAGCTCTGGAAACCACACTGTACCGTATTATTCAGGAAGCGCTCACCAACGTGCGCAAGCACGCCGAGGCTCACAATGTGTCGGTGCTGCTGGAGCGGCGCGGCGACGAGGTGCTGGCAATCGTGGAGGATGATGGCCGGGGATTTGACCCCGACGCGGTGCCGGCCAACCGGGAGCGCCCATCGCTGGGGCTACGCGGGATGTACGAGCGCGTGGCGCAGGTGGGGGGCACGCTAGAGATCGAGACCTCGCCCGGCAGCGGGACGACCCTGTTTGTCCGCATCCCGCTCGATCTCCTGATTCCCGATTCAGGTAGCTCCTCGGACGAGCGCTAGGCTGCGCGCTGTTCGCGCAACACGGAGGGTGGTGGTGGTATCAGGCCGCTTCGCAGCCGCAGTTGCCGTAGCCTACGACCGTGTGTATACTGGCGACCTGGAGTTCTGGCGTATCGCTTCTCATCACCCCCGTGCCGCCTCCTGCCTGCTGGATCCACTCCACGTTTCCTAGGGTATGCTCCGTTCGCCGTACGCGGCGTAATCTGCTTTGCAGGAACCATCTATGATGCCGGAAGCCTTTGCCTCAACGGGCGTCCCTGGCCTCGATGCCATCCTGGGTGGTACGATTGAGCCGGGCGGCCTGGCCTGTATCGTCGGACCGCCCGCCCAGGAGGCCGAGCGCGGCCGGCTGGCCCGCGAGCTCCACGACGAGGTGGTGCAGCAGCTCGTCGCCCTTGGCCATAGCGTCGACCGAGTGCAGCGCCTGCTGGAGCGGGGCGAGGGCGAGCGCGCCGTTGAGCGGCTCCAAAGCATGCGCGGCAGCATTACCGCGCTGGTGGGCGAGCTGCGCAGCGTGATCGGCGACCTGCGCCCGCCGGCGCTGGAGGAGCTGGGGCTGCTGCCGGCCGTCGAGCTGCTGCTTCAGCGTGGCGGCGAGGGCGCCCCCGAGGTGGCGCTGCTGGTGCAGGGCGAGGAGCGCCGGCTGGCCCCGCAGAGCGAACTGGCGCTGTTCCGCATCATCCAAGAGGCCTGGAGCAACATCCGCCGCCACGCCTACGCCAGTCACGCCGATGTCACCTTCCGCTACACCCCCGGCGGTCTCACGGTGAGCGTGGTGGACGATGGGGTGGGCTTCGCGCCGCCGCACGAGCACGAAGCCCCTGACGGTCACTGGGGCGTGCGCGGGATGCACGAGCGGGCCGAGCTCACCGGCGGGCAGCTCGAGGTGACGAGCACACCGGGGCAGGGCAGGACGCTGACGCTGCGCATCCCCTACCCCGGCGTAGGCGGGCGCGACCCGGTCTGCGGGATGAGCGTGGGACCAGAGGCCATCGGCGCGGAGCACGAGGGCGAGCTCTACCGCTTCTGTTCGCCGGCCCGCCGCGACCTGTTCCTCGCCCAGCCGCGCCACTACGTTGCCCCTGGGTAGGTGGCTCGCCCACTCGACCGTTGGGACGAGGCCGGTAGGCTATTTCGCCCACCCCGGCGCGGGCCGGATCGCGCAGGCGCGCGGGTGGTATGGGGTGTACAACCAGGACAGGCAGATCGCCCGCCGGCGGGCGATCTGGTGTTCAAGAACAAAACGGTGGCTGGCGAGGAGAGGCCCAGGTAGCCGCAGCTGATGCACCGGCTGTGATAGAGGGAGCGCGCGTGATGATCACCTATTCCGATACCCACCCCCGCCCCACGTCGTAATCATGGATGGCGTCGAGGTTGATCTCGGGGAGCTGCATAGTGAGGGAGTCTACCAGACCTTGGCCCGGCTGTCAGCCGCCACTCCAGCGATTATGGAGAGGATACGTTCTACTTGCTTAGGCGCGTGGGTCTGCCCGTTATCCAGCACCAGGCGGATCTCGCGCACACCTCTTCGCAGCGCCTCGGGAACCAGCACGGTATGCACGAAGACCTGGAAGTCGCTGAACCGCTTGCGGGGGCAGCAGCAGCCGGCGACCTTGCCATCGGCAACACTCAGCGCAGCAAACAGGTTGAGCGCGCCGCGGCGCCAGTAGCGTGCCGCCACTTGGCCCAACCGCCCTGGCAGCGCTGGGCGTGGCTCGTCCACTCCTTCCCTCGCCTGGATCGAAGTCTTTTCATCGGCGCACACTACCCAGATGCCCTGCTGCAACAAGGCGCTGGCCTGCGCATACAGCTCCAGCACTGGCTTGGCACGCTCAAGGAACTGCGGGTCGCGCGAGCGTTGCCAAAAGCGAAGGCGCCAGGGTTTGAGCGGCTCGGCACGCATCCAGCGCCAGACCGTGGTTGTGGCAATAGCGGCAACCACTCCCAGAGAAACCAGCATTGTGGCCAGTTCCGCCGCACTCCAGCGCGCCAAGGGCGGATCCGAGCCCGTTGGGCTTCGGCTTGGGGAGTGGTGCGGGCGGCGACCACCTGTTCCAAGCGCATGCGCTCTTCGTCAGTCAAGCTGATCACGTACCGTTTCTTTCGGCCTGCCATACCTCTTCCTTATTCACTGCCCAGTGAGGAGAGAATAGCGTCAGCCGCAGGAGCGTGTCAAATCCGCTACGGACTTATGCAACGCTGTAGTTAGCACGCCAGAGCCGGCCCCGAACAACGCCACGTAGGTGAGCGAGCCAGATGGTGATTCGCCGGCGCTCCCAGTACAAGGAGGCCAGCAACCTGGAGGCCGAGGAGCCCGATGGTGATCCACTGTCGGGCAACCCGATCGGCAAGCGGGCCGACCGTCATCCTGCCGAACAGCGACATCAGCCCGAAGAGGCCGGCAACGGTGGCCGCGAAGGTGGCGCTGTGGCCGCGAACGATCAAGTAGGGGGTGAGGTGGACGGTCATCGTCACGGTCACAAAGCCGCTCGCGGAGAAGGCAAAGGTGAGCAGCCAGAAGCGGGCCTCGCGCAGCGCTGCCGCCGCGCTAACGCTGGGTTCGCGCGGGCTTGGCAAGCTTCCCACCTCAGTGAGCACCGCCTCGCCGTCCGGCAGCAGCCCGAGGTCCTCTGGTCGCCGACGCAGCAGACCAATGTGGATGGGGATGGTGATCGCCCCGAGAATGCCAGCCAGCGCGACGAGCGCCGCCCGCCAGCCGAGCGCCGCCGTGAGCCAGGCGCTCAGCGGGATGAAGACAAAGCTGGCGAAGGCGCCGAAGAAGGTCAGCACCGTCAGCGCGCGACCGCGCTGGCGGCGGAACCAGGCCGCCACAATCGTAAAGGCCGGCTCATACAGCACGCCCGTCGAGGCCAAACCGATGCCGGCCATGATCGCGTAGAAAGCCGGTAGACTCTGCACCTGCGACCAGGCCAGGACGAGGAGAACGCCGAGCACCGAGCCCATGCTCATCAGCGCCCGCGGGCCATACCGGTCGAGCCAGCGCCCGACCGGCACGGCGGCTAGACCCGCGCAAAGGATCGCCAGCGAGTAGGCTCCGGTGAGTTCTACCGTCGACCAGCTGAGTTCGACCTGCATCGGGGCGATGAATACGCTGAAGGCATAGTACAGGATCCCCCACGAGACGACCTGGGCCGTCGACACGCCGACCAGCATCGGCCAGCCGTAGTAGATCGGGCGTCCAAACCAGCGGGCCAATCGTTCAAATACCAACGGTGCTGCTCCGCCGCTCAAGGATGATTGTGTCGCGCCAGCGCCCCTCGAGCGGGCCATATGTCATCAGCGCGATCCGCTCGCGCCGGCCCACCTCGCGGAAGCCGCAGCGCAGGTGCAGGGCGTGGCTTGCGGTATTCTCAGGGAAGATACTGGATTGCAGGGTCCAGATGCCGGCGGCCTCGGTGACGCGGAACAGCTCCTCGAGGAGTGCTCTGCCCACGCCCATCCCTCGCGCCGCCACGGCGATGTACACGCTGTGCTCGGCAACGCCGGCGTAGCAGGCGCGCGCAGAGGTCGGGCTGACGGCGGCCCAGCCGACGAGCTGCTCGCCCGCACGGGCTACCAGGCTGCACGGGTTGATCTTGCCAGCCGACCAGGCCGCCCAGGAGGCGGGCGGCTCGCTCGCGAACGTCGCGTGGCCGGTAGCGATCCCCTCGCGGTAGATCGCTTCCACCACCGGCCAGTCGGCCTCGTTCATCAGCTCGATGCGCATGACGCTTCGTCTTCCTCAGGGCACGGCCCACAGCAGGAGGCGCCGTCGGTGCTATCGTCGAGCAGCCCACGAGGTTGTCTCTGTGCCACGCGCAGGAGTGTTTGCAGCCAGCGCGTTGCCGCCGGCGCCAGCGGACAGCAGAGCTCGTACGTCCCATCGGGGTTCTGGATGATCATGGGTGTGTAGCGACGCGTGCCTGTCTCGCGTACAGACACACGCCGCGTGGTGTCACTGGCAGCCGCAGCTCGACCCCGAGGCCGGCACGAGCGCCACCAACTTGTCGGTCTCTCCCACCGGCTCCGCCACCGCCCCGCAGCAGTCAGCTTTCGCCTCGGGCTCGCAGCAACTCGCCTGCACGGCCGGGGCGCAACACGACGAAGCCTCAGCCGGCTGGCTCAAGGCGATGAGCGCGGCGCCCTTCGGCAGGGCGACGACCGGGCTCAGCTCGATCAAGCTGCTGGTCGTCACGGGAGTCTCGGTTGGCCCACAGCAGCTCGCTCCCGTGCTGGCACCGCCGGCCACCACCGGGCCGGAGCAGACGCCGGTCTCGGGCAGCTCTAGCTCGACCCGTCGGGCGGCCTCCCAGTCGCCGGCGAGCGCGGCGGTGACGGAGCGGGCCTGCTCGTAGCCGGTGAGCAACAGAAACGTCGGGGCGCGGCCGTAACTCTTCATGCCGACGATAAAGAAGCCGGGCTCGGGGTGGCTCAGCTCGTCGACGCCGTGGGGCCGCACCGTGCCGCAGCTGTGGAAGTTCGGGTCGATGAGGGGCGCCAGCGCTGTTGGAGCCTCCACCGCCGGGTCGAGGCCAAGGCGCAGCTCGGCGAGCGGCGCGAGGTCGGGGCGCAGGCCGGTGGCGACCACAATCTCGTCCAGGGGCGCGAGCGCGCGCGTCCCCGCGTGGACGACCAGACCAGTGGGGATGCGCTCGACCCGGTCGGTGCGCCAGCCAGTGACGAGCCGGACGACGCCGGCGTCGACGAGGGTGCGGATGCGCTGGCCGAGCTCGCCGCGGGCGGGTAGGGCATCGTTGGCGCCGCCGCCGTAGGCCTGGCCCATGCGCTCACCGCCACGCCGCACCGCCCAGGTGATCTGTGTGCCCGGCGCCTCCTGAGCGAGGCTGGCTAGCTCCAGCAGGGCGTTGAAGGCCGAGTGACCGCTGCCCGCCACCAGCACCCGCTTGCCGGCGTAGCGCTCGCGGTGCGCCCCGAGCACGTCGGGGATGCCGTAGAAGATGCTGGCGGCCGCGGCGCGCTCGCCCATTGCTGGCAGGCCGCTCGCGCCGAGGGGGTTGGGCGTGCCGTACGTGCCGGAGGCGTCGATCACCGCGCTGGCGCGCAGCAGCTCCTCGCCGCCGTCGGCGCGCTCGATGTGGAGCAGGAAGGGTGCTTGCTCGCGGCCGGCATTGCTCAGCTTATCGACGCCCTCGCGGGTGATGGCGGCCACGCGCCGGCCGAGCCGTAGGTGCGGGGCGAGCGCCGGGTGGGCGGCGAGCGGGGCCAGGTAGCGCTCGACGAGGGCGCGGCCGGTCGGGTAGGCCTCGGGGGCGGGGCTCTTCCAGCCGGTCGGCTCCAGGAGCCGCAGCGCCGCCTTATCCAGGCTGTAGCGCCAGGGCGAGAAGAGCTGCACGTGGCCCCAGGACAGCACACTGTAGCCCGCCTGAGGCCCGGCCTCCAGCACGAGGAAGGGCAGGCCGCGCTCGGCGAGGTGGGCGGCGGCGGCTAGGCCGACCGGCCCGGCCCCGATGATCACAACCGGCGTGTCAGCGGTGATGGTCAGCATAGGAAGCTCCTTCAGCGCCGCGTGGGCGACGGTTCAAACAGTTTTCGGCCGATACATCCTTAGAGGGAGAGTGCCAGCACAGCGGCGCTCTCGGGGCAGGCCCCGGTGAACTCGGCGGAAGCGTGGAGGGCCGGATCGACATCGGCGCGGTCGATCGGCGCGAAGCCGAAGGCGGGGAAGTAGCCCTCGGCGGTGGTGGTGAGGAGGTAGAGGTGGCGAAGGCCGTGGCTGCGGGCCTGCTCCAGCACAGCAAGAGTGAGCTCACGGCCAAGGCCCTGGCCGCGCAGCTCCGGGGCCACAGCGACTGAGCGGAGCAGCCCCGCCTCGCCGTACCGCTCCAGCGCGGCGCTGCCCACCACGCGCTCGCCGTCGCGGGCCACCAGCGCCGCGCCGAAATGTTCAGGAAGGCCGTCGGGGGGCAGGCCGCTCTCGGCGAGTAGTGCGAGCACGGCGGGCAGGTCGGCTGGGTCGGCCGGGGTGATTTGAACGTTTACCATCGCTCCACTCCTGTATCGATAGGTGCCAATGTAACGAATAGGGCAAAGCCCGTCAAGGGCTCAGGCGGGGTTCCCGGCTGAGCAGCAGGCCGCCCGGCGGAACGGCCAGAGCCAGGGCGCCAGGGCCTGGCGCTGACGGCCCAGCACGCGCACTACAAACGCCGCATCGGGGCCGACGCCGCGCAGCGCCGCCGAGGCAAAGGTGCGCTGGTTGGAAAGCCCGACAAAGCCGAGGCCGGGTACGGCGGTGCTGACCCCGTGATGCTGAAGCGGCTGCCCGTCCGCGGCCAGGGCACCAAGCGGGGCCAGATAGTCGAGATTCGGCCGGTAACCAGTGGCCAAGATCACGCTATCCACCGCCTCCTCCGCGCCGTCGGCCCAGACTACCCCGCGCGCGGTGAAGCTGCTGAACATCGGGCGGACGTCGGGCGCGCCGGCGGCCAGGGCCGCGCGGTAAACCCCGGCGTCGAGCACCTGTAGTAGTGCGGCCACGAGCCGCCCGGCTCGTCGCTGGCCTCAAGAATAGCGAAGCGCTGGCCGGTGCGCTGGAGCTGGTAGCCTGCGGCGAGGCCCGCCTGGCCCGCGCCGATCACAAGGGCGTCGAAGGTCGTCTCCATCAGCAAAGCTCCTCTATCCATTGAGAAATGTCGATATAGTCGATACAGAAGAGGCGTGCAGCCAGGAATGTGCTGCACGCCTTCGTGTCAGGCCGGCCGGCGGGCGCTGATCGCACAGCTGGTGACGCGCCCCTCCAGGGCCTGGGCTGCCTCGGCGGGCAGGCCGTTGAGCAGCTCGGAGTCCTCGGCGCGTAGCTCGGCCAGCGTGTAGCGCCGGGTCACCTCCAGGCCAATCTGCGCGAAGCCGGCCGCCGGGCTTGAGGACGCGGAAGGCGTCACCCAGCACCTGGCCCTTGTCGGGGGCCAGGTTGATCACGCAGTTTGAGATAATCACGTCGAGGGACTGGTCGGGAAGCGGGATGGACTCGATGTCGCCCTTGAGGAAGGCGACATTCGCGGCACCCGCCTTCGCGGCGTTGCGCCGGGCCGCCGTGAGCATCGCATCGGTCATGTCGAGACCGTAGACAAAGCCTTCTGGCCCGACCTGGCGGGCGGCCAGCAGCACCTCCAACCCGCCGCCCGAGCCCAGGTCAAGCACGGTCTCGCCGAGTTGGAGCTTCGCCAGCGAGAGCGAGTTCCCGCAGCCATACGAGGTCGTCACCACATCGCTGGGCAGCAAGGCGAGCGCCTCGGCGCCGTAGAGCGTCAGCTCGGTCGGCTCAGCGCCACAGCGGCCTGACCCGCCTGAGCCGCAGCAGCTCGCGGCACGCTGGATGCGAGCGCTGTAGTGGGCCTGAACCGCCGCCTTGATGGCGTCTGCGCCGGCGCGAAGCGCTATCGCCTCCCGGTCTGTGACTGGCTGGCTCATCGCGGCCTCCTTGAATCGACAAGCATCAATATAGCGGACGAACAACTGGCTGTGCCGTGATGACACAGCCAGATTAGCCGAGCAGGGAGAGCTGGGCGTTCACGCGGGCGCGCAGGGCAGCTATTGCCTCGCGCTTCACAAAATAGTAGGCCCACAAGCCCTTGCGCTCGCAGTCGATCAAGCCAGCCTCGCGCAGCAGCTTGAGGTGGTGCGAGACGGTCGGCTGCTTGACCGGCAGGGCGCCCTCAAGATCGCACACGCAGACATGCCCGTCGCTCTGGGCCAGCATATCGAGAATCTGCAAGCGGATCGGGTGGCCAAGGATGCTCAGGTCAGCGCCGAGCTGCTGGGCGGCCGCAGTGTTGATGCGCGGTGCCAGGTCGGGTGTGCAGCATCCGGTTGTGGTCGTAATCGTCGCTTCATCCAGCTCAATCATATCGTGCTCCTTGCTGGCGAGTATAGCGACTAGATTGACACTTGTCAATACAATAGCTAACCCATTCCTGCTGCCTAGGAACACATACCGCCTTAACCGTCGCTTAAACGACCGGCATCTAGACAACCCGGCATCTTCACGTACAATTACATCAGTCATCATTGCTGTATCAGGAGCGCGTTTATGGCGGTGCGCATCGGCATCAACGGGTTTGGGCGAATCGGGCGGCTTGCGCTACGAGCGGCCTGGGGCTGGCCGGAGTTGGAGTTCGCCCATGTCAACGAGATCGCCGGCGACGCGGTGGCCTCGGCGCACCTGCTCTACTTCGACTCGGTACACGGGCGCTGGAACCGCGAGACCCATGGGGAGGGCAGCCAGCTCTTCATCGAGGGAACTGGCATCGGCTACAGCAGCATCAAGGAGCCCAGAGGCGTGCCGTGGGCGGAGGCCGGGGTCGAGATCGTGCTGGAGGCCAGCGGCAAGTTTCGCACCCCGGAGCAGCTCGACGCCTACTTCCGGGCAGGCGTGAAAAAGGTGCTCGTCGCCGCGCCCGTGAAGGGCGGCGCGCTCAATGTGGTGATGGGCGTCAACGAGCGCCGGGCGCGGGCCTCGTCGCTCTCGCTCATTCCCACCACGACCGGCTCGGCCACCGCGATTGGCCTGATTTTCCCCGAGCTCCAGGGCAAGCTCGACGGCATCGCGGTGCGCGTGCCGCTGCTCAACGCCTCGCTCACCGACTGCGTTTTCGAGGTTGCCCGGCCGACGAGCATCAATGAGGTGAACGGGCTGCTCCAGGCCGCGGCCGCCGGCCCCCTGAAGGACATCCTTGGGTTTGAGACACGTCCACTTGTCTCGGTGGACTTCCGCGACGATCCACGCTCAGCGATTATCGATGCGCCCTCGACGATGGTGACAAACGGCACGCAGGTGAAGATTCTGGCCTGGTACGACAACGAGTGGGGCTACGCCAACCGCTACGCCGAGCTTGCCCGCAAGGTGGCCCTGAGTCTGTAGGTGCAGCAATGAGAACTGATACAGCGCACACTCCTACGGTGCCTGACGCGGACGCACTGGTAAAACAGCGGGCCGACCGGCGCAACTACATCCTGGTCACTGGGGCCTACTGGGCCGACACGCTCACCGATGGCGCCATCCGCATGCTGGTGCTGTTCTACTTCTACCAGCTCGGCTACTCGCCCTTCGCGGTGGCCTCGCTCTTTTTGTTCTACGAGCTGTTCGGCGTGGTCACCAACCTGTTCGGCGGCTACCTGGGCACCCGCTTCGGCCTGAAAACCACACTGTTCCTGGGGCTGGGCACACAGCTCGTCGCGCTGGGCTTGCTCGCCTTCGTCCCGCCCGCGCTGCTCGTCGTACCCTACGTGATGCTCGCCCAGGCTCTTTCCGGCATCGCCAAAGACCTGACCAAGATGTCGTCAAAGAGCGCGGTCAAGCTGGTGGCCGGCGAGACGCAGGGGCAACTGTACCGCTGGGTCAGCATCCTGACCGGCTCGAAGAACGCGATCAAGGGCGTCGGCTTCTTCCTCGGCGCCCTGCTGCTGACGCTGATCGGCTTCCAGCCCGCGCTGATGCTTCTGGGCGCGCTGGTGCTGGCGGCCCTGCTCGCTGCGATGCTGTTCATCCGTGGCGACCTCGGCACGGCGAACGCCAAGGCCAAGTTCCGCCAGATGTTCTCGCACAACCGAGCGGTGAATATGCTGGCGGCGGCGCGGATCTTCCTTTTCGGGGCTCGGGACGTGTGGTTTGTGGTCGGCCTGCCGGTCTTCTTCGTCAGCGTGCTCGGCTGGGACTTCTGGCAGGCCGGCGGCTTTATGGCCGCCTGGACGATCGGCTACGGCGTGGTGCAGGCCGCCACACCTGGCCTGATCCGCCGGCAGGTCGAGGGCGCGCAGGAGCCCGACGGGCGCACGGCGACGGTGCTGGCCTTTGCGCTGGCCGCCTTCCCGGCCGGCATCGCGCTGGCTCTCTCGAACGGCATCGCCCCGGCCCTGGCGGTGGTGGGCGGGCTGCTGGCCTTCGGCGCGGTCTTCGCTCTGAACTCCGCTGTCCACAGCTACCTCATCCTGGCCTACACCAACAGCGACAAGGTGGCGATGAACGTGGGCTTCTACTACATGGCCAACGCGATGGGCCGGCTGGCGGGCACGGTGCTTTCCGGCCTGCTCTACCAGCTCGGGCTCCAGGCCGGGCCGAGCGGCGGGCTGGTCGCCTGCCTGTGGGCATCGGTGGCCTTTGTGCTGGCCGCCGGAGGTTTGTCGCTGCTGCTGCCTGCCAGCACCGGCCCGCGCACCAAGCCGATCAAGCTGAAGGATCTTGGCGACTGAAAGGAGGAGCGAGCAATGCTGCGCTATATCCGCCTGATAACGGTGGCGCTCACGCTGGCCCTTGCCGCCTGTGGCCAGGCCACCCCAAGCACCCCTGCTACAAGTCTGCTGGCCGGCGAGGCTCTGGCGCCGATCGACCCGGCAACCATCTCCGGCCCGATTGAGATCACCGGCTCCTCGACAGTCTACCCGCTCACGGCGCGCATCGCCGAGGAGTTTCACGCCGAGGGCTCGCCGGCCCAGATCGACATCAAGGTCACCGGCACTGGCGGCGGCCTGCGCAGCTTCTGCAACGGCGACGACGTGGACATTGTCAACGCCAGCCGGCCGATTACCGACGACGAGATCGCGGCCTGCCGAACAGTCGAGCGCGACCCGGTCGGCTTCCAGGTCGGGGTGGACGCGCTGGCCGTGGTCGTCCACCCGGAGAACACCTTTGTCGAGGCGCTAACCTTCGCACAGCTGGCCAGCATCTTCCGCGGTGAGGCGATACGCTGGAGCGAGGTCGATCCGAGCTATCCCGACGAGCCGATCGCCGTCTACAGCCCCGGCGTGGACAGCGGCACCTTCGACTACTTCGTCGACGAGGTGCTGGGCGGCGACGGTGCGCCGCTGGAGAGCCTGGCCGGCGCGGTGCTGAGCGAGGACGACACCGAGCTGGTGCGCGGCATCGAGGGCAACCCGAACGCGATCGGCTACTTCGGCTACGCCTACTACCAGGCCGAGGGCGACCTGCTGCGGGCGGTGCCGATCGACGGCGGAGGCGGGCCTGTCGCCCCCGGCGAGGGCGCCGTGACCGACGGGAGCTACCCGCTCGCCCGCCCGCTGTTCGTCTACACCAGCGCCCAGACGCTCCAGCAGCACCCGGCCGCTGCCGCCTTCCTCAGCTACTACCTCCAGAGTGTGGCTGATGTGGTTGCGGACGTCGGATACTTTTCCATGCCTGAGGCCGCCCTTGGTGCGGCGCAGCAGGAGCTCGTGGCCGCGCTGCGCTAAACACCGCTGAGAGATCTGGTATGGTGTGGGGGCGAGCAATGGCTGCTCGCCCCTTATTCGTAGTGGAGAAGGTACGTGCAGCATGACGCCAGCATTCGACGTGGTTGTGATCGGCGCGGGGCAGGCTGGCCTTGCCGCCGGCTACTACCTACGCCGCACCGGCCTCCGCTGGACAATCCTCGACGCGGAGGAAGGGCCGGGGGCTGCCTGGCGCCACAGCTGGGATTCGCTGCGCCTCTTCTCGCCGGCGCAGTGGTCGTCGCTCCCCGGCTGGCCCATGCCGCAATCGGCCGAGGGCACACCCAGCCGCGACGACGTGATCGCCTACTTCACGACCTACGAGCAGCGCTATCAGCTGCCGATCCGGCGGCCCGTCAAGGCCACGGCTGTGCGTCGCGCTGGTGAACAGCTCCGGGTCGAGACCAGCCACAGCGAGTATCTGGCCCGGGCCGTGATCAGCGCTACGGGCACCTGGGGCAAGCCCTTCATCCCGGATTACCCAGAGCGCGAGCGCTTTCGCGGGGTGCAGCTTCACTCAGCGCAGTACCGCTCGCCGGAGCCCTTCCGCGACCAGGTCGTGCTCATCGTCGGCGGCGGTAACTCAGGTGCGCAGATCCTCGCCGAGGTGAGCCAAGTCGCCGAGACGTTCTGGGTCACGCTGAACGAGCCGCGCTTCCTCCCCGACGACGTGGACGGGCGTGTGCTCTTCCAGCGCGCCACCGAGCGCTTTTTCGCTCGTCAGGAGGGACGGTCGATCGAGGAGCCGGCGGGTGGACTGGGCGACATCGTGATGATGCCGCCCGTGCGCGCGGCCCGGGCGCGGGGGGTGTTAGAGAGCGTGCGGCCCTTCGTGCGCTTCACTGAAACCGGGGTCGTCTGGCCCGAGGGCACCGAGATGCGGGTGGACACGGTGATCTGGTGCACGGGCTTCAGCTTCGCTCTCGACCACCTCGCGCCCCTGGGTATTGTTGAAGCCGACGGCCATATCGCACTGGATGGCACGCGCTCCGTGCGCGAGCCGCGGCTGTGGCTGCTCGGCTACGGCGAGTGGACCGGCGAGGCGTCGGCGACGATCCTGGGCGTCGGGCGCTACGCCCGCTCGACCGTCGCCGACGTTGCCGCGGCGCTGCACGCCGAGCCTGCGTGATGCTGCAAGCCTTCTGCGGGCTACGCTTCGGTGAGCCGCCCGGACGCCAGGAGCGACAGGAAGCCCTCGATCCGCAGGCGCAACGCGTCGCGCACCGCGCGGAATGCCAGGAGGCGCTCCCCCGCATCCATCACGGCCGCCGGGTCGGGGATGCTCCAGTGCAGCCGGGCCGTCGCCTGGAGCCACACCGCGCACTCCTCGCGCGCGATGTCGCAGACGGTGATGACGGCGGCGGGACGCAGCTCGGCCAGATCGTCGACGTGCTTGGAGTGGTGGTGGCCGATATCAATGCCGGCCTCCGCCATCACCTCCACGGCGAGCGGGTGGAGCGTCCCAGGATGCGTGCCTGCGCTCCGCACGATCAGCCGGCCGCTGCTGAGGGTACGCAACCAGCCCTCGGCGATCTGGGACCGGGCGCTGTTGGCCCGGCACAGCACGATCACGGTCGCTGCTGGCAGCGCCGAAGGGAAGTGAGCGCTTGGAATGCTCAGTTCAGCGCCAAGCTCGTGATAGAGCGCCATCAGGCCGGCCAGGTTGACCCCGTAGTAGCTGGCCCGCGCGTCGGCATCGCTGCGGTGGACCTGGACCAGGCCAGCCTGGCGCAGGCTGTTGAGGTGGTACGAGACCAGGTTCTGGGCCAGCCCGGTCCGCTCGACCAACTCCATCACCAGGTAGTCGCTCTGCCGCAATAGCTGGAGGATGCGCCAGCGCGACTCGTCGGCGATCAGCCTGAGCTGCTCGATAGTTGCGGGCTCTACCCCGTTCAAGGAGGCATCGCGTCCATTCATCGCTAGACCTCTGGCAGCATCAGCATAATCTCAAGCTGCGCGCGTACCTGTCGTTGACGTGGTTACATCGAGAGCGTTTGCTACAGCGAGAGGGCGCCTATTACTATGTGCCAGGGCCGACTGCGCCGTTGCAACCTAATAATACACCGTGACGCACCTTCTCCAGATCCATATTATAGACGCATCATCCGTGGGCTTGTGAATGCATCAATCGTCCTGAGTGTGTTGAGTGTCGCACCGCCTACAGCGGGCTGTAGCACGAACACGCGTTGTAGCGGACGTTGTTCCAGACCAGGCCAGGGATGTGACGCTCGGTCTGCGTATCCATAGCGTTCAGCCCTCGTAGGCGAAGCCGCTTCCAACCAGCCGGCGCCAGCGGTGCTGGCGGTAGCGGTAGAAGAGGCTCGCGTAGGCCCAGATGAACGGCGTGAGCAGCCCGGCCTTTACCTCGACCCGGTCGGTGTAGTGGGTGCGCCCATCGTCGGTCTCGCGCAAGATGATCCGATGGTCCCACATCGCGATGAGCTCGCCATGGCCCTTGTCGCGCAGCTCGTAGCGCTGGCGACCCGGCGTTGCGTCGATTACCGGCTTCGTGATCACAATCCACTGGGAGCCGAAGGGCAGGAGCCCGAACAGCCGCATCTGCACCAGGTAGCGTTCCTCTGACCAGACGGCGGGGAGGGCCGGCGGCTCGACCGGCACAAACCGCACGAGCGGCGACGTGATGTAGGTGAGCAGCCGGCTCGTCTGTACCTCCTGCCAGGCCCGCTCGGGCGGACAGTCGAGGGTGGTGGCGCTTGCGACGATCACCCGCTCCTCCTCGTGCTCACCATATCGTAGCCGTCGGCTGCCGATGCGCGGCGGTCGGTAGTGGATAGTAACATCAAACCCTCGTTCGTCACAGAAGCAGAGCAGAACGTGCTGATGGTAGCCTACACCTTCAACTCGTCTTGAGTGTCAAGGTCCATGTGGTGCGCCCAGCTGCCCCCCCAGGTCCAGAGGGCCTTCTGGTGATCTAGACCGCGCATGCCCATGCCTTGCCTGACGCCTGGTTGCAGCTGACTTTGCCGGCCGTGGTGTAGGTCATCGGTGCACCGAGATGTTCTGCCCGGGGAGGGGAGTGCCTGCCAGGATAACGTGCCCCGACACCGGCTGCCCCGCTCGATCATCCTCCAAGGCCGGTTTGCTGATTGTCTGAACCGCACCTCTTGTTTGGTGCCGAGATCGCCGCCGGCGTAACTCGTAGCTAAAGATTGCCTGCCCCCATACGGATCTTCAGAAGGCTGGACTGGTTGACCGGCACAGCGCTACCGTTACGGTCATCGTTACCGCTGCCCTAAGCGTCACGCGTGTGCTACAATTTGGCTACTCTTGTAACGCTGGCATCAGAGGCCACCTGTCTTCGGCCCTCACACCGCTCGCTTCGCGGTCACGTGCCGTTCTCGGCACCTCGGACACCAGCGCTTACCTTGTTCGGAGGGCCAATGGTTCGCCTCGCGCTCGCCCTGCTGGGCTCGCCGCAGGTCACCCTTGACGGAGTGCCGGTGCGCTTCGACACGCGCAAGGCAGTAGCGCTCCTCGCCTATCTCGCCTGTACGAGGCGTCGCCATAGCCGGGAGGCCCTCGCCGCCCTGCTCTGGCCCGATTACGCCGAAGCCCGTAACGCGCTGCGCCGGACGCTCTCTACCCTGCAGCGGTCCCTCGGCGAGGGCTGGCTCGATGTGGGCCGCGACCAGATCGCTATCGCCGCTCGCTCGGATCTCTGGCTCGACGCCGCGGCCTTCGAAGCGGGGGCACGCGAGGCGTCGGGCCGCGAGGAGCTGGCCGCGGCCACGGGTTTCTACCGCGACGATTTCCTGGCCGGCTTCACCCTGCGCGACAGCCCCGCCTTCGACGAGTGGCAGTTCTTCGAGGCCGAGCGCCTCCGCCAGCAGCTCGCTTCCGCCCTTGAGCGCCTCGCGGAGCTCCACGCCGTCGCCGGTGCCTACGACGCGGCCATCGAAGCGGCCCGCCGCCGGCTCGCCCTCGACCCGCTGCATGAGCCCGCCCACCGTGACTTGATGCGCCACTACGCTGTCGCCGGCCAGCGCGCCGCCGTCCTCCGCCAGTACCGCGCCTGCGCCAGGGCCCTTGAGCAGGAGCTCGGCATCGCCCCGTCTGACGAAACTGTGCGCTTGTATGAGGCGATCCGTGTCGCTCCAGCCCTGGCCCCCCGGCCGCCGGCCATTCCTGAGCTCCTCCCGGCGGCCCCGCCTTGCCCCGATCCGGGCGCCGGCGCGATGCTAGTCGGCCGTGCAAACGAGCGGGCGCGGCTCCGCGCCGTCTACGCAGCCGCCCGAACCGGCGCCCTCGCCGCCCTTGAGGGGCAGCCGGGCATCGGCAAGACGAGCCTCGCCGAGGATCTCCTCGCCTTGGCGCGCGCCGGCGGGGGCACGACTCTGAGCGCCCGCTGCTACGAGGGCGAGGCGGGCCTCGCGTACGCGCCGGTGGCGGTACTGCTGCGCGAAGCGGTGGCTGCGCTTGAGCGCGTCGGCGCGCTCGCGGGGCTCCCTGCCGACCAGCTCGCCGAGGCTGCCCGGCTCGTGCCTGCGCTCGCCCGGCGCCCCAACATCCCGGCCGCTCCGCCCCTTGCCGGGCCTGACGCCCGACGCCGCTTCTTCGAGGCGGTGGCCGACCTCCTGCTCACGGCCTGCGCGGGTGCAGCCCCGGGAGCCCTCTTCGTGGACGACGCCCACTGGGCCGATAGCGCCTCGCTCGACCTGCTGGCCTTCCTCGCGCGCCGGCTGCGCGGCCGCCCCGCGTTGCTGCTGCTGACGTGGCGCGATGAGGACGTCCCGCGGGGCCACCCGCTTCGAGCCCTCATCGCCGATGCCCGCCGTGTGAGCAGCTCCGAGCTGCTTACGCTCCGGGGCCTTGATGCCGCCGCTGTGGGCGAGCTTGCCCGTGGCACACTGGTCGAGGGGGCTCTCGTCGAGCGGCTGTACCAGGAGAGCGAGGGCGTGCCGCTGTTCGTGGTCGAGTACCTGGCGGCGATGCGCGAGGCCGGCCCCCCGTCGCCCGAAGCTCCGTGGCCACTGCCGCTGCGTGCTCGGGACTTGCTGGAAGCCCGTCTGCGTCCCGTTAGCGAGCCGGCCCGCCAACTCCTCGCCGCTGCCGCCACGGTCGGGCGTGCCTTCGACGTCGCCACTCTCTGCGCCGCGGCTGCGCTCAGCGAGGAGGCCGCCGTCGATCTCCTGGAGGAGCTGCTTGCCCGCGGGCTGGTCGTGGAGGTCTCGGCGGCCCCCCTGCGCTACGCCTTTGGCCACGAGCAGCTGCGGGCCCTGGCCTACGAGCAGGTCAGCCAGATGCGCCGTCGGCTGTTGCATCGCCGGGTGTCCGCCCACCTCGTCACACTCCTCGCCGCCGCTCCCCAGCCCCGCCTGTCCGCCCAGATCGCCTACCATGCGGCAGCCGCAGGCGACGTCCCCCTCGCCGCCGCCCACCATCTCCTCGCCGGCGACGAGGCCCGCGCTCTGGCCGCCAACGCCGAGGCGCTCGCCCACTACCGCGCCGCGCTGGAGGGGGGCCACCCCGAGGTGGCGGCGCTCCACGAGGCGCTGGGCGATCTGCTCGCCCTCGCGGGCGACTACCCCGGGGCGCTGACCCACTACGGCGCCGCCCGTGCTGCCGGCGGCCCGGCCTTCGTCATCGCCCGGAAGACGGGCGAGATCCACCACCGGCTCGGAGAGTGGGACGCCGCCCAGGCGCAGTTCGCCAGCGCCCTGGCTGACCTACACGCAGCGCTGCCTGAGCGCGCCCGCCTCCTCGCCGCCTGGAGCCTCACGGCTCGCCGGTGCGGCGACCTGGCCGAGGCAGCGCGGCTCGCCGCGGAGGCTCTGACCCTGGCCGAAGCCGCCGGCGAGCCACGGGCCCTCGCCCGCGCCCATGGTGCGGCCGGCGCCCTCGCGGTCCAGGAGGGCGATCAGGCGCGAGCGCTGGCCCACCTGGAGCGGGGGCTTGTGCTGGCCGAGCAGGTGGACGACCCGGAGACGCGGGTGAGTGCGTTGAACAGCCTCGCCCTCGCCCTGGCTGAGACCGACTCGCTCAGGGCCATCGCGCTCGCCGAGACCGCCCTGGGCCTCTGCCTTGCCCGGGACGACCGCCACCGGGCCGCCGCGCTCCATAACACGCTGGCCGACCTCCGCCACGCCCGGGGCGAGCGCGAGGCATCCCTGGCCCACCTGCGCGCGGCCGTCGCCCTCTTCGCCGCGATCGGCCACGATCAGCCCGAGATCTGGATGCTCACCGAGTGGTAGCCCGCGCCCCCGTAACGCTCGCCGTAACGATCTCTGCACGCGCCGCCTGGTAGGCTGGGCGCGTCGGCAGCGCGAGGATCTCCCACGATGAAGCGAGTACTGCCTATGGCGGCCTTGATCCAGCAGTTCCGGCGGGCCCTGGGCCGCGGCGACCCGGTTGCACCCGCCGCCCCCGCCCTCACCGTCGCGCCTACAGACCCCGACGCGGTTCGCGACCTCGACCTGGCGACGAACGATCCGCTGCGCGCCTACCTCCAGAGTTCGCCGGGGGTGATCGACCTCGCGACGCTGCAGCTCGACTCGCCCACGGTCGCCCGGCTGCGTAGCGAGGGGGTGCGCCTGGCCGTGCCGCTACTCAGCCAGGGCGAGCTGGTCGGTATGCTTACACTCGGCCCGCGCCGCAGCGAGCAGGACTACGCGAGCGACGACATGGCCCTACTCCTCAGCCTCGCCACCCAGGCCGCCCCCGCCCTGCGGGTGGCCCAGCTGGTCCGCCAGCAGCGGGCCGAGGCCCGCGAGCGCGAGCGGATCGCCCAGGAGCTCAAGGTCGCGCGGCTCATCCAGCAGACGCTGCTGCCGCGGGCGATCCCTGATCTTCCTGGCTGGGGCATCACCCCCTACTACGAGCCGGCCCGCGAGGTGGGCGGCGACTTCTACGACTTCATCCCCCTGGCCGACGGCCGCCTCGGGCTGGTCATCGGCGACGTGACCGACAAGGGCGTGCCTGCGGCCCTGGTGATGGCGACCACGCGCAGCGTGCTCCGGGCGGCCGCGACCCGCCTGGAGGCGCCAGGCGCCGTGCTGGCCCGCGTCAACGATGCGCTGGTGCCGGACATCCCGCCCAACATGTTTGTCACCTGCTTCTACGCCGTGCTCGACCCCAGCGGCGGCCACCTGCGCTTCGCCAACGCCGGCCACGACGTGCCCTACTGGCGGCGGGGCGATGGGTCGGTCCACGAGCTGCGGGCGCGCGGCATGCCGCTAGGGCTGATGGAGGGCATGGTCTATGAGGAGGGCGAGGCCCGGCTCGGCCCGGGCGACCACCTGCTGCTCTACAGCGACGGGCTGGTGGAAGCCCACAACCCCCGGCGCGAGATGTTCAGCTTCGAGCGGCTTGCAGCCCTGGTCGGCGCGGCGGAGCGTGGCGGCCAGCCGCTGATAGACACGCTGCTGGCGGAGCTGGCCCGCTTCACGGGAGAGGGCTGGGTGCAGGAGGACGACATCACCCTGGTGGCGGTACAGTGCGAAGCCCTACCCGCCGCCGAGCCCCCGGGTGGGGCGGGAGCGCCCGAGGCTGACATGGCGAGCTGGCACGAGCTGGCCGAGCTAGAGATCGCGAGCGCCCCGGACAACGAGCGGCTGGCGATGGAGCAGGTGGCGGCGGCGGTGGCAGGGCTGCACCTACCGCCCCTGCGGCTGGAGCGGCTGAAGACGGCTGTGGCCGAGGCGACGATGAACGCGATGGAGCACGGCAACGGCTATCGCGCCGACCAGCCCACCCGGGTTAGCGTGCGCCGCTCGGCCGACACGCTCTCGGTGCGGATCTTCGACCACGGGGCCGGCCCGGCGGAGGAGGCCGAGGCACCCGACCTCGACGCCAAGCTGGAGGGGCTCCAGACGCCGCGGGGCTGGGGCCTGCACCTCATCAAGCATATGGTCGACGAGCTGCGCGTGGGCAACGAGGACGACAAGCACGTGATCGAGCTGCTGGTGAAGCTGTAGCACAAGGAGGGCGTATGCCCACCCCCACACTCTTCGACGCAAATGTGCGGCGCCAGCCGCGGTCGGCGATCATCGAGCTGCGCGGCGAGATCAATGCGGCGGCCGAGGCCCGGCTCCACGCCGCCTACGCCCAGGCCGACCAGGACAGCCCCGAGCTGATCCTGCTGAACTTCGAGCATGTCGACTACATGAACAGCACGGGGATCGCCCTGGTGGTGGGACTGCTGGCGCGGGCCCGCCAGAGCAGGCGCCGGCTGGTGGCCTGCGGGCTGAGCCCCCACTACCGCGAGATCTTCGAGATCACGCGGCTCGCCGATTACATGCCGGTCTTTGGCGATGAGACGAGCGCCTTGACGGCCCGCGTCGAGGTGTGAGCACATAGCTTGGCGCGGCCTTCTCACCAAGGGGAAGTTCGGGCGCAGATGGCTGCGCCCAAAGGGGGAGCGATGACCACGACCACCTCGATCACGGCCCGCCGGGCCACGGCCGGTGCCAGCGTCCTGGATATTCGCGGAGACATCACAGCGAGCTCAGAGGCCGCGCTGATGAGCGCCTACGCCGAGGCAGCGGCCACGGGGGCCAGGACGGTGGTGCTGAACTTCACGGGGCTGGAGTACATGAACTCGAGCGGAATCGGGCTGCTGGTGACGCTGCTCATCCGGGCGAAGCGGGCCGGCCAGCGGCTGCTGGCCTGCGGTTTGAGCGAGCACTACCAGCAGATCTTCGAGCTGACCCGCCTCAACGACGCGATCGAGATCTACCCCGACGAGGCCGCCGCCCTGCGGGTGGCGTAGGCAACCTGGACCTGGATGGTGGGGGAGGAGTTGATGCGCACGCCGCTTGAATCACGTCGACTCTTGCAGCTAGGGCGCTGGCTGGTGAGCGCTCTGGCGCTGGCAATGCTGTCGTTCTCGCTCGTGGGCGTGGTGCTCTTTCCGCGCTACGTCGCGGGCCATCTCGACGCGCCGGCGTTCACGCCGAACGAGTCGTGGACGCCAGAGCAGGTGCAGGCCGGGCTGGCCGAACTGGGCTGGCCCGCCGCGACCGTGGGGTGGGTCGCTCTGGGCCGCGATCTCGTCATCCTCGCGGTCGCGGGCACGCTGGCCTTGCTCCTGCTCCGGCGCCGGGCCGACAGCTGGTTTGGCCTGTTCGTCGCCCTTGTCTTCGTGGTCATGATGGCCGCAGCCACGCCCCTGGCGGCGCTCGGCGCGTGGGTGCCTGGGCTGGCGCGGCTGAACGTGACGCTGGGCGCTGTCAGCTGGCAGCTGTTCTTCATCCTCTTCTTCCTGTTCCCCGATGGCCGGCCCGTGCCGGGGTGGACACGCTGGCTGGCCTACGGCTGGGGGGCGTTCGTCGTCGCCCAGGTTGTCCGGCCCGATGCCTGGGGGCTGTTCGCCAACCCGATCATCAGCCAGCTCTTTTTCGGAGTAGTGATCGTCGCGATCGGGAGCCAGGTGTACCGCTACCTGCGTCGCTCCGACGCCATCCAGCGCCAGCAGACGAAGTGGGTGGTGTTCGCCCTGATGATCGCCTTGGTGAGTATCCTTCTGGCCGCCACAGTCGGGTTCCGCGAGCCGGACCCTGCCCGGCTCGGCCCCCACCTCGTCGTCGCACTGTCGCTCTGGGTGCTCTTCGGCCTCACGTTCGCCCTGGTCCCGGCCGCGATCGGCGTCGCTATCCTGCGTTACCGGCTCTGGGACGTCGACGTCATCATCCGGCGCACGCTCGTCTACGCCATCGTGACCGGCGTGCTCGTCGCAGTCTATCTCGGCGGAGTGGTCACGCTCCAAACGATCTTCGTGCGGCTCACCGGGCAGGCGAGCACGCTGGCGGTGGTGGCGAGCACCCTGGCGATCGCCGCGCTCTTCCAGCCGCTGCGCCGCACGGTGCAGCGCGTGATCGACCGGCGCTTTGACCGCACCCACTACGACGCCCATCTGGTGCTTGAGCGGTTCGCCCACCGCGCGCAGCACGAGGCCGACCTCGACGCGCTGAGCGCCGATCTGCTCGCGACGGTCGACGAGACGCTCAAGCCCAGCGAGGTCCGGCTCTGGCTGACGCGCCGCTGAGACGCGAACCGCACACGAAAGGAGAAACCTATGCTTGCTATGATCGGCAAATGGGCCCGCCGGGTTAAGCGCTGGCTGACCCTCCCGCTGACCGCTGTGGTGCTCGTCGCCCTGCTGCTGCCGCTCGCGGACATCGCCCTGCCGGACATCGTCGGCCTGATCGGGGTGGCAATGATCCTGACCCAGTTCGTCGCCGGCCTGTACCTATACCTACTGCCCCATCTCTCCCGGCGACGCAGGGCCACGAACCCCGCCCCCGACACAGGCATCCAGAACTCGTAGCGTGACGCTGACGAGGGTGGTGGATAGACGAGCATGAGTACCCTACAGAACGCAACTGGAGCGGCACATGGAGTGGTGCAGCCGCCGCAGGCTGGACGGCGGGTCGACCTGGCCCTCGAAGACTCGCGCCGTGGGCGGGCGCCGCGCGCCGAGGTCGGCTGGTGCCGCGGGGTGGTGCGGGCCGTGGCCTCGCTCGGCCCCTCCGCCCACCACCTGACCCTCGACGTGGGGGGCGGCCCTCTACCTCGTGGTCGAGATGGAGAACGCCCTGGCGCTCGACGGCGCGATCCACCACGGGGCGACGACCGGCGCGGACCCGATAGGGACGGCGGCCCCGCTCAAAGCGCAGCTGCTGGCCGAGGTGCATCAGCGTTGCATTGCAAACTGCCTGCGTGGGCTGGCCGCGCCGCTGTCGGCACTCTGGGAGCTCGCCTGCGGGCTGGGCGGGCACGGGGAGAACACGCGCTGGCTGCGGCGCGCGCTGGAGGAGCTGCTCGGCGACGAGGGCGCGGCGTCCGTCGAGACGACTGAAGATGGCCGATGGCCGACATCGCGCGGCTTGAGACCCTGGTGGCGGCCGACCGGGCGCTGCTGCGCGCGCTAATAGCTGTCCTGCACGACGGGCTGCGCATCTTCGAGGCCCGTGGGCCGGCGACAGCTGAGCGGGGAGGCGCGGAGCTGCTCGCCATCGTGCGGCAGGTGCACGGCCGCTACGCCGCCTACCTCGACGATGCCCGGGCGTTGCTGCCGCCGTAACGCTCGCCGTAACGCTCCCTGCACGCCTCGTTCGCTAGACTGGCCCCATCCCTGATGACGCGAAGGAGGCCACCGATGAGCGACGAGACGACCACCCCCCGTGATGCGGCCAACTGGGCGCCCAACGGCGCGGCCATCAAGGTGGGCGCGCTGCCTCCCGAGGCGGTGAACCTGAACGTTGACGGGCGCCGGCTCGTCGGCCCGCTCCAGGGCTTCGGCCAGCTCTGGCAGAAGACCTACCGCGTGCGGCTGCGGGGCTGCGCCGCCTCGCCCGAGGAGGTGATCGTCGCCTGGAAGGCCCAATTCCCCCAGTTCCAGCCGCCGCAGAACCGCTTCTTCCCCTCGGTGGCGGGCGTGTCGCCGGGCGAGGTGGTGCTGATCAACGCCTCGCTCCAGGGCATGCCGATCCAGACCGGCGTGCTGGTGCTCTACGCCGACGACACGAGCTTCACCTTGATGACGCCCGAGGGCCACCCCGAGTCGGGCTGGGTGACGTTCAGCGCGTGGGACGAGGGCGGCTGCGCGGTCTGCCAGGTGCAGAGCATGGCCCGGGCCAATGATCCGCTCTACGAGCTCGGCTTCGCTTTGGGGGGCGGGGCGGCCCAGGAGGCAATCTGGCGCCACGTGCTCAGGAGCTTGGCGGCCCACCACGGCGTGACAGGCGAGGTGGTGGCGTTCGAGAAGCAGTGCGTGGACCGGCGGCTCCAGTGGGGCCAGGCGCGCAACCTTTGGCAGAACGCCGCGATCCGCTCGCTGCTCTACGCGCTGGGGCGGCTGTTTCGAAGAGGGTGACCCTGCCGAGGCGTGAAGAAAGGCGAGATCATACAAATGGAAGCAGCTATGCGCGAGCAATGGAACAGCCGAGTCACTCGTAACCGATAGCACACCGGATGGAGGAAGCAGATGACTTCTCACGCCAACAAGCGACAGGTGCAGCACACCTTTGCGGCGCTGTTCAGCACCGGGAATCTCGATCTGGCGGATCAACTGGTTAGCGCAGACTTTATCAACCACGAAGCGCCGCCTGGCTCGCCACCCGGACCGGCCGGACTCCGCCACATCGTAACCCTGCTGCGCACCGCATTTCCGGATCTCCACTACGAAACCAAAGAGATCCTGGCCGAAGGCGACTGGGTTGCCGCTCGGACGATTATGCGCGGCACGCACCGTGGCCCCTACTTTGGCATTCCGCCAACCGGCCGCCAGATCATCCAGGAGCAGATCCACCTGCTGCGCTTCGCCGACGGCAAAGCCGTCGAGCACCGGGCGGTGCGCGATGATCTGGGGCTTATGCGGCAACTGGGGGTGCTCCCGGCGCCAGACGGCCCGCCCCGCTGACCTGGCCGGAGAGGGGCAGACGTGGTCGTGGCAAGCCCTCTAGGCGCTGTGCGATCACCCTGGCGATCGCCGCTGGGGCCCCTTTGGCCACTGGCGCTCCTCGCGCGGGCATTCTTCCGCTAAAGGCTGGCCGTATCAAGCTGATCGCACGAAAGGTTGCGACGAGCCCTGGCGCGTGCTACACTCGGCTATTGCATCCCCGGTGAACAGGCTAGCTCTACTGAAGTTCGTGAACGAGAAAAGCTCTTGGCAGCGTCCCAAGGGACTTTTGCCGGTTGCGTTGCTTTGGGAGACCCTGCCATGACGGATCTGCCGAGCGGAACGGTCACCTTTCTCTTCACCGACCTTGTGGGCAGCACCAAGCTCTGGGAGCACCGCCCAGCGGCGATGCCCGACGCCTTGCAGCGACACGACACGATCATCCAGACCGCGGTCACAGCCCACGCTGGGCGCCTCTTCAAAACCACTGGCGATGGGTGCCTCGCGGCGTTCACGAATGCCGGCGACGCCATCGCCGCGGCGGTCGAGGCGCAGTCCGCCCTGCAATCCGAGGACTGGCGGCAAGGTGACACCGCGTCGCCCTTGGAGGCGATCATCCTCCAGTCGCGGATGGCCATCCACACAGGGGCGGTAGAGCAGCGCGACGGCGACTATTTCGGCGCACCGATGAACCGCGCCGCCCGCCTGATGGCCGTCGCCCATGGCGGGCAGATCCTGCTTTCCCTGGCGACGGCCGAGCTCGCCCAGGAGCAGCTCCCCCCCCGCGTCGCGCTGATCGACCTCGGCGTCCACCAGCTCCGTGACCTCGGCCGGCCTGAGCGCATCTTCCAGGTTGTCGCACCCGGCCTGCTCGCCGCCTTTCCGCCATTATGCACGCTCGACCGCGCCCCGCACAACCTCCCGGCCCAGCCCACCCCGTTGGTCGGGCGGGAGTGGGAGCTGGCGAACGTGTGTAGCCTGCTTCGCCGCGATACCACCCGCCTAGTGACGCTCACCGGCCCGGGGGGCACCGGGAAGACCCGCCTGTCGCTCCAGGTGGCGGCCAAGCTAGCACCCGAGTTCGCCGACGGCGCCCACTTCGTCGATCTCGCCCCCGTCGGCGCGCATCTGGTGGCCTCTACCATCGCCCGCTCCCTGGGGCTGCGTGAGGCGGCTGGCCAGCCGCTGGCGGAGCAAATCGCTGCCTACCTGTGCGCCCAAGAGCTGCTACTCGTGCTGGACAACTTCGAGCACGTTCTGGAGGCCGTGCCGCTGGTCGCCAACCTCCTGGCCGCAGCGCCGCGGCTCCGAGTCCTGGTGACCAGTCGCGCCCCGCTGCGACTTTCTGCCGAAAGCGAGTTCGCCGTCCCGCCCCTCCAGCTCCCGGTTCGCTCCCAGGCGCTCTCCATCGAGCGCCTATGCTCCTACGAGGCCGTGCGCCTGTTCGTGCAGCGGGTCCAGTCGGTGCGCTCCGACTTTGTCGTCACCCCGGACAACGCAACCGCCGTAGCCGAGATCTGCCACCGTCTCGACGGACTGCCGCTCGCGATCGAGCTTGCAGCAGCGCGGATCCGCCTGTTTCCGCCAGCCGCCCTGCTCGAGCGGCTGCGCCAGCCCCTTGCCGTGCTCACCGCGGGCGCGCGCGACCTACCGCAGCGGCAGCAAACGCTGCGTGGTGCGATCGACTGGAGCTACCGGCTGCTCACCGCCGACGAGCAGGTGCTGTTCCGACAGCTCGCCGTGTTCGTCGGCGGCTTCACCGTCGCGGCCGCCGAGGGAGTCTGCTCCAGCGACACACCCGCGTTCCACATCGTCGACGGCCTGGCCTCTCTCGTCGACCACAGCCTGCTGCGCTCGGTGGACGGCGCCGGCGGCGAGGCGCGCCTGTCAATGCTCGAGACGCTCCGCGAGTACGCGTTGGAGCGCCTCGCATCGGACGGGGAGCCGGACCTGCTGCGCCGGCGTCATGCCGAATACTACCAGGCGCTGTCGGAGGCCGTCGAGCCCGCGCTCCGCGGGCCGGCACAGGTGGTCTGGCTGGCGCGCCTCGAAGAGGAGCACGACAATATACGCGCTGTGCTGGCCTGGTGCCGGACGCACAACCCTCAGCTTGGGCTGCGGATGGCGGCGGCACTGTGGCCGTTCTGGGAGATACGGGGGCATATGCAGGAGGGCCGGGCGTGGCTCGCGGAGCTGCTCGGGCTGTGCGCTGAAGCGCCAGGCCAGGTGCGGGCAGGGGCCCTCCACGGCGCGGGCGTGCTCGCCTTTCAGCAAAGCGACTACCGGCAGGCTAGCGTCCTTCTTGCCGAGAGTCACGCGCTTTTTGAGCGGCTGGGAAACGTCGAGGGGACAAGCTATGTGCTGCGCAGCCTGGGTCTGGTCGCCTGGTTTCAGGGCGACCACGGGGCAGCGCGGACGCACCTGGAGCGCAGTGTCACTCTGTACCGTGACTCGGGCTTAGCCTGGGGCATCGCCGACTCGCTCCACTACCTGGGCCACGTCCTGCTCGACCTAGGCGAACTTGACAGCGCACGTGCCGTCTTCGACGAGAGCCTGGCGCTCTTCCGCACCACGGGCGACACGCGCAACACCGCGCTGCCGCTCAAAGACCTTGGTCTGATCGCCTCGCAGCACGGCGATTATGAGCTGGCGGAGAGGCTGTACGAGGAAAGCCTGGCCCTGTCCCGCGCGGTGTCCGACATCCTCCATGTGACCGACACCCTGTGGCGTCTCGGCGACCTTGCACGCCTTAGGGGAGACGCGGCGCGGGCCGAGGAGCTGTACAGCCAGTGCCTCGACGGCCACCAGAAGCTCGGCAACCGCGGCGGCACCGCCGAGGCGCTCAACCTGCTCGGCGAGGCCGCGCAGCTTCGACGGGAGTATACCCAGGCCAGACGCTACCATGAAGAAAGCCTACAGATCCAGCGCGAGATCGGCAGCAAGCGCATGGTCGCCGCAGTGCTGCGCAACCTTGGACGAGTCGCCTGTCACGAAGGCGACGAAGGTCGCGCGCTGTCGCTCTACGCCGAAAGCCTGAACCTGAATGCCAGCATCGACTACGTTTCTGGCGTCGCCGATTGCCTGGTGGGCCTGGCCAGCCTGGCCGTAACGCGCGGGCGGCCCGAACGAGCCGCTCGGCTTCTGAGCGCCGCCGAGCCGCACCTCAACGCCGTACGCGGCTTCATGCCGCTAGCCGACCGAGCCCAGTTCGACCATGCCGTGGCCATGGCGCGGGCTACCCTGGGCCCTCCGGCGTTCGAGGTCGCGTGGGAGGCTGGCCGCTCGCTTGACATCAGGGCCGCGATCGCCCTCGCGCTCGCAGACAGCGACGCACCCGACCGCCCAGCGCCGGCGGCCGCTCCCACCCCCTCACCCCCCGCCTATCCAGCCCAGCTAACCCAGCGGGAGGCGGAGGTGCTGCGCCTGGTGGCACAAGGGCTCACGGACGCGCAGGTGGCAGAGCGGCTGATGGTTAGCCCGCGCACCGTCCACGGACACCTGCGCTCTATCTACGGCAAGCTCGGCGTCACGTCGCGTACCGGTGCGGCGCGCTTTGCGATCGACCACCATCTCGCCTGACCATAGGCAGGATTGCCTATACGGTAGGTGACATCACGCCAGTGCGCGGCCAGCAGCAGGCCTTGCGAACGGGCAGAACTGCCGATGTGAAGCAATCCGCGCCGGGCTATACTCGCCTCATCGGACGGAAGATGAGGAAGCAGCGCAGAGAGGAGCCTACAGATGGCGAAGACGATTGTTCACATCCAGTTCAAGCTGACTGTCCCCGCGGCGGAGTATGTGCAGGCGGTCACGCCGATGGCCCAGGTCTTCGTCGACCTCCCGGGCCTGGAGTGGAAGATCTGGCTGCGCAACGAGGAGGCCGGCACCGCTGGCGGGGTCTACCTGTTCAGTGATGCGGAGGCCGCGCAGGCCTTTCTGGACGGCCCGCTGGTGGCCCAGGTGCGGAGCGCGCCGATGCTCAGCGACTTCCAGGCCACGCGCTACGGCGTGATCGAGAGCCTGACGGCAACGACCCGTGGCCCGATCGCGACCTATGTCGGCGACGCGTGAGCCGCTTGTTTCACCTGGAGGGCTTGCGCGGGCGCAACGCGCAGCCCACCAGTGAAGGAGGCCCGCAATGGCCCAGATTCCAGAGGCGTTCGGTATGTCGGTGACCATCGACGATATGGCCGCCGCCCGGCACTTCTATGAGGCGCTGTACCCGCACGATAGCATCTCGGAGGGCGTTTTCGCCGGCTCGACTCCGTCAGGGCATACGAGCGGCGGGTCAGGGAGCTTGGCGGGAGCGTGCTCATCTCCGCCAACACCTGCCCCTGCACCGGCGCGCTATTCGCCGTCTGCGTTGACGCGAACGGCAACCAGTTCATGATCAAGGAGTCGCGGAGCGCGTAGCACGACCGGTGGGCGGGGGCACCACCCCGCGCCCGCCCACTGGCCCTTGGGAGGAACACTTATGGCGAACCAGATCACCTTCGGCGCCGTCCACCACGTCGCGCTCACGGTCGCCGACCTCGACCGCTCGGTACGGTTCTACACTGAGGTGCTGGGTTTTCAGCAGGTGGCCGAGTTCGGGCCGAAGCGCATCCTACACAACGGCAGCGTGATGCTCGGGATGGGGCCGGGGGCGGGCGGGCAAAGCGATCGCTTCGACGAGGGCAGAGTCGGCCTCGACCACCTCAGCTTCAGCGTCGACAGCCGCAACGACCTCCTGCGCGCGCTCGCGGCACTCGACAGCCACGGGATACCCCACGGCGAGATCTCCGACCTCCCGGATTTCGGGATCAGCATCCTGCCTTTCCGCGACCCCGACAACATCCAGCTCGAGCTGACAGCCCCCTACACGCCGTAGCAACCCGCAGGTGCTGTCAAACCTACATCAGCGCGGTCACCCTCCTCGCTGGCCTGGCCATGCTGCTGCGCCGCGAGTGGGGCTGCTTTTCTTTATTCTGCTTGACCACCTCGCCGGCGCGCTGCTCAACGGGCGGGGGCTGCTCGCCGTCCGGCGCCGTGAGCTGCGCCGCCTCCTCGGAGTGCCTGATGGTCAGCACCGGCTATCTGGCCGCCTTCTCCGACAGCGTAGACTACGATATCCAGACCGTCGGCAGCCTGCGGCGGGCGCTCTTCGGCGGCGGTGCCTGCTGGCAGCCAGTCTGCGTTAGCGCTTTACGGCGGAGACGACCCTCTCGATCTCGGATACCGGCATCGTGCGGCCGCTCGGCGTGACGTAGCGCGCGGCGAACTCCGCGCTTCCGAGCTGCTCCGCCTCGCGCCAGCCATACTCGCTCAAGAAAGCGGCCACCTGCTCTGGGACCATGCCAACCTGCCAGAGCGGCTGCTTCACCCGAAAGCGCTGGTAGGTGGGGCCGGCCCCGTAGAGGTTGACCCCATCGATGAAATCTTTGCGCACATAGGTGAACGCCAGCCGGCTGCCGGCCGCTGCCTGAGCGAGGAAGTCAAAGGTCTTGCGGACGGCCGCCTCGCTCAGGTACTGAGTCACCGCCTCCCAGACGAAGAAGGTTCTGCGCTCGGCGCGGTAGCCCTGGTCGGCCAGCACGGCCGCGAGCTCCTGGCGCTCAAAGTCGATCGGCACGAGGCGCACTGTAGCCGGCACCTGCCCGTAGTGTGCCAGGAGCCTGGCCTGCTTGGCGGCGATATTTTCGGGCGTGTCGACCTCGAAGACCGGGATCGCGCTCAGCCCGGGGAGGCGATAGGCCCGCGTGTCGAACCCTGCCCCCAGGTTGACCAGCGCATCCACGCTGCCGAGGGAGGCCTGGATGCTGTCGTCGATGTAGCGCTTGCGGCAGAGCATGCTGCCCCAGATGCCGTGGGCGGTCTTCTCAGTGACACCAATCAGCAGATTGCGCATCGGGCGCCAGCGGGCAAGCCGCACGACGCGCTGCACTCCCGCGGGCAGGAAGTGATAGGCGAGCTCGTCGTGAATGATGCGCTGCGATTCAGGCTCATACTGCTCGGTCGCGACGATCGTCATCGGGCCGACGGCGGTTTCGGAGGCGGGGTGTGCCATACAATTGCCTCGCAGGGTCAATCGGTAGGGTGCTGGCAGGCGCACAAGGAATGCACTATTCGTCCGCGATGAGCCGGTCAGGCTGAGCCGCGTGGACGTTTGCGCGATGACATCGGGGGGGCCTCAGCAAAAACGCGGGCCATCCAGTCGAACGTCTCGTGGGCCGCGCGGATACGTTCGGCACGGGCGCTCTCCGGGCCAACCAGGCGCATGCCGGCGTCGGTGATCTGGCAGAACGAGGCAAGGCCGGCGATGCGCTGGCGGACGAGCCGTTCCCAGGCTTCGTCTTCAACCCGGTAATACGCGGTGCGCTCGCCGGGCCGATTGCGACGCGAAACCACACCCATCACCATCAACACCTGCATGTTCGTCGTGAGCGATGCGCGCGAGGCGTCAATCGCCGCGGCGATCTCGGCGGCGGACTGCTCAGGCGGGTCGCAGATCAGCAGCCAGCCCAGGATGCGCCCGGCGATCGGCGGGAACCCGTCGCGGGCCAGGAAGGCGGTTACCTGCTCGACCCACTCCAGCAGCTGTGCGCGGTCGGGGGCCAGTCCGGCCATTACCTTCTCCTCCATCATTCATGTATTTCAGTATATACTGAAAAACGCAAATTGCAAGAGGTAAGGAAGGTCGCAGAGGTATGGAAAGCGCTGCGCAATCAGCGGCCTCTTCCAAGAAATGCGCCAAAAGAATGAGGGCGGATGGCTTGACTTGCAGCCGCTCAGGGTATACACTCTGCATAGTGAACGGTTGTTCATTACGGTGGACGGATGTCCAGCAAGCCGCTATGACTGAAGCTACGCACGACCCAATCCAGGAACTCGTAGCCGCCGCTCGGCGGGCCCAGATCCTCGACGCTGCCACGGCGGTATTCATCGAGAAGGGCCTGCAGCGCACGACGATGCGCGACGTCGCCCGGGCGGCTGGCGTCTCTACCGGCACCATCTACAACTACTTCCTGAACAAAGAGGCGCTGGTGCTCGGCGTGCTCGACCGGGTCAACCAGGGCCAGCGGCGGGCCGCAGACTTCGCCGATGCGCTCGCCGCGGACCCGGCGACGTTCATCCGCGCTTACACCGCCCAGCGCCTTTCCCACCTGTCGGCCGGCAGCATCGATGTCCTCCGCGTGATCCTGGCCGAGCTGCTGGTCAACCCCGCGCTGGCCCAATCCTACGTCGCCCAGATCATCGCGCCCACGTTCGCGATTGCCGAGCAGCCCTTCGCGGCGTGGCGCACGGCCGGGGCGCTGCACACCCGCGACCCGCGCCTGGCCACCCGGGCGATGGCGGGCGCCGTTCTAGGCCTGCTGCTCATCCGCATGCTCGGCGACCCGTACCTGGAGGAGCACTGGGGCGAGGTCAGCGACGTACTCAGCGACCTGATGCTCCACGGGCTCGATGTACAGGAAGGAGCCGACCGTGAGCCACCCGCGTAAGGTCAACCTGGCGAGCTGCCAGTTCAAGGCCGACCCCTACCCCTTCTACGCCGCGCTGCGCGCCAACGCCCCGGTCTACCGCACGACACTCCCGGGCCGCCGCCCGGTCTGGCTCGTGTCCCGCTACGCCGACGTCGTCGCGCTGCTCAAAGACGAGCGCCTGGTCAAGGACCGGCGCAACACCACGCCCGGCCGCAACGGGAAGCAGCCCTGGATGCCGGCGTTCCTCCGGCCGCTGGCGCAGAACATGCTCGACCTCGACCCGCCGGATCACACCCGGCTGCGCGCCCTTGTGCACAAAGCCTTCACGCCCGCGCGAATCGCGCAGCTGCGGGCCCGTGTCGAGGCGCTGTGCGACGAGCTGCTGGACGCGGCCGAGCGACGGGGCAGGCTGGAGGTCATCGAGGGCTACGCGCTGCCGATCCCGCTGACGATCATCGCCGAGCTGCTGGGGGTGCCGCCTGAGGAGCGCGCCGCGTTCCGCCGCTGGTCGGCCAATGTCGTCAGCGTCGCATCGGCAGTGGACTTCGCCCGCGCGCTGCCGGGGATCTGGCGGGTGATGCGCTATCTGCGCGCGCTCTGCGCCCGCCGCCGGGCCGAGCCCCAGGACGACCTGCTGACCGCGCTGGTGCAGGCCGAGGAGGCGGGCGACAAGCTGAGCGAGGACGAGCTGCTCGCGATGGTCTTTCTGCTGCTGCTCGCCGGCCACGAAACAACGGTCAACCTGATCGGCAACAGCATCCACACCTTGATCGCGCACCCAGAGGCGGCCGAGGGTCTGCGCCGCAGCCCGGAGCGGATCAAGCCGGCAGTCGAGGAGCTGGCCCGCTACGCGAGCCCGGTGGTCATGGCCACCGAGCGCTACGCCCGCGAGGACCTGGAGCTGGCGGGGGTGGCAGTCCCGCGCGGCGGGCTGGTGCTTGGCGTGCTCGCCTCAGCCAACCGCGACGAGCGGCAGTTCGCCGAGCCCGATCGCCTGGACCTCGGGCGCGAAGCCAATCATCACCTAGCCTTCGGGCAAGGCATGCACTACTGCCTGGGCGCGCCGCTCGCCCGCCTGGAGACCCAGGTGGCGTTGACCACGCTGCTGCGCCGGCTGCCTGAGCTGCGTCTCGACCGACCGGGACAACCGCTGCGCTGGAACCCCGGGCTGTTTGTGCGCGGCCTCGAGCAGCTCCCGGTCGCCCTCCCCGCCTGATAGCGAAGGAAGCCGAGCGATGAACGCTGTGACAAAGCGCTGGCCCGCCCGCACGATGCCGGACGGCGCACTCTTTCTGGTGGGGAGTCTCCTCACGTTCGCCGTTGTCTATGCAGGCGTGCCCGCCCTGACCGCCGTCGGGATCGAGCCGATGGTCGCCTGGATGCTGCTCGCGATCCCGTGTATCTTCGCGCCCATCATCGCCGCGGGGCTGGCGGTACTCCGGTCGGAGCCACGGCCGGCGAGCTGGGTCGTGCGATTGCGCCTGCAGCGGCCAACGAGGCAGGATCTCGGCTGGGGCCTCCTCGCCCTGGTCGCCCTTGTGCTCGGCAGCGGGCTGATGTTCGCGCTGTGCGTTGCGCTCGGGCTGGAGTCGAGCCCGCCATTTTCCCGAAACCTCCAGCCGCTCACGGGTGACCGGCTGTGGGTGCTCGGGTTGTGGGTCGTATACTGGCCGATCAACATCCTGGGCGAAGAGTTGGTCTGGCGCGGGGTGCTGCTGCCGCGGATGGAGGTGCGCTATGGCGCGCAGGCCTGGCAGCTCAACGCCGTGCTCTGGGGCCTGTTCCACCTAGCCTTCGGCCCGGGCAACCTGCTCGTGCTCATCCCGACGCTGGTGCTCGTCCCGTTGATTTCGCAGCGGCGACAAAGCACCTGGCTCGCGGTGCTGCTGCACGCCGGGCTCTCAGGGCCGGGGTTTGTCGCCCTCGCGCTCGGGCTCGCCCCGTAGGGTGTGGGCGCGCCGGCGCAAACACCGCTCGGCGGACGATCCTAAAACGGCTGGGCGCCCGCCGACGATAAACACGGCGCGCACATCAACCGAGCCGTCGAGGAGCGCTACCAGCCCCAGCCCCAGCGGCGAGGCCAGCGCCATCACCGTGGCGAGGAGCGAGATCACGCGCCCTTGAAGCAGGTCCGGCACCTGGCTTTGCAGCAGCGCCATCAGCATCGCGTTGCCGACGGAGAGCGTAGGCCGCCAACAGCGCCGCACTTCGGCGCCGAACCCGTACCAGAAAGGCCAGGAGGCCGCCTCCCGCGGCGCTGGCCGTCAGTGCGGGCTGCTGAAAGGCCTGCATGCTGTGCGGACAGCCGTGAGCACGTAGACGTGCCAGAGCTGAACCGGGCATCGCTCTCGTCATGCATTGCGGGGATACGGCTAGGCGACCGGCAGCGGCGCGCCGTGCTGCTGCCCGACGCGCTCGAGGACAGCCACTGCGTTGCCCACCCCGTCCTCGGCGCGGATCTGCTCGCCAATCGCCATGGCCCGCTGCCGCATCGCGGAGTCGGTTGCCGCCGTGTGTATCGCCTCGGCGAGCCGGCCCGCCGAGAGCTTGCGCTGCGGGATGGGCTCAGGGCCGAGGCCGCGCTCGGCGACGAGGCGCCCCCAGAAGGGCTGGTCGCCGTAGGAGGGGCAGATCACCGTGGGCTTGCCGGCGCGCAGGCCCGCGGCGGTCGTGCCCGAGCCGCCGTGATGCACCACCGCGGCCATGCGCGGGAAGAGCCAGTCGTGCGGGGCCTCATCCAGGGCGTAGACCGTGTCGGGGAGAGCGCCGGTGGCGAGGCCGCCCCAGCCCCGGGCAAGCACGCCGCGCTGCCCGGCCTGGGCCAGGGCGTCGTGCACAACCCGTGCGCGCTGCGCCGCGCCGCGGCCGCCGGTGCTGCCGAAGCCGACATAGACCGGGACCGGGCCGGCCTCCAGAAACGCCGTCAGCGCCGCCGGCGGCTCCCAGGGCGTTGTCGGCTCCAGGAACCAGGAGCCGGTGACGTGAACGTGGGGCGGGAAGTCGGGGGGAACCGGCAGCAGGTGCGGACTGTAGGGGTACAGCACAGGAACCGGCGCACCGGCGCGGGTGACCAGCTGGTCGGCGAAGCGCCGCAGCGGCGGCAGGCCGAGGGTTTCTTGCCGGAAGCGGTTGGTCATGCCGCTGTACATGCCCCCGGTGACGCTCATAAGCCGGAAGCTTGCCTGGTTTGCCCACCCACCCAGCCGCAGCCCGGCGAAGAAGGGGTTCGGGAAGGCGCGGGTGCGGGTGTAGAAGGGCAAGGGAATGGCCATTGCCAGCGGGATGCCCAGCTTCTCGGCGACGTGGTAGCTGCCGAGCATCTTGGGGTGGTAAACCAGCAGGTCGGGGCGAAACGCCTGCGCCGCCTGCCACTCCTCCTCCACCATCGCGCGCATCGCCGGCCCCATCCGCCGCATCACCGCGAGGGCCTTCTCGCTCCCGTCCAGCAGGGCTTTGGTCAGATTGAGCATCGTGTCGCTCATCGGGGCGTACTGGAGGCCCAGGGCTTCGATGGTGGGGCGGTAGCTGGCCGAGGTGCAGACCGCCACGGCGTGCCCGTGCGCGCGCAGCCCCTGGCCGAGGGCCAGGAACGGCTGCACATCGCCGTGGGTGCCAAACGTGCTGATCAAGACCTTCATCGTCACACGCCTTTCTGTTGCGGAAGTGTGCCGTGAGCGAGGTCTACGGTGAGCGCTCGGGATTGTCGCATGCGGACAGTGCCTGGCTGAGACGGCCGAGCGGGTTAGCGCGCGGGGAGCGAGCGCGCCTGGATGTGCTGCTCGAAGGCCGCCTGGGCCTGGCTGAGGAAGGCCCGCAGCGCTGGGGCGACGCGGGTGCGGAGCATCTCGTCGCCCGGTGTGGTAGCGGGTTCAAAGGTAGCGCGGACGACGTGGGCCAGGGCCTCGACCTGGGCGTCCAGACTCCCCCGGTCATCGCCGGCCAGGAGTGGGTCAACCAGGGAGAAGCCGGCCCAGGTCGCGCTGAAGCAGTAGGCCTGCACGTCAGGCGCGATGCATAGCCGTGACGCAGCAGCAGCTCTGTTGCGGCAGCGAGGATCTGGGCGGCTCTTATCCGCCAGGCCCTGGCTGGCTCACACTCAAGTTCGCTGGCCATAGACGTGTTGTTGAATAAATCCGAAAAATATTCATGTGTTAGTGATGATAGCTTTGCGGGAGTGGCCTGTCAAGTCCTGCGTTCGCTTGTCGGTCACCGAACCGCACAGCCAGTTTGGCCGTCAACAATAACTGTGCCCAAATCTGACACAACCCTTCCACAAATAACCACAGCTAATGCGACATCAGTCAACCGCTACAGCACAGTGGGCAAGAAGGCGTTGAGTGGACTGGCGGTTCCGCGCATCGTGAAAGAGGCGCTGACGCGGGCCGGCATCGACGCCAAGGACTACAGCGGCCACAGTCTGCGAGCCGGGCTGGTTACCGCAGCCGCCGTGGCTGGAGTGAGCGAGCGCATCATCATGCTCCAGACTGGCCACAAGAACATCGCGGTCCTTCGCCGGTACATCCGCAAGGGCTCGGTCTTCCGCGAGAATGCCGCGGCCGCCGTCATTCTGTAGCCAACGAAGAGCCGGAGCCAGGATGGTCACGTGCCATCCTGGCTTTATCCTCTTGCTACTGACCAAGAGCACGCATTCCTGAGTGTAGGACGCCTTTTGTGGCAGGCGGCCGCTCGCGATCATGTCGGAGAACAGCGTCGAGATGGCCCTGCTCCAGCTCGCGGCTATGCAGGTCGGCATCCCGGCCATCCCGATCAGCTACGCCTACTCGGTCCTCTCGCAGTCCGGCGGGCACATCAAGCACATCCTCGACGTTACCGGCGCGCCCCTGCTGGTCATGTCCAATGCCGACGTACACATGGCTAAGCTCGGCCAGTGGGAGCTGCCGGGGCTGAGCATGTATGCCGTCGCCAGCGCCGAGAAGCACGCCCGCGTCCTCCCGCTGGCTGCCCTAGAGGCTGGCGAGGGCGAGCTGAGCGGGGCCGGCGAGGAGCGTTTCGCCGCGGTGACGCCACAGACGCTGGCTAAGATCCAGTTCACCTCGGGCTCAACCAACCTGCCCAAGGGGGTCGAGGTGACGCACGGCATGATGATGTCGAACCAGGTCGCGATCAGCCAGATGTGGCCCTTCGTCGGCGCCGACGATCGTGTGGTCGACTTCCTGCCCTGGAACCACACCTTCGGCGGCAACTTCGTGTTCAATATGCTCTTGATGCACGGCGGCACTTTCTTTATCGATCGCGGCAACCCCACACCCGCCGGCCTGGACACCATGGTCGCGAACATCGTCGATGTCCGCCCGACGATGTACTTTGGGGTGCCGCGCAGCTACACCGCACTGTACGCGCGGATGAAGACCGACGAGCAACTGCGCACGGCCTTCTTCAGCCGGCTCAAATTCATGTTCACGGCGGCCGCCGCGCTGGAGCAGCAGACTTTCGACGGGATGCAGGCGCTTAGCGCCGCCGAGCGCGGCGCGCCGGTCCCGTTCTTCGCCGCCTGGGGCATGACCGAGAGCGCCCCCGACGCCACCTTGCCGCGGCTGCTGTGGATGCGGAACAGCGCGGCTACAGCCGTGACCGCCGTTCACAACCAGGGCTTGCGCGTCCCTTCACGCCAGGTTGTCTCGTCACCGTTGGCGTGGTCGCTCGTCGCAACCATCTGCTGTACCTCGCCGTAGGCTGGCTCCAGCGCCGCGCTCGCCACCTGCTGGAGCGCAACCACGCTTCCGAGGCTGATGGGCAGCTTGAAGCGGTCGGCAAAGAGCGCGACCAGTTCGCGGTGGCTGATGCGGTAGCGACCGTGCAAGAGCGCGACGTGAGCGGCCACGCGAGGGCCAAAGGCGCCAGGCGGGATGTCGTCCGGGCGCGGGGCGGTCACCCAGCCCTTACAGCACGGTCAGCACACACTGAAGTACTGGTATTCGGTGATCTCTGGCACGATGACGGGGAGGTCCCAGACCTGCTGGAGGCGAGGCGGCCCGAGCGTCGGCAGCAGTTTGGGGAAGGGCAGCTGACAGGAGGGGCAGCCGGTGGGGTGCAACTCGACGACGCGGGACACGTTCTCAGTGGGAACGAGTTCGCGCTGCTGGTCGGGAAGCCCTGGCTGAGCACCTTTGGACTTGGGCTTGCCGCGAGTGGTCTTGACTGGGCGAGGAGGAGCAGAGGGCGGGTCAGAGGAGGGCGGCTTCGAGGAGGTCTGGGAGGTCTGGTTGAGACGTGCTTCGAGCGCGGCAACGTTCGCCAGCAATTCGTCCTGGCGGGTCTGCATTGCCAAAAGGGTCGCCTCAACGGCGGCTTGCGCTGCCAGCAGCGAAGGAACAAGGGCCCGCAGCCGTGGCGGGGTTGCTGCCCATTCTTCTGGCGTCAGGTCTGCTGGCGGCATCTCGTTCATAGCAGCAGTATGCCAAAAACGGTGTGCGCTGGCAAGCTACTCTACGGCTCATCTACCCGCCCTGAACGGATACCATGGTCTGTGCTTCATGATGCGGTCCTGACTCGAAACGCAACCTCTTCCATAACTGCAACAGCAATACTAACCTAGTTACTAGCTTCTGTGCTCGCTATAAAACCGGTGAGTAGCTTTGTCTAGTCCCTCTTTCGGTCAAGCGGGGCCGGCTGAGATGGTCGAGTAACCGCAACCTGTGGTCAGAATATAACCGCGGGCCAGGTTCGGCGGAATACAACTTGATACCAGGAGCGGGCGAGAGGTGTGAGCAGGGGAGGCGCTGCGATGGAAACTATTCTTGTGCCGCTCGACGGCTCAGCTCTGGCCGAGCAGGCCATGCCGTACGCCAGACTGCTCGCCACACTGTTAGTGGTGCCTGTGCGACTGCTGCGCGTCGTCGGTCACGCTGAAGTCGACGGCCTGGTGGCGGGCGGGGCGGCCCTGCAGGCCGAGCTCGGGGGCGATGAGGCGCAGGGCTTTGAGCGAGCCACGCTCGCTCGCAAGGTGTTGGCCCGCCACGCGGAGGAAGCTCTGGGGCACTATGTGGAGGAACTGGCGGCCGCGGGCGTAGCGGCCTCAGCCGAGGTGCGTTTCGGGCGCCCGGCCAGCGAGATACGCACCTCCGCGCGTGAGCACCACGACGCGCTGCTCATCCTCACACCCCACGACTACGATGGCACGCTCGGGCCGCCATCTTCGGCGGTGCTGGATGCGGTCATCAAGGCCGCCAGGGCGCCGGTGCTAGTCGTCCGCAGCGCCACAGTCACCCTCGGCGACGAGCGGGCGCTGGAGCTGCGCCGTCTCCTGGTGCCAATCGACGAGCCGGCACGTGCGCAGCCCGCCTTCGACTGGGCGTTGCGCCTGGCCTCGGCCGCCGACGCCGAGGTACTGCTGCTCCACGCCGATCTCACCGCCGACCACGACTCAGGGGTTGGGGGCGAGGGCCGCGAGGAGCTCTCCGGGGAGCTGCGGGCGCTGGCGGCCGAGGCCTCCGCCCGGCACGGCGTGACTGTCCAAGCCGTGGTGGTGGCCGGCATAACCCAGGATGCGATCCTGGAGACCGCGGCTGAGCGCGCGGCCGATCTGATTGTGATGGGCGCCGAGCCGCGGGGCTGGCTGGAGCGCCGACTCCTCGGTAGCGTCGCCGACGATGTGCGCCGAGCTACGCTGGTGCCACTCCTGATCATCCCGGAGCGCACGTGATGCTGCTTGCTGTGGTCGCCGGGCTGGTCGCCGCTCTGCTCGCACCCCTCACCCACCGCCTCGCCGGGCGGTGGGCCGGCTGGCTGCTGGCCATCGTGCCACTGGGCATGTTCGCCTTCTTCCTGGCCCAGTCCGGACAGATCGCCGGCGGAGCGCGCCTCGGCGAAGGCTACCCCTGGGTGCCCAGCCTGGGCCTGAGCCTCAGCTTCGCCCTCGACGGGCTCGGGCTGCTCTTCGCCCTGCTGGTCAGCGGGGTGGGCGCGCTTATCCTGATCTATGCCGGCGGTTATATGGCCGGCGACCCGGGCCTGGGGCAACTTTACGCCTTCCTGCTACTCTTTATGGCCGCGATGCTCGGGCTTGTGCTGGCCGACAACCTGCTGCTGCTCTTCGTCTTCTGGGAGCTGACAAGCATCAGCTCCTACCTGCTGATCGGCTACAAGCACGAGAGCGGCGCGGCGCGATCGGCCGCCTTGCAGGCGCTGCTCGTCACAGGCGGTGGCGGCCTGGCGCTGCTCGCCGGGTTGGTGCTGCTCGGGCTGGCCGGCGGCACCTTCGAGCTATCGGGCCTGCTGAGCGGCGGCGGGCTGCAATCGCACCCGCTCTACCTGCCGGCCCTGGCCTGCGTGCTGCTCGGCGCATTCACCAAGTCGGCCCAGTTTCCCTTCCAATTCTGGCTGCCGGCCGCGATGGAGGCGCCCACTCCCGTGAGCGCCTACCTGCACTCGGCCACCATGGTCAAGGCCGGGATCTACCTGCTCGCCCGGCTGAGCCCGCTGCTCGGCGACACCGCCGCCTGGGCGGGCGTGGTCGGGGGCGTGGGCGTAACGACGATGTTGCTCGGCGGCGTCCTGGCGTTGTTCCAGACCGACCTGAAGCGCCTGCTGGCCTACTCGACCGTGAGCGCCCTGGGCATCCTCACCCTGCTGCTCGGCGTGGGCGGCGAGGGCGCGATCGAGGCGATGGTGGTCTTTCTGCTCGCCCACGCCCTCTATAAGGGCGCGCTGTTTATGGTGGCGGGGGCGATCGACCACGAGACCGGCACGCGCGACGCGTCGGTGCTCCGCGGGCTGCGGCGAGCGATGCCGATCACGGCGGCGGCGGCGGCCCTGGCCGCCGTCTCGCTCGCGGGCGCCGGCCCGGTGCTGAGCTTCATCGGCAAGGAGTTGATCTTTGAGGCCGCGCTGGAGCTGCCCGGCTACGGCCCGGCTCTGGCCAGCGCGGCGGCCTTCGCCGGGGCGCTGTTCGTGGCTGTAGCCCTGATCGTCGGTGTTCGACCCTTCTTCGGCGCTCCGCAGGCGACGCCGAAGCCGCCCCACGAGCCCCCGCCGAGCATGTGGCTCGGCCCGGCGGCGCTCGCCTTGCTGGGCCTGGCCTTTGGCCTGCTGCCCGGCGGCGTGCAGGGTCGCCTGCTCGTGCCAGCCGCCGGCGCCGTGCTCGGCGCGCCGGCCAGGTTCGAGATCTACCTCTGGCACGGCCTCAACGTCGCCCTCGGGCTCAGCGTCGCCTCGGTGCTGCTCGGGCTCGCCCTCTACGCTGGCTGGGCCCGGCTGCGCCGGCTCACGCCAGTGCTGGAGCGGGCGGCGGCCTGGGGGCCGAGCGGATGGTACGCCGGCGCGCTGGCCGGCGTGGACGTCCTAGCCCGCTGGCAGACCCGCCGGCTACAGAGCGGCTACCTGCGCCACTATCTCCTGATCACCGCCCTGACCGTACTCGGCCTGGCCGGCGGGGCGCTTGTGCTAGGCGGCGCGCTGGCCGTGCCCGCCGCGCTCGACGAGCTGCGTTTCTACGAAGCTGCGATCGCCCTGCTTATGCTCGGCGCGGCAATTGTAGCCGTCCGCTCGCCAGGGCGGTTGAGCACCGTGGCCGCCCTCGGCGTAGTCGGCTACGGCGTGGCCCTAATCTACATCCTCTACGGCGCGCCCGACCTGGCGATGACCCAAATGCTGGTCGAGACACTTCATGTGATCCTGTTCGTCCTCGTCTTCTACCACATGCCGCGCTTCCAGCGTCTGTCGAGCCGGGCCGGTCGCCTGCGCGACGGGGTGGTGGCCCTGGCCCTCGGCGCCCTGATGAGCGCGCTCGTGCTGGCGGTCATGGCTACTCCGCCCGACTCGGCCCTGGCGCCGTTCTTCGTGGAGCAGAGCAAGCCGCTGGCCCACGGCAGCAACATCGTCAACGTGATCCTGGTGGACTTCCGCGGGCTCGACACGCTGGGCGAGATCACCGTGCTGGCCGTGGCCGCGATCGGCGTGTTCGCGCTGCTCAAGCTGCGGTCGCGGAAGGAGGAGGGCCCGTGAACTCGCTCATCCTGCGCACCACGACGCGCTTCCTGACCACACTGCTGCTGCTCTTCTCGATCTTCCTGCTGCTGCGCGGCCACAACGAGCCCGGCGGCGGCTTCGTGGGCGGCCTGGTCGCTGCCGGCGCGTTGATCCTCTACGCCCTGGCCTTCGACGAGGATTCGACCCGAGCCGCGCTGCGCCTCGACACGCGCACGCTGATCGGCCTCGGCCTCGGCCTCGCCCTCGTGGCGAGCGTACTGCCGTTGCTCTTCGGCCGGCCGTTCCTCACCGGCATGTGGACGGAGCTGCATCTGCCCGGCGGGCGCGAGTTAGAGCTAGGCAGCCCGCTGCTCTTCGACCTTGGCGTCTACGTGGCGGTGCTGGGTGTGGCCCTGACAATCGTGCTGCCGCTGGCGGAGGAATGATATGTCGATTGTCCTGGCGATTGTGATCGGCGGCCTGTTCGCTGCCTCGTTCTACCTGATGCTCCGCCGCAGCCTGGCCCGGCTGATCGTCGGGCTGGCCCTGCTCACCAACGCGGCCAACCTGCTCATCTTCACCGCGGGCGGGCTGACCCGAGCTAGCTCGGCGATCGTGCCGGAGGGCGAGACGGCGCCGATCATGCCCGTGGCCGACCCGCTGCCCCAGGCCCTTGTCCTCACCGCGATCGTGATCGGCTTCGGCATCCTGGCCTTCACGATGGTGCTGGCCTACCGCTCGTTCCAGACGGTCGGCTCCGACGACGTGGACGACCTGCGCACGACCGACTCGCTCGACCCGCTGCCACCTCGGCTCGTCACTACCCTCGCTCCGCCGGCCGAGGAGCTTGCCGTCGCCGAGCCCGCCCACCGGGAGGACTGAGCAATGGCGATCGCGCTGCTGCTCCCGCTGCTCATCCCGCTGACTACGGCGGTGCTCTGCCTGCTGGCCCACCGCTCGCCCGCCACGCAGCGTCTGCTGGGCGCGGCCGGCGCGGCGGCGCTGCTCGTGGCCGGGTTGGCCCTCCTGGCGCGTGTCTGGGACGACGGCGTGCAGGTGACTCAGGCCGGCGGCTGGGCTGCGCCCTTTGGGATCTCGCTGGTGGTCGATCTACTGAGCGCGGTGCTGGTGGCGCTCACCGGCGTTGTCGGGCTCGCCGTCGCGCTCTACTCGCTGGCGACGATCGACCCGGAGCGCGAGCGCTTCGGCTACTACCCGCTGCTCCACGTGCTGCTGCTCGGCGTCTGCGGCGCCTTCCTCACCGGCGACCTGTTCAACCTCTACGTCTGGTTCGAGGTGCTCCTGATCGCCTCGTTTGTGCTGCTGGCCCTCGGGGGCGAGCGGGCGCAGCTGGAGGGCGCGATCAAGTACGTCGCGCTCAACCTAGTCTCGTCGATGCTGTTCCTGGTGGCGGTGGGCCTGCTCTACGCCGAGGTCGGCACGCTGAATATGGCCGACCTGGCCCGACGGGTGCCGCTCCACCCGCAGCCCGCACTGATCACCACGCTGGCGATGCTCTTTCTGATCGCCTTCGGAATCAAGGCGGCGGCATTCCCGCTCTTCTTCTGGCTGCCGGCCTCGTACCACACGCCGCCGGCGGCCGTTTCGGCGCTCTTCGCCGGGCTGCTCAGCAAGGTGGGCGTTTACGCGCTGATCCGCACCTTCACGCTGATCTTCGTGCAGGACGAGGGCCTGTTTCAGACGCTTATCCTGAGCATCGCCGGGCTGACCATGCTTACGGGCGTGTTCGGCGCGCTGGCTCAGCGCGAGCTGCGGCGCATCCTGGCCTTCGAGAGCATCAGCCAGATCGGCTACATGCTGCTCGGGCTGGGGCTGCTGAGCCGGCTCGGGCTGGGCGGGGCGCTGTTCTTCATGCTGCACCACGGCATTGTGAAGACGAGCCTCTTTCTTGTGAGCGGGCTGATCGAGGAGTGGCGCCGCACCGGCGACCTGCGCGCCCTCGGGGGACTTTATCGGGCGGCGCCGGGGCTGGCAGCCATGTTTCTGGTGGCGGCACTCTCGATGGCCGGGCTGCCGCCGCTCTCGGGCTTCGCGGCGAAGCTGGCGCTGGTACAGGCGGGGCTGGGCGCCGGCCAGGGGCTGCTAGTCGGCGTGGCGCTGGCGGTGAGCGTCCTGACCCTCTTCGTGATGATGCGGATCTGGTCTGAGGTGTTCTGGCGGCCGGCCCTGGCGGGCGGTACTGATGAAAGGTTGGCTGTTCGCTCCAGCCGCGGCTCTGCGATCGGGGCGACGCTCGCCCTGGTGGCCCTTGCGGCGCTGCTCGGCATTGGGGCGGAGCCGGTATTTGTGATGACGCTGCGGGCCGCCGAGGAGCTGCTCGACCCCGGCGCGTACATCATCGGGGTGCTCGGTGAGTAAGCCGGCTCCTGGGAAGGGAGAAGGATGAAGGGACTATTCTGGAATGTCGCCCTGGCCCTGGCCTGGATCGCCGTCACCGGCGATATCTCGCCGAGCAACCTGTTCCTCGGCTTCGCGCTGGGCTTTCTCGTCATGGTGGTGATGCGGCGGGCCGTGGGCGTGCCCGACTACGGGACACGGGTGTTGCGGGTGATCGGCCTCATGCTGTTCTTCCTTTGGGAGCTGGTGAAGGCCAACCTGCGCGTTGCTTACGACGTGCTGACACCGCCGCTCTACATCCGGCCGGCCGTAATCGCCGTGCCGCTGGACGCGCGCACGGACCTGGAGATCACCCTGCTCGCCAATATGATCACGCTGACGCCCGGCACGCTTACCCTGGACGTATCGGCCGACCGCAGCACGCTCTACGTCCACGCGATGTACGGCGAGAACCCCGAGGCGGTGCGCCGGTCGATCAAGCAGGGCTTCGAGCGGCGCCTGCTGGAGGTACTGCGATGAGCGGCTGGTTTCATGTGGAGTCGGCGGTGCTGCTCGCGAGCGTGGTCGCCTTCGCGCTGGGCTTCGTGCGGCTAGCGCGCGGGCCGAGCCTGCCCGACCGTGTAGTCGCCCTCGACCTGATCGCGGTCATCTCGGCGGCCTTTATGTCCGTCTATGCGGTAGAGACCGGGCAGGCGGTGTTTCTCGACGCGGCGATCGTGCTGGCGCTGATCGTCTTTCTGGGTACAGTAGCCTTTGCCCAATATATTGAGCGGAGGGCGCGCGATGAGTGAGCTGATAGGTGACGTGCTGATGCTGATCGGTGCGAGCTTCCTGGTCCTGGCCGCGGTGGGCATGATTCGGATGCCCGACCTGTTCACACGCATGCAGTGCGCCACCAAAGCCTCAACTCTCGGCATTGCCTGCATTCTGCTGGCGGTGGCGCTCCACTTTGAGAGCATCGGCGTGACGACGCGAGCGCTAGCGGCGATGGCCTTCTTTCTGCTCACCGCGCCGGTGACCGCGCACCTGATAGGCCGCGCCGCCTACTTCGTCGGCACGCCCCTCTGGCGCACCACGCCCGACGAGCTGCGCGGGCGCTATAACCCCTTCTCGCACACCTGCGATAGTCAGCTACCACAAAGCTCCGCCGAGACGAAGCCCGGCAGCCCTGCGACGAAACGATAATCGGCGGCAAAGGCTCTCCATCCTGCTGATCGCGGGGGCTACGGCCAAGCTCCTGCTGAGCCAGGCGGCCTCGCTTCAACCGGGCCAGAGCCTGCTCGTCCCCGCAGCCATTGGCGGAGTAGGCAGCTTTATGCGCCAGCTTGCGCGGCGCATAGGCGCCCGCACAGTCATTGCGGCCGTCGGCGACGACTCCAGGCGGGAGCACGCCCTGGCCCTCGGCGCACACGCGGTGGTAAACTACACAGAGCCAGCGTGGCCGTCGCAGGTGCGAGCGCTCACTGGAGGTGTGGGCGTCGATGTCGCCCTCGAGGCATCAGGCGGCGCCGCCTTGGAGCAAACGTTGAGAGGCGCCAGGCCGTGTTGCAGCAGATCGAGCACCGCGTCGTAGATAGCCTCCGCCTCGACCGGGGTCGGGTGGTAGACGCGGCGTGGCCGTCGTTGTCCGCTTGAAAGCCGAGATTGTGGCGGTCATATCACTGTGTCTCCGTATTCAGTTGACTACCTCGAAAGCCGATTCGCGCTGCACCGCTCCTACCCACTCGGTCGCCATCTCGCGCGTGTACTCGGCGAAGCTGCGCGGTTGCCGGCCCAACAAGAAGGTTGTTTGCTGGAGTTGCGTGGGTGTCGTCTTCGCAGCAAACTTCGCGAGCAGCCGATACGTCTTCTGGAAATCCAGGGCCTTGCGACCGCCAAAACTGCGCTCCAGCAGCTCGTCAGTCAGCGCGATGTTGGGCGCATAGCGCACAGGCCGGCCAAGGGCAGCGCTCCAGGTAGCCGCGCTCTGCTCGCCGCTGAGCGACTCGGGCCCAAACAGCGCGTAGCTGCCGGAAGGGACGTTCGGATCGAGCAGTGCGCGGGCGGCTGCATCGCCGACATCCCGGGCGTCCACCCGAGGAACCAGGCGGAGCGGCAATGGGTAGACGCCATCCAGAATCTGCTCCCGGCAGACATCATCGTTCTGGTAGTAGTTGGCGGGGGTTAGCACGACAGGGTTCGTGCGCGATGTGCGGATCCGCTCCGCAAGCCGCAACTTCGGCTTGTAGTGGGGCATCAGCAGCCCGAAGAGGATGCGTTGCCCGAGACGCGCCAGGCGGTTGGCGCCGTCGGCGTGGACGCCGGCAAAGACGAGCCGCACCCCTTCCTGCTCACAGGCGCTGACGAACTGCTCCGCGAACTGCTCTTCGGCAACGTCGTGCGGTGAGACGTAGAAGGCCGCACGCACGCCACGAACAGCCCGCGCGACGGTCTGCCGATCCTCCAGCCCGCCGATCACGCGTTCCACATGGGCCGGCAACCCGGACACCTTCTCCGGCGAGCGGGCGAACACCCGCACGGGTGCCCCCTGCTCCAGCAGGGCGCGCACAACCTCGCGCCCGATGACGCCCGTCGCACCTGCAACGAGGATTGGCTTGGTTGAACCCGTAAACCGCTGAGGCTTCATAATATTCTCCTATTGTTTCTAGCGCGTGGCAGCAAACCAGCGCCGCACTGTAGATTCACCGGGCGACGAAGGGCAAGAAGGTTCGCCTCGGCTCCACTGCGGTGTCGAGGCGGCGCACCGGCTCACCCGTCGCCGCCAGCCGCTCCAGCAGGGCGACGGCCTCCGCGCTCGCGTCGTGGCGCGTCAGCTCGGCCTGCACTGCCCGCGCCCGCTCCCGGTAGCCCGGCTCGCGCAGCACCCGCAGCACCGCCGCCCGCACCTGCGCCGGCGTCGGCGTGCTCGTCTTAAGGTTGATCCCCACGCCGCTGTAGGCGATGCGGGCATTCACCTCCGTCTTATCCTCGGTTGTACCGGCGCCGACCACCGGCACACCGTTGGCCAGCGCATAGTGGAGCCCGCCGAAGCCCCCGTTGGTCACGTAGACGTCCACGTGGGGCAGCAGCGGCTTGAACGGGACGAACTGCTCCACCCGGGCGTTGGCGGGGATCGGCCCCAGCTCCGCGAGGTCGTCCACGCCCGCCGCGATCACCAGCAGATCCTGCTCGTGGGCCAGGGCCCGCAGCGTCGGCGCAATCAGCTCGCGCACCTGCGCCGCCACGGTGCCCTGGGTCACCAGCACCACACGGCGCCGCCCGGCGGTAGCCTCCTCCCACCAGGCGGGGGGCGTGAAGCTCGCGGGCGCGTCGGGCAGCAGCGCGCCGATGAAGTGCAGCGTGTCCGGCAGGTCGCTGCGCGGGTACTCCAGGGCGGGGACGCTCGGCTGGATGGTGAGGAAGGGCGACTCGGCGAACATCCCGAAGGGCTCCGGCGCCACCCCCACGCTCGCTCGCTGCCGCCGCAGCTCGGCCCTGGCAGGCCCGCAGATCAGATCACGAAACAGGGCGTGCAGGGCGCGGTTGCGCAGCCGGCCCAGGGGTGTCGCACTGGGCGCGAGGCCGAAGCCGAACGGGGCGACATCACGGCTCTCCATGCCGAGAACGGTGATGCTGAAGACGGCGTTGGGCGGCCCGCCGGCCTCGCGGAGGGTTTGCGCGGCCAGGATGGTCGGGTCGGCCACGACAACATCAGCGGGGAACTCCCGCAGGATCGCCTGCAGGTCGCGGTGCATCCGGCCGATCTGCCCGAAGAAGAGGTGGGTCAGGTCGAAGCGAACCTGGGCGAGGCCCTTGAGCTGCGCGCGCTTGCTTATCAGCTCGTCCATCGCGGCGGTCCCCACGTCCAGGGCCTCTCGGAAGGGCGTGAAGGCGGCGCCGGCGGCCTCGATCTTGGAGCGGAACGCTTCGCCGCAGTACCAGACCACCTCGTGGCCGGCGCGGGCAAGGCGGCTGACCACCGGAAGCATCGGCGCGACATGGCCGACGCCGGGCTGGGCGGCAAAGAGAAAGCGAGCCATAGAACTGCTCCTTGGTAGCGCTTGCATCGTGTCCCGAGCCGGCGACGTGCTGCCGCCTGACGAACGCTCGGATTACGGTGCAAGCATACTCCGGGGTGGCCGATGAGCTCACCCCGCAAAAGAGCTACTGCGGGAGCTATTGCGGGGGCTACTGGGGGGGGTGGTCGGGCGAGCGGGGGGACAGGTCGAGGGCGCGCCCGCGCAGCGCGGCCTCGGTGCGGCTGGCAACGCCGAGCTTCTGGAGGATGCTCGCGACGTGGTGCTTGGCGGTGTGGAGGCTGATTACCAGCGCGTCGGCGATAGCCTGATTGTTCGCCCCGGTTGTCAGGAGGCCACGCCGTCGGCCGAGGCACGCCGGACGAGGGACTTGTCGATCAGGGCGGAAAGGAGCGGCAGGGTGGCGCCCGCCACAGCGCCCGCCGCTTCCCGGTCGCAGCCGCCGTAAAAGATCGACAGCCGCGCGAGGGCCCCGCGCTCGGCGTCGTCGAGCAGCCGCCACGAGTGGTCGAGGGCCGCGCGCACGCTGCGATGGCGCGCCACCACATCGTGCGCGTCGTTGGTGAGCAGGTCCAGGGAGCGGTCGAGCTCGTCGACGATCTCGCGGGTGGTGAGGGCCCGCGTCCAGGCGGCGGCCAGCTCGATCGCCAGGGGCATGCCGCCCAGGCGGCGACACAGCCGCGCCACGTCGGCCCGCTCCAGGCCAGAAAGCGCGAAGTCGGGACAAACCCGCCGGGCCCGCTCGACAAACAGCTGCACCGCCGGGGCGCGCTCGACGCGCGGCCCGCTCTCGGTCGCCGGGAAGTCCAGGCCGCCCAGGACCATCACCTGCTCGTCGCGCAGGCGCAGGCGCTCCCGCGACGTGGACAGCACCGAAAGGCGGGGCGCGCCTTCGAGCAGCCGGGCGAGGAGCGTCTGCAACGTTTCGCCGTGGTCGGGGCCGAGGAGCTGCTCGCAGTTGTCGAGGACCAGCAGCAGGGCGAGATCGCGTAGCGCGTCGAGGAGCTGCTCGGCGGGAGGGCGCCTGTCGCGAAGCGGCACACCAAGGGACGTAGCGAGCAGCTGGGGCACCTGGGCCGGGGCGGTAACAGCCGCGAGGGGCACGACGGCAACACCGTCGGGGAAGGGCGGGGCCGGGTCGGCGGCGAGATCGGCGGCTACCTGGAGCGCGAGGCTGGTCTTGCCCATGCCGCCCGGGCCGACCAGCGTCACCAGGCGGTGGCGCCCCGCGCGGAGCTGCGCGACGAGGGCCGCGTGCTCGGCGTCGCGCCCGATCAAGGTGACCGGGGGTGGCGGGGGCTGCGGCCGCTTCCAGGGGCGGCGGTCCCCATCCTCGTCCGCCGCACCCTCCTGGCCGGCCTCGCGGGCCGCCGGAGGCGCGGAGGCGAGCTGGAAGAACTCGGCGCGCTCGGCGTCGCTGAGCTCGTGCGACGTAGCAAGCTGAGTGAAGGAGGATAACCTCACGAGCGGATGGTAGCAATCCTGCCATCCCAGCGGATTCCGTCCCGCTGTCCCCACGTAACAGGGTCATCGACCCCGACCACGCCAGCAGTACGTAAGGAACC